>Ga0183100_1000071_pt1 | contig 154667 bp, 130 predicted proteins | sample Biomet2_FD_127789 | JGI IMG/M metagenome (GOLD analysis project Ga0183100, IMG submission 127789) | Microbial communities from bioreactor (seeded with anoxic lake sediment) at LBNL, California, USA - Biofuel metagenome 2 | ecosystem: Engineered > Bioreactor > Anaerobic > Unclassified ... | reverse complement strand
CCTTCAAAAAAAACCGTCTAGCGGTAGGAGAACAAACCAGTCCACAGCGCCTGTGTGCATTATACAAAACACTAGATAACTAGCGCTTTGTGTAGCGCAATTTAATAATACGAGGAGAATAACAATGTCAAGTAAAAAACCAATACCAAAAGCTCACATAGTGAGACGGGCATCGCAGATTTTATTTTTCCTGATTCTGCCCGGATTATTCACGCAGATACTTACCAGTCTGAAATCGATTGTTACAGGTATATCTTCCGGAACATTCAGCGTGCAGGGAAACATGTTTGACATGCTTCTGCTGGCTTCGGCCATACTTGTCTCGGCATTTGCCGGCCGTTTCTTCTGCGGCTGGATGTGCGCTTTCGGCGCCTACGGCGATTTTCTTGCTGCGGCTGGAAAGAAGTTGAAAATAAAACATATTGAAGTACCTGAATTGCTGGATAAAGGCCTCAAATCGATAAAGTATGTCCTGTTAGGCGGACTTGTTGTCTTTGTGTGGGGACTGCAGATCGTGACAATTCCCTCCGGCGTAAACCCGATGGAGGCATTCGGGCTCATATTCAGCTTCGGAAACCTGCCGGACTTCAGCCTGCTTATCGCATCATTTTTGACAGGATCGATATTACTTGCCATGATCAGCATAGTTTCCCTGTTTATTCCCCGATTTTTCTGCCGTTACCTTTGCCCGACCGGTGCATTGCTTGCTGCAGGTTCGCTGTCAAGGATTCTCCATATCCGCAAGAATCGTGATGCCTGCGGCAAATGCACGTTGTGCAGTTATACCTGCCCGATGCAGATTCCTCTTTATCAAGCAGATAAAATGCGCTCGGGCGAATGTATCCAGTGTGCCGAATGCGTCAATGTCTGCCCGAGGAAAAACTGCCGTATGGAAGTGAATGCTGCCGCAGCTGCACCGATTGCAGCAGGTGTCGTGGCTGTGTCTTCCATGACAGGACTCTATTACATCGGAACATTTGCAGCCGACACGATCGGCAGTCCGTCTTCGGCTGTTTCCGTAAGTACGACGGATGGCAGTACGGTTTCCGATACAGCTTCAAGTAATAGCGGAGCTTATGCGGACGGGACATATACCGGTTCGGGAACGGGTTTCCGAGGTACGACAACGGTAACCGTAACTGTTCAAAACGGCGAAATCACAGATATCACTCTGAATTCGAAAAACGATGACGATCAGTACTTCAACCGTGCATGGGACAAAATTACGGCCTTGATTATCAGCTCACAATCGACAGATGTTGATGCCGTATCAGGAGCAACATTCAGCAGCAATGGCATTATGGAAGCTGTTGCAGATGCGCTGAAAGGCCATGAGAATATCACGATAAGTACGGAAAATGTGACAGTGAGCACTTCGTCAGCGGCAGCAGAACAGACGACCCAGACCACAGCAGAGACTGCACCGGCCGCAGCGGATGCTTCACAGACGGGCAGTGCAGACAGTTCATCCGCATCTGCCGTTATTGCAGGATTGTCAGACGGTGTCTATTCCGGAACCGGAACCGGCCTGCGGGGAGAGACACAGGTTGATGTGACCGTTAAAGGCGGAAAAATAACGGACATTGCAGTCGTCTCCTATCAGGATGATCAGGAATTTTTCACCCGTGCAGAATCCGGTGTGGTTGCAGCCATTCTTTCCGCACAGGATCCGGATGTAGATGCTGTGTCCGGTGCAACCTACAGCAGCAACAGCATTATGGAGGCTGTTGCAAGCGCACTTGGCATCAGCTATGAAAATACGAACAGTCAGATACAGCAAAATTTTGCGGGAGGATCCAGACACTGATACGGATTTCCATACACCCCAGGGGGAGGCTGCACCTCGGATCTTTTTCCATATGATCTAAGAAATTTACAAAAATCAGGCATTCATAATTTTACATGCCTGATTTTTTTATGGGCAAAATATAAAATGAAACAGTTCGAATGCAACCTGCAAACGAATTGTAATCAGCCTGTCAGATGCACCTGCTAAACTATAAGCGAAAAGGTATACCTATTCGTGTATCCGGTTGGAAGGGAGGCGCTGACATGCAATTTTTCAGAAGCATACATAGAGTCAGCGAAGACGGCAGTCTGCAGCGCCTTTGCAGATTGAATCATGCATGCCGGATCCTGTCTGAAAAGTTCTCTTCCCCCCCTATTCCGGGGCGGCTCCTGTCTGTTTTTCTAATGATTTCCCTGCTGCTCCCGTTTGTTTCCGCATCTGATCTGACCGCAGCGCTGGTGCCGAATGCGACGGTTGTTGTCAGTACAACGCTGAACGTGCGGTCAGATCCGTCGTCAGATGGTTACACGAATGTTATTGATTCACTGGCAAACGGTCAGCGTGTCATGGTTGGCGGGACCGTTGCAAATACCGGTTCCGATTCCAATACCTGGTGCAGCATTACATATACCAAGGACGGCGTGACAGAAAAAGCAGGATATGTTGTCTATTCATATCTGGCTTTGGATCCGGTTTCTGCAGACTCTGCTTTTGAAAGTTCCATAGCAGGTTTCCCCGAGTCGTATAAGCCGTCCCTACGAGTCCTTCACCAGAAATATCCGAAATGGATCTTTAATCCGGTTACAGTGGGCACAGACTGGAATACAGTCGTTTCCGAAGAATCGAGGATCGGACGAAGCCTGATTCCATCGAGTGTTGACGATGCCTGGAAATCCACGGACAGCGGCACATACAACTGGCTGACAAATACATATACGGTTTACGACGGTACTTCGTGGGTAAATGCTTCCACCAATATCGTAGCGTATTACCTCGATCCGCGTAATTTTTTAGGGGAGACATACGTATTTCAATTCCTGAACCTGGCTTATGATGCAAATACACAGACAGCAGATGCTGTACAGAGACAGCTCAGCAATACCTTCATGGCTTCAGGTACAATTACCGACATGAACGGGAATCAGCAGACATACGCACAGGCATTTATGCTGGCTGCCGGCGCGTCAGGCGCAAGCCCATACCAGCTGGTCTCACGTGTTATCCAGGAAGTATCTTCATCGGGGAGCCGCTCAACGTCCGGCACGGTGGCAGGGTATGAGGGACTATACAATTACTATAATATCGGTGCCGGATCTTCGTCCGATCCGGTACTTCTTGGCCTGACATTTGCAAAATGCGGTTCAAGCAATATACAGCATCCGATGTCAGCTGCTGACCAGGCAAAATATTATATTCCCTGGAACAGCCCTTACAAGTCCCTGCTCGGCGGCGCAGTCTTTCTGTCAGAAAATTATATCCAGAAAGGGCAAAACACAGCTTATTTTCAAAAGTTTGATGTAACAGACGGCGGCAACGGTATGTACTGGCACCAATATATGACAAATATCCAGGCAATGACAGGTGAGTCAGCGACACTATATAATGCTTATCTGAAATCCGGCCTGCTGGATCTGCCGCTGATATTTAATATTCCTGTATATGGCAACATGCCTGAATCGCCGGCTGCCCAGCCCGCGAAGACAGGCAACCCGAACAATTACCTGTCAGCTCTGTCCGTTAACGGTTATACATTGACTCCGACTTTTGATCCGTCGGTCACGGACGGATATTCCTTAATCGTTCCGTATCAGGTCGGAATAATCAACCTCTCTGCATCGACTGTTTCTTCAGCTGCTGCCGTATCAGGAACCGGAGACATTGTCCTGCAAGTGGGATCGAATGCGGTTGCTGTCAGCGTCACCGCACAGAACGGATCCGTACGTTCATACAATATCAATATTGTCAGGAATGAACAGACTGGAACCGATTTGTTTGCCACGTCTTACAGGATCAATGCAGACAATACGCTGGGCGGGATTACGCCCGGCACTACAGTCAGCGGCATGTCTGCCGGAATCACGTTTCTGAACGGGGGACAGGCAGTATTCCTGAATTCCGCAGGGGCACAAATTACGGATACGAACCATTGCATAGCAACGGGAGACCATCTGCAGATTCTGAACGCTTCTTCTGTGCCCGTGTATGATTATTCGCTGATTGTTTACGGGGATGCAAACGGGGACGGATACATTTCATCGCCAGATCTTACAGTAATATGTCGACAAATCCTGAAAAGATCCAATTTATCAGAAATTCAAAAATTAGCAGCGGATGCAAATCATGATAGTTCGATTGGTTCTCCGGATTTAACTGTAGTATGCAGGCAAATATTAAAACGATCTAATATTGTTCAATGAGGTAAATAGAATGAAAAATGTCAATTTGACTGTGAAAATTCTTTTAGGAACAATTATATGTGCATTATTTCTCTTAATATTTCCTGCCGCGAGGGTTAATGCTGATGCAACTGTGGGCATTTCTGTATCTGGGAATACCGAAGTTGGATCAACGATAACGGTAACAATTTCAGTAGACGGAGAAGGCAACTATTCAGGTTTTGATGGTTCTATTAGTTATGATACAAACTTATTAAAATACATCCCAAATACCCTGAAAGAAGGTCCGTATTCTGCTTATTTCAAATCGTTGGAAGACCCGAGTGGATTTAGCGTTGGAGAAGCAAGTATATCAAATGGTACTTTATTAACTGCGCAGTTTACATGCTTAAAAGAAAGTTCTGCAACAATATCATGCAATATTCAACTTGCAAATCAAGTTCCGCAAGTGCTCCCTTGGGCTTCTTACTCTGCTTCCATCAGCATTACCGCCCCTGTTCCTAAGTCATCAAATGCGGATCTTTCCAGTCTGGCTATTTCTCCCGGCACGCTTTCACCGTCATTTTCAGCCGGTACGCAGAGCTACACAACCACCGTTGCTTCAAACCAGAGCAAGATTACAGTCAGTGCAGTCCCTGCAGACGGGAAAGCCAGCGTATCGCTGAACGGTGTCCAGAACAGCCTCGCTGCCGGAACAAACACAGTCAAAATAACGGTAACTGCGCAAAACGGCGCGACAAAAGTCTATACAATAACCGTGACGAGGACGTCAGGGCCGACACCGACACCGACGCCGACACCTAAGCCTCTTCCTCTGATGAATTATAAAGGAACGGATTATACGATTCTTACGGCCGGAAGCACGGACTCGATCCCGGAAGGCTTTACAGCAGCAACAGCGAAATTCAGCGGAGTTGATATACCTGCCCTACAGAAAAAAATCGGCGATGCGGTTGATGCATCAGTTATGACGATTGTTTTGCTTACTGCTGATGCGAAGACAGGTTATTTTGTATACGACACGGTAAATGAGACCTGTTATCCATATCAGCTTCTCGCAGCAGCCGCTGCAAGTTTTCAAATTCTGGACAAATCTTCTGCTGCATCCGTTCCGGAAGGATATGAAGCCTTTGATTACACATATCAGGATACAAAAGTTACGGCATACCGTCTTATCAGCGATCCGGAGAATCCGCAGGTGCTTCTTTACCTGATGGACGCCGCAGGCGTTTCCTCTTTCTATTACTACGATACGGAGAACGGAATGCTGATGGTATACCGCGGTGCGGTTGCTATTACTACCGTTACACCGGCACCTTCGGCAGCGCCGGTGGCAGCGGAAGCTGAACTGCCGACGATAGCGGCTGCTCCGAATGTTGCGGGAACCCCGGCAGTAATTTCCTTTGCATCACTTTTGGATTATACAAACCCGGTAGTACTGCTTTTCTACGCGCTGGCGCTTTTCTGCCTGGCGCTTCTGGTTTTTTGTATTGTGCTTATTGCAAGAAAAGGTAAACCGGACAATGAATTCGCCGCAGGACCGTATCTGTATGATGACGGAGACGGGCCCGATCCGGAACCTGCGGCAAGTACGCCTGCAGCGCAGTATCTGTTCAGAGAAATAGGCCAGCCTGCTGAATATGGCGGCACACCGGATATCAGCGAACCGGAAAGCGGCAGGGAAGAGCATGCGCTTGATTTCCCGGAAATACAGCAGAAACCCGGCTTGGATGATACGACTGATATTCTGAAGTCTGATGATCCGGATTTCGACCCGTTCGATATGCATGCTGAGAAGCCGGATGCACAACCGAATGCATCTGCCGTTCGGCCTGCGGCGCCTGATCAAAAGCCGTGGGTAAGACCGATGCCCGATGTGCAGAAGGCCGCCCCTTTACAGGCCGTTACGCAAACGGAGCACGTTCCCGTACGTCTGCAGCGCGATCTTGAAAAGGAGAGAGTGCAGAAACAGCCTGATGTCCGGACTCCGATGAGCCCGTTCGTGAACCCCGGCAGGATTTCCGAACCTGTAGCTCAGAAGGAAAAGACAGCAGCGGATAAGATGCCGGATGCTGTACCGGAAAGAAATTCGGACCGTCTTATCAACGATCCAGATTTTGACCCTGACGACCTCTGATTGATTTTGTTCTAATAACGATGCGTATATGCAAAAAGGGTCTGAGAATAAATCTCAGACCCTTTTCGTTTTTATAGAAATTAATAAAAAGCAATTACAGATCTTCCAGCCAGGCGGATGATGCAGCGTCACTGGGCATTCTCCAGTCGGCCCTCGGCGATAACGTGACGGAACCGACTTTCGGACCGTCAGGCAGGCAGGAACGTTTGAACTGCTGCGCAAAGAACCTGCGGATAAATACTTTGAGCCATTTATGGATGATCTCTCTTTCGTATTCTCCATCGAATGCCGTGACTGCCATTTCCAAGAGCTTGTCTGGGGTAAATCCGTAACGCATGAAATGATAAAGGAAAAAATCATGGAGTGCATAAGGGCCGACAAGGTCCTCCGTGACCTGGCTGATCCGGTCATTGTCGTGGGGGAGAAGTTCAGGGCTGACAGGCGTATCAAGTACGTCAAGCAGGACCTTCGCTGTATTCTCCTCGGTTATGGAAGCTGCGTAACCTACAAGGTATCTGACTAATGTTTTCGGGACTGAACTGTTGACGGCATACATGGACATATGGTCCCCGTTATAGGTTGCCCAGCCTAGGGCAAGCTCAGATAGGTCACCTGTGCCGATGACAAGTCCGTTTACCTGATTTGCAAGGTCCATAAGGATCTGTGTGCGTTCTCTTGCCTGCCCGTTCTCATACGTCACGTCATAGACGGTCGGATCATGTCCAATATCTTTAAAATGCTGCATGACAGCATCAGCAATCGGTATTTCATGAAAACTGGTTCCGTAAGCCTGCGAAATGAGGCAGGCATTGTCATATGTGCGTGTTGTCGTTCCGAAACCCGGCATGGTGACGGCATGTATGCCGGTGAATGGCAGACCGAGCTTCCTGAATGCACGGACCGTAACCAGAAAGGCAAGTGTGGAGTCAAGTCCGCCGGACATTCCGATAACGACATTTTTGATTCCTGTGTGCGAAAGACGCGTTGCCAGCCCGGTTGACTGGATAGCAAGAATTTCCTCGCAGCGGTTGTTGCGCTCGACGGTGTCTGAAGGTACAAAGGGATAAGCGGAAATATTCCTTATCGTGGAAGTATCTGCAAAGAAAAGTGAAAAAAACGTCTCACGGTATCCTTTGTCTTCCGATTCATCTCCGATATCGGGATAAGTGGATTGGTGTATTCTCTCTTGGGTAAGCAGCTGTAGGTCGATATCCTGGTAAATGAGCCCCGTTGAAAAGAGATTGGATTCCGCAAGGATCCTTCCGTTCTCTCCGATCAGGTTATGCCCTGCAAAAACCATATCGGTCGTTGACTCTCCGAATCCGGCATCGGCATAGACATAGGCGGCAACAAGACGCGCAGACTGTGATGATATAAGGGTTCTGCGGTAAGCTGCCTTGGAAATCGTCTCATCGCTCGCCGAGAGGTTGGCGATAATTGTGGCGCCGTTCAGTGCATGGCGCGTGGAGGGAGGAGCCGGTACCCAGAGATCCTCGCAGATCTCGACGCTTACCCGCATTTCCGGGAACTCGCGGCAGGTGAAAATCTGGTCGGTGCCGAACGGATATTCCTTGCTGCGGATCAGAATTGTCCCGGATTTCGGACCCGGTGCAAAATGACGGCGCTCATAGAATTCTCCGTAATTCGGGAGATTCGTCTTGGGTACGATACCAAGAATTTCCCCCCTGCATATGACGGCAGCACAATTATATAGCTTGTTTTTATGTGACAGGGGAAGGCCCACTGCAAAAAGAACGGGAAGATCCCTGGATTTTTCGGCAAGCTGGAGAAGTTCGTCTATGGCATTTTCCTGCAGCTTCTTCTGAAAAAACAGGTCACTGCATGTATATCCGGTAAGCGAAAGTTCGGGGAAAATAACGATGCTGAGGTTCTTTTCATTTGCTTCCAGAAGGGAGGCGTAAATCTCCCCGGCATTTTTTTGCATATCCGCTACACGGAGTGCGGGGGTACAGGCGCCGACGCGCAAAAAACCATATTTCATGTTATAAGCCTTTCTTGCCGGAATGCATAGCAAAACGGCCGGAAGTGTGTTTTTGTAGTAATTATACATCATTTAATGCGTCCTTACATCGGCAAAGCATCCGGATAGTTCATATGCTATAATCAAATCAAAATGCTTGAGGAGGTGGGCTTTCTGTCTGCATTTAAATCGCTTTGCACCCGTAGACAGGATGTTTTTTCATTGGAAACGGAACGTCTTGCGCTTCGTGTACTTCGCCCTTCGGAGGCCGGCACCGTAGCGGATTACCTCAGCCGCAACCGCATTTTTCATGCACCCTTTCATCAGAAGCAGGACAATACGTATTTTACAGCGGCAGAGCAGCGCGATTACCTGCGTTCGGACTTAAATAAGTTCCTTGACGACAGGCAGTACTCTTTCTGGATAAGCTATAAGGAATGCCGTGAGCGCGTAATCGGAAGGCTGTCATTCACCGGCGTTATCAGGGGAGCTTTAAGTTCCTGCCTCGTCGGGTATCACCTTGACAAGGATGAGGTCGGCAAGGGTCTTATGCAGGAGGCACTGGAAGCCGGATGCCGTTTTATGTTTTCGGAACAGCAGCTTCACCGTATCCAGGCGGATATCATGCCGACGAATTTTCGATCCCAGGCGACTGCCTTCCGGTGCGGATTCAGGCGGCAGGGGCTGAACGAAAAATACATGTGTATCAACGGCATCTGGCAGGACCATTATATTTATGCGCTCCTGAATGAACCTGACTGGCCGCATGATTCATGCCGGAACGAAAAAAACGATTAATGAAATAGTAATATGTACCTGCAAACAGAAGATGTATAATATATATTAAGAATCTTCTTTGCGTGTTTGCCGAATGCTAGGCTGCATCAGCAATGATTAACCCGGGAGGAACTGTGCAATGAAATTGACACGACTGACAAAGACAATCCTGACATTTATGTTGGTAATCGGAGCTGCTTTTTTACTGACATCCTGCGGCAAGAAGGCGGCGGCGACTTCGACTACTCTTCCGACTGAGTCAACTTTGGCAGCTACGACAGCAACGCCGACAACCGCTGTGACTGTTCCTGCCATATCCGGAACCCTTCCTGCAAACACAATACAGGCTACATGGGTTGAGAACGCGATTGACCCGGCAAAGACCATGTATGTTCATACAGATTCAGATTTTCTGCGGATTCGTTCAGGCCCGGGTACGGATTACCAGCAGGTCGGATCGCTAGTAGACGGCATGACGGTTTCGGTGGTTGCACTGACAGATACAAACTGGTATAAGCTTGCTGACGGATATTATGTATCAGGCGATTATCTCACGGCCGAACAATAATGGATTCTTTTTCCCCATTTAAATCCTCTCGAATTTTTGTGTATGGGGTAGACAAGAGACGAATCGTGTTGTATGATAGCTAGGCGAGTTTTGAGGTAAATGTTTTATTCAAACAGGCACTTCATAACATGCGGGTGTAGTTCAATGGTAGAACTCCAGCCCTCCAAGCTGATCACGTGGGTTCGATTCCCATCACCCGCTCCACCACATTGGCGGTCTTGATTGACCGCCATTCTTATAATGGGTCTATAGCTCAGCTGGATAGAGCAACAGCCTTCTAAGCTGTGGGCCGGAGGTTCGAGTCCCCCTAGGCTCACCATTATGAAGAGAGGAACGATTTGCGGAGTAATTATTCGCATTCGCAAACCTCTCTTTCTTTTTGTTTCGACATGTATGTTATAATCAGACAGTCAATTTATCAGAAGGGAATTTATATTACATGCCAAAAAAATCCACATACGATAATGAGAGTATTTCTTCACTGAAAGGCGCAGACCGTGTTCGTAAACGCCCTGGAGTTATTTTCGGTTCCGATGGTCTTGAGGGATGCGAGCATTCCTTTTTTGAAATTCTTTCCAACTCAATTGATGAGGCGAGAGAAGGCCATGGTGACCGCATTGAAGTTATTCGTTATGCGGACGGTTCTATCCAGGTTGAGGATTACGGACGCGGCATACCGCTTGATTACAACACAAAGGAAGAGCGATATAACTGGGAGCTTGTGTATTGTGAACTGTATGCAGGCGGAAAATATAATAACAATTCCGGCGAAAATTATGAATTCAGCCTTGGCCTGAACGGCCTTGGCGCATGTGCGACACAATATGCATCCGAGTATTTTGACGTGCAGGTCTTTCGTGACGGCTTCAAATATTCCCTGCATTTCGAAAAGGGAGAAAATGTCGGTGGGCTCATGAAAGAGCCGACCCGCTTCAAGAGGACCGGAACGATACAGAAGTGGAAGCCTGACCGTCAGGTTTTCACGGACATATGTATCCCGCTGGATTCTTTCCTCCAGATCATCAAACGGCAGGCTGTCGTTAACAGCGGCGTCACGTTTCACCTTGTTGACGAAGAGAGTACGCAGGAGTTTACATTCTGCTATCCGGAAGGAATCCTCGGATATGTTGAGGAACTGAATGAAGGCAAGGGCATTACACTGCCTTATTCTTTTGAAGGCACCGGACGCGGCAAAGACCGTGACGACAAGCCGGATTACAAGGTGAATTCGCAGATTGCCTTCTGTTTTAACAATGAAGTGAACATTATTGAGTATTATCATAACTCCAGCTTTCTGGAACACGGCGGCGCGCCGGACAAGGCGGTTCGCAATGCACTTACCGCTGAAATTGACAGACAGATCCGTACAAGGGACAAATATAAGGCAAACGAGAGCAAAATCACTTTCCAGGATATCGCCGACAGCCTGATTCTTGTGACGAGTTCCTTTTCAACACAGACAAGTTATGAGAACCAGACGAAGAAAGCCATTAATAATAAATATATCCAGGAGTTCATGAACGACCTGATCCGTGAGCGCATGGAGATCTGGTTCATCGAGAACAAGTCGGACGCCGATAAGGTAATCGAACAGCTCCTCATCAATAAGCGCAGCCGCGAGAATGCCGAGAAAACACGGCTGAATGTCAAAAAGAAACTGATGGGCAATATTGACATTAATAACCGCGTCAAAAAGTTTGTTGACTGCCGGACAAAGGACGTGCGTCAGCGCGAGCTCTACATTGTTGAGGGAGATTCTGCTTTAGGCTCCTGCAAGATGGGCCGGGATGCTGAATTCCAGGCGATCATGCCGGTACGCGGCAAGATCCTGAACTGCCTGAAATCGGATTATGATATCATTTTCAAGAGTGATATCATTGTTGACCTTCTGAAGGTCCTCGGATGCGGCGTTGAGATCAATTCCAAACATAATAAGGATCTTTCCTCCTTCGACATGGATCTTCTCCGCTGGAACAAGATCATAATCTGTACGGATGCCGATGTCGACGGTTATCAGATCCGTACGCTGATCCTTGCGATGCTGTATCGACTGACACCGACGCTTATCGAAAAGGGCAAGGTTTATATTGCCGAATCGCCTTTGTTTGAGATTACATACCGCAGCAGAAAAGAAGAGAAGACGGAATTTGCGTTTACAGAGAAGGAGAAGACGGAAATCCTTACCCGCTATCCGCCGGATTCCTGTTCCATTCAGCGTTCCAAGGGACTTGGTGAAAATGAGCCTGAAATGATGTGGCTTACTACGATGAGCCCGGAAACCCGCCGCCTGATAAAGGTCATGCCGGCAGATGCCGAACTGACAGCGGATACGTTTGATCTGCTTCTCGGCGATAACCTCGCGGGCAGGAAGGCCCACATCGAACAGGACGGCCACCTTTATCTTGAGATGCTTGATGTCGGATGATCAACAGGCAATACTATTTGATTTTTAACTGCATTACAGGAGATAAACATGAGGAAGAACGATAGTAAGGGAAAAGAAGACAAAAAACGGGAGACGAAAGACGGCTTTCATGCCGACGGCATAAAAGAGCATCCGTCTACCGAACAGGCAATTACGGATACGCTTGAAATCAACTATATGCCGTATGCGATGAGCGTCATTGTTTCCCGTGCAATCCCTGAAATTGACGGATTTAAGCCGTCGCACAGAAAACTCCTGTATATGATGTACAAAATGGGGCTCCTGAACGGAAACCGCACAAAATCCGCCAATGTCGTCGGCCAGACGATGAAGCTGAATCCGCACGGCGATATGGCAATTTATGAGACCATGGTGCGTCTTGCAAGGGGAAATGGTGCCCTCCTGCATCCTTATGTCGATTCAAAAGGCAACTTCGGACGCCAGTATTCAAGGGACATGCAGTTTGCCGCATCAAGGTATACGGAAGTCAGACTTGAAAAGATCTGCGAAGAAATATTCCGCGGTATGGACAGGAATGCGACTGACTTTGTTGACAATTATGACGGGAGCCTGAAGGAGCCTGTACTGCTGCCGGCAACATTCCCGTCTATTCTTGTTAACAGCAACCAGGGAATCGCTGTCGGTATGGCTTCCAATATCTGCTCGTTCAACCTTCGCGAAGTATGCGAAGCAACGATTGCCTATATGAAGGATCCACTGGTCGATTTGCTGGAAATTATGCCTGCTCCTGATTTCTCGGGAGGAGGAACAATACTGTATGACAGGGCCGATATGCTGCAGGTATATGAGACCGGCCGCGGACCGGTACGTATCCGTTCAAAATACAGGGTTGATAAGAAGAACAACTTAATCGAAATCTATGAGATTCCGTATACCACTACTGCGGAAGCTATCATCGACGAGATTATCGAGCTTGTCCGTACGAATAAAATAAAGGAAATCAACGATGTACGCGATGAGACGGACCTTGATGGCCTGAAGATTACGATTGAGTGCAAGAGGGGTGTTGACCAGGATGCCCTGATGACGAAGCTTTACCGGTTTACGAAGCTCGAAGATACCTTCTCCTGTAACTTTAACGTGCTGATCAACGGTATGCCGCGCGTGCTTGGCGTCCGGAGCCTGCTGGCCGAATGGCTCGTGTGGCGCAGGACATGTCAGAAACGGGAAGTGATCTATGACCTGGAACGCAAGCAGGACAAGCTGCACCTTCTTGACGGGCTTGCCAGGATCCTTCTGGACATTGATAAGGCAATTGCGATTATCCGCGGAACCGAACTGGAAGTTGATGTTATTCCCAACCTGATGAAAGGGTTTGAGATTGATACGCTTCAGGCTGAATTTGTCGCGGAAATCAAACTGCGGAATATTAACCGCCAATATATTATGAACCGCGTGGCTGACCGGGAAAATCTCCAGAAAGAAATTGCAGATCTGCAGGATATCCTGAAAAAGCCCCATCGCATTGATGCGATGATTACGAAAACACTCGAGAGTGTGGCAAAGAAATACGGACAGCCAAGGAGAAGCGAAATCCAGCATGTTGATGAAGCGGAAGTTTTTTCTCAGGATCAGATGATTGAGGATTACAGGCTCAAACTGTTTATGACGGAACACAACTATATCAAGAAGATTCCGCTGACCTCGCTCCGGAGCGCGGGTGAACTGAAGACGAAGGAAGAGGATAGTATCATCATTGAGATTGAATGCAGGAACAAAAGCGATGTACTGTTCTTTTCCGATCACTGCAATGTGTATAAAATGCACGTGTATGAACTGACCGACACCAAACCATCGGAACTAGGCGGATATCTGCCGAATGTGCTCAGCATGGAAGACGGCGAGAAGATTCTTTTCATGCATGTGACGGAGTCCTATGACGGGGATATCATGTTTGCTTATGAGAACGGAAAAATGTCCCGTGTCCTGCTTAAGGCATACGAGACAAAAACAAACCGCAAAAAACTCGTGCATGCCTGCTGTGAGGCATCCCCGATCGTGTCTGTTCATTTTCTTGATAAGGACGAGGATTTTGCAGCTTTCTCAAGTCTCAAGAAGGCTATTACCTTCTCAAGCAGCCTTGTTCCGGTCAAGACAACCCGTGCATCGCAAGGCGTTCAGATTATTGCCGCCAAAAAGGGCAGCATCCTGACATCCGTAGTCCGGCTGGGCGATGCAGGATTATCGGACCCTGAATACTACCGTATCCGCCGGACGCCGGCCGTGGGTTACTATCTGAAAGAAGAGATGCTTGTGAATCGCCAGCTGAGTCTGGGGGAAGTCTGATTTATGCCCGGGGAATACTATGAAGGTAAACATCCTGATCAGTCGGGGTCATTGTTTAGAAAAATCCTGATCTGGGTTTGTTTTGCAGCTCTTATCGGAGCGGCGGCGGTATTTGTGTATCTGCATGTCTATAACGCGAACCTCTCATCGGTTCTCCCTTCCTTCAACAGTGCGCTTGATTCGCGCGAGTACGGCAAGGCACTCTCCATGTACCGTGATGTACAAGCTGAATATCTGAGTCAGGATCCGGATAAGGCTGCCTCGGATACAACGGAGAAACTGATCCTCCGATCGATGGAGGATATTGTATTTTCACGCGTCGACACGATCGAAACAAGCATACGGAGCGACAGATACACGCCAGGCGCGGATGACCGTGCATTTCTTGAGCAGATGGGCGAATTGACGGGCGCCCGCCTTACTCTCTGGCTGAACAGTCTTTGCGAAGAATTTCTTCTGGGAACAATCGAGAAACCGACGCTGCAGTTTATTTTTGATCAGATCGGCGAATACACGAATGTTGCAGCAGCAGCGGAGCCCTTGGAAAAAGAGATCGACGCAATCGAAATTGCAAGAGGAGATGTACAGACCGCGGAAGGATATTTCGCATCTCAATCCTATATTCCGGCCGTTGAAAAATACGAAGATATCATCAGCCACTCAACCGGCTTTGTAAATGAATATGCACAGTCCCGCCTTCAGGAATGCGAGCAGGTCATGTATGATCCGATTATGACGCAATGTGACGAACTGCTGAAGGCGTTCAAGTACTACACGGCAGAGGACATCCTTTCCGATATGGCCCGTATTTTCCCCGATGACCAGAAAGTGCAGGCCAAACTGCTTGAAGCCACATCCAATACGTCCCTTGTTGTTGATTATTCGGGCAATGTTGAAGTTCTCTGTGTCAAACCGCTTATTGACGATACTTCCCTGGCGTTTTCCGCAAAAAATGTCGGAACGACAGATCCGCTTATGCTGACAGCTGCTGAATTCAAGGCAATTATCGAGCAGTTATACGCGAACAACTACATTCTGATTGATGTCCGCACAATGACGGATCAGTCTAACCAGAGTCAGGTGACTGCACAGGGTCTGTCACTCCCCGAAGGGAAAAAGCCGCTTGTTATTATTCTGGAAAATGTGAGTTATTCTGCCTACCAGACCGGAATGGGCACCTGCAGCCAACTTGTCCTGAATGATCAGAATCAGGTCTGCGGCGAATATACGAATGCATCCGGGCAGACAGTTGTAAGCCGCGATGCCGAGGCTGTCGGGATACTTGATGCATTTGTAGAAGAGCATCCGGATTTTTCTTTTGACGGTGCAAAAGGCATTATATCCTTTACAGGCTATGAAAGCGTAATGGGGTATATCACAAATGCAGACCAGGTTGACGACCGGAATAATGCGCTCGCAGCAGTAGGGCTTCCGGGCATTAACCCTACGCAGGAGGAGATTCTGGCAAATCAGAATACGGTGAAGGGTATCATGACGCAGCTGACGGAAACCGGATGGATATTTGCCTCATCCACCTATGGGTTTATTAATGCCAACAGCTGTGACCTTGATACCATAACAAGCGATACGGATAAATGGCTCGACCAGGTAGGGTCTCTGACGGGATCTGTTCAAATCCTTGTCTATCCAAACGGTGACTTTATTAAAGGATCGGATGCACGGTGTGTATATCTGAAGGATAACGGATTCCGGATTTTTTTCGGGGTAGGTCCGACCGCTTATTATACCTACGGTGATAATTACCTGTATCTTGACCGTGCCATGCTCAATGGCGACACGCTTCGGAACGTGAACTATGCAAGGCTTTTCGACGTATCCCTAGTATACGATCCGAACAGGACAAAGCCGCTTAACTGATGCCTGACATGTTATACATGTCATTGACGGGAATGTAATTTTGCACCTGAATTTGCAGCTATTTGCTGCTTTTGTGCCTGCAGCTGTCTTTTACACCAGGAACCCGTATGCTATTCTATTCATTAGACAGAGCTTACTGTACCGCAAAGGAAGGTGTTCATATTTCTAAATCAGGATTTTCATTTCATGCAGGTATTTCCCGGCCGGGGCATAAGATACGGATCCGCGGCATGCGGCTGAAACTTTTGTCGCTGCTGACAGCGCTTTCGCTTCTGCCGCTGGTTTCTTCATGCGGCTATCAGCCGCTTTCCGACGAAGCGTATCAGACTCTCGCGTCTGCTTTTCAGAACAATATAGCACAGCTCCTGCCGACTGTTGTCCCGCAGGAAGGTCAATTCTATGTATCAGACCAGACAAATGTCCAGGAAATCGGAAGCAAGCAGGATTTGTTTTTTGTACTCCAGGACAGTTTGTACAATTTTGTACCGGAAGTATACATTCAGATTGAGAATTACGATTTGTTTTCCGAATACTGGCAGGAACTGTCTGCAGACGGGGCCTTGCATTCCGCCTTTGAGACAAGCGAGGTGCAGATCGAGTATAACGATCAGTCTCCCTGCACAATGAGGCTGATGTTTCAGTACAATTCCGCCGGGCAGATTCTCCGCAGCATACACAATAATGACAATATGATTTTTCCCGATTCGGATGTGCAGAGCCTTTATGATAAGGCTATGGGAATTCTTGGCGGGATAATAACGGCTGATATGTCTGACCTTCAGAAGGAGTCTGCTATTCATGATTATATTGTGACACATACAAAATACAGCATAGAAGGGGACGCAGACAAACTTGCATCGGCGGAAAGCGTCCTTATCGACGGCAGCGGACAGTGTCAGGGATATGCAGAAGCAATGAGCCTTCTGCTGGGACTTTCGGGAATACCTTCAAAAATTATTTCAGGTTCTGCACGCGGGGCGGACGGTACGGATGTTGCACATGCATGGAATCTGGTCTCCATTGACGGGAGATGGTACCATGTGGATGTCACCTGGGATGATCCGGTTCCGGACACCGGTGACTATGCGTCAAGGACGTATATGAACAGGTCCGATGACTTTATGCGGACGGATCACACATGGTCGGATCTTTTTCAGGCCTGCCCGGTGGACAGTCCTACGAATGCACCGGACAGTGCGGTTGATGTGGCGGCTGCCTGATATCACTTGATATATTATGACTCAAAAACATTTTGTATTGGACGAATGACTGTGAAAATATTATAATAGAATGACTGCTCAGATCATATTTACGGAGGTGTGTTATGGATAAAAACCATGAATCCGACCAGGTCAAGCAATTACTGGTCGACGAAGAAATTCTATGGAAAGATCGTAAGAGATACCTGGGACTGCCCATTTCGTTCACGGTCTACAGTCTTGATAACAACCGTCTGTATGTAAAGAGGGGCTTTTTTAATTCCGTCATGGATGAACTTCTTCTGTACCGCGTACTTGATGTGAAGCTTTCCCGTACTTTTGGACAGAAGATATTTGGAGTCGGGACAATCAGGCTTATGACTGCTGATCAGTCAAACCCGAATCTTGAGATAAAGAATATTAAGAAATCTGACAGGATTCGTAAGCTTATCAGCAACATTGTAGAGCGCGAACGCAACGAGAAGCGCATTATGGGCAAGGAAATGTTCGGTGCATCCGGCATGGGAATTGCGGATGATATTGAACTCCATGGCGGCATAAGCGGCGGAGTACAGTGACGGACGGCGTGAACAGGTTGCCGCAGTAGTGCGGTATTCACTGCTTCGGGGGATTGGTATCTTAGGTGGAGACAAGACAGGACCGGTATGAGGGAGCACGTGAAAAGAAGCTCCGGCAGCTGAAGGAAATTATTGGCGAATCAGATAATATTGTTTTCCTCGGCGGAGCGGGCGTGTCCACGGAGAGCGGTATTCCTGATTTCCGCAGCGGTGACGGCATCTATAATCAGGACAGCGGTCTGTCGTACCGTCCGGTTGATATTATAAGCCATTCTTTTTTTGTGGCCCATCCGGAAGAATTTTACGATTTTTACAAACGGAAGCTTTGCTATCCCGACGCCAGACCGAATAAGGCACATAAGGCTTTGTACCGGCTTGAGAAGCAGGGCAGGCTCAAAGCCATCATTACGCAGAACATTGACAATCTTCACCAGATGGCCGGAAGCGAAGTTACGATCGAACTTCACGGGTCCGTCCACCGTAATTACTGCATGTCCTGTAAAGAACCCTATACACTTGAATTTGTACTTGCAAGCGAAGGTATTCCTTACTGTCCCAAATGCGGCGGAATGATACGCCCGGATGTCGTTTTGTATGAAGAGCATCTTGATCACAGAAATATCGACAGTGCAATTGCATTCATCGAGAAGGCAGACCTTCTGATTATCGGCGGGACATCCCTTACGGTGTATCCTGCGGCGACATTTGCCCAGTTTTTGCCCCATGACCGGGTTGTAATTATCAATAAGAGTTCGACATACCTCGATCTGCAGGCCATGCTTACGATCCATGACAGCATTGGGGAAGTACTTGACGCGGTCATACCGAAGAGAATGCGGCGTTCGGATCAGACAGCCGGTTCATCCGGGAGAGCTAAGTCAGGCCGGAGAACAGCCGGTGCTGCCCTTCCGGAGAAGTCTTCCGATCCGAAGGAATAAATTCCGGCATTACTGCCGGTCTGCAAACTGAACACGATAGAGATTTGCATACGGACCGTTGTTTCCGAGCAATTCTTCATGTGTTCCGCGTTCCTGTACGCCGTTTTCATCCAGATATACAATTTCATCAGCATTGCGTATTGTCGACAGGCGGTGCGCGACGATCAGGCATGTACGGCCTTTGGAGAGCCTCTCCAGAGACTGCTGAATACGAAGTTCCGTCTGCGTATCGAGCGCGGAAGTTGCTTCATCCAGAAGAAGAACCGGCGGATTTTTCAGGAAGATGCGTGCAATCGAGATTCGCTGTTTCTGCCCGCCGGAGAGAAGCAGTCCCCGTTCTCCGACATACGTATTGTATCCATCCGGAAGACCTTTTATAAACTCATCAAGTTCTGCTTCTCCTGCAGCTTTCATGACCTGTTCGTCCGTCGCGTCAAGTCTGCCGTACCGGATATTTTCTATGATCGTAGATGCGAAAAGAAATACGTCCTGCTGGACAATACCGATGTTTTTCCGCAGAGAGCGGATATCAATATCACGTATATCCTTTCCGTCGAGCCGTATTTCGCCTGACCGGACTTCATAGAATCTCGGAATCAGATGACATAATGTTGTTTTTCCGCTTCCTGAAGGACCTACAATAGCAACGGTCCTTCCTGCGGGAATCACAAGGTTGATGTCGGAAAGCACTTTGTCTGCTGTTTCTTCATTGCTGTATGAGAAGGTTACGTGCGAAAATGCAACTTCGCCTTTTACATCAGTAAGCTGCACCGCGTTTTCCCGGTTTGTAATATCAGGCTTTTCTCTCATCAGGGAGACGAAACGCGTGAATCCGGCCATGCCTGACTGATAGAGCTCGGTGAAATTTGTCAGTTTGCGTATCGGTGCCAGAAAGGCTGATATATAGAGAGTAAACGCCACCAGGTCAATAACTGTCATGCGGTTCCGCATGATAAGGTATCCGCCGAGCCCGATGGCCAGGAGGTTCAGAAGGCTGATAAGGAATTCCATGCCGCTGAAAAAAATTGACATGATGTGGTAGAACTTTCCCCGTGCATCCCTGTATTTAAGCGTGCCGCGTGCAAATTTTTCCGATTCGTAATCCTCGTTTGCAAACGCTTTGGCAACACGCGACCCGGTAATGCTTGATTCAATATCGGAATTTATAATGGCGGTGCTTTCTTTCAGGTGACCGGATGCGGCCGACAGCTTTTTCCGCAGAAGTATTGTGAAAAGAAGCAGCAGCGGAAGGAAAATGAGAAGGGCAACCGTCAGTTCAACATTAATGAGAAAGAGCGCAATAAATGAACCGATCAGGGTCACGAAGGAAATGAACAGGTCTTCGGGGCCATGGTGTGAAAGTTCGGTTATATCGAATAAATCTGATAATATGCGGCTCATAAGACTGCCGGTGCGTCTGCTGTCATAGAAAGTATATGATAATTTCTGCAGATGTGAGAATAGATCGCGGCGCATCTGCATTTCAATATTGGCGCCCATCATATGTCCCCAGTAACTGACAATAAACTGCATTCCTGATCTTATCAGAAATGCCGCAAACATTCCTGCAACAACAAAGAAAAACGTTGAGAAATTATTATCGGGGAGATACGTCTGGAGTGCATACCTAGATACCATGGGGAAGCATAGATCGATCCCCGAAATCAGGAATGCACAGGCCATGTCCAATATAAACAGCTTCATGTTGGGCCGGTAATAAGAAAGGAATAGCTGGAGTGTGCCTTTATTCTGGAAGTTTTCTTCCGGTACTGTCATTTTCATCTGATGCCCGCCTTTCGTGTCTGCGCTCTATTCTACCGAATTTGCCGCATAAATACCATAATTACACCTTCAATGTGATAGAATCAGTCATGTATTCTATTGGAAAACAGGGAGGATAAAGCGTGGAAGACACAGCAATCAGTAAAAGGGACAGACAATTTGCCGGACGGCTGAAAGAACTCTCCGGCAAGCTTGCTGCCGAAAAAGCAGTTTCGGATATATACAGTAATGTTCGGATGCTGCTGTTTCTGGGTGCTGTCATTTCAGGGGGACTGTTGTGGTATCTTGATTTGAATATTGTTGCCGCAGTCTCTTTTGCTGTGTTTGCGGCGGTACTTTTTGTAATCGTTCTGATTCATGCGCGCTGCAAAAGACAGATCACGCTTCTTGAGACGCTGCTGTCCATCCAGGGGGAGTGCCAGGCCCGGACAGAACACCGGTTTGATATGCTGCCGGATCCCGGGGAGGATTTTCGCGATAAAAACCATGATTTTTCAGACGATCTGGATTTGTTTGGCGCCCAATCCCTTTTTCACCTGATTTCTACGGCACAGACTTGGTATGGCAGAAAGACGCTTGCCCGATTTCTGCTCACTGCGGGACGGCAGGATAAGACGGCTGAAGAAATTCGGAAGCGTCAGTCCGCTGTCAGGGAATTATCCCAGGACCTGCCTGCGATGCAGGAATTTCAAGCTGCAGGCAGACTTGCCAGAAAAAGCGCGGAAGACCCGCGTAAGCTTCTGGATTATGTGCAGAGGAAAGAAGGGGAACAGCCGCTTGCTTCTTTCGGTTTCTGCCTGCTGTCCGCCGGTATGACTCTGACCCTTCTTGTTACTGCCTCCCTTGCCTGGATAGTCGGTTCGGTACCGTCTTTTATTCCCTTGACGATAATTGTTGTGCAGCTCATACTGGTTGCTCTGAATTATCAGAAATTCAAGCCGGTTTTTGCTTCCGTTGAAGATTTCTATTCCCAGCTTTCCGCATATGCCGAGTTGTTCGAGAGAATTGAAAATGCATCGGCATCGTCAGAAATCCTCATGGATACAAGGAATGTGCTGCTTTGTTCCGAAGACAATAGATCAGCCGGCGGCGCTTCTTCAAGGGTGAAAAAACTGCATAGAATCTGTCTGTTTATCCAGGCCAGGAGTCAGCCGATTCTGTTTTTTACGCTGAATGTGTTTTTCCTGTATGACAATTACTGTATCTTTTTTCTGGAAAAGTGGAAAAAAGAATCAGGCAGTCAGCTTGAAGAATATATGCGTGCACTCGGCACATGGGAGGCTCTCATGAGCCTTTCAACACTGACATATATATATCCCGAATGCTCTTTCCCGATTTTGACTGAGGGGAAGGACGAAAGGGAAGCGCAGGCCTATTTTGCTGCACAAAGAATGGGGCACCCCCTGATCCCGGTAAACCGTCAGGTCCGCAACGACTTCTCCCTGACAGACGGAATTGCGCTGATAACAGGTTCGAATATGTCGGGCAAGACAACACTGCTGCGTACTGTCGGCATTAATGCCGTCATGGCTTATGCAGGAACGGTTTGCTGTGCGGATTCGTTGAAACTTGGTCTTATGCAGATCGGGTCTTCAATGCGTATCGCCGATAACCTCGGAGAGGGCCTTTCGACATTCTATGCTGAGTTGCTTCGCATCGAAAAAATCATACAGAAGGCGCGGAGCGGCGAGCCGCTTCTTTTTCTGATTGATGAAATATTCCGCGGAACCAATTCCCGTGACAGGACGGACGGCGCCAAGATTGTTTTAAAGAACCTCTCGAAGCCATGGATCATCGGACTTATGTCAACGCATGATTACGAGCTTTGCACTCCGGATGCGCAAAGCGGATTTGAGCTGAGTAACTATCATTTTTCTGAGAAATACGATGAACAGGGAATTCATTTTGACTACCGGCTTACTCCGGGTATATCAATTTCTGCAAATGCAAGGTATCTGATGCAGATGATCGGCATTGAATAATGCACTGTATTTGCAAATGAAGAATGAGCGATGCAATAATAATGCAGTAAAAATACTAAAATCATGCATAAAAGGCTTGCAAAAGCGCGAATGCGTGCTTAAAATGAAATAAATAAATAAATGACTTGCAATAATCCTGCACATATATTTGAATATTGCAAAATAGATTTTCAAAAATTGAGCGGCAGGGATACGTCCGGTTATCAGGGGGCTTATTATGATTTCATATACACAACAGACAGGTTTTTTTGGCGGTACGGATCCGGAAGCGCTTGCGAAGAAATTCGGAACGCCTCTTTATGTATATAACGAACGGATCCTGCGCGAGAGAATGCACCGGATGGCACATCTGATTTCATTTCCCGGGTTTACCGCGAATTATTCGATCAAGACAAATTCCAATCTTTCCATTTTGAAGATGGCTCTTGAAGAAGGACTTAATGCGGATGCCATGTCGCCCGGAGAAATATATGTTCTCCGGAAGGCGGGATTTCCGAAGGAACGTATTTTCTATGTATCCAACAATGTATCCGGCGATGAACTGCGGTATGCAGTTGATCAGGGTGTTGTCGTAAGTCTTGACAGTCTTTCGCAGCTTGAGCTGTTTGGAAAGATCAACCGAGGCGGGCGCTGTGCGGTTCGTCTGAACCCGGGCGTCGGCGCCGGACATCATGAAAAAGTTGTCACGGCAGGGAAGAAGACAAAATTTGCCATTGCCGAAGCGGACGTTCCTGAAATCAAAAAAATCGCATCGAAGTATGATCTGAAAATTATCGGAATCAATCAGCATATCGGCTCACTGTTTATGGACGGAACCCCGTTTCTGTCAGCCGTCCAGCATTTTCTTGAACTTGCCATGCAGTTTGATGATCTGGAATTCGTTGATTTCGGAGGCGGATTTGGCATCCCGTATCATAAGCTCTCCGGTGAGCAGGAGTTCGATCTGAAGAGTTTTGGGGATGAACTTGAAAAGGTAGTGGAAGACTGGTCCGTGCGTTATGGGCACAAGGTCGTGTTTAAGTCTGAACCCGGCCGATATATTGCCGCTGAAGGCGGTGTTCTCCTCGGGAAAGTTCATGCACGCAAACAGAACAGCGGCGTTACTTACGTTGGAACCGATGTTGGTATGAATGTGCTTGTCAGGCCGTCCATGTATGACTCGTGGCATGATATTGAAGTCTACCGTGAAGGGCAGTGGATCGATGATTCACAGGGTATGGAAAAAGTAACGGTTGTCGGAAATATTTGTGAAAGCGGCGATATTCTCGCAAAGGACCGCGAACTTCCTGCTGTAAAAGAGAATGATGTTATCTGCGTCCTGGATGCAGGAGCTTACGGATATTCCATGTGTTCAAACTACAATAATCGGCTTCGCCCTGCGGAAGTACTGATCGGACTTGACGGTGAACCGAGGCTGATCAGACGCCGCGATACTCTGGAAGACCTGGTATGCGGGTTTCCGGAATGTGAGCAATAACATATATATACTTCCGACCAAGGATTCAGACATATTCATTTGCAGTATGCCATATTTGCCGGTATGGAATTTTTGTTCCCGAACCATTCATTAGACTTGTAATGATACGAAATGTAAGTTACTATTTAATTAATTGTGAACATTTCGAGAACATGAGGGACAAATATGGTCAACGACTGGGCAACTCATCTGGAAAAGATACAGGTAATTCTATTTGATTATCCCGCAATGTTTGAAACGGGGAGATATCCTGTATTTGACAGTCTTTTGGACACGATCCTGGATCTCAGGATTAAAGTCATTCTCAGTTCTTCCTTTGATGTTTATAATCTTTGTGTCAGAAATGAAGCCAGGAATCCTGCAGAACTTCTTGTACTTAAGCAGACGGATACTTTTTTAGCCAAACTGTCGGATGCCGGACTTCTTGCACCTGAGCGGTATGAGATGTCAATGTTTTCGGCATTGCTTCCATATACAGCGCATAAGGATACCTGTCTTATTACCGGGAAGCATGCATCCGTACTGAACCTGATCCGTGTATCGGAAATTTCCGGAGATATTTCGGTCTGTGTCTGCGCCAGGGACAAATTTATATTTTATCCGGATCTCAGTACATGCATGCAGGGTGAGGTGCCGAGAGAAGTCAACGCAATTTCTTCGTCCATTGACTATCTTGATGTTGCGATTTATGTGAATGTCGGAGATACGGTTTATACGGATACCGGAGCGCATGTTTTGCTGGCAAGAAAAGTCAGCACGGGAGCCGAAGGCATTGTTTTTTTTACAGATGATCCGAAAGTCGTTGCAAAAATATACCATCGTGGGATTATGACGCCGCTTCGATGGATGAAGCTCACACGGATGACAAAGATGGGCGTGAACGCCAAAGGTATCTGCTGGCCAAGTTCTCTGCTTTATAACAATAATCATGAGCCTGTCGGCTATCTTATGCCTGCGGCACAGGGACACACGCTTGGTTCTGCTTTTGACGGACAGGATGCGATGTCCGAACGTTTTCCAGACTGGGACAGGCACGCGGTTGTGCAGGCAGCATGCCAGGTTTTTTCCAAGATTGTTTTCCTGCACCTGTTTGGAATACTGATCGGTGATATACAGCTTAAGAATATTATGGTTAACGGTCCCAGTCAGGTCTATCTGATTGATATGGACAGTGTGCAGATCGAAGATCTGCCGTGCCCCGTAGGGACGGAGGAATTCACGCCGCCGGAACTTTGGGACAGATCCTTTCAGACTTTTCTCAGAAACTCGCTTCATGAAGATTATTCGTGCGGAATTCTGTCTTTTGCAATGCTTTTCTGCGGCCAGCATCCGTACAATCAGTGCCTTGGACAGGAGACCCTGCGGGACGAAATTGCATCGCGTGCATTTCCCTATAAAATGGATGATATCGGTGACAGTACCGTCCCGGTCGGCGGTTATGATAAAATCTGGCAGGCAATTCCTTATCAGCTGCGGCAGATGTTTGTGAGTGCTTTTTCCGGCGGCAAACGATATGAGACGATCGAGTGGTACGCTGCGCTCGCATCCTATCGGCATATGCTGGATACAAGGGCTTTTACCGATCCGCAGGCATATATGGTTTTTCCATATACGCACAGGAAAGCTGCCGAGGATTCTGCGTGTAACTCGGGACACAAAAAATCAATCCGTGATGCTATTATCCATGTTCCTGAAAAGACGGATGAAAATGATAAAAAGCCCCCTGAGAAAGTAATTTACAATGGCAGACCGATCGGTGTTGCTTTTGTAAATCAGGAACTGCTTACAGAAAACGATATACAGAAGATTAAATCGCAGTATTCCCACGCATCGTATTCGGGACGGGGAGCTGACAGGACAGTCAGTGATAAGGCGGTTCCTGCATGCCCGGCCAGCCTGGGCAGTTCTGCGAAGGCAAGCGTCAAGAGCTCCAATATTCGCGGAAAAGCCGGGAAAAGTACAACAAAAATGCCTACCGCAGCAACAACGATTTTGCTGATTATCATATTTATACTTGTTGTTGTCTGTGCGGTTTTCTTTAATGTATATAAATACTAGGAGGGCGTTATGAACAGTGGTAAACCGGTTTTCAGCGAATCAGATTTTGGCAGGAGTACGCGCCGCCGTCTGCCGATATGCTTTTGCCTTGATGTCAGCGGATCCATGTCAGGAGAACCGATCAGGGAGCTAAATGACGGGCTGCAGAGCTTTTTCTCATCCATACGCGAAAATGAAGAGACCCGGGCAGCTGCGGACATCTGTATTGTCACTTTCGGCGGTACGGTTGATATTGTGCTTCCCTTCGGCAAACTTGCCAGAAATCAGCCTTTTCCGAATATTCAGGCGACGACAAGCCTGACACCGATCGGGGAAGGGATCCTGACGTCACTCGAACTCCTTACGGAGCGAAAAGAGGGATACAAGCATCTCGGAATCAAGTATTATCAGCCCTGGCTTGTTGTCATTACAGACGGTGCGCCGCAGGGTGAGGAATCAATGGAAAATATGGAACGCGCCATTGAGGCGACCTGCAGTCTTGAGTCAGAAGGCCGCCTGGTAGTTTTTAATATCGGCGTCGGGCACTCGGTTGATTTTACACTGCTTCAGCGGCTCTCCAAAAAGAGACCGGAACCAATCAGTATTCAGTCAACCCAGTTTTCCAAACTTTTTGAATTTCTTGGATCCAGCAGCTCGTCTATTATTTCGGGGGGCATGCGGGAGGATTCCCTGTATGATCTGAACGGTAAACCGCAGGGCAAATCAATCGCTCTTGATGAATTTTTCAAATATCTTGGAGATGATGCATGAGTAAAGAGCAGGATATACAGATTGTGCATCTGTCCCTCGCCGGACGTAAACACAGGGACAAGGGCGTCCGCTGTGAAGATGCTTCATATTCTGTTTCCCTGAACGGGGTGTCTGTTGTCTGCCTTTCCGATGGTGCAGGCGACAGCAGGTATACGCATGCCGAACTTGGTGCAGTTTGCGTCGTTCAGACGGTCTGCGACCTTCTTACGCGCCATTTTGACGCTTTCTTTTTTGACATACACGAATCTTTAATACGAAGTGTACTCGTAGCTGCCATTCAGTCTGAACTTGCGATTAAGGCCCGCGAGCTTTCACTTCCCGGAATGGAGAGCATGTCATGTACCATGCTTTTCTGCGCCATTAAGGACACCCGTATGATATGCGGGCACATTGGCGACGGAGTCATAGCCCGCGTTACGGAATCGGGTCTTCTGCCGATCTTCATACCGCAGAACGGTGAAGATGCCTCCAGCACGATATTCATTACCCTGCCGAATGCACAGGACTACCTGCGGCTGGTACGCACAACGACAGACGATACACATGCAGTCGTCCTTATGACGGACGGCGTATCCGACATGGTCTACGACAGTACGAAGTTCCTTTTGCTTCCTGTGGTGGCGCGGCTCGCCGAACTCGGAGCTCTTCCCGTCGATGAGCGGAAAAAGCTGCTTACGCAGACAATCCGGAGTTTTATCATTGAAGCGAGCCCTTTGTCCGATGATGCAAGTATCGGCATTCTTTATATGCCCGGAACGAAGATACCGGATCCGGAGTCGCTTCCTGTCGACAAACCTGTATGTATACGGGAGCAACTCGATGAAATGCAGGATGTCCAAAATGAAATTCTCCCGAGGGTAAGCAAGGCAAGATCGATTATCCTGCACGGAGCGGCTGTAAATGACCGCAAAGATAAAGAAGATAAATCAGATGAAGAAGACAAAAGTGATGAAAAAAAGGCTATTCAGGTAGTGGCTGGACCTGCAGCCGGGGCCGCGGATAACAGAGATGAGATTTCTGCGCCTTTGCCCGCGCGGCCGGTGTTTGACTTGAGGCGGATACTTGAAACCGCAGGTGTTCTCCTGATTATTTTACTGGTAATACTGATCATTTATTTGTTGAATCAATGAAAGGATGCTATATGGACAACAAAGACAAGAGGTTCGGGTTTCATTCCAAGGTTCGTGTTCCTGATATGGAGGATATACGCCGCGCTGCGGGGGATTTTTCTGAAAAGCCTGAGCAGGAAGAAGTCAGGAATGCGGCGTCGAGATTCGCGAAAGCCCCGCCTGCAGATGCTTTTACAGCACCCAAATATGAGACGAAGTTCTCATCCATGAAGACGGAGATGGAAAAGCTTGCCGATGCTGTTGCCAGGGAAGAAGAGGAAAAACTGGCGGCTGCCGGTGCATCCTGTAAAACGGACGAGCAGACGGAAGTGTCGCCTTTTCCCCGGACAGGAGACGTGCTGCCGGAAGAAAACAAGAACTTCACTGAACCGCAGAATCATGCGGAGGAAATTTAATACAGACTGTAACAGCGTTGAATTAGTCTTGCTGAAACCGGGTTTATGCCGGAAGTATGCACGAATACAATTTTCTATGCATTCCGGGAATTTACAGCGGCCTGCAGCATCTGACCTGCAATCGGCGCTGCCGTACCGCCGCCGGAACCGCCTTCTTCAACGATGACGGCAATTGCATACGGCATGTCGTCTTCCGTAATGTAAGCTACGCAGAGAGCGTTGTTTGTATCCTGCCCGTCAACCTGTACCGTACCTGTTTTTGCGGCTACCGTGTATCCGTCAATTGCCGCGGCCGTTCCGGTTCCGTGGTCCGTAACCCCGATCATCAGAGTTTCAAGTGCGGCCGCAACAGATGGATCCATCAGGATCTTTTCTGTCCCGACATTCAGTTTATCATAGGATTCACCTGCAGGTGTTGTAACGTGGTCGACTACGTGGGCCTTTACCATGACGCCGTTATTTCCGACAGCACCTGCTATCATGGCCATATGCAGGGGAGTTGTATATAGAATGCTGTCTGAAACCGGCTGCCCTATAGCGATTTTTGATAGAGTGGAAGGGATTTCCGGGGCATCGATTTTTCCGGTCTCCACGGAAAGCCGGTCAAGTGACAAAGAATAACCGTAGCCGAATGCAGCAGCGGTCTTCTCAAGCTGTTCCTTGCCGACGGTTACACCTACCTGTCCCCAGAATACATTGCAGGAATCTGCAAATGCCGAAGTAATATTCACTTCTCCGTGTCCGTCTCCTGTCTCACTGGCTCCATCTGAATTCACGGTTGACTGGCCGGTGCAGTTTATCGTCAATGAAGGGTCATATACGGAAGAAGTCAGCCAGGATGCTGCCGTTATGATTTTGAATGTGGATCCGGGCGCATACAGACCAAGCAGGGCGCGGTTAAAGAGAGCGGTATCGGGAATATCCTGGTATTCGATAACAGATTCGGGGGTTGTACTCGGGGAACTTACCGCAGCAAGCACAGCTCCTGTCTTATAGTTCAGAAGAACAACGGACCCTCTGCGTCCATCAAGAAGTTCGTATGCCTGCTTCGACAAATTACCGCTTATTGTAAGTGTGATATTGTCGCCGGTCAGGCCTTTACCCAATATATCCAGATAGAACTGCCGGAAAATATTCCTGTCGGTACCAAGCAGGATTCCCTGGTAGGAGGATTCAATCGTATTTTCAATATTGTGGGTATAGTCACCGACAATGTGAAGGACGGCGGCTGCTGTTTCGGAATCCTCACAGTAATGACGCTCCCCGTCTACGCTCTGCGCCAGTATGAGGCCGTCCGAATCATAAATGGTTCCTGCCTGTGCATAACGGGATTTGAGTGCCTGCTTGTTTTCGCCCGCAGCCACATTCAATTCGTTTTTACTGCGGTACTGCTGGAAAGACAAGCCAGCAAGAAGTGCGACGGATACGAGAAGGAATAATAACAGAACAATTTTGAGGTTTCTCATCAGCATTTTCATAATCAGAAATCCTCCTTTTCACGACGGGCTGTAAGCCCGAGGAGAATTGCAAAAAGTACGATGATTGTAAGCACGGAGCTGCCGCCTCTGGCTATGAGCGGCAGTGTGGCCCCGGTAAGAGGGAACAGCCCTGTGACGCCGGATATCACAATCGCAGCTTCAACAAAGGTTAGTGTTCCGATGCCAAGGGCAAGGCTGGAAGAATATCCGTCGCGTGAAATAATCGTTGTCTTTGCGGAACGCAGCCAGACAACGATAAAGAGTGCGACGATGCAAAGTCCGGTGATGAGTCCAAGTTCTTCACATATTATGGAAAAAACCATATCCGAGGATGCGAGCGGTATGCCTTCCGGGCTCCCGTTTCCAATGCCCCGGCCGAAAAGGCCGCCTCTTGCGACTGCCTGAAGTCCGTATACAATTTGCCGGTTGCTGTCGTTTACCTCGGTCCAGAGTGTGGTCCATCCCGATATTCTCCGCCGCACATGGGGGAAAAGCGCAAAGGCGAGCGTACCGGCAGCCGATCCCGAAACAAGTATCAGAAGAGTTGTCAGATATTCAGATGTCATAACAACATATACAAGAATTGTAGTCGGAAGAAGAATCATGGCCGACCCGAGATCGGGGAGCATCATGATCAGAAGAAAAACAAAAGCCGCCCAGCCTGCGAATATGAATTGATTCTTCCGCGTTGTACGGTTTTTAAAAAAATAAGCAAGCACAAGCAGATATGTAATTTTTGCAAATTCAGTCAGCTGGATGGATGTCCCGCCAACCGATATCCAAAGTGTCGCACCGTTTGATTCGGAACCGGTTCCGAAAAGAACGGTGATAATGAGCAGAAGAGGTGTTATGACGGCACATGCCATGCTGATGTGCTCGAGGACATGCGTGTTTGCCACGATAACGGCAATGACCGGAAGAAGTACGAAGCCGGCAATGATGGCCATGCCCTGCGGATATAAATTGCCGATCAGCGTATCCGCTGTTGATTCCGAAGCCGCAGCGGATATAAGTTCCAGCCTTACCTGGAATATCATCCCCAGGAGCGTAAGCTGCGTCAGGACAAGAAGGAGGACCCTGTCAAGGTTTTTCAGAATGAGCGGAAGTACGAAATAGTACAGATTTGAAACCCCAAGGAAGATAAGAAAAGAGTACAAAACAATCGTCCTGGCCTTGTCCTGGCCGGAAGGAATAAAGAACAGCATCAAGCCTCCGCCGATGAGTGTGAACAGGTTCACGCAGATATAGGCGCCGAGAAGTTTCGGTTTTGCCTTTTCCTTCGGATACTGCGGGATCTGATAGTAGTTTTCATATACAAGCTGGGCTTCAGCGGCGGTCTCTCTTTCACTGATAAAAATAAAAGAGGCTTCACCGATACCGATGATATCTCTGTTTTCAAGCGGTATTGCATGGAGGATTTCAACGTGGTTAACATAAACGGGGATGCTTGGAGTAGCTGCCCGGATGAACCAGAAACCATCAAAAAAGTAAATGATCGCATGCCTTTTGGCAATCAATTTGCTTTTCAGGCGTATATCGCAGGATGAAGCGGAACCGATGCATGTTGTGGGGTACAGCGGAAGGCTCATCCCGGCACCCGAGGCAGCGGCTTCGTTCTCGCCGGCCATGAGGAAATATCCTTTGGAAGGCTGCACGCTGTTTTTCATATGCCAGCGAAGTTCAGAAATTGCGTGTGATACCAGGTACCACACAAAAAGGAGAAACAGCACGACAAGCACATACCGGAGCAGGTAAGACAGCTGGAAAACATTCATAATGTCACCAATTAATCCTGATGAAGGCCAGGGCGAGGTAGATGATGCAGATCAGTGCGTGAATAAGGGACATGCGCACAGTGGTCTGTGGATTGGACCAGCCGATTTTTTTGCGCAGGTGGTCATGGAACGGTGTTGTTGTATTTTTCAGAATGCTGATATGCAGGAAACGTTTCAGCGAAATTTTAACAATGCCGGCACCGCCGTCGAGAATAAAAACAAGGCAGAGGAACAGGTAGGCAAGCGGCTGGCGGGTATGCATAATGCTTACTGCCAGAAATACGCCGATAGCCCTCGACCCTGCGTCTCCCATAAGAAGCATGCTTGGATTCGTATTGAACCAGAGATAAGCGGACAGTACGGCGATCATGATGAATATGGTACCTGTCCATGGAGAGACGCTGCCCAGCATTACAGAAAGAAAAAGCATGGATATCATCGAAATAATAGCGAGCGAAGAAGACAGGCCGTCGACACCGTCCGTGCAGTTGGTCACATTAATTGCCGCCCAAACAAGGACTGTAGCAAGTATGACGTACAAGGCAAAGTCCATTTTGTACGAAAAACCAAGAATGGGAAAAATCAGCGTTCTGCTGGAAAAGCATGCATATGTAAGCGCCGTTAGGAAGGATATACCCAGATCAAGGGCGCCTTTCAGATATTCGTTCCAGGGCGATTTTGCCCCGTCGTCAAGAAACCCGAAAAGCATCGCGGCCTCGATCAGCAAAAGATAAACAATATAGTCCGGCCTCATCGGAATAAAAAGGAACGATGTGACTGCAAATACGGTGATAAAGAGAAGACCGGCACCTGTCGGTTTTCCTCTGCTCTTAACTCCTTCGACGGCAAATGCACGCCCATGGTCTTCCGGTATCAGAAATGTCAAATATTTCAGCGCTGCAAAAGATGCGGCAAGCGCAATAAGCGTACCTAAAAAACAGCCGGTAAGGAGATGATTATTGAAAAAGAACTGACTTAGCAAGGAAACGGCCTCCTGTCATGTTATGTCATATGTGTCACGTGCCGATGCTTTCAAAAACTCATTGCTATAATATCATAAATTGACGCAAACGCGAGTAGATGGTACAGTTACAAGGCACATATGTCTCTTAATCTTCTTTATTTGCGTATTTCTGTACGCAAAAAAGTTTATCATATTCTGCGGAGGTTACTATAATGGATTTTCGATCTGAGGTTGCTTCACTTTTGTCTAATGTGACAGGTCTTTCCGATGAAACGGTTTATTCGGCAATCGAGATTCCGCCGCAGCGGGAACTCGGCGATTATGCATTTCCCTGTTTCATCCTTTCAAAAACACTCCGCAAGGCTCCCCAGATGATTGCAAATGATCTGGCAGCTGATCCGAAGCTGCATGCGGAATGGCTGGAAAAGGTGCAGTCTGCCGGCGGTTATGTGAACTTCTTTTTAGACCGGGGACAATTTTCAAAGGCTGTTCTATCCGAACTGCTGTCAAAGGGCACATCTTACGGTTGTTCTGATGAAGGCGCAGGGAAGACGGTTATCGTGGAGTATTCCTCCCCGAATATCGCCAAGCCTTTCCATGTCGGGCACGCATTTACTACGATTCTCGGGCATTCGCTTTCCCGGATATATGAGAAGCTCGGATATAAAGTTGTCCGTATGAACCACCTCGGCGACTACGGCACTCAGTTCGGAAAGCTTATTACGGCATACCGTCTGTGGGGGGACGAGAAGGCCCTCCGAGAGACACCGATCAAGGAACTTCTGCGTATCTATGTAAAATTTCACGAAGAAGAAAAGCTCAACCCGGAACTTACTCAGGATGCACGCGATAATTTTAAACGTCTGGAAAACGGCTGTGCGGACGAAACAGCACTCTGGTCTGAATTCCGCGAACTTTCGCTTAAGGAATTCGCCGCGATTTACGACCGCATGGGTGTTAAATTCGATAATTATAACGGTGAGAGTTTCTACAGCGACCGTATTCCTGCCGTCGTCGACATGCTGAAAGAAAAGGGCCTGCTGACAGAGAGCGAAGGCGCGCAGGTGGTTATGCTCGATGATTACAAACTGCCGCCCTGCATCATTCTCAAGTCCGACGGCACAACAATCTATGCTTCAAGGGATATTGCCGCTGTCCTGTACCGTTATGAGAATTACCACTTCTACAAAAATATATATGTTGTGGGTTCGCCGCAGGCTCTGCATTTCCGCCAGGTATTTTCCGTTTTGGACAAAGCAGGGTATGATTTTGCAGGCGACTGCGTCCATGTCGGTTTCGGGCTCGTCAAGTTTGCCAATATGAAATTTTCGACACGCGAAGGCAATATAGTCGTCCTCGAAGACCTGCTGCAGGAAAGCGTTGACAAGACATATGAAATCATAAAAAAGAATTCCGAGGATCGAAATATTGACATGTCGGAAGACGAGATCCGCGATATTTCCGAGAAGGTCGGAATCGGCGCAGTTATTTATACGTACGTAAAATCAGGCAGGGAACGCGACATCGTTTTTTCATGGGAAGAGATGCTTGATTTTGAAGGGGATACCGCCCCGTATCTGATCTATACGTATGCAAGATCCCGGTCGATCCTGCGCAAGGCTGCCGAACAGGGCATTGCAGTTGCAGATGCCGGTGATGATTCGCTTGCATTGCTGTCTTCCGAAGAGGAATTTGCCGTTGCAAGGCTCATTTCCGATTTTCCCGAAGCCATCAGAAAGGCGCAGGGCAGCAACGAGCCGTTTATGGTTGCCCGTCAGACAAGCCAGATTGCCAGAGCATTTAACCGCTTCTACAACAATTCATCCATACTGTCCGGTACGGATGAAGCACAGAGGAGCGCACGGCTTGCACTTTGTTCGTCTGTTTGCACTGCGATTGCAGCCGGAACAAATTTACTTGGCATTGATGTTGTTGAACGCATGTAATGCTGCTGTGAAATGGATGTGAATGAATATGGATATGCCAAATTTCCAGGAAATTGCATACGAAAGGCCGTCGCTTGATGCTTTTCGGGAATGCGTTCTCCGTGTACGCCTGCGCATTATGACAGCGCATACCGTTGATGTAGTTGAGTCGGCCCTCCAGGAATTCCAGAAGGAACTGAGCCATTTTGAGACCTGTTCCGTTCTGTGCTCTATCCGGCATGATCTCAATACTCTCGATCCGTTTTTCCAGGACGAGCTGATTTTTTATGAAGAAGCCGAACCCGTTGTATCGGACCTTTCTGCGGGTGTCTATTCACTGCTTTTAAGTTCCACGATAATTGACCAGCTGAAAGAACATTTCGGCCTTATGATTTTTCGTAAAGCGGAAAACCGTAAAGAAACAATATCGAGTGAAATTATTCCGGACCTTGCGAAAGAGAAGTCCCTCGAAAATGAATACAGCCAGACTCTTTCGGAAGCTGTCATTCAATTTGACGGTCAGGAATATGCGCTGTCAATGATGGATCCGTTCCTGGAGTCCACTGACCGTGATGTCAGGAAGCGCGCCCATGAGGCTGTTGCAGCATATTATGCGTCACAGAAAGAACACTTTGATGATATTTATGACAAGATGGTCTCCCTGCGTGCGGGTATGGCGGAAAAGCTTTCCTGCACCAATTTTGTGGAGCTTGGATACAAGCGTATGGAGAGGTATGACTTTACTCCCGAGATGACAGAAAAATTCCGCAGCTTTGTTGTGAAATATATCGTCCCCGTGACAGTGGAAATACGACGTCTGCAGAAGCAGCGGCTTACGGTGGAAGAGTTAAAATACTACGATCTTCCCAATTTGTTTGCCGGCGGGAATCCCCGCCCGGTCATTCCTGTGGAGGGTCTTCCCGGTGCCGCTTCCAAAATGTTCCAGAAGATATTTGAAAAGGACCCGAGTTTTTACGATGTACTTGACGCGCATGGCTTTACCGATCTTGACGCAAGAAAGGCAAAGTCTACGGGAGGCTACTGCAGTACGCTTCTTGACTTCGGTATCCCGTTCATTTTTACCAATGCAAACGGTATGGCTGATGACGTTGCGACACTCGTCCACGAGTCAGGCCATGCATATGCCGCTATCCGGAGCGTTGACAGCTCGCCGTTCCTTGAATGTCTTTCCCCGACACTTGAGACATGCGAAATTCATTCCACGGCTATGGAATACCTGTCATACCCGTACCTTGAATATTTTTTCGGTGAAAATGCGGAAGCATACCGCCAGCTTCATATGACACAGTCACTGCTGTTTCTGCCATACGGGTGCATGGTAGATGAGTTTCAGCACCATATATACGAGAATCCGGGCCTTACCCCGACTGAACGTCATAATGTCTGGCAGATGCTCGAAGAGAAGTACCAGCCGTTTCTGGATTATGACGGCGTTGACTTTTATGAACAGGGCGGCGCATGGCAGAAGAAAGGCCATATATTTACGGATCCATTCTATTATATCGACTATTGCCTTGCACAGGTTGTTTCCCTGGAAATCTGGGATTTATCCCGCACGAACCCGAAGGGCGCGCTCAGGGTTTATGACCAGCTTTGCATGGAAGGCGGCAACGGGACTTTCCTCGAACTGCTTGAAAAAGCTGGGCTTTCATCCCCGTTTTCTGCGGATGTGTTAAAACGGGTCGCATACCAGGCCTGCGACTTCCTGAATTTATGAGACTGCCGGACGCGTTTGTAAGACGCATGAATGAGTATTTCGAAGAGCATCCCGGTCTGGAACCGCATAAATTTTATGAAAGCTTTGATGCGGATTCATACCGCGGACTCCGCCTTAACCGGCTTAAAGTCAGGCAGGAAGATACGGAACGTATTCTTCATTCGCTGTGCAGTGGATCGACGCCTGTGCCGTGGTGCCGCGACGGGTATTATGTTCCCGCCTTTTCATCGGGAAAAGACCCTTATTACCATGCAGGTGTTTATTATATCCAGGAGCCGAGCGCCATGCTCCCGGCAGAGGTGCTTGGCACGAAGCCGGGTGACAGGGTCCTTGATCTGTGCGCCGCCCCGGGGGGGAAAGCGACGAGAATCGGTGCCGATCTTAAGGGCAGCGGCCTCCTTGTGGCAAATGAAATATCAGATGAGCGAGCGCGTGCGCTGCTGCGCAATATCGAGCTTTTCGGAATAGAAAATGTTGTCATTACAAATGAAACGCCGCAGAACCTAGAAAAAAGATTTGCTTCCTTTTTTGACCGTATTCTTATTGACGCACCGTGCTCGGGTGAAGGCATGTTCCGCCGCGATAAAAATGCCGTAAAGAGCTGGGAACGCTACGGACCCTCCTCATGTGAAGTAATGCAGCGGGAGATACTGGCATCTGCGCATGTCATGCTTGCTCCGGGAGGACATCTTGTATATTCTACCTGTACATTCGGAACATCGGAAGATGAAGATATGATTGACTGGTTCCTGGGTGAATTCCCGGAATACGAAGTCGTGCAGCACCCTGAAATCAAAGGGGCCACCGTATCGTACGGCAGATCATTCCGGGGCTCCATGCGCATCTGGCCGCAGGTAAGTCATGGCGACGGACATTTCTGCGTACACCTGCAAAAAAATCCGGATGCTCCGGTACATCTGCCTTCCCCGTCGGACAGAAAGGGACGCCAGCGCCGCGACCCTTCCACACCGTATACATCCCGCACGGGCAAGGAGGCACTTCTGTCTTTTGCAGGAGATGTTATGACGAAGGAAGCCTATACGGATTTCGGCAGGAAAGCAGACGAACAGTTTGTTCTCCAGGGCGAAAAAATTCATCTTCTCCCGGTTTCCTCATCACTTTTTGACGGACTCAAGGTCGTAAAGATGGGTGCATTTCCGGGCGAACTCCGTGCAACGCCGAAGGGATTTGTGTTTATCCCTTCCCACGCTTTCGCTCTTTCACTTTCACGGGAACAGATAAAACCTGAAAAAGTTTTTTCCCTGACACGGGATGACGACCGCCTGTCCCGTTATCTTCACGGCGAAACATTGATGCTGACAGAGGAAGAAGCAGGCAGAATTTCGGACAATTCCTATATTCTTATTACGGCAGACGGCTTTTCGGCCGGATGGGGAAAGAGCAACGGCGCTTCGATTAAAAATTTGTATCCTAAAGCCTGGAGGCTTCAGTAAGGAGACACCATGACGGCAAAGACAACTGACCGGCTCCCCTTTGTTATTGCAACGAAAAACCAGGATAAGGCCGCTGAGATCCGTGAAATTCTCCAGGGACTTCCATTTCAGATACTGACAATGACGGAAGCAGGGTGCTTCGACGACATAGAAGAAAACGGAAATTCCTATGAAGAGAATGCATTAATCAAAGCAATGGCTGTCCATAACCGGATAGGCGGTTTTGTCATGGCGGATGATTCCGGTCTTGAGATAGACGCATTAGGCGGTGCGCCGGGCATCTATTCGGCGCGCTTTCACGGAGAGAATTCCACATATCCGGAAAAAATCCAGGCTCTCTGGGATCTTCTTTCTGATACACCCCTTGAAAAACGCACAGCACATTTTGTAACAGCGATTGCCGTGGTGCGCCCTGACGGAAGCTATTTTACAGTCCGCGGGATAATGGACGGCATTTTTTATGACAGACTGCTGGGAGAAAACGGATTCGGGTATGATCCCGTGTTTTTCCTGCCTGAAAGAGGCATGACGACGGCACAGCTTCCGCCTGAAGAAAAAAATCGAATCAGTCATAGAGGAAAAGCACTGCAGGCGATGCTTGCGGAACTTCAAAAGTCATGATATAGTGTCTACTAGACACAGTTGTTCCCTCTTGACGGACACTTTCTCTTTAACCAGATGACAAGTGTCTTTTTGTCTGTTAGGTTTGCGGAGGCATTGGAATGGCACAGAGTAACGATTACTTTCTGGTTAAAGCAGACGTTTTGCCTGAAGTGTTTGTAAAAGTAATGGAAGTGAAGCGCCTTTTAAATTCCGGTAAATCCCGGTCTGTCAACGAGGCTGTGCAGCGCATCGGCCTCTCGCGCAGCGCCTATTACAAATATAAGGATGCTGTCATGCCCTTTTACGAGACAAGCAAGGGGAAACTTGTGACCCTTATTATTGCTGTGGAGAATTTTCCGGGCATTTTGTCCGGGATCATCCAGTGCATTGCATATGCGAAGGGCAATATTCTTACAATAAACCAGAATATTCCGATCAACGGGCTTGCCGATGTCTCCATCTCCATGGAGACGGACCTGATGGTCAAATCCATTGATTTGCTTCTCGCGGATGTCGGAAAGATTCCGGGGGTCCGGTCCTGCCGCATACTTGCTCGCGAATAAACAGATAAAAATGGGAGGTATATTCATATGATTCATGTTGCTATTTTGGGTTTTGGTGTTGTCGGCTCCGGTGTCGCAGAAGTCGTTGCGATGAATGAAAAGCAGCTTGAACAGCATCTCGGACAGCCGATCCATGTAAAACGGATACTTGATGTCAGGGATTTTCCGGAAAGTCCGTTTGCGGATCTCTTTACGAAAAACCCCGATGATGTTTTTGAAGATGACGATATCTCGGTTGTTGCTGAAACAATCGGCGGTGCTTCGATTGCGTATGACTTTACAAAGCGCGCACTTGCAAAGGGTAAATCCGTTGTTACATCGAATAAGGAGCTCGTTGCGAAGCATGGCGTCGAACTGATGCAGCTTGCAAGCATGAACCACTGCATATACCTTTTTGAAGCATCCGTCGGCGGAGGAATTCCGATCATACGCCCGCTTCACCGCTGCCTGGCAGCCAACCGGATTTCAAAAATATCCGCAATCATCAACGGAACAACAAACTACATCCTGACGCAGATGACGGAAAGCGGCACCGACTTTGCTTCTGCCTTAGCTGAAGCGCAGACGAAGGGGTATGCCGAAAAAAATCCGAGTGCCGATGTTGACGGAATCGACGCCAGAAGAAAAATTGCCATCCTGGCAAGTATTATCCTGAATGGTGCATACCTTGATTCGACGCTGATCCATACGGAAGGTATTTCCGATGTCTCACAGGCGGATATTGCCTATGCCAGGGCAATTAACGGAAAAATCAAGCTGCTTGCGATTTTCCGCCACCCGGAAGGCAAAGAAAACAGTGCCATTATTGCACCGCACATTGTGTCATATGAGGATCCCCTCTGCGTAGCAAACGGCGTTTTTAATGCAATCCTGGTAAGAGGCAATGCAATCGGGGACGTTATGTTCTATGGACAGGGTGCCGGCAAAATGGCGACTGCGTCGGCCGTCGTAGGAGATATCCTGGATGCGGCGCTGCATCATGACCGTTCCGCACACATCACAACATGGTATCAGTCCGAAGTGCCGGTTCTTGCCCCGCACAGTAAGTCCACGGTAAAGGCACTTGTCCGCGTGCCGTTCGAAACAACGGATTCCATGATCGGCGACATATTCACCGGGATTCATTTTGAACGGATTGACGGTGTTGTTGAGAATGAAGCCGCTTATCTTGTCGGAACGGACGGACTCCTTACGGAAGATGCCCTTGAAATAGCCATTGCCGCCATCCCGGGATTCATCAGCAGAATTCGGATTTATTGATATCATTTGATCTGTTCAAACAAGAAAAGGGGAAGCGCTGCGCTTCCCCTTTTCTGTCCATGCGAAAAATACTGTCAGATCTGGTTGTTGCAGTATTCCTGATACCGAGCGGTAAGTTCCGTCTGCTGCTTATTCATAAGTACCTGCAGCTTTGACAGTTCCTTTAAGTTCTTTGCATCGATTGCCATGCGGATTTCCGTAAAGATGGAAACGGAATCCTGCGTATCCTTTGCCAGACGGTTCCTGATTTTATCAACTTCGGTCCATAGCGCCTGGTCATATGAGTTCTGCGGGTTATGACTCGGAATAAGGTCCCTTATCTGCGCGAGACTGTCAGGGATAATTCTTTCCGACAGTTCCATCTGCCAGGCGTCCAGCATAGCCCGGGCATAGGAAGAGAACAGGCTGTCGCTGAAAACACCGCCGGCACAAAGAATTGGCACCAGCTGGTCATCTTTCAGAAGCGCACGAAGTGACTCGTAGACGGTTGACGGGGGAGTGCCGAACAGATGATCTCTTTCGACTTCCGAATAGGTCTTGAAAATATCGTCTTCAGAGCGGTAAACACGGTCCTTATCCAGGTATTCTGCCGGTTCGCCGTATCCTTTGCAGAATTCCTTCTCCAAATCATTCGTCGATCTCCCGGAGTCTACACAGTACTCAATGCCGTCAAGCATGCACTGGTAGGCGGCGGCAAGACAGAGGTACGTATTGGTGTGAGGATTAGGGGACCGGATCTCAAAACGTGTCTGCGACGAGCTTTCAAAGTTGCGTATGAGGCCAAGCAGGACCGTTCTGTTGCGTGACGGCGTAGAAAGATCCTTGCCGAGTGAAGCGACAGGATGCGTAGGGGCTTCAAATCCCGGCTGCAGCCTCCGGAAGCTGTCACTTGTAGCAGAGATAAAGGGGTTGACTAGCGAATAGTGCTTCATGAAGCCGAAAAGGGAACCCCAGCCGATTACACCCAGATAGTCTGTTGTCAGATCTTTGGGACTGAAAAGGTTGATTTTACGCCCGTCATGGAGATACGCGACAGCATTGATGTGCGTATGTTCGCCGCTTCCGGCAACACCGGGCAGAGGTTTCGCGGAAAAACTGACGTCGAGCCCGTGCAGGCGGAATGTTTCCTTAATCATGATGCGCGCGAAAATTTCGTAGTCTGATGCCTGCAGGGCGGCCGCATACCTCCAGTCAACTTCGAGCTGTTCCATAATATTGTGGAATTCACCCTGACTGGAAAGATGTGCCTTTACGCCGCCGACTTCCTTATGTCCCATTTCAGGCTGAAAGCCGTAAAGCTCCATGAGAAGGACAACCTGCTCGAGAGCTGTACGGACAACACCCTTCGTTCTCTTCCAGTACTGTTCCTTCAGGCTCTCGGATATGGAGAGTCTGGCCGCGCTGATTTTCTCATCAGGAGAACTCACCCAGAATTCCAGTTCGGTTGCCGATAGGAGCTCGATACGGTCGATTTCTCCGCAGGAAAATCCAAGGTCCCTGCATATCTCAGGATGCTTCCTGAGAACCGAAGTAATCTCGTCCGAAAAACGATTGCAGGCTCTTTTAAGAATCGAACGTGAACATACCTTATCGCCGTTATGGATGAGAAAAGACGGAATACGGAGCGTTCCGACCGGCTTTTGCGTAATTGTGTCAATATGCTCGTAATTATAATCGATAAACCATACGACATCCCTGTCCGGCTCAAAATCGACACGCCCGTCATTCAGCGTTGCAATTCCCGGAAGAACAACGGATGATCCGTCAGTCTGTACCATATACCCGCTCAGATATGCTTCAACACTGTCAAGGAAAAGAGAGATCGGTATCTTTTCGTCCGTATCGTTGCCGGACAGGTCTATCCCGACAAAGGAAACAAACTGGATTTCCGGGTGATTGCTGAGAATCCGGATCAGCTCTTCAGATTTATGCGTATCAACAGGAAGCGTATAGAGTAAATCTGGATTAACTTTGAAAGAAACCATAATTATGCCTCCCTTTCAAATAGAAAATATTTTATTCATTATATCATTTGCATATGGAATTCACGGCTATATAATAAAGACAATTCTGAAAACTTCGCTTTGTCTTGAGGCGAACAGGGGGAGGTTCCCATGAAATTGTATGAATGTGCGGAATTACTGCAGGCCAAAGTTATCGTTCCGGCCGGGAATATGGACACGGACATCCGTATTGCATGCGGTTCGGATCTGATGAGTGATGTAATGGCATTTGCATGCACTACAAACCAGATGATGCTTACCGGACTTGTTAACCCGCAGACAATCAGGACTGCGGAAATGATGGATGTTCACGCAATTGTTTTTGTCAGGGGCAAAGTGCCTGACAGCATGATGTGCGGTCTGGCCGCCGAGAAGGGAATAACATTGCTTTCAACACCTCTTCCTATGTTTACGAGCTGCGGGCTCCTACATGAAGCCGGTGTGCGCGGGAAGGGGGAGCAGCCATAGAACCGCTGATTCGCGAATACCCGATCCAGGCAAACGACTTCACGCATGCAGGCGAGGCTTCGAGCAATATGAAAAAGGCGCTTTCGCGCCTTGGTGTTAACCCGGAATCTGTAAGACGTGCTGCCATTGCAATGTATGAGGCTGAAATTAATGCGGTTATTCATGGCCACGGCGGTGTGGCCATCGTTTCCATCTTTCCTGATTCCGTAAAAATCGAGATTGTTGATCACGGACCGGGTATTCCGGATGTTGAACAGGCGATGCAGGAAGGTTATTCCACTGCCCCTGATTCCGCCCGTGAAATGGGTTTTGGCGCCGGCATGGGATTGTCAAACATTAAAAAGCATTCTGACAGCATGAAAATAGACACAAAGGTGGGCGAGGGCACCAAAGTTACAATGTATATAAAATTCTGATGGATGAGGTATATACAGGTGGGAAAACTTCACAGTGTTGCACTGAATCGTGAATTATGCGTTGGCTGTACAAACTGCATCAAGGGCTGCCCGACACAGGCTATACGTGTCCGTGACGGAAAAGCCGTTATTGACGAGACACGATGCATTGACTGCGGTGAATGCATCCGGATTTGTCCGCACCACGCAAAAGGTGCTGTAACGGATCCCTTCCCGGATTTATCTGCCCCGCATAAGGATCATCCGACTGCCGTCCTGATCCCGCCGTCGCTTTATGCGCAGTTCGGTCCGCCTGCCACACGCGGCATGATTCTGAAATCCATGTACTCGCTTGGCTTTGACTATGTATATGAAGTGGCACTCGGCGCAGCCGTCTCCTCGGCGCGGACCCGTGAGCTTCTGCAGGAGAAAAGGGAACTGGTAAAGACGCTTCCGCCGGAAGAAGCCTCCCAGGTTTTCCCGCTTATTTCCTCTGCCTGTCCTGTTGTCGTACGTCTGATTCAAATGAAATACAAGGCATTGATCCCGCATCTGGTTCCGCTCGATTCCCCGATGGAAATTACAGCGAGGTACGCAAGGGAGGATATATCGAATATAACAGGCCTCCCGCCGGAAAATATCGTAATCTGTTTCCTTGCGCCCTGCCCTTCGAAACGGTCTGTCACGCTGAATCCGCAGGGGCAGAAAAAATCAGATGTCAATTATGTCATTGCATTAAATGAAGTATATCCGCTCATCCTGAATATGCTGGAAAAATCCCTCCAGGTAAGCAGAGAGGAACTGCAGGCGTCTTCAAAGGTCAGTCTTGCGGAATCCTGCGGCGTGCAGTGGGGGGCTTCCGGCGGAGAAGCATCGACTCTGGGCACGGAGAAGTATATGGCCGTTGACGGCATTCACAATGTCATCTCAATATTTGAAGAAATTGAAAATGAAAACCTGACAGATATTGAGTTTATTGAACCTTCCTGCTGCTTCGGCGGATGCATCGGCGGCCCTCTGACCGTTTCAAACCCGTTTACCGCCCGGGCAAGGATGCGTGGTTTTGTGCGCGCCGCAAAAGAAGAGCAGGACAGCAAGCCCGATTTGTTCATGAAACCCGGTGTGATGAACCCGCTTCTCTGGGAAGTCCCGCTTTCTGAAAACAATGCAATGAGGCTTGATGAGAACATAGAGGCAGCGCTGGGAAAATATGACCAGATGGAACAGATCCTGGCAACACTTCCTGGACTTGACTGCGGCGCCTGCGGAGCTCCGACATGCGCCGCCCTTGCCGAGGATATTGTTCAGGGGAATGCCCTGGAGACCGACTGTATTATCAAATTGAAGGAACACATACGAAAAGTAGCCCGCGAAATAAATATTCTTGATCTATGAAAATGATCAGCAAGGAGGGATAATATGCCGGCTCCATATATGGTTTCCGATCTGATATCAGACCTTCACCTTACGGTTCTTACGGATGTATATCAGGACAGGGCTGTTTTGACTGGCTACTGCTGCGATATGCTGAGCTGGGTGATGGCGCATCTTTCTGAATCAGCATGCTGGTTTACGATCCTGAACAGTGTAAACGTGATTGCCGTTGCATCTCTTTCCGGCTGCCCGTGCGTTGTCCTTACGGAAAAGGTTATGATGGATGACAGTGTCCTTGCCAGGGCGAGGGATGAAAAAATATGTGTCTGCATGTCGGAATCGGCAACGTATGAAGCCGCCGGCGCGCTGGCAGAATCACTCAGGAAACACGGCAGGCAATGAATATGCAGATTTCGTACGATCTTCATATCCATTCCGCGCTGTCGCCCTGTGCGGAAAAGGATATGACCCCGGGTAATATCATCGGTATGGCGTATCTGAACGGACTTGAGCTCATCGCCGTCACGGATCATATGAGCTGTGCAAATGTTGACAGCGCGCTGGCCGCTGCTGAACGCCTGCGTATGGAAACAGGCAAGGCTCCGGTTATTATTCCAGGCATGGAAATAGAGTGTGCGGAAGGCTTTCATCTCCTTGCATATTTTCCGGATCCCGGGACGGCAGCATCATTTGAGAAGTACCTGACGGCTCATCGTTTCCGCGTGCCAAACCGACCTGATATTTTCGGTGAACAGTACCTGTATGACAGAGACGATCAAATCTGCGGGACAATACCCGACCTCCTCCTGACGGCATGCGATCTGAGTTCAAATCAACTGGCTGCCGATGTCATGGCGGCATGCGGATGCCTTATACCCGCCCATATTGACAGGCATTCCTACAGTATGCTTGAAAGCCTCGGCTGTATACCGGAAGAATTTCCCGGGAAGATTCTGGAATTATCCGGATTCTGCGACCGGGAGGTCTTTGCTGCAGGACATCCGGAATTACTTGGTTTCAGCTATATGCAAAATTCAGATGCCCATCGTCTCGGTGACATTTCAGACCCCGGCTGTCATATCGAATTTCCCTCACTGGATTCGGATAAATTTGATATGCAACATGCTGTTGAATCATTGCGGGAAAAGACGTATCGGTGATATAATAACCGGGTTACAGCGTTATACAGATTCCCGGCCCGGCAGATGGACTGCAGAAAACATTCTGCCATACGGTCGGCGACAGAGGTGTGAAGCTTGCGTGATTTATCCCTCCACCTGCTTGATATACTGACAAATTCCGTTTCGGCCGGCGCATCCCGTATTGCGGTTTCTATCAGGGTAAACGAGCAGGAAGACAGTCTTATTATTCGAATTTCCGATAACGGGAAAGGTATGGCGCCTGATTTTCTGAAGAAAGTGACGGATCCATTTTCGACCACGAGGACTACACGCAAAGTAGGAATGGGGCTGCCGCTGTTTAAGGAGGCCTGTGAAATCACAGGCGGTTCCATGACGGTGGCGTCCACGGTCGGAGTCGGAACCGATGTAACGGCCAGGTTTGTATTATCTTCCATCGACCGCCTTCCTCTTGGAAATACGGGAGAGACCTTGTCCGGACTTATAAGTTCTTATCCTGACCGTGATTTTGTCATTACATTTTCGAACGGGCAGGGAGATGACTCCGGACTTGACACAATGGATCTCCGCGAACGACTCGGCGGAGTTCCGTTATCGGAACCGGATGTCTATATTTTTGTTAGAGACTATATATTTGAGCAGCAGAAACAAATTCTGGGAGGTATTTAGCATGAAATCATTAGCTGAACTTGAGCAGATCAAACTGAAAGCACAAACTGACATGGCCGCAAGAAACAAGTCCGGAAAACGTATCGTCGTCGGTATGGCTACCTGCGGAATTGCTGCCGGTGCAAGACCCGTCATGGCTGCCCTTGTGGAAGAACTTCATACCAGAGGCATCAATGACGTATCCGTTACAATGACCGGATGCCTTGGACTCTGCAGACTGGAACCGCTTGTTGAAGTCATCGAAGAAGACGGATCCAAAGTTACCTATGTCCATATGGACGCCAATAAAGCAAGGCGGATTATTGCAGAGCATATTGTCAACGGACAGGTCTGCAAGGATCTTACGATATCCGCAGAAGAAGTAAAATAAGATGATTTCTTCAGGGGTAATCATTGAATCATTAAAGATTGACCATGTTGAGAAGAAATGGGCAGCTCGCTTCCTGTTTCTTCTTATTTTTGCTGCCGGAGTATGTTCCCGAATCTGGCCGCTGGGCAATCCGGACTTTTCGGCAGTCACGGCATGGATCGAAAAAGTCAGTGCGGCAACGGAATTCACTCCGGATTTGATGGCTTTTCCGGAGCAGATATTCGGCAATTTTCTATATTTTATTTTCCTCGGTGCAGTGATTTTTGCAGGTGTCCTCGTGTCCTGTCTCTATACCCATATGTATGTTGTCGAGAAAACAGGAAAAGGCACGATTGTAACAACACTTACTTTCTTTAAACGGCTGCCGGTTCTGCTTCTGTTTTATCTCTTGATTTTTCTTTGTGCCGGTATCGTGTTTGGTGCCTTTTCTGTAATCCTGACAATTCTGCTTCTTCCTGTCATGCTTTTATCATCTAACCTTGCAAGTATAATACTGTCACTTGTCTGGTTCACATCTGTGCTTGTCATTGTCTCGATCCTGTTTTTTGCTCCTCTGCTGGTTACCGCAGATAAGAAAAACCCGATTGCGGCAATACAGACCAGCTTTCTGGATACGAAGAAGATTAAATCGATGATATTTGGCAGCTGCCTGCTGCTGTATGGAATGAACTGGCTGGTTGACTGGATCTGTTCACTTTTTCTGTCTTCCAATAACAGTGCGGGGATTTTTTTACAGGGATTTTTTGCAGCCTACTTTTTCCTTGTTTTCGGAAGGCTGGTCGGTGTCTATTATGACCGCGCCGTCATTCATCCGATCCAGGAGAATCCAGACGCCGAACTATAAAAGAAGCGGCAGCCTGCATATTCGGAAAAACCTTTACATCAGAGCAATTTCTTCATGCGGTAAAGGTCATCATTGAAGATTAAAAGGTTGTATTTTTAGACAAAGACCTCTATTATAAAACTGGTCATAAATGGACTTGAAAAAACAGCTGGAGGATTATTACATGAGTGAAAAAAGTAAAGCAATTCAGAAACACATTGAATGGAAGGGCAAAATCGAAGTAATAGCCCGCGCTCCTGTTGGAACTAAAGAAGAACTCTCTATCGCTTATACACCCGGCGTTGCCGAACCTTGCCTCGAAATTTCCAAGGACGTCGATCTTTCTTATCTGTATACCCGCCGCCACAACCTCGTTGCTGTAGTCACAGACGGCACCGCGGTATTAGGCCTCGGAGATATCGGACCGGAAGCAGGCATGCCTGTTATGGAAGGAAAGTGCGCACTTTTTAAGGCATTCGGCGATGTTGATGCTTTCCCTCTTTGCATCCGTTCCAAGGATGTAGATACAATTGTTGACACAGTGGCACTCTTGGCCGGATCTTTCGGCGGTGTCAACCTCGAAGATATTTCAGCACCCCGCTGCTTTGAAATCGAGAAGAAGCTTAAAGCACGCTGTGATATTCCGATTTTCCATGACGATCAGCACGGTACAGCCGTGGTAACGCTTGCCGGTATGATCAACGCACTGCGCGTTGTCGGCAAGAAGCTTGAAGATGTCTCTGTTGTCGTAAACGGAGCCGGTGCTGCAGCTACTGCTATTACAAAACTGCTGATCTCCTGCGGACTCCAGGATGTTGTCCTTTGCGACAGAACCGGAGCTATCTGGGAGGGACGTGAGAATCTTAATCCTTTCAAAGCCGAAATGGCTGCAATCACAAACCGCAAAATGAAGAAGGGAACTCTTGCTGACCTCGTAGTCGGCGCCGACGTATTCATCGGTGTATCTGCTCCGGGTGCCCTTACGGAAGACATGGTCAGGACAATGGCTAAGGATGCCGTAATCTTTGCATGTGCAAACCCGACACCTGAAATCATGCCTGACATTGCGATCAAAGCCGGTGCTAAGGTTGTCGGTACAGGCCGTTCTGATTTCCCCAATCAGGTCAATAACGTTCTTGCATTCCCGGGCATCTTCCGCGGCGCCCTCGACGTGCGTGCAAGCGACATCAACGACGCAATGAAACTGGCTGCTGCTTATGCAATTGCCGATCTTGTAGCTCCCGAAAAGCTCAGCCCTGAGTATGTCATTCCGGATGCATTTGATCCGCGCGTAGGCAAAGCTGTTGCTGCTGCTGTCAGCGAAGCTGCAAGAAAGAGCGGCGTTGCCCGTATCTGATACGAAGTACAGGCTACTTCACAAAATGCACAAAGAGGAGCAGAGTTTCGCAGAGTGATGGACTATGAAAGATTAGACAGGCAGGCATCAGCAAATGCGCTGACGGATCTCCATGTCCATACGGAATATTCGGACGGGGCGGACAGCCTCGAAGATGTCCTCTCCAAAGCTCAGGCAGCCGATATCTGTGATCTTGCCCTGACGGATCATGATACAGCCCATTGGTTTACCCAAAGCGGTACCGATGCTTTCTTTCGTGCAAAGGCACTTGGCATGTCTCTGGTAAGAGGCGTTGAAGTGTCTGCCATAGATCATGCTTCAGGTAAAAAGGCTCACATCCTTGGCTATTGGCCGGGATGTGAGCCTTTTGTTCCATTGCATCTCCTCCCGTTCTTCCGGACCGTACAGGACAGCCGAAATGCCGCCAGCCTCAGGATTATTGCAAGACTGCAATTCCTTGGCTACCCGATTACAATAGAGGATGTCAGAGCCAACTGTCTTGCTGACCAGGTATTCAAGCACCACATAATTAAAACCATGTATAAAAAGGGCCTTATTCCTGAGATGATGGGCGATTTTTACAGACAGCATTTCAGGCAGGGAGGCGACTGTTATTTTCCCGTTGCCTATGTTCCCGCTGCTGATGTTGTCGCCGCTATTTGTGCAGACCATGGATATGCGGTTCTTGCACATCCCGGCCAGCAGCAGAATTATTCCATTATCCCTTCGCTTGCTGAGGCAGGACTGATGGGGATCGAATATCTGCATCCGACGCATTCGGAGAATGACAGGATTCTTGTTGCTTCTTATTCGGAAAAATTCGGACTTTTCAAAACTGCCGGAAGCGACTACCACGGAATATTTACCCCGCCGCGCCATTTAGGGTATTATTCCCTCAGCGGCGAAAACAGGGACGAATTGGTCCGTGCAGGGCTTCTGCAGCGATGAATGCCATTTGGACTGCATGCCGGTCATTTCGTTGAACGGTTTTATTCAAATGTGATACAATAGACGGAAAACAATTGATGAATAAATTTCTATTATTGGAGGTAGATTATGCTTGATCGTTATGAACTTCTTCGACTGATTGAACACAATGCAAGATTAACACAGCCCGAGCTGGCCGTTATGCTGGGTGTAACAGAGGAAGAGATCGCCGACGAGCTTGATAAACTCCGCAAGGAAGATATCATTCTTGGGTATACAACCGTAGTCAATTGGGATAAGACCCAGAGGGAATCCGTGACAGCCCTGATCGAGGTACGTCTGACTCCTCAGAGGGACCAGGGTTTTGACCGGATCGCACAGCATCTGTTCCGATTCCCGCAGGTTACGTCATGTTATCTGATGTCAGGCGGGTTTGACCTGATGCTCATTATTGAGGATTCCACCCTTAAGGAAGTCGCATCATTTATTTCCAATAAAGTTGCGCCTATAGACGGCGTTGTTTCAACATCTACCCACTTCATCCTGAAAAAATACAAGAGCAATGGCGTGGTTTTTGAAGACAGGCCTGTTGACAGAAGAGAAGCCGTTATCCTCTAAATGCGAACCTATTCTTCTGCATGATTTTAGGTAAAGAGAGGATATACGTATGATTGATAATCTCAATGACTATTTGTCGGATCCGGTAAAATCCATACCGCCTTCAGCGATCCGGCGTTTTTTTGATCTTGCGAACGAGATGAAAGGTGAAGTAATATCCCTTTCCATCGGAGAACCTGATTTTGTTACGCCCTGGCGTGTCCGTGAAGCCGGGATATACTCATTGGAGCAGGGGTTCACACATTATTCCCCGAATCAGGGATTCCTTGAGCTTCGTGAAGCGATTTCCGATTATATGCTCCGGCGTTATTCCCTCAGCTATAACCCCAGGTCTGAGATTCTTGTGACGGTAGGCGGAAGCGAAGCAATAGACTTATCAGTCAGGGCACTTATTAACCCCGGTGATGAAGTTGTAATCGTTGAACCCTGTTTTGTTGCATATAAGGCGGCCGTTGTCCTTGCCAGAGGAATTCCGGTCATTGTATCGACAAGCGAAAAGAATTCTTTCAAAGTACAGCCCGAAGACCTTGAGGCGGCAATAACGGAAAAGACGAAGCTTGTTATGATCGGATATCCGAATAATCCGACGGGCGCCACAATGTCGCGCGGTGAGCTTGCGCAGATTGCAGCCGTTCTGGACCGCCACCCGCATGTTCTTGTGCTTTCGGATGAGCTGTATTCGGAACTGTCTTATTCTGATGAAGATCACTGTTCTATCGCATCATTTCCATCGCTGTTCGATCGGACGATTGTAATTAACGGTTTTTCAAAAGCCTATGCGATGACCGGATGGAGAATCGGTTATGCCTGCGGTCCGGCAGCATTCCTGGCTGCAATGAACAAAATACATCAATACTGCATCATGAGTTCCCCGACTACGGCGCAGTACGCAGCCATAGAGGCCGCCAGGAACGGTGACAGGGAGGTGCTTGAAATGCGGGCTGAGTATAACCGCAGGAGAAGGGTTATCGTACACGGCTGCAGGGAAGCGGGACTTTCCTGCTATGAACCTACAGGCGCATTTTATGCGTTCCCCTGTATTCGAAGCCTGGGTATTGATTCAGATACTTTCTGTGAACGCTTCCTGCGCGAGAAGAAAGTTGCTATTGTTCCGGGAAAGGCTTTCGGTGCATCCGGAGAAGGCTATGTTCGAATCAGTTATGCCGCAGCTATGGACGACATCAAGGAAGCTATGGTACGATTAGCTGATTTTGTTACGGTTCTTAAAGATGAGGAGAAAGCCAGAATATGATTGAATTCGATAACTATAGACTAGAGCTTGAAGGGTACAGTGAACAGCTTTCCCTGCTTAAGGACGCACTTCACATTGTTCCGCTCCATGATGAAATATCCGAGCTTGAGGCGCATGCGCAGGAGCCGGATTTCTGGGAGAATGTGGAGAAAGCGCAGTCGGTGCAGACACGTCTGCGTCAGCTGCAGAAGAAAGTTGAACATTTTCACAGCCTGGAAAAAGAGCGGGAGGATCTTCTGTTACTCTGCGAACTCGGGAACGAAGAAGATGATGCGGACGTGCTGTCCGAAGTACAGCATGGCGTTATCAGTTTTCGGCATGCCGTTGAAAAAATGCGCCTTGAGACGCTCCTCACAGGCGAATACGATAAAAACAATGCTATCCTGACCCTCCATGCAGGGGCCGGCGGCACAGAGGCACAGGATTGGGTATCGATGCTTTACCGTATGTACAACCGATGGGCTGAAGCACACGATTTTGAAGTTAAGGAGCTTGATTATCTTGACGGCGACGAAGCGGGAATCAAAAGTGCGTCGATCATGATTTCCGGAGATAATGCATATGGTTTTCTACGGTCTGAAATCGGTGTACACCGTCTTGTGCGTATTTCGCCGTTTGATGCTTCCGGGAGACGTCATACGTCATTTGCTTCATGCGAAGTGATTCCGGAACTGGATTCAACCATCAATATTACGATTAATCCTGCTGATCTTCGGATTGATACATACCGTGCGTCAGGAAAAGGCGGCCAGCATATCAACAAGACGGATTCTGCCGTTCGTATTACGCATATACCGACCGGATGCGTTACATCCTGCCAGGGTGAGCGTTCGCAGATCCAGAACCGTGAGACAGCCATGAACATGCTGAAAGCCAAGCTCTATGCACTGGCACAGGCTGCGCATATGGAAAAAATCGAAGACCTTAAGGGCAACCAGATGGATATAGCCTGGGGCAGCCAGATCAGGTCATACGTTTTCTGCCCTTATACCATGGTTAAAGATCACCGTACGGGATATGAGGTCGTTGATGTCGATGCTGTTATGGACGGGGACATCGATGGATTTATCAATGCATTCCTATCCGGCATGCAGATCGAAAAATAGCATACGAAATCATTCGCACAAGTAAAAAGCCCGAATTTATTTGAAATCCGGGCTTTATTTTCGGTAAACATAAGGTGTCAGCTATAGCATTTTACAAAATAATTGACGGTATACTTTCCGATTGATGCACCGTCGGATGCTGCCGTGATAACGACATCCTTTGTACCCCGGTTGACAATTACATCTTTGTTAACCGGAACACCGGTAAACGTATTTGCCTTATCGGGAACAGCCGTAAAGGTGAAATCGGCACTCGCCGCACTTGTGATTTTGACGCTTGTATTAAATGAAATCGTGATATATTCAACTCCGTCAAAAAGAGAGACATCATTCCCGCCGGAATTTGTGAAACGGATCGTAAACGCAGCTGTGCTGCCGTCCGAAGAACCGCTGATAATTTTAGCAGAAAAGCCGGAAGGTGTCATGGCAGATATGGCAACGCCTGCGGTTGTTTCGGCAGCCGTTGTTTCCGCCGGTGTTACCGTTTGTACCGGAGTGGGGGACGGTGTCGAAGTAGGTGCCGGAGTTGATGTCGGTTTGGCTGTTGTTTCCTTTGTGGTTTCTGCGGCAGCGGCAGCTGATGTTTCCTCGGTTGCCTCAGCGGTCGTTTCGAGGACTGCAGCAGCCGTACTGGCAGATATGCGGGATTCGGAACCGCCGGAAAGCATGTCGCCGTATTTTCCCCATGCAGTCAGACCTGCGATAATTACAACAAAAATCAGCAGCATGATCAGCAAAGGTTTAAAGTTTGACTTCTTTTTCTTAGACACAGGTGCTTTGTGTTCACGCAGTGACAGCGGTTCGGTATATCCCATTTGCTGTGCTGCAGAATAACGCGCGCCGGGACGGATCGTTGAAGAAGGCGTCACAGTATCGCTGCTCTTCCTGGCAGATGCTTGATTTTCGTTGTCGGATGCAGCGTTTGGATATACGGAACTCGGCGTTGCCGCCGGTGCCTGCACAGGTGTTTCTTCATATTTGCTGCCGGAGAATACCGTCGGAATGTCATACGAAGCGGAATGGTTTTCGGTATTGGTTGCGAGAGGCACGAAAATAGGTTTGTTAAGCGATTCCCTGTCGATGTCAAATGAATTAATTTCATCCTCAGTGTCCAAGCGTGCATTGTTTTTCGGTGCATGTAAAGAAGCCGAAGCCTGATCATCTGAAAATTCACGTCTCGCATTCTTTTCGCGTACAGCATCAGATATATTCTGCATAGAATCGTTCGCCTTAAATGACAAAAAGAGTGGAAATGCGGAGTCAGATTCGTCATCGGAAGCCCCGTCTGCCGCATCCTGCGTATACAGTGCATCTTCAGATCCGTCAAAGTTACCGTCAGGAGCAGAGAAAGTCTGCCCGGGCATAAACGGTACCTCCTCGGGAGCAGAGAAAGTCTGCCCGGGTGTAAACGGTTCCTCCTCGGGAACAGAGAAGGACTGCTCGGGTGTAGACAGTTCCTCCTCGGGAGCAGAGAAGGTCTGCCCGGGTGTAAACGGTTCTTCCTCGGGAGCAGAGAAGGTCTGCCCGGGTTCTGTAAGTGACGCTTCATGCTCGTTTTGCGGAATCGATTCAAATGCAGAAGATTCCTGACCGGAAACAAAGTTCATTGCATCCGTCGAGCCTTCCGGCGTTACAGTTCTGCTGTCTGCAGTTCCTTGACTGTCCAGCCCGGAATCAGTCTGGTTTGTAAAGAAATGATCTGTGGCAAGATTCGATAAACCAGAAGGGTAGAGTGATTTATTCTCATCCGAATCAGCCTGCGAGTTAAACGAAAAGGAATCCGTATTTGAATTAAATAATTTTCCTTCGCCTGATGTCATACTGCTGTTAAAGGAAAATGAATCTGACTCCGGCGAATACAGCTTTTCACCGCTGTCTGCAGAATTGCTCTGCATAAAGGAACGGAAAACGGATGAGTCGGTATTATCGTCAAAATTATCGGAGTCTGTATTGTCTAAATCGTCTTCAGACTTGCGGCTAAACAGGTACATGTTATCGTTCGATTGATTTTCATTCATATCGTTACTAAAGCCTCCCCCAAAAATCCGCAGAAGTATATCAATCTTCACGCAAGTTTACTTTTTACTTTTAACGTAAATGTTACAACCAATTGCGGAAATCTGCAATAATAACAAATGGACGTTACTGATATATTCCGGACAAGAATGAAAAAAGTGCAGTATTTGCAATACGAATGACAGATGAAGAATCCTGATTGGAATAATCAGATCCGACAAAAATATTGTTTGACATGTGCAAGTCGGGATGATATAGTAGATGAGCACCTAAGCGGGAAACAAGCTCGTGTGGCGGAATCGGCAGACGCAACGGACTTAAAATCCGTCGGGGTAACTCCCGTACCGGTTCAAGTCCGGTCACGAGCACCATCTCCTAACAGATGGATTATTCGTTTCTGGTGCACTACAAAATATCGCGGAGTGGAGCAGTTGGTAGCTTGCCGGGCTCATAACCCGGAGGTCGCGAGGTTCGAGTCCCGCCTCCGCAACCACTTGAAAACCCTGGAGTCTATACAGATTCCAGGGTTTTTTATATTATTTTAAAAGCATTATTGGCTTGATCATCCTAATTATAATTTACATACTTTTTAAATGTACTGGATTAACAAAGTGATATAATGAATTTGAAGATCAAAAATAGTTAACAAATTTACAAAAAGGAGGTTTAAAAGCCTGAAGGAGGTCTTGCAAATGAAACTGATCACGGTATGCAGAACGTTATCTCTGGTTATCTCTTTGATCTTCATTATTGTTTTAGCCGGCTGCGCGTCTGCAACATCAGAAACAACAGCCACAACAACTACAGCAGCTGTTACGACAGAAGCCATAACAACCACAACAGCGGCAGCAGAAACAACGGTATTAGATCCGCAATTAACAGGGAAATGGATTGAAGAAAACAACTTGATTGTCCAGGGACTTCCATATAAGAGCGTTGAGTATTTAGCGGATGGCACATGTGTCGTTGCCGATCCTGATACAAAAGGCGAATCATTTCTTCAGGGAACTTATCAGATAGTAGATGGGAAACAACAATTTACGTTTGGTGAGCAAATCTTTGCAGGTGAATATAAAATTGAGGGGACAAAATTGACAATCTACAATGATAACGGGGAATCAAAAGTATATAATAAAGAATAACAGATAGAAGATCATATTTTTGCTCTTGCGTTAAACCGCAGATGTTAACAGAAACAAGGTAATTGTAACGGACTGAGTTCTGCATGAGACAGGGCTCAGTCTGTTTACTTTTTCTTCTTTTGATTGACCAGTGCGGCTTTTTTTCACAAGAATCGAAAATCCCCGGATTGATACTGTTTTTTCGGAAGGCAAAGATTCGTCACGCAAATTATTTATAATATAAGAATCTTAATTTACAAACAAGGAGGGAACGATATGTCTGTTATATATCTGGCCGGCGGCTGTTTCTGGGGAATGGAAAAATATCTGTCGGGGATTCACGGCGTATTATCCACGCAGGTGGGGTTCGCTAACGGCAGCACGCTGCGTCCGACTTATGAGGACGTGTGCCGCCGCGGAACAGGACATGCTGAAACGGTAATGGTTGAATATGATTCGTCTGTGCTTTCACTGCAGTTCCTGCTGAATCTGTATTTTGAAGCAATTGACCCGACAGCGTTGAACCGGCAGGGAGGAGACTGCGGTACGCAGTATCGGACCGGTATTTATTATACGGATGACGCAGACGTCCCTGTTATTGAGAATGCCATTCGAGACCTGCAGGAAAAGTATGACAGGCCAATCGCAGTTGAAGTCACCTCCCTGAGGAATTATTTCCCTGCAGAAGAGTATCATCAAAAGTACCTGGACAAAAACCCGAATGGATACTGTCATATTGGCAGGACGGCTTTTGAACGCGCCTCGCAGGCAATTATTAATCCGTCTAAATACACCAAGCCGGAACCGGAAGTTCTGAAGGGAAGACTGAATGATCTGCAGTATCATGTTACCCAGGAGGGTGCGACGGAAACTCCATTCACAAATGATTACTGGAATCACTTTGCAAAAGGAATTTACGTTGATATTACAACCGGTGAACCGCTTTTCGCATCTTCGGACAAGTTTGAATCCGGATGCGGCTGGCCAAGTTTTTCCCGGCCGATCGACCCGGATGTGGTCAGGGAAAAGACAGATCTGTCTCACGATATGAAGCGAACTGAAGTAAGGAGCCGGACCGGCGGTGCTCATCTCGGGCATGTGTTTGATGACGGTCCGGAAAAGACGGGAGGACAGCGGTATTGTATTAACAGCGCCGCACTGCGGTTTGTTCCCGCAGACAAAATGCGTGACGAAGGATATGGGTATCTATTCGATATGATAAAATAGGCGGATTATACGCTATTAACCGCTGATTTTCGATATGACAGTGAAAACAGACTGCGGATTTTTTCGAAATGTGATAATATAATAAAAGATAAGGATGAACAATTCAGTGTCATCCATTATGCTCCCGCACAACAGAATTATATTTGGAGGAAAACACGTATGGTTACGAAGAAACTTATTCAAAGTATTTCCGAGTTGCAGTCCATTCAGAACATGGCAATCCGCTATCAGGAAGATGTTGGAATCCATTCTTTGGACAGCAATACGATTGTTGACGCAAAGTCATTTATTGGTTTGTTTGCCCTTGACTTCACGCAGCCGGTTCTTATCGTATCCGAGTCAGAAGCTTTCCATAAGGCAATTCAGGATATCGGACAGACAGTTGAATGATTTAATTTCCGGGCAATAACTTCCCGGAAATATGATATTGCAGTGCGGGCCCTTTGTCTGCACTGCAATTTTTTTATATGGCTGACAGGTAAACAATATGGATACAGACAAAGTTGTTTCTCCCGATAACGTCAGATTGCATGACGACGGAACGAAAATTATTATTATAGATCAGACTCAGCTGCCCGGACGATTGGAATACATGACTCTGGAATCAGCCCAGGATGTTTTTGATGCAATATTTGAATTGAAGGTCAGAGGCGCACCGGCGATCGGGATATGTGCGGGATTTGCCATGTACTGCCTTGCGCAGCGGATTAAGGCAAATCAATATGATGAATTCCTTTCGGAATTTCGGAAGCTGAAGAAATATCTGAACTCTTCACGTCCGACAGCGGTGAATTTAAGCTGGGCATTGAACAGGATGGAAAATACTGTTCTGTCAAACAGCCGCCTTTCCGTGCATGAAATTGTCGGATGTCTTGGTACGGAATGCAGGAACATCCAGCAGGAGGATATCCGGATGTGCCGTGCAATCTCCGAATACGGTCTGTCCCTGATCCATGACGGCGACGGCATTCTTACGCACTGCAACGCAGGTCCGCTGGCTACTTCGTGCTATGGTACGGCGCTTGGACCGCTTATTCTCGGCAAAGAGAGGGGGATGGAATTCAAAGTGTTTTCCGATGAAACGCGTCCGCTTCTGCAGGGGGCACGTCTTACTGCCTATGAGCTTCAAAATGCCGGAATCGATGTCACGCTCATTTGCGACAGCATGGCAGGCCTTGTTATGAAAAACGGCTGGATACAAGCCTGTTTTGTCGGATGCGACAGAATTGCATCTAATGGTGATACGGCAAATAAAATTGGGACAGGCAGCATTGCGGTTCTGGCCAGCTATTATAAAATTCCGTTCTACGTTCTGGGTCCGACCTCCACAATTGATATGACATGCGGGACCGGCGCTGATATTCCCATTGAGCTTCGTCCCGAAGAAGAAATAACGAATAAATATTTCCAGACACCCATAGCTCCCCTGCATACGAGATGCTATAATCCCGCCTTTGATATTACAGACAGCGGACTGATCTCCGCAATTATTACGGAAGCCGGTATCTGTCGTCCTCCTTACAGGCAAAGCCTCGCAGCTCTGTTTCGCTCAAAATAGGCAGCATGCATAATCTGAACTTTCATTTGCCGTATACATCGTGTCCTGACGGATTCTGGAATAACCTGAGTCCGAAGCTCGGCGCGATTGCGTAGATATGTTCAAAGATTTCCGCCTGCATTTTCTCAAAAGGTACCAGATCGGTTTCCGATGAATATGCACTGATTTCCAGCGGGAGTCCGTGGCTTTCGGCCGGGAGCTGACGCACAAGGATCGTCATGTCTTCCCGGATTTTTGGGTTGCCTGCCAGATATTTTTCCAGATAATACCGGAAAATACCGATATTCGTGAACTTCTGTCGGACCGCCGTTCCTGACCTTGCGCGGGCTTTTTCATATTCTTTCCGCTTTCCGCTGATATACGCGGCGAGGTTTTCATTTTTGCTGAACTGGTCCAGCATTTCATCCGAACAGAATACAATGCTGGTTATGTCAATGTAGACAGCACGCTGCATCCGGCGTGATCCGGATAGTGCCATGCCGCGCCAGTTCTTGAAAGAATCCGATACAAGCGCATAGGCAGGCACTGTAGTTATTGTGTTGTCAGCATTTTCAACCTTTACGGAGATCAGTGAAATATCCGTAATCATTCCGTCAACGGAATATTTGGGCATTTCGATCCAGTCGCCTATGTGAACCATATCATTTGTTGCAAGCTGGACGCCGGCTACAAATCCAAGCAGGGTGTCCTTGAAGATAATACTAAGGACAGCAGCAAATGCGCCGATTCCGCTTAAAAGGACAAGTGGACTTTCATCAATCCAGTTTGCAATAACAAAAGTAACGAGGATGATGGCAATAAATATTTCGATTATCTGCAGAAGACCCTTAATCGGACGCTTTTTCGACACTTCATGCGTGCGGTAAATATCGTCAGCAATGCCAAAAACGGATTTGCTGATTAAGACAAGGAGAATAATGGTATAGATCTGCATTCCCTTCAATATCCAGGGACCGGCCTTGCCGAAACAGGGCGAAGCGATACTGATGATGATGGGCGATAACAGATGAATCATCCATGGGAATAATCTGCGGTTTCTCAAAAAACCATAGATCGGATGCTTCCATTTGTTTGTTACATGGTAAAAAATGCTGAGGATAACCCAGCGTACAAACAGTTCAAGAACAACGCCGATCAAAATGACTGCCGCTGAGAAAATTAAGTAGGTTAGGAAATCCAGCATCCCCTCTTTAAACCCAAGTGCAGTCAATTGTTTTATGATAAAAGTTAGCAATTTTCCAAACATATTTATTCCTCCAGATACTGACCTTCGAAAAATTATCTATATCATAGCAAACATGATGGGAAAATGTAGTTGAATAAATGTTAAAAAAACATTATTATTAACGCAGATAAAGTCAATAATAATTGAACAGATTACAAATACTTGCGATGACGTAATGAAATTTCATAAGTAATAATAGAATAAGGAGGCAAAGATATGAGAAACTTTACCAGGTTTTTGGCTGTTTTTGTGAGTATCTGCTTCATTTTTTCCCTTGCGGGATGCAGTTTCATTACGGGTAAACTGAAAAAGGCTGCCGAAGACAAAATATCGGATCAGCTGACCGAAGAAGAGACCGAAGAAGAAACAACGGAAGCTGAAAAGGAGACCGAAGAAACCGAAGAGGCGACCGAAGATGACGATAACGGTGATACGACTGCAATCACTACGTCCAATTCCAAAGACATGGACTGGCCGGGTGAATATATGGAGAATATTCCTGAAATCGATGCTAAGATAGTCGGCGTGTATACTGCGGAAGGCGGTTCCTCCGTTTCTTTTGAAGGACTTGCGAGATCAGACGCGGATGCGTACGTTGAGAAACTTGAAGATTTGGGCTATACAAACGGTTATGCCGGTGAAGATGATTCCGGATTATCTTTTGTGAAGTCCGACGAGGACGGCAACTCTGTCTGGTTCTTTTATGCTCCTGACGGCACCGGCGAAGTTATGTATACGGCTGCCGAGACATAATGGTGCTTCTTGAACTAAAGATATAATATGGTATAATAATTGAGTGCCGCGAAAGCGGCGCTCTTTTTATATATGGGTGTTTTCCTTTTGCGTTCCAATATTTTATTGATCAGACATGGAGATTGAATATGATACGTATGCTGATTCGCCGCTTTGTTAAAAATAGTGAACGTCCGCAGGAACCTGCCGTCCGTGAACGTTACGGCAAATTTGCCAGTATAGTCGGTATGATTGCCAATGTACTGCTTTTTTGCGGCAAGCTTGCCGTCGGACTTCTCTCGGGAAGTATCGCCATTATATCGGATTCCATCAATAACCTGTCTGATGCGGCGACGTGTTTTATAAACCTGTTTGGATTTTATCTGTCGGGCAAGCCTGCTGACCATGACCATCCGTTCGGACATGGCCGAATTGAATACATAACCGGTCTTATTATGTCTTTTTTGATAATTCTTATCGGTTTTGAATTTTTCCGTACATCCATAGACCGTATTATCCATCCTTCAGATCTCAAATTTGAATGGGTCATGGCTTTCATCCTTTTGGGATCGATCGTTGTAAAAGGATGGATGTTTATTTTCTATCGCCGTATCGGCAGGACGATCAATTCGCAGACAATAATTGCGGCATCCATAGACAGTGTTTCGGATATCTGCATTACCATGGTAACCCTCATTTCATTGATTATATCCGTCTTTTTCCATCTTACGATTGACGGTTATGTAGGTGTCGGCGTTTCCTTTCTTGTTCTTTACGCCGGTTATTCTGTGGCTAAGGATGCATTGAGTCCTATTTTGGGGAGAGAGCCTGACCCGGTTGTTGTTGAAAAACTTGTTGAGATGCTTACTTCCGATGAGAATATACTTGGTGTCCATGACGTGATTGTGCATGACTATGGCCCGGGACGTATGCTTGCTTCCGCACATGTTGAGGTCAGCGCTTCCGACAATTTTATGGAAATTCATGATACGGTGGACCTCCTTGAAAAGCGTATCGATGAGGAGATGCATATTCCGATCACTATCCATATGGATCCTATTGACACGGACGACAAGGCTACGGCCGAGGCTAAAGATATGGTAAAGGAAATTGTCCATACGATATCGGACAAATTGTCTATCCATGATTTCCGAATGGTTTCCGGCAAAACACATACGAATCTCATTTTTGACATAGTTGTGCCGTTTGATATCGGTATGTCAAACGACGAAATCAGGACCCGTATTGAATCGGGATTAGCTGAAAGAACCCTGAGTGTGTATTTCCTGATTGTTCAGTTTGACAGAAGTTTTTTGTGATTCCGGCAGGCGAATATTCGTTCCTGAAAGTAAACCTGTTCGGTGGATTTCCATATTTATGAGTGCTATAATAATCGGCGATTAAAGGCGGTTATCGTCTCTGCAAGGAAGATATATGAAAATATTTAATTATATCGGGAATGGTATTGCAAATGTAAAAAACAGCAGGACCTGCGTTCTTTGCAAAAAGGTACTGTCACATATCCGAAAGGCGGACCAGTTTTGTCTGCGGCATAAAATATACCAATGGATCATTATTGCTCTGTTTGCAGCATTTACAATGTTACTTATTGGAAGCTATGACATTGTCAGCACGAACTCGAATTATGCGGGGCAGTCATCCGGAACGATCCGCCTGAATGAGGATACTCCCGTCAGTTTTTCTTTTGAAGCCAGGAATACAAAGCTTTCCTATCTGCGGCTGTATAAGGATATTACCCATACAAGGCTTTCTTCATCGGACAAAGCAACAGTAACGATTGCTGCAGAAGACGGAGAGGAAGTCCTGTCTACCGAAGTATATCTATATCATCCAAGCCGCAATTATATTACCGTGAACTGCGGAAATGCCGCCTTAAAAAAGGGGGCTGTATACACTGTCACATTCAAAATAACGGAATTCAAATCGAACTCCGTTTTCTATCTGGCTGCACATGAGACGAATAACTTCAATTCGTTTTCGACCGATACGGTAATAGGAGACATACCGATAGGTTTAGGAGAGACTCCGAATGTGTCTTATTCCTACAGTGTACTTTCTATCTCGCATATGATACCGCATCAGCTCTTTTTCCTTCTTTTTCTTATCGGACTATTCTTCACGCGTTTTGTCAAGAAGAGATGGGTGTGCGAAGTATACCGCGGCGTTTTTATATGTTCTGCCGTCTATATGGTGCAGGAAGTCCTGAACACTACAAAAACCGATCCCATGCAGATTCTTTTCCCTCTTACCGTCCATCATTATTTTATTCTTCTTGCGGGACTTCTGATCATTGTGCTGTTTTATTACCTAATGTATGCCGTAACGGGAAGCGGTACCATTGCAATCCTGATTACCGGAACACTCGGCCTCATACTGGGATTTGTAAACCATTTTAAAATCGTTATGCGCGGAGACCCGGCTATGCCCTGGGATTTATTTTCAGCCGGTATTGCTGCAAAAATATCGACGAAATACAAATTTCAGATTACGCAGCGATTTATTGCCGCCATCATCATTATATTTATGCTTGTGCTCGTTGTCAGGCTGACACATACGCCGTATGTACACGGAATAAGGAAGAGACTTCTGGCAACCGTGCTGTCTTCGCTGCTTTTCTGCGGTTTCATTTTCGGAGTAATCCTGAACCAGGCTCTTCTTCGAAGAATGGATGTTTCCTATTCGCTTTTCCCTCCTCTGCAGAGCTTTAACGAAAACGGCACAATGCTGGCTCTTGCTTTACATCTGAATAATATTAATGTTGCAGGCGGTGAAAATAATACCGTGGAAGCTACGGAAGATGTTATAGCCAAATATGCAAAAGTGGCTGCAGATGAAAATCTTAATGTTTCATCGGACTCCGAAGTAAAACCAAATGTAATCTGTATTATGAGTGAATCATATTCTGATCTGAACGAACTGCGGGAAATCGATACGACAGAAGAAGTCATGCCTTTCTTTAATTCCCTGAAAAAGGAATCCATGCATGGAGATCTTGCCGTCTCTGTATTTGGAGGCGGCACCTGCAACACGGAGTTCGAATTTCTGACGGGATATTCGGTCCGGAGCCTGCTTGCCGGTTCTTCTGTTTATACTCTATATGTAAATCATCCTCTTGATGCACTCCCGCAGATATTCAAGGACCAGGGATATGACACGATCGCGATCCATCCTTTTGACTCGGCATGGTGGGGCAGGGAAGATGCATATCCGCTTCTTGGATTTGATAAATTTATCAGTGATGACGATTTTGTGGATCCGCAGTATGTCCGCGGCTATATCAGTGACAAATCTGCGTTTGAGCGCATCATAACCGAATATCAAAATAAGGATAAAGATAAGCCTCTGTTTACTTTTATGGTTACGATGCAGAATCATGCCGATTACACGGAATACTGGGATAACCAGGCGTACGACATAAAAATTACGAATTTCCCGGATAATGATTTTCCGTGTACGGAGCATTATTTGTCTCTGCTTAGGGAATCTGATGATGCGCTCAAGGAGCTTGTGACTTACTTCAAGGATGCAGATGAACCGACGATCATTGTATTCTTCGGGGATCATAAGCCATTCCTTGATACGGACTTCTACAGTACGCTTCTTGGAGAGAACCTGGCCGATTTGTCTACGAGAGAATCCCTTCCTTTGTATACGACTCCTTACCTGATATGGGCGAATTATGATATTGCCTCCGGGGATACAGGGGTTACGAGCCCCAATTTCCTTGGACAGACAGTCCTTGACCTGGCAGGTCTGAAGTCGCCCGATGAAAGGTCATGCATGCGTGTCCTGAAGACAAAGATTTCGGCGATGAGCGCACTTGCCGTTTTCGATAAGGACGGCACTCCTTATACGAATGATGAAGCACTTCCGTCGGACATTTCAGAAATACTGGATGACTATGAATTCGTTCAGTATGGTATGCTTTTCCTGGAAAACACGGATGCAGCTGCGGCGCCCTCGGCATAAAGGGGCGGGCTACTGTTCGGCTTGCGCAAATTAAGATATAATATGATTTTGTATAGATAACATGATGGAGGAAAAGAGATGTCTGTTCATACGGAACAACAAGCGCCTTCCGGTTCTGCTTATACGAGTCTGAAAGTATTTGTTCTTGCGCTCTTTGCCATTGTTACGGCTATTGTGGCTGTTTCTTTTGCTGCAAATCATATGCGCCTGGGTTTTGAAAAAGAATATATTTCCCAGGTGAACCTTAAAACGGAACAGCTTGCCGCAACATGCTCGCTTATGATAAACGGCGACGAAATTGCCGCGGATATGACGAAGGCACAGACAAAATATGCAAGCGTTCTTCCTGCGCTTATCATTGACTCCGGGGAAGAAAACCAATCCAGAAAAATATACGGTCTTTATGCGTATGCGAACGGATCTCTTACACCGCTGCTGCAGAGCAGCTCCACAGGGCTCACTGCAATTGATGTGCCTGTTTCCGAGTGGCTCACTGCTGCTGCCGATCCTTATTATCTTGAGAAGGACAGCCAGATGACCGTACTGACTCCGATAAAGGACAGCCAAGGCAAGGTTGTGGGGCTGTTTGAGCTTTCTTCCACGTATGCGTTCCTCGATCAGTACGGCGACACGGTCGAGCACAGGGTTCTTCTGAGCGTCCTGGTTTCCGTGACTGCCGGAATTGTACTGTTTTCTCTTCAGTACCTGATTCCTGCGATTGTTCGCTTTGCGAGAAAGAAAGGCGAAAGGTACTGATATGAGTAATATATTTCTTTCAAGCCTCTCAACTCCGCCGCGCGGAAACAAGTCACTGGCATCACAGCTGGGATACTGTTTTACGATTATTCTTGTCATTCTTATCGTCATATCCAATATGATTACTTCTGCGTATACGGCTGTCCTTGAACAGGACCGTGCAGACGGCCTGCAGGCCGCGGCCGAAGCTTCCGCTGTCGCAGTCTCACATCTGCCGCTGCAGGAGGGGATGACGTTTCCGATTCCTGTCAGCACATACAAAATTGGAAATTCGGAACGGGAGTACATTGTTAATATTTATAAAAAAGCAGGTAATTCCTATCTGCGTGTGTATTCGTCCAATGCAGCCGCAGATGATACGACAGAACAGGTAACTCTTGAAGGTGCCTCTGTCGAATACCAGAAAGCTTTTGAACAGCAGGAGGCGGTTGTTACATCACGGACTGACTCATCTGTCAGTTATACTGCCGGTGTTGCTCCGATCATCGGCGAAGAAGGAACCGTATCCGGACTTATCGAGATCATGATGCCTTCTTCTGATTTCTATTCAACGGTTAACGGCTTGTCCTTATCCTGGATCTTTACCATGGTATCCATTGCCGTTGCGTTAACAATGGTTTATTTTGAGACAAACAGACTTCTGAACACAATGCTTGGGCAGCCTGACCGTCAGCTGCCCAAGATTATTCGATATGGGCTGTCGGGATGCCAGTCTATTGCTTTTTTCTCAGCAATGGCCTGTACAATGCCTCCCCTGGTAATATCCTCTTATCTGATGGCAGCTCCGGAAAGTCAGCTTCCATGGGCTCTGCCTGCCCCGGTTAATATTCTTTTAGGCGGGCTCCTGTTTGCATACGGCTTTTTTGGATTTCGATCCCTTCGCGTATTTTTTGTAAGACGCTTTACAACGAGGATATCATTGATCATTTTCATTTTTATCGCATTTATGCTTCTTCTGATATCTTCGGTTTTCAGCAATGTCATGCTGTATTTCCTGCTGCTTCTGCCTATCGGGTTCTGCCTCGGCATGGTGTTTTATTTTCAGCGTGAATACCGCATTTATGCAAGCCGGCTCGGCTACGAGGATTTCAGTGAGAGGAAGATACATATTACGCAGTACACGGGATATGTGCTCGGCGCCTGCGTAGGTGCCGTTATGGCCGGAATTATTTATGAACGGTTCGGAATCCTTGCCGTATCGATTATCTGCGGATGCATCCTTTTTATTGTCGGTATTCAGGCTCTGCTTTTTGTCCAGCATTGCCCTCCGTCTTCAACACCTCCGCTGCATCTTCCGAATTTCCTTTATGCGCTTTCCAGCAAAAAATCCGGTACTTTTATCTGGAGCGCATTAACGACTGCCGGTATTCAGCTTGCATTTTTCTTCCTTTTTGTGCCTGAATTCCTCCAGAACCTTGGCATGTCGCTTGCAACGGTCTCCTTTTACTACATCCTGTTTTTTGTTGTAGGGATTGCCGTAATGCGGCTGTTTTTTATGATTTTTCCGGAAAAGCTGAATATGCAGAGCCGGATACTGATTTCTGCAGTCCTGCAGATTTCAGGACTCCTCCTGCTGGCTTTTATTCCTACAGCAAAAGTTCTTGTAGTCTCCGTAGTGCTGTCTGGTGCGGCATTGGGACTCCATGAATTTCGATTTCTTGATTATTACAGGGAAATGATCCGGGAGGACAAACAGGTGTTTGCACGTGATATTCTTGAACGTGCGTTTGCCCTCGGCGTAAGTATCGGTGCTGCAGGTTTCGGAGCCGTATTCCTTTTTGATAAGCTCTCTGTATCCCTGCTGATTTTTGCATTGTTTTTGGGCATTCTTTTATTTGCATACCCGCTGACAGTACTTCTGTATACACCTTCCAATCCGGGGGGGCATATGACGGATAATAGGCCTGAACGTCCGGATAAAACGAACGATCCATACCAATCATCACATAGTACGGATATGCATATGCAGGATCCGTACGGTCATGATATACATCCGCAGGATCCATACGGAACTGGTACGTATGGCGAAAATCTCTACGGACAGGATACATACGGACATAATATGTACGGGAAGGATCAGAAAAGCCCTTATGAACAGGAACCGTACGGGCAGTATCCGAACCCGCAGGAACCGTACGGGCAGTATCCGAACCCGCAGGAACCGTACGGACAGTATCCGAACCTGCAGGAATCGTACGGACAGTATGCGAACCCGCAGGAACCGTACGGGCAGTATCCGAACCCGAAGGGTCCGTACGCTGAAAACCCGTATACCCGATATCCTTATGAGTCCGGGAAACCTGATGACGGGGAAGGAGAGGATCAATAATGCAAATGTGGGATAAACCTCTTACCAGGGAAAATATTGCTGAATTCTTTCATAACTATGCGCCTGCCGCGTATCGTTCCGCATATCGGATTCTCGGCGATTCCACCCGCACGGAAAATGTGATGACCGAGTCATTCCTTGAACTGTATCACCGCAGAAATTCCGATGATAACGATGATCTTGTGTATTTATTCAGTGATATCCTGCAAAAGCGTGTTGAAGCGCTTGCCGCACAATTTCCTGTTGCGGAATCGTCGCATACTGCCAGCCGCCTCCTTGATGAATTTACGGAAAACTCCATTCTTGCAGAGATTTACAGGCGCATTGATTCCACTCCATACAGGCTGCTGGAAATATTTACTTCGACAGCTGCAAGTAAAACCGGCATGCATGGGGATCCCGTCCTGGATCAGGTACGCAAGTCGGGAATTACCCTTATGTTGATTCTTCAGCTTGTAATTGCTGCCGTCCTGATATTCGTAATTACATTTTCCAGCGGTAATTCCGTCTTTGGAATTGATAAACTCGCACCGCAGTCGCCGGCACTTGCTGAGCTGCAGATCGAGGACCTGCTGGTACCTGCGCTTAATTATCTTCCCCTGACAATTACAGGACAGACAGCCGAGACCTCTGCGGAATCCGGGACTGCTTCAGAAACATCTTCGGCAGCAGAGCAGACATCTGCTTCAGATTCCTCTTCTTTGGATACAGCTGCATCATCAACCGCCTTAGATACAACAGTAGCCTCTGCAACAAGAGGGTAACACCAGTAATATTTATTTCTGACTGAAAAGAAACCGGATGTAATCTGCACACTGCAGACTTCATCCGGTTATCCATTTGCATAAAAAAACATCAGATTGCCTGTCAGTTTGCCGTAAACACGGAATCCGGCGATACGGCATGCAGAGTTACCGTAAACACGGCACCGATCTGGCCATCCGAACGATTCGCAGCAGAGACGGTCCCTTTGTTTTCCAGAACAATTGCTTTGACAAGGGCAAGTCCGATACCGTGTTTGCCGCCCTCCCCAAGGCTGAAACGGTCAAATATGCAGGGAAGCAGATCTTCTGCAATACCGGTCCCGTCATCCGTAATGATGACTTGAACAAGATCCTGATTTGCCGCTCGAACATCGATATCCACGCAGGTTTTCGCATAGCGCAGGCCATTGGACAGAATGTTTTCAAAAGCCCTGAACATATCATTTTCATTGGCAAAAACATGCATATCCTGATCAGAAAAATGTACGCTGATGTTTTTTTGAGAATGCAGGGCGGAGCCCCGCATCTTTTCAACGACGGATTCCAGCAGATCCTTGATGTCAAAGATCTGTTTCTGTATGTTCTGCCTTCCTGATGCCGCCGTATCCATGCGGGATATGGTAAGCAGGTTCTCAACCATGCCGGTTAATCTTTGTGACTCGGAAATAATTATATCGGACGCACTGTCTACGTCGTCAAAAACTTTATATTTGATTCCTTCCGCGTATCCCTGAATGGACATCAGAGGTGTTCTGAGTTCGTGGGAAGCATTTTGAAAGAATGTCTTCTGCTCTTTGTCGGCCTGGTCAAGTTTGTCGGCCATTGCGTTCATGTCAGTGGCCAGGATATCAAGCTCCTTATCAAAGAAGTTGAATTCTTCACGCTTGAATATTCCGGAACCGATTTTGCTTGCAAAGGCAGTCAGTTTTTTTGTGGATTTATTAATGCTGCCGGAAACAGCCAGCGATGCGCACATCGCCAGGGTAAGTGTAATGAACATGATGATAATAAGAATCCTGTTTACATTTTTCGCAAACTGCAGGAAAGGTGAGGCGTCAAAATAGAGCAGAAGATACTTTTCCGTGCTGGGAATATATGAGCTTGCATCCTTTATGCTGATTTTTACGGTCGACACATAGTATGTTGTGCTGTCATCAATCTTTACGATGTGGATTGTATTCGAATCGAGGTCAAATTCCTTCGATTTGAGCTGCTCAACAATGCCATTCACCATTCCGCGTTCTTTTATTGAGTCGGATGCTGACGGATACTCAATTGCATATGTTGAAGTCAGAAGCGCAGCATATACTTCGGAATTGCTTGTCAGCGGCCTGATAATCTCATGGATAATCATATCCGAATCGCTTTTATAGGAATCCTGCCAAAACGGATTGTCCTTATTGCTTTGCGTTCCGGATAAATTGATGGCGGATGTTATGGACTGTGTGATTTTTTCTCTGACGTCGCTCTGGATGTAGTTGCTCAACACAACATTAAATACAACGATTATGACGGAAAAAGAAATAAGGAAAACAATGAGAAATGCAGCAAATATATGAAGCCGCAGGCTGATTTTCCGTTTTTTCATAGTCAGGACTCCGATTCGGCGGTTTCCGTATCCGGAGCAGGCTCATCAGTTGATGGGTCATTCTCTTCGTCTGAAAGGGATTTCAACCGAAATCCGTACCCCCAGACGGTTTTGATGACAACATGTGATTTTGCCAGCTTTTTGCGCAGTCGTTTGACCGTATCATCTGCGACACGCGTTTCAACTTCTGTCTCGTACCCCCAGATACGGTCAAGAAGTTCCGCACGTGAGACAGCCCTGTCCTGATTGATAATCAGGTAGGTAAGCAGGGAGAATTCATTCGGCGTAAGCTGAAGGTCTTCCGTACCGCAGGTAGCCGACTTTGTTTTTGTCATGATGGAAATATCTTCAAAATGGAGACTCTCATTCGGGTTGTCGGATTTCTTGCTTTCTGACTCGGCCCTTCTGAATATTGCCTTTACTTTCATAACAAGCTTGATCGGGCTGAAGGGCTTCGTGAAGTAGTCATCACTGCCTAATGAGAGGCCTGAGATATAGTCAGCATCGCTGTCTCTGGCTGTAAGCATGATAATCGGAACGTCACTCATCTTCCTCAAGTCACTGCAGATAAAAAATCCGTCACGGCCGGGCATCATGACATCCAGGATAACCAGGTCTGCAGGGTTGGTTGAAAAATATCGAAGAAGAGATTCCCCATCACAGAAAGCTGTTACGTCATATCCTTCACGCTCCAAAAAGGTCTGTACAAGATTGCGGATATTCGATTCGTCATCAGCAATGTAAATGGACTTTCTCATAATAATCCTCCGATTCATGCGCTTCGTATTTCAAAAATGTTCTATGTATATGCTAAAAGATTCAAAGATTGCGTTTGTGTGAAAAATGCGTGAAAGCAGGGCGGATTTTGCGACAAATCATGTAATATATGACTAAATTCCATTTTACCTGGATATTTGCCGCCTTATCGTTAATTATACGGCATTGCGGCAGTGTGTGGCAAAAGAAAAACCGGACTGTATGGCAAAGATGATGTTCAGACGATTTTACAGCAAAATATATAGTTAATAGTCCTCAATAAATGAAAGTCTGTCTTTTTCGTATATCGTGGTGTATTATAAGATTTACTGAAAAATAGTATGTATAATTTCGTCTGAACATGTGTAGCCTTATCGGAGGAATGATCTATGCCTGAAATACTTGTGACCGGCGGTACCGGTTACATCGGAAGTCACACATGCATTTCATTGATCGAGTCAGGATATTCCGTAGTAATTGTTGATGATCTTTCAAACAGCAGATATGATGTCATATCAAGGATACAGGAAATCACAGGAAATAAAGTAAGTTTTTATCCCTATGACGTTTCCAATGAACTTGAAATGGAGAAAGTCTTTTCGCGTCACGCATTTGACTGCGTTATTCATTTTGCCGGAAAGAAATCCGTCGGGGAATCCGTCCGGGTTCCTCTTGATTATTACCGCACCAACCTTAACACCACTATATCCCTTTGCCGCGTGATGCAGAAATTCAATGTGAAAAATATTGTATTCAGTTCTTCGGCTACCGTGTACGGACAATCCGGCAATGTCCCGTTTACAGAGGATTCACCGCTGGAAGCCTGTATAAATCCATACGGATGGACAAAATGGATGAATGAACAGATTCTGCGGGACCTGTGGATATCCGATCCTGCATGGTCAGTCCAGATTCTCCGGTATTTCAACCCTGCAGGTGCACATCCCTCCGGATTAATCGGCGAGGATCCGAAAGGAATTCCGAGTAACCTTATGCCGTATATTTCACAGGCTGCAGTCGGCCGGCTTGATGTGCTGCACATTTTCGGAGATGATTATCAGACTCCGGACGGGACCGGCGTGCGTGACTATATCCATGTTATGGATCTGGCGGAAGGGCATGCTGCCTCTGTCAAAAAATGTATTTCCGAAACAGGGGTTCAGATATATAATCTTGGAACCGGCAGGGGCTGTTCGGTTTTCGAACTGCTTCACGCGTTTGAAAAAACAATTGGCCGTCCGATTCCATACAGGGTTGAACCAAGACGCGAAGGAGATATCGCTGTCTGTTATGCTGCCACGGAAAAAGCAGAACGGGAACTGGGCTGGAAAGCTGTCCGTGACATCCCCGCCATGTGCAGGGATACATGGAGATGGCAAAGTGAGAACCCCGAAGGCTATATGTAGAAATTATAGAATATAAGGAGAGATGTTCGTCTCTGGTACAGTGTTTTAGGCCTTGCTGAAGATGGATGAAGTGCAGATGAAAAATAATAACGATGGTGTGAGAGCACCGAACCTGAGCAATATGGGACCTGCGGTGCCTGACCGGGCACACCGGCAGCAAAATGTACCGGATTATTATCAAAGGCCTGGTGCCCCAACCCGAAGCACCGGGCCTTACGGTGCAGGCGCAAACGGCAGCATGCGCGGCAGTGCCGGAGCCGGATATGCGCAGCCGCGCAATAAAGCGGCGAATCATGCACGTCCCAATAGCGGCCAGCCCAATCGTTCCAGGCAGGGATCCGCTGTGCGTACGTACGCCCAGAATTCACCCCGGAATGCCAGCACGACAATGCGGCCGAACCCGAATCAGCGCAAAAGAAAACACAAGAGGAAGCTGACCGCCAAAAAAGTACTGGGCCGGATTGGGTTAGTACTGCTTGCGCTGTGTATTGTTTCTGCAGTTCTTATATATTTCTACAAAGAACATTTGCTGAATCAAATTAATAAAATTCAAGACAGTACAAATCCAATGATGACGGATGAGAGCGGATCTATTGTCTCGATTCCCGCTGCATCAACGGATACTTCAACGATAGCTATGCCGTCCGTTGCCGGTGTCCATAATATTCTGCTGATTGGAATCGACAGCCGGTCGACATCGTATTCGAAAGACGGGACCGGAAATCTGGCTGATATTATTATGATCCTTACGGTAAATGAGAATGACAGTTCCATAAAGCTGACATCCGTCCAGAGGGATTCCTATGTGTATATTCCCGGCTATACGGATCCGCAGAAAATTAACGCTGCAATGACATACGGCGGACCGCAGCTGCTGATCGAGGTGCTCGAGAGTCATCTGCGGATTGATCTTGAACAGTATGCTTTTGTAGACATCAACCATATGGAAAGGGTAATTGATGCTGTCGGCGGAGTTACGGTAAATTTGTCGGAAGCCGAACGGACAAATCCTGAAGGCGGGCTCAATGAACTGATTGCGGAACAGAATGTCGCGTTCGGGGATCCGGTTGACTCACATAAACTATATGAGACAGGTACGCTGACGCTTGACGGCAGACAGGCCGTGGCCTACGCACGTATCAGGCATGTAGGAAACGGTGATTATGAAAGATCTCAGCGCCAGGTTGAAGTGCTTCAGAGCCTCCTGACAAGATACATGAATCTGGGGCTGACCGGAAAGGCCAGCGTGCTTGATGAGGTACTGTCACAGATTTCAACCAATATGACAGAGAGCGACATTGAAAAATATGCTCTTAAGATTCTGCTGAAACTGACATCTGCCAAGTTCCAATATCTGCAGGTGCCGATTGAAGGCTATTCCAATGAAGGGCTGTATTACGATTTTAAATCCAAAGGTGAATGGAGTATCAGGCCGAACTGGAACGGAATGATTCCTCTGGTTCAGCAGTTCATTTTCGAACAGACATTTGCTTTCGAACCTGTGGCGGTCATCCCTGAGGCGCCGACAGCGACACCGACACCGACGCCGCAGCCTGGTGCGGAATCTGCATCCACCGCAGATTGATACTGTCAAATATACCTGCCATATTGATTTTGACTATTTTTGACATTTCCCCTGAAACTGCTTGACACATGAAAAAAAATGACCTATATTAGTGAAAGATTTTAGCACTCCTGACACGTGAGTGCTAAAGCAATAATTATCAGGTATGACAAAGGGAGGTTTTTTTATGACAATCAAACCACTGAGCGACAGAGTCGTTATCAAAATGGTCGAAACTGCCGAGACGACTAAGAGCGGAATTGTACTTCCTGGTACGGCTAAGGAAAAGCCGCAGGTAGCTGAAATTGTAGCAGTCGGACCTGGCGGAGTCGTTGACGGCAAGGAAGTTACCATGCAGGTTTCTGTAGGTGACCGAGTACTGATCAGCAAATATGCCGGAACAGAAGTCAAAATTGACGATGTAGATTATACAATCCTTCGTCAGAGCGATATCCTCGCGATTGTTGAATAATTTGATCCATGCAATAACCATCAGACAATAATCACCTATGGAGGTAGATACAAATGGCAAAAGAATTGAAGTATTCCGAAGACGCACGCCGTTCTCTGGAAATCGGCGTTAATAAGGTTGCTGACACAGTGCGTATTACACTCGGGCCGAAAGGCAGAAACGTTGTACTTGACAAAAAGTACGGCGCACCGCTTATCACAAACGACGGTGTTACGATCGCCAAGGAAATTGAACTGGAAGACCGTTTTGAGAATGCAGGCGCACAGCTTGTCAAGGAAGTCGCTTCCAAGACCAACGATGTTGCCGGCGACGGAACGACAACAGCCACATTGCTTGCACAGGCAATTATCCGCGAAGGAATGAAGAACCTGGCAGCAGGCGCCAATCCGATTATTCTGAGAAAAGGTATTTCCCTTGCTGTAAATGCCGCTCTTGAAGGGATTGCACGTGAAGCCAAGCCGGTTAACGGATCTCAGGATATTGCCCGTGTTGCGGCAATTTCCGCCGGCGACGAATATGTCGGCGAGCTGATTTCCAAGGCTATGGATATGGTTACTTCCGATGGCGTTATCACCGTGGAAGAGTCCAAAACCATGGGCACGGAACTTGAAGTCGTAGAAGGCATGCAGTTTGACCGCGGCTATATTTCTTCCTATATGTGCACGGATATGGACAAGATGGAAGCGGTTCTTGATGATCCGTATATCCTGATTACCGACAAGAAGATTTCAAACATCCAGGATCTTCTGCCTCTTCTTGAGCAGGTGCTTAAGCAGGGCAAAAAACTCCTGATTATTGCTGAAGATATTGAAGGCGAAGCCCTTACAACACTTATCCTGAATAAACTCCGCGGAACTCTTTCCGTAGTCGGCGTAAAAGCACCTGGTTTTGGCGACCGCAGAAAGGCTATGCTTCAGGATATTGCCGTCCTTACAGGCGGTCAGGTAATTACCGAAGACCTGGGCCTTGAGCTCAAGGATGCAACAATCGAGCAGCTTGGTACGGCACACCAGGTAAAGATCCAGAAGGAACTTACCATTATTGTTGACGGAGCAGGTGATGATTCCGAGATCAAATCACGTGTTGCGCAGATCCGTACGCAGATCGATGAGACAACATCTGAATTTGACAAAGAGAAGCTTCAGGAACGTCTTGCCAAACTTTCCGGCGGCGTAGCCGTTATCAAAGTCGGCGCAGCTACCGAAACCGAAATGAAAGAGAAGAAGCTCCGTATTGAGGATGCACTGGCCGCGACACGTGCTGCTGTTGAAGAGGGTATCGTACCCGGCGGCGGAACGGCATACATCAATGTCCTTCCCGATGTACAGGCTCTTATGGCCGGCAACACAGGCGATGTTCTTACAGGAATCCGTATCGTTGCAAAGGCTCTCGAAGAACCGGTACGCTGGATTGCTCAAAATGCCGGCCTTGACGGAAGCGTTATCTGCGAGAATGTCAAGAAGGGACCTGCCGGATATGGTTTCGATGCATTGAAGGAAGTTTATGTCGATATGGTTGAAGCAGGCATTGTCGACCCGGCTAAGGTAACCCGTTCCGCTCTGCAGAATGCAGCATCCGTATCAGCAACACTTCTTACGACAGAGGCTGTTGTCTGTGATATTCCTGCACCGGAAGCTCCGATGCCGAACCCGGGTGCCGGAATGTATTAATTCCGTTTCAGATGATTTGTTTTAAGGAGGTTCGGCCGAATGGCCGGACCTCCTTATTTTTTACCGCATATATATCTGCTTTTTTCAAAAAATGTACACAATTTCTTACTTTTCGTGCAGAAATACGATATGATTAAAAAAAGAATAATGATCGTATAGGAGATTAATTTTATGCAGCAGGATCTATTTATTGAAAAGCTCGTTAAGCATAAGCGCACCGGTGCGGAAATAATGCTCGCTGTTATGATCGTGTTTACTGCACTGATACTGATAATTCTGAGTTTCCTTATTCCACTGATGATACAGATAAATCTTTATGCTGTTTCAATCTTCGTTTCATTTGCGATTGGATATGCGGCATTTCGTCTGATTACCGGGCTGAGCAGGGAATATGAGTACAGCATTGTCAGCGATGATCTGATTATTGACCGGATTATTGCGCAGAGGAAGCGCAAAAACCTGTTCAGGGGAAGCTGCAAGGAATTTACGATCCTCGCACCCGTTACGTATTCGGAATTTGACTCCTATCTGCAGAAGCAGCTGTCCCATCTCGACCTGCGTTCCGGTGAAGACCACGGCTGTGACTGGTTTTTTGTTACAAAGGCTAAAGATAAGATGCTCCTCGTCCTCTTTGAGCCGGACGAACGTTTTATAAATGCAATCCGAAAGATCAATCCGCGTATTGTTAAGTCAGTCTGAACATTTCTGTTTTGATTTTTGCTGTCCTGGTTGCGTAACCGGCATTTTTGCATGATTCAGAATTTAGTGGGGGCTACATGATGGAAGAAGGAAATAGGAATTCAATCAATGCAGATCAGAACATGCAGCAGGGGAATGCAGACGGATTACTGAGGAGCAACGGCAAAAGACGGCGCTTTACAAAGCAGGAACTGAGCTGGCTGTTTTACGACTGGGCCAATTCCGTTTATGCAACAAATATTATGGCGGCCATTTTCCCGATTTATTTTGCATCCGTATGCAAGGCACAGGGAGTCTCCGGGGACCAGTGGTGGGGATACGGAACGTCGGCTGCTACATTGGTTGTTGCCCTTCTGGCTCCTTTTCTGGGCGCTGTCGGTGACTACAAGGGTATGAAGAAGAAGCTTCTTACGGCATTCATGCTAATCGGTGTTGTCTTTACCCTGATGATGGCAGTTTTCGATGACTGGAAGCTGATGCTTGTCGGCTATGTCATTTCTTATATCGGTTTCTCCGGCGCCAATCTTTTTTATGATTCCTTCCTTACTGACGTTACTACGGAAGAAAGAATGGATAAGGTTTCTGCCACCGGTTATGCGATGGGTTATATCGGCGGAAGCACAATACCATTTCTCGTTTCCATAGCAATCTACATGTCGCCGTTCGGCAAGGCGAATCCGGCCGCTGCTGTTAAGACAGCCGTTGTTATTACATCAGTCTGGTGGGCTGCCTTCAGCATTCCGATTTTGAAGAACGTTCATCAGCAGCACTATGTTGAAATTCCAGCCAAAAACCTCATCATGGGCACTTTGCGGAATGTCGGCAAAACGGCTGCCGAAATTTTCAGAAACAAAGGAATCTTTGTATTTGTACTTGCCTATTTTTTCTACATAGACGGTGTAAACACGGTGATCCATATGGCTACGGCATATGGTTCAACCCTTGGACTCGACAGTACGAAGATGATTCTGGCGCTGCTCCTGACGCAGCTTGTGGCAGTGCCGTGTTCCATCCTGTTCAGCAGACTTTCCGCTAAGGTGGGATCGATGCGGATGATCCTTGCAGCGGTCTGCATGTATACGTTTATCTGCATCGTCGGATATTATATGGGATACTCCATTGAACACGCTCTTGTCCAGGATCCTGCAAAGGGCGCAGTCTATGAAGCTGCCTTGTCTACCTCGCAGACTTTGTTCTGGGTCATGGCTGTTCTTGTCGGAACCGTACAGGGAGGTATTCAGGCGTTGTCCCGTTCCTACTACGGTAAACTGATTCCGCCGGAAAGATCCAACGAATTCTTCGGCTTTTTTGATATATTCGGCAAATTTGCCGCTGTTCTCGGTACTTTCCTGTACGGATTCATTACGATGCTTACAGGAAGTTCTGCGCAGGGAATCCTGAGTGTATCCATTCTGTTTATACTGGCATTCGCTGTTCTTGTCGGAGGACGCAAATACCTGCGTGCTGCTGAAAAAGTATCTTCCGGCAGGGAGAACTGAGAACGGCCGGTTCAATGCCGTCCAAAAGATAAAGACGCATGTATTCTGCCATCTTTTCGGACGTCAGGAAAGGAAAATGCAAATATAATGCTATCAGATCAATCAAAACCTGTTTCGTGTGCTGCTCCGGAGACTTTGAAAGGCCTTCCGGACGGGCACACATTTTATACCTATGATATTCATGGCACCGATACGGACTATAAGGATCAAATTCAGATGCATTCGCTGTTTTCCATGATGCAGGAGGCGGCATCGCTGAATGCGGCGGCTTACGGCTGGGGACCTGATGTCCTGGATCAGACGGATACTTGCTGGCTGCTTCTCCGCATGTCAGTACGGATGAAGAGAAGACCTGCCTGGCTGGAAAAAATTAAAATTGAAACATGGGCAAGGGGTGCAGACCGACTGTATTTTCTACGGGATTTTTTCATATATGATCAATCCGGTGATAAAATCGGCGGCGCATCTTCCGTCTGGATTCTCGCAAACAAAAAAACACATCGTCCCGTCCGTCCTGATATTCTGAACGATCATACCCTGCTTGCTGCGGACCCGTCGACTGCACTGGGATTTGACCCTCCCAAAATCAAACCTCAGCTTGATTTGTCCGATATGTCTTCAGGCATCAACAAAGAAAATACGATGGTCAAATACGCTGATTTCAGCGAAATTGACCGGAATCTTCATGTCAATAATACAAGGTATGTGGCCTGGTGCCTTGATGCTGCACATAACAGATCTCTCGACCAGGGAGATGTCCTTTCCATTGATATCAACTACAACTCTGAGATCCATTTCGGAGAGAAAGTTATCCTTTTTCTCAATGAGAAAGAGGAGACAAGACTTTCCGTCGACGGCTATGTTACAGGCAGCGGAAAGGTTGCTTTTTCCGCTGTTGTTTACAGAAATTCCGCAGTTTCCGACAAGCAGGTGTAAGTAAGTCAATTTTGCGGCAATTTAAGGGCAATCTTCATAATGAATTAATGCTTAATATCAGCAAATAAGGATGCCGCTTTCTTGTTTGCTGAAAGTATAATATAATTTCAGCGTATATATGAGGCTTACCAAGGGGGCTCAGGCATGATAGAAATTTCTGACCTCGTAAAGTATTACGGGGATGTAGCTGCTGTGGACCATATTTCTTTTAAAGTGCAAAAGGGAGAAATCCTTGGTTTCCTGGGACCAAACGGTGCCGGGAAAACAACAACGATGAATATATTAACCGGATATATATCCGCTACTTCCGGGAAAGTTACAATTAACGGACATGATATACTCGAGGAACCGGCCAGCGCCAAGAAGGCGATCGGCTATCTTCCTGAGCAGCCTCCCCTCTATCTGGATATGACTGTACTGGAATATCTGAAATTTGTCAGTGAACTGAAAAATGTCCCCAAGAAGGAACGGATCCGCCGGATTGCGGAGATTATGTATATTACACGCATTGCAGATGTTGCAGACCGGGTCATTCACAATCTTTCAAAAGGTTATAGACAGCGCGTCGGCATTGCACAGGCGCTTATCGGTGATCCGGAAGTTCTTGTCCTTGACGAACCGACAGTCGGCCTTGACCCGAACCAGATTGCAGAGACACGTAATCTCATCAAGACCCTCGGTAAAAACCATACGATTATTCTGAGCACGCATATTCTATCGGAAGTACAGGCGCTATGTGACCGAGTTGTTATTATCAGCGGAGGCCGGATAGCGGCTGTTGATACGCTGAATGGCCTGTCACAGAGTCTTTCGGGGATTTCACGCCTGCTCCTGACTTTTGAAGGGCCTATGCGGGAGACATCCGAAAAAATCCGTGCATTGCCCGGAGTTAAGGAAGTCGCCGCTGTCAAGGAAAGCCGGCATGTACAGCAGATCGAGATCTCCTTTGATTCCAGGACGGATATCAGAAAAACGGTATTTTTTTTGATGGCCGGCCACTCATGGCCCATACTTGAATTTCGGTCCCTTGAGCCGTCCCTTGAGGAAATATTTTTAAAAATTACTGCTTCGGATGAAAAGAAGTGGAGGAAGACTGATAAATGACAGCTATATTCAAACGTGAATTTACATCTTACTTCCGTTCGCCTGTCGGCTGGGCCGCGCTGGCGTTTGTTCAGCTTCTCGGCGGAATCTATTTCAGTTCCTATATGCAGCTGCAGGGTATTGTAAGTATCGGCGGGGAGATAAGCCTGCTTTCCGCTTCCCTGATTATTGTTATTCCAATCATCACTATGCGGCTCTTTTCTGAAGAAAGGAAGAACGGCACCGAGGTCCTGCTGATTACATCATCCGTTCCTCTGTATAAGATTGTACTCGGAAAGTACCTTGCAGCACTTTCCCTGATCGGCATCATGATCCTGAGTACGATTCTGCATGTCATTCTTGTCTTATATATGGGCGGACATATTGACTGGGGGACACTGGGTTCCTATATTTCGTTTTTCCTGCTTGCATCGGTTTTTCTGGCTGCCGGCGAGATGACATCATCCTTGTCCGAGAACCAGATTGCTGCAGCCGGCATCAGTTTTGTTATCGTACTGTTCTCCCTGCTGCTAAATACAATTGCAAGCGCGATGGAGAATATTTTTATCAGTACGGTAAGCTCCGTGAATTTTTTGCATCTGTCCACGGAATCAATCAACAAGGCAGGGGAGAATCTTGCGGCTGCCGTCAACTGGATGGATCCGTATCTGCGGACGGGCAATTATGCGTATGGAATTATTTCGGTCGGACCGTTTGTATTCTGCCTGAGCCTGACAGCGGTCTTTTTGTTTATTACTTACCGGAATCTTGAAAAAAGGCGCTGGAGTCAGGGCTGACAGAATCTGACCGGTTAATTGGAGGTTAATGCATGAACCTGTTCAATAAAATGAAATCCTTTTTCGGGGATATTGTTAAGCCCCGGGAAAAAATTGATAAGAATGTGGACAAGCGCAACCGTTCCCTGAAAATATATTCCATTGGTTCTGTTCTTGTCCTGACAGCAATTCTTCTGGCTGCCAATCTTCTTTTTGAAACTGCTTTCAGCAGCAGACTGACCTGGGATCATTCTAGTACACAGACATACTCGCTGAGCGACGTGTCCAAAGGAATTGTTTCCCGCCTCGACAGGGATATTGAGATTACAGGTCTGTTTGAACGGACAAGCGCAGCGGAATCTACGTATGCCGATTTTATCCCGCTCCTGGATGATTATGCAGCGGAATCAAACGGCCGCATTACCGTGCGGTATGTCGACCCGGTAAAGTATCCGTCGATTCTTACGGAACTGGACCCGGACGGTACGTATGGTCTGGTTGAAGGCAGTTTTGTCGTAAAGTGCGGTAACAAGCTCAAAGTAGTCAAACCGGATGACTGCTATTCATACAGCTATTATTATGAATACGATGAATACATGAAAACCGCAAACAATGTGGAATATAATTTTACGGGAGCCATTACGTTTGTTACTTCCGATACGGTAAATAAGATCTATTTCACTTCAAACCATGCGGAAGACGCGCACACGCAGCTTTCCACAATGCTTTCGAGTGACGGATATGAAACAGAAGATCTTTCTACGGTGTCGCTTACAGCGATTCCTTCGGACTGCTCACTATTAATTATCAATAACCCGAAGACGGATATCTCGACAGATGATATTTCCATTCTGAAGGATTACCTGACAAATGGCGGAAATCTGATCGTTATCGCTGATTTTGAGAGCGCTGGCCTGACATATGGCAACTTGAATGAAGTACTTCATACTATGAATCTGAACCTGACAAATGCAAGGATATGCGAGAACGACATGAGTTACCGCATCCAGGCGACTTCCGGGTACACCTCCTATGCGGATGTGCAGGCAGGATCTTTTTCCGCTTCCGCAGTGGAAAAATCCATTATTTTGTCTAACGCACGCGGCGTCAGTGTTTTTGACAGCCCGAGTACATATATCTCAACGGAACCGATTATTACGACCTCGGCTTCTTCTGTTCTTGAAGAAAACGGAGATGCAGAGAGTGTAAGTGCCGCAGGTGCACAGAATGCCGCAATGTATGCTAAGAATACAGAAAATTCCCTGGCAAGCGAAACCGTCGTCATTGGTACGACGTATCTGACAAGTGATGAATTCATCAATGTGTATTCTCTGGATGATCCGCAGGTTATCTTCTTCGGCAATATTGTCAATCATCTTGTCGGTACGACGAACACAACGCAGGTTAAGTCGAAGGCTTTTCCGAGCTATACGCTGACGAAGCTGCCGACTGCAAATGAACAGGGTATATGGTCTGTTTTCCTGATTGCATTTGTCCCGATGACCTTTATTATTATTGGAATTGCCGTATATAGAAAACGCAGGCATATGTAAGTTTGAAAGGAAAAGAATGAAGACCTGGAAAAATCTTATTATTCCTGCCGGCTTACTCGTTCTGCTTGTCTGCCTGCTTTTTTCATATCAGTATTGGGGCAGAAACGCAGGTGATGCGGGGGATGCCTCTGAAACATCATATGCAGACCGCGTCCTGATCAGCTATGATGAGGCTGATATTTCCTCTGTTCATGTTGACAGAAGCGACGGAACGGAATTTACCGTTTCTTCTGCCGGGAACGGCATATGGGATTATGCATCCAATCACGAGAGTACGGGAGGCTATGCTTTATCCCAGATGAATCTTGCCGGGTTTATCTTATCCCAGGCTTACTGCGTTGTCTCGGAGCCCCTGAATGAGGAAGGCCAGGACCTCTCGGAATACGGGCTGGACCAGCCTTCTGCTTCGGTAACATATACAATGACTTCCGGGGCGGTCCACACTATGCTTTATGGGAATCTTTCCCCTGATGAAGGCGAAGTCTACTGTATGTTTGACAGCAGCGGAATAGTATATACGGCCGAAGCTCTTAAGCTTGCGAAGTGCCGGAGTACACTGCTTGATTTCCTTGATACGGATATAACGGATCTTGATGCCGGGGATACGGAATCCATCACGTTTACGCGCACGGAGGATGATACCGTAATCATTGCTTCCCCCAGAACGTCATCATCTGATACAGGTTCCGCATTGGAAACAAAATGGAAGTGCAGCCAGCCCCAATCAGCCGAATCCACACTGGTATTTGATTCGCTGATTAAGTCTTTTATGCATATTACGGCCGATTCGTTTGCTGAATTTGAACCCGATGATCTTTCCGGATATGGACTTGATGATCCGGCCTATACATTCGTTGCTGTTCTTTTGGACAACAGCCGGGTCGAGGTAAAGCTTTCCCGGGATATGGGCGGTATTTACTATGGAATTTCCTCTTCATCTCCTGCGGTTTTCCGGATAAAAACATCGGCCATAACGGGGCTTCAGACTCCTCCGGGTGAGCTCGCAGGTACGGATGTGTCTTCCGAAACAACGATTATCGCCGGGTGATATGGCAAATAGACCTTGCGGGAAATGACGAAAATACGTATTATGCTTTTATGGACGGTGAGTATCAGGCTTATGACAATGCCTGAATAATCCCGTATACACAAAGAAAGGGTATTTTTCATGCCTTCATCAAATTATGACAGTAAGCCCCGAAAGAGATCTGCCAGACATAGGTCTCTTTTGCCGCTGCTTGTTTTTTTTATTTTGCTGCTTATGATTGCTTCGGCTGCTTTAACGTATCTTATCAGGAACCATATCGATGCGGCGGCAGGTTTTGATTCTGCAACGCGCCTTTCTGCCCAGAGCGGTTTTACATGCGAATATTCCGAGGCGCAGAAACTTTATCCGTTTTCAGACGGGGTCTTAAAAGTGACAGCCACCCGGGCCGCTTACCTTTCGATGAGCGGTACGGAAATTTATGGCGTTGACATAGCAATGGATAATCCTTTTTGTGTTATCTGCGGGGATTATGCTCTCGTAGCCGATGCCGGCGGGTATTTCTGTGTTCTGCTTAATTCGAGCGGTGAAGTCTATGAGAAGCAGATGAGCGGTGCCATTAGCTTTGGTGCACTCTCTTCCGACGGAATGGCAGGACTCATTATGGAGATGCAGGATACGAAAGGTGCCGTCTATCTTCTTGATACAAAAGGCGATTTTCTGGCACAGTGGAGCTCAGTGGAGTCCGGATATCCCGTATCCATTTCATTTTCACCGGATCAGTCAACGGTTGACATTGCTCTTGTCGATACAGACGGGTCTGTCATGCAGCCGCAGCTCAGGCAGATAGTACTGGCATCCGCCGGTACGGATCAGAATGCAGAGGTGCGTGCGCTTTATAAACCTGAGGTGACTTCGATTCTTTCAAGCATTTCCTATATCGGGAAAGATATGACGGTGCTGGCCGGTATTTCTGATGTACTGTGTTTTCAGAACGGAGAGATTAAGACACTTTCACCGTCATTCGGACAGATTATCAGTGTTTTTTCCGCTGACGGCGGCGTGGCTGTAATATATGCTGAAGGGGTTGGGCAGGAAGCCCGCATGGAGTATCTTGATTCCAATTTTACCCGGGGAGATTCGATTGTCCTGGGCAATAGTTTTATAGATGCGGCAGCAAGGAACGACAAGATTGTTATTGCCGCGGATGACAGGATTATGCTTGTTGATGCAGATACACTTGCAATTGAGAAGTCAGTTACGGTAGATGAGGAAGTAATCAGGGTTGGTTTTGAAAAGGATGGCACTGTGGTAGTAATTACCGCGGACAGTGTACGTGAGCTTACATGGTAAGCTGCACGGGTTTGCAGGAGGATGAGTCTTTTGGAGACAGAATTAAAGCTGCAGTTTTCATCTCAGGAAGAGATGGCAGAGCTTTGGAAGTCAGATTGGTTTGTTGATATTCTGATTCCGGACACGGTTAAAACAGAATATTATGATACGCGGTACTATGATACGGGTGACAGGGCACTCCGCTCGTTCAACGCCTGTATTCGAGTCCGTGAGATTCGGGACGGGAATTATGTCCATACCGTAAAAATCGGCGGAAAAAGCAGCGGCGGACTGCACCAGCGCTACGAATGGAACATGGAAACTGCAAATGATGAATTTGATCCGTCTTATTTTATTAAGAATGCAGTAAGTGACGGGGATCCCTCGGAAATTCTTGGCGAGGTTCTTGAAGCGGTAACCGGAAAAGACATGAAGATGATCTGCCGCACAAGTTTTTCCCGTACGCTTTCCCTGGCAGGCTTCGGAGACAGCCTGATGGAAGTCTGTTTTGATAACGGCACGCTATATGCGGGCGAGAAAAAAGAAGATTTGTGCGAGATGGAAATCGAGCTCAAGCAGGGTGATGTCCGCGATGTCCTCGAGCTTGGCGAAGAGATCCTGGCGCATTCGACAGCGATCCGCGATGACCGCGGGAAATATACGCGCTGTCTGGCGCTGCTTGAATCCTGATGGGTATGGACAGCATGCAGGAAGAACGGATTGATGTTGCTGTGATCGGCGGAGGCGCTTCCGGAATGGCAGCCGCCATCGCAGCCCGGCGGAAACTGTCGGAGAGTGCTTCCGTGACCGGGAACGTTACTGTATTTGAACGAAATGACCGTGTCGGCAGGAAGCTCCTCATGACGGGGAACGGGCGCTGCAACCTCACAAATCTTGACACGGATCTGCGTCATTACCATGGGAATGACGTCCGGTTTTCCAAAGGTGCGCTTCTTAGATATTCTCCTGCCGAGATCATTTCATTTTTCGAAGAGCTCGGTGTCATCTGTACAACCGAGGAAAATCAGAAAGTTTATCCGGCAAGCCTGCATGCAGCATCCGTTCTGGATGCGCTGAGGCTGGCGCTCGACGAACTTGCCATTGACATTGTGACGGATGCCAGAGTTGTAAAGATATCCAGGAATCCTGACGGCTTTCTGATTACGCTTGCAGACAGCCGTGTATTTCGTGCATCTTCCGTCATTGCCGCCTGCGGCGGAATGTGTGCGCCCGCAACCGGTTCGGACGGTTCAGGATATAAGCTGCTTACGGATTTTTCACATACATTGCGGGATCCGGTCCCGTCCATTGTTCAGCTGAAAACGGAAACGGGTTTCTGCAAACCGCTTTCCGGCAACAAGATATTCGGAAACGTATCCCTCTATATCAACGGGAAAATGATCCGCGAAGAATATGGTGAGATCCTTTTTACCGATTATGGTCTGTCCGGACCTCCGGTTCTTCAGCTGTCCGGTTATGTCTCGCGTGCCCTTGCCGAAAGGCGCCCGGACGGCATAGCGCCGTCCATTTACCTCCTTCTTGATTTTATGCCTGCATATTCGGAAGACGAGGTCCGGTCGATGATGTATATGCGGAAATCTTCCTTTGCAAACAGAAAACTCGATGATTTTCTTGTCGGGATATTTCACAAGCGTCTGGCTTTGGGCCTTCTGCGCCAGGCAACAGACAAACAGATGACATCCCGGGTTTCCTCGCTTTCCGAGAGAGAACTGCAGGCGCTGTGCAGTGCCTGCAAATCCATGCGGATTCAGGTGCTGGGAACCATGCCCTTTGCCAATGCGCAGACGACGGCGGGAGGTATATCGACAGATGATTTTGACCCGTCCACAATGGCATCCGCTAAGTGCCCGGGACTTTTTGCGTGCGGTGAAATTCTGGATATCGACGGGGACTGCGGCGGATTTAACCTGCAGTGGGCATGGTCATCGGGATTCCTTGCCGGAACTTCAGCTGCGCAATATGTGAAAAGAGAAGGAAAGATATGACACAGGAGATCACTCTGCATTTTGGACTCGACGAATACGGCATGCTTCCGGCAGATACTTCCGGATCCGGTGAAAAGAATCTCCGCGGGCCTGCTTTCCAATCCATCGGGAAACCGGAATGCGCATCTGTGCGCTGTATTATTCTCAAAAAATCAATTGATGCGAGAAAGAAGAACAATATCCGGATAACATTCCGGATATGCCTTACAGACGAGCCTGAGCAGGAGTATACGGCACCTGCCCCCGCTTCCTGCTCATCATCTTCCGTGCGCCCTGTTGTTGTCGGGTTCGGTCCGGCCGGTATGATGGCTGCCCTGCAGCTTGCCCGCGAAGGGCTTTGTCCCATTATCATAGAGCGGGGCCGGACAATAGAAAACAGAATACAGGATGTGGAAACGTACTTTTTAACCGGACAACTCAATCCGCGCTCCAACATTCAATTCGGAGAGGGAGGGGCCGGTACTTTTTCGGACGGCAAATTAAATACGGGTGTATCTGACAAGAGAAGGACTTTTGTCCTGGAAACATTTGTCAGAGCCGGTGCTCCTCCTGAAATTATGTACCTGTCTCATCCGCATGTAGGAACGGACAGGCTGCGTACGGTTGTATCTTCTATCCGGAAAGAAATCCTTTCTTTGGGCGGAACGATTCATTTTGAACGTGTCGTTACCGGGATAAGAGTTGATAATGGAATTCTGCAGGGGATTTTTCATGCGCCTGCCGGCAACCCGGGCGACGAATCCTTTCTTGCTGCCCGAGAAGCTGTACTTGCAGTCGGACACAGCGCAAGAGATACGTTCACGGCGCTGCTCGGTCAGGGCATCCCCATGTCTGCCAAACCTTTTTCCGTCGGCGTCAGGATCGAACACCCGCAGGAATGGGTGAACCGGGCACAGTACGGAGCATCTGCCGGGCATCCGTCTCTGCCGCAGGCGGACTATAAACTTGTATCCCATACTTCCGCGGGGCGTGCGCTTTATACGTTCTGCATGTGCCCGGGAGGATTCGTGGTAGCAAGCAGCTCCGAAGATGGGCATGTCGTTACGAACGGTATGAGTAACTACAGGAGAGACGGCGAAAATGCCAACAGCGCAATTCTTGTCGGCGTAGACACAAACGATTTTGACGGCAGGGATATACTGTCCGGCGTACGGTTTCAGGAAAATCTGGAGCGCCTGGCCTTTGATGCAGGCGGCAGGAACGGATGTGCGCCTTGTCAGCGTCTCGGAGATTTTCTGGAAAACAGGGCGTCCGTGTCATGCGGAAGATTCAAGCCAACCTATCGTCCCGGTGTTTCATATACGAACATACGCAGCATTCTGCCTGATTTTATTTCGGCAACGATCTGCGAAGGTGTTCAGGATATGAACCGTAAAATGCCGGGTTTTAGCGATCCGGACAGCCTGCTTACCGGTATAGAAACCAGAAGTTCCTCCCCTGTTCGGATTCTCCGGAATGATCTGCTTGAGAGCCCCGGGGCATCCGGACTGTATCCATGCGGTGAAGGTGCCGGCTATGCGGGCGGAATCATGTCCTCGGCTATTGACGGCCTTCGATGCGCCGAAAAAATCATTGAAAATCGATCTATATAAGTGTGGTAAAATAGATTCATATTTAGTGTATATCAGAAACTTACCGACAATTGGAAGGAAAGGAGACTGCATGCAGACAGCGGTTCTTTGTGTGCAAATGTAATTGAGTATGAAGATCACGATTCTTGGCTGTTCCGGCGGGTATCCTGCTCCGGGCGGTGCCACGACCGGATACCTTGTTCAGTTATCCGGGAAAAATATTCTGATCGACTGCGGAAGCGGAGTCCTTTCAAATCTTTTCCGTTATGTAACCTTGGACAAAATTGATGCGATTATTCTTACGCATCTCCATGCCGATCATATGTCCGATATTTTTGTCCTTAAATACGCGCTGCAGATGAACAAGCAGAACGGTATGGATATCCATCCGATTCCTGTTTTTGCGCCGACTTCCCCTGATGCGACATTCAGCCAGCTTCAGAATGATGCAAATCTCATAGCCGGTCATATCAACAGTTCGACGGAACTGCCCCTTTTCGGTGCATCCGCGACGTTTTTCCGTACTGTGCATCCTGTCGAATGCTATGGCGTCAGGATAGAGCATGAAGGCCATGTTTTTGCGTTCTCCGGTGATGCTATATACGGTCCGGAGCTTATCCCGCTTTTCCTTGATGCGGACCTGGCGATCATGGACTGCGGTGCCCTTGAAAAAGCCCGAAAACAGGTTATGCTTCACATGACTCCAACGGAATGCTTCCGATTATATCAGGAATGTCGGATAAAAAAGGTTGTGCTTTCCCATTTGATTCCGTATTATGGTATATCGGAGATTCAGGATGAGGCGGATGCGTGCGGCAAATGGCCTTATACAGCAGCTGCTGTCGACCAGACATATGATATTTAATAACGAAACGGGGTATATATATGAAGGCAATGGATGATCATGCTGCTGTTATAACAGTTGTCGGTCAGGATACAATCGGTATTATTTCCAGGGTCAGTTCGATCCTTGCAGACAACCAGGTGAATATCAAGGATATCACGCAGACCATTCTTGAGAACTTATTTACGATGATTATGATTGTTGACATGACGAAATCCTCGATTGATATCAAGGACCTTGCCGACAAGCTTGAAAAGCTGGGGGATGACCTTGGCCTGTCCATACGTATACAGCATGCAAGCCTTTTCAACGCTATGCACAGGATCTGATCCATTCAGCGGAATATGACGGCCAGTGAGGAGAATACATGATTACCGATTTTGAAATTCTTGAGACAATGCGCATGTTTCAGGAACAGCACCTTGATGTTCGGACCATTACAATGGGAATCAGCCTGATGGACTGCGCATCAACAAGCGCTGATGAGACATGCAGGCGCATTTATGAGAAGATTTGCCGACGGGCTGAAAAGCTTGTACAGACGGGTGAAGATATCAGCAGAGAGTACCAGGTCCCGATCATCCACAAACGCATTTCTGTTACGCCTGTCTCCATTGTTGCGGCGTCATCCGGTGTAAATGACTATACCTGTTTTGCCAGGGCGCTTGACCGTGCCGCCAAAACCTGCGGCGTCAATTTCATCGGCGGGTTTTCGGCACTTGTGCAGAAAGGCTACACGGACAGCGACAGAAACCTTATTGAGTCCATTCCGGAAAGTCTTGCCACGACAGATCTTGTATGTTCTTCGGTCAACCTTGCTACGACCCGGTCCGGCATCAATATGGATGCAGTGCGTGACATGGGCCGGATTATCAAGAAAACGGCCGAACTGACGAAGGATAATGATGCCCTTGGCTGTGCAAAACTTGTCGTGTTTGCCAATGCACCGGAAGACAACCCGTTTATGGCGGGTGCATTCCTGGGGCCCGGTGAACCGGAATGTGTTATCAATGTCGGTATTTCCGGTCCGGGCGTCATCAAATCCGCATTGGAATCCGTACGGGGGGAGGACCTTGGCGTTGTTGCCGAAACGATCAAAAAGGCAGCATTCAAAATCACACGCGTTGGGGAGCTGGTTGCGAGGGAAGCTTCTGCGCGCCTCGGCGCACCGTTCGGCATTATCGATCTTTCTCTTGCGCCTACACCCGTTGTCGGGGATTCCATCGCCAGAATACTTGAAGAATTCGGTCTGGAGGACTGCGGCGCATGGGGCACAACGTGTGCACTTGCCATGCTGAATGATGCGGTAAAAAAGGGCGGAACAATGGCTTCGTCTTTTGTCGGCGGCCTTTCCGGCGCATTTATACCGGTATCCGAAGATGAGGGCATGATTGCCGCTGCAGGAAAGGGTGCAATTTCCATCGAAAAGCTGGAAGCAATGACCTGCGTCTGTTCCGTCGGACTTGACATGATTGCCATTCCGGGAGATACGCCTGCAACAACCATTTCCGGCATTATTGCGGACGAAATGGCTCTTGGGATGATTAACAACAAGACAACGGCTGTCCGCCTGATTCCCGTGCCCGGAAAGGGCGTCGGCGATTCCGTCGAGTACGGCGGTCTTTTGGGTTCAGCTCCGATTATGCGTGTGAATCCGTCATCCTGCGCGGATTTTATCAACCGCGGAGGCAGAGTGCCTGCTCCGATCCACAGTATGCGTAATTAAACAGACAAATGTCTTTAAGGAGATAGCAACAGGAATGACAGAACAGGAACAGTTTGAGCGGATGAAGCTCTTTGATTATTCGGCATTTGTCCTCCGCTTTGACAAAATACCGGAATATCCGCAGGAATTTGCCAAGAATGCATTTTATGGATTTTATTTACTTGCAAGATGTGCCGGCAGCCTTTTGTCGATGCAGGCTTCCGATTTCAGTCCGGAAACAGCGGCACGTCAGGGACAGCAGCTGGAGCTTGCTCTTTCCTACCTTGAGTCCGAATGTGAATCAGGAAAGAAGAATCCGTTTCTGCGCGGCAGGCCTTTTACATACGAAATGATCTCCGTTCTGCGGGAATTCATCCTGCTTTATAACGGTTCATACACGGATTCGGATTATACCTCTCTTATTGAGCGCCTCAATACACTTGTCAGGCATTCCGAGACATCCCGTATTTCACAGAATCTCCTGCGTTCCCTTGATATCCAGCTGGCTAAGCAGTGGGGAAGGATCCTGAGGGTTTACTGTTTCCTGCTTGCCCCGGACAGCAGTCTTCCGACAAATTACAGTTATGAAAGAGATCTTCATATTTGTGTCAAACGCGGTACAAATAGAGATGAGCTCATATACATTGACTTCCTCGTTCGGTTTCATCGTTTCCGGAAGCAGGAAAAAGTCGGAAAATTGATTCTTCTTGCTGAGGAATGGGAAATGCGTTGTATGAATAAATGCGTTTCCGGCGATCCTGATAAATATGAACGTATGGTACTTGCCTTGCTCGATTCGGATGCATTCTATAAAATCGGACTCGAATGGGTTACCATGCTGATCCTGCGGTGCCCGGGGAATGCCGGATTTGTCAAATGGGAAGCACGTTACCTGCGCCGTGACGGAAAATATGAAGATGCCCATGCCATATGCGAAGGACTTCTCAAAAAAGATCCGAAGGATTATGAGCTGTACTGTCTGCAGTCAAACCTGTACTTTCTTGAAGGCAACTATAAAGAGGCACAGACGAACGGAGAGATTGCAGCTTCCTACGGTGAAAAAGATCCCGCAGCACATATGACCCTTGCATATGCTTATCTGTATGACGGTATTTACGAGGATGCCATTTCATCATTTGACAAAGCGCTCGCTTTGAATTCTGCCCTGACAGATGCTTACAGGGGCAAAAGCAAGGCACTTATTATGGATGGACAGGCATACGAAGCGATGGAGTGCCTTGTATCCATATCGCGTCTGTCACCCGAGGATCCGGAAGTATTCCATGACTTGGCCGATGTATATTTTATGTGCGGCTATCTTGAGGAGTGCAGGAAATACTGCAGGAAATGCCTGGCCCTTGATCCGGAGTGCGCCGGTGCATATGTCTTGCTCGGCATGCTGGAAATCCGCAAAAATCATGAAGACAATGCCGGAAAATGGCTCCACAGGGCACTGGAAATCGAACCGCAGAATCCGATCGCACTGAATGAACTTGCCTATGTTCAGCATATGAATGGAAATGACGAAGAGTGTCTCCGGCTTTTGCAGCGTGCAAACGAGATTGCGCCTGATTTCCCCGATGTGCTTTGCAGTATGGGTGTTGTGTATTATTACCAGAGTGAATTTGATGAGGCGCTTGAATACTTTGACAGGACTTTGGAACTTGACCCTCTTCATGTAGGCGCATTACTTGGCAAGGGCAACCTGTATCTGGCCCAGTCTGATGCGGAAGAAGCGCTGATTTGGTATGACAAAGCACTTTCATATGACCCGGAGTACCCGGAAGCCATTCACGGAAAAGTCAGTGCTTACCGTGCACTCGGCCTTGAGCAGGAAGCATTTGAATGGATGCAGAAAGCAAGTGATATGGGAATTGATCCGGAAGACGGAGAATAAATCGGAAGGTATGATCCCGCATGAATCCAGAGTTTTATTTGTAAAACCATAAATCAATGGAACATGAATCTTCTGTTATTAAAAAAGAGCATCCCGGATTCGGGATGCTCTTCCTGTATAAAGTCATTTTTATTGATGAGATCAGGAAAACCGGGCAGCCCTTTTCAGAGCAGCCTGAACCGTATCAGGGGAGGGCGCACCTGTAATTGTGCGGTTTTTGATGCATGTGATGAGTGATATGGCTTCATAGACGTCCTCATCAATAAGAGGAGAGAAACTCCGGAATTCATCAATCTTTACATCAAGAAGGGATATCCCAGCGTCCAGGCAGTATTTGACCAGTTTGCCGGATACTTCGTGTGCACTACGGAAAGGAAGACCCTTCCGTACAAGATAATCTGCCAGGTCTGTTGCATTTGTAAATCCGCCTGCGGCTGCAAGTTCCATCCTGTCCCTGCGGACTGCCATTGTTGCTATCATCCCGGTAAACGGCACGAGTGCGCCCTTTACCGTATCAATCGCATCAAAAACAGATTCTTTGTCTTCCTGCATGTCTTTGTTATAGGCAAGAGGGAGACCTTTCATTACAACAAGAAGCGCAATCAGATCCCCGTATACGCGCCCGGTTTTGCCGCGCGTCAGTTCGGCAATATCCGGATTTTTTTTCTGCGGCATGATTGATGAACCGGTGGCATACGCATCGTCAAGCTCGATGAAAGCAAACTCCTGAGAAGACCACAGGATGATTTCCTCTGAAAAACGGGACAGATGCATCATCAGTATGGAGAATGTCCCGGCCAGTTCGATGGCGAAATCACGGTCACTGACACCGTCAATGCTGTTATCCGTTACCCCGGAAAACCCAAGTTCCGATGCGGCAGACTCGCGGTCAAGCGGATATGTTGTACCGGCAAGCGCACCGGAACCAAGCGGGGAGAAGTTCATGCGGGCAGCGGCATCATCAAGGCGGGATACATCGCGCTGCAGCATCTGGATATATGCACAGAGATGATGGGCCAGAGTGATCGGCTGCGCACGCTGCATATGGGTATACCCCGGCATAATTGTTGTGATGTTTGCTGCGGCCTTGTCAATGAGCGTTCGGTAAAGCTTCATGACCAGTTCCCGGATTTCCTTTACTTCATCGAGAAGGTAAAGCCTTATATCCAGAGCGACCTGATCATTCCTGCTTCTGCCCGTATGGAGTCTTTTCCCGGCATCGCCGATGCGGCGGGTCAGTTCCGCCTCAACAAACATGTGTATGTCTTCGGCATCCGAATCAAAAGTCAGGACACCCGAATCAATATCGGCCTTGATTCCGGTAAGACCGGCAAGGATGCTGTCTGCATCTTCCGAAGTGAGGATGCCCTGCCTGCAGAGCATCCGGCAGTGAGCCATGCTTCCTCGGATATCCTGCGCATACATCCGGCAGTCAAATGGAAGGGAAGTATTATAGTCATTCGCTGCCGCATCGGTTTCCTTCTGGAAACGGCCGTCCCACATTTTTTTACTCACAGTCTTACTCTCCTTTTCAGATGGACTGAAACGATTAAAGAAGTCCGTTTCTCTTCTTCATCTGTGCAACAACCTTCATGGGAAGACCAAAGCAGTTGATGAATCCGCCTGCATCCTTCTGGTCATAAACCTGGTCTTCGGCGAATGTTGCAATTTCTTCATCATACAGGGAGAAAGGAGAAGATGCGCCGGCCGGCATGCAGTTGCCCTTATACAGCTTAAGGCGTACTTTGCCCGTTACTGTCTGCTGTGTCTGGTCGACAAATGCAGACAGAGCTTCGCGGAGCGGATGAAACCACTGGCCAAAGTAGACAAGTTCAGCAAAGCGCTGGGAAACAAGATCCTTATAGTGCATTGTATCGCGGTCCAGCGTCAGGAGTTCGAGTTCCCGGTGCGCGGCATACATAACTGTTCCGCCGGGCGTCTCGTAAACGCCGCGCGATTTCATGCCGACAAGACGGTTTTCAACCATATCAACAATACCGACGCCGTTCTTTGCGGCAACTTCATTCAGGTACTTCAGCATGGAAACCGGATCGAGCTTTTTACCGTCAACAGCAACCGGTATACCCTTTTCAAACTCAAGTTCAATATATGTTGCTTCATCAGGCGCTTTTTCCGGGGATACCATAAGCTTCAGAAGCGCATCGTATTTCGGCTCATTTGCCGGATCCTCAAGGTCCATTCCCTCGTGGGAGAGATGCCATAGGTTTTCATCCATGGAGTAATTGTCCTTCTTGGTTACCGGTACGGGAATATTTCTCTCGTTGGCGTAATCAATTTCTTCGTCACGGGATTTGATATCCCAGATGCGCCAGGGTGCAATTATTTTCATTTCGGGAGCAAGGGCTTTAATTGTCAGCTCGAAGCGGACCTGGTCGTTGCCTTTGCCGGTGGCACCGTGTGCGATCGCCGTGCAGCCTTCGCGCCTGGCTACTTCCACCATGCGTTTTGCAATAACGGGACGTGCAAAAGAAGTGCCGAGCAGGTATTTGCCTTCATATACGGCGCCGGCTTTCAGCGTGGGATAAATGAAATCCGTTATGAATTCTTCCGTAATATCTTCCACGAAGCACTTGGATGCGCCGCAGTTCAGGGCTTTCTGCTTAAGGAATTCATTGTCGACCCCGATGCCGACCTCGCCTGCCATAGCAATGACTTCACAGTCATAATGATCCAGAAGCCAGGGAATAATAATGGATGTATCCAGCCCGCCTGAGTATGCGAGTAATATTTTCTGCTTTGCCATGTTAGTTTCCTCCTAAAATGAATAATTATTCGAACAATTGCATAAATCCAGCATATTCTAGCAAAGTAAATACGGTACGTCAACCTTTATTATTGTATTCTTTAGCTAACTTCAAAACAAGACGGATACCCGCTGTATAATTTTAGGGACATTCAGACTTTACGCATCTGCTTTACTGGGGTAAAATTAGAGCGCTGAAGCTGTGCTTTCAGATGTACTTTTGACAAAAACACCCGCAAGGGTGTTTTTGTCAGCCGAATAAATAGGGGGCAAATACATGTCATTTCCAATGCTGGAGAATCCCTCCGGTGATTTTTGTTACTATAACGGTAAGAAAACGCTTTTATCTTCGTCGGAAGGAAAGGCCCTTGCCGAACCTGTTTCAGATATTATCTATTATGAATCAATCCGTGTGCAGGACGGTATCCTCATATTTTTCGAGAATCATATGCTCCGTCTCCTGAAGTCGATTGAAGCAAAAGAAAATTTTCCGGTTGATACGGATGCACTTTATGATTTGGCCATGCGTATGCTGGATGAATCCGAACCGAAGGTTACGGACGGGAATATTCGTATTGCTGTCACGCATAATGCCGACCTTATTCATTTTTCACAGGTATCATACCCGCCCGAGGAATATTTCAGGAACGGCATAACAACGACGCTTTTGAAATGGGAACGTGTTGATCCGCAGGTCAAGATCCTGCGGGGTGATTACAAGAAGGCTGTTTCAGATAAAATGGCTGCGCCTACGCCATTCGGTTTTCCATATGAAGTGCTTCTGGCGGACTCCAGGGGACATATCACCGAGGGCGGCCGTTCCAATTTCTTTGTACTGCATAACGGCGTTGTGTATTCACCGCCGGAAGCCCTGATCCTGATCGGGATTACGCGCCGATATGTCCTGCAGGCCGTAAGGCAGGCCGGATTTGCATATAAGGAAACCCTGTTCTCCCTGGATGATCTCGTCCGTATGCGCGACGATGCTCCCGGCCCGGATAAATCCGTTGCTTTGTTTGTTACAAGTTCACCGTTTGATGTCCTTCCGGTGCGTTCCGTTGACGGTGAAGTTTTTCATTCCGCAAAGAATGGGGACCTTATCAGAATCTCGGAAGTTTATCAGGACATCGTACGCCGCTATATTGCATTCCGTTCTTCGGACAGGGCTAAGGGCTGATCCCGCTGCGGCGCCTGACATTGTTTTTAATTTTAGATATATATGGAGGTATTGTATTATGTCTATTCGTTCAGGAAAAGTATCAGTAACTACGGAAAACATTTTCCCGATTATCAGGAAATGGCTCTATTCCGACCACGACATTTTCATGCGTGAACTTGTTTCAAATTCTTCGGATGCAATCGCAAAATATAAACGTCTGCTTGACCTTGGCGAAGCAGCGGGCAGTCCGGATGAATCCTTCCGGATGGATGTCATTTATGATAAAGATGCAGGGACGCTTGCATTCTGCGATAATGGCATCGGTATGACAGCCGATGAAGTTGATAAATATATCAACCAGATCGCATTTTCCGGTGCCATGGATTTCGTCGAGAAGTACAAGGAGCAGTCTACGGACAAGAGCGGCATTATCGGACATTTCGGGCTTGGATTTTATTCGGCTTTTATGGTTGCCGACAATGTTAAAATCGAGACAAAGTCCTGGCAGACCGATGAACCGGCTGTGATCTGGTCATCGGAAGACGGCATGGAATATACAATTTCCGAATCAGACAAATCCGACCATGGGTCGGTGATCACCCTGACGCTTTCTGAAGAGGCAAAAGGCATATTTGACGCCTATAAGCTGCGTTCCATCCTTAAAAAGTACTGCGCATTTATGCCGTATGACCTCTATTTCACGGATGCTGCAGCCGACCGTGAACACCTCGAGTCCGAGGATAAAGAACGCAGGGAGAAAGAAGAGAAGGGCGAGGAATATACACCCCATATCCATGAAAATAAACCCGTCAATTCTACAAGTCCGCTTTGGACAAAGGCCCCGAAAGACTGTACGGATGAAGAGTACAAAGCTTTTTATCATGAAGTATTTACGGATATGCGCGATCCGCTTTTCTGGATTCATCTGAATATGGACTATCCGTTTACCCTTCAGGGCATTCTTTACTTTCCCAAGACGGATAATGTATATGAGAATCTCGAAGGCAGGATCAAGATTTACAATCATCAGGTATTTGTTGCAGACAATATCAAGGAAGTAATTCCGGAATTTCTGTTTCTTCTCCGGGGCTGCCTGGACTGCTCGGATCTGCCGCTGAATGTTTCCCGTTCCGCACTGCAGCAGGATGAATATGTCAAAAAGCTTTCCAGCCACATTATCCGCAAAGTATCCGATAAACTGAATGATATCTTTAAGCAGGACCGCAAGGCCTTTGAAAGCTACTGGCCGGATATCAGTATTTTTGCAAAATATGGTATGCTGAAGGAAGAGAAGTTCTATGAGAAGGTAAATGACATCTGCCTTTTTAAAACCGTGGACGGCGAGTTCCGGACCATGGGTGAACTTACCGAGGGCAAGGATACCGTCAGATACACACAGGCACCGGACCAGCAGGCGGCTTACGTGCAGATTGCGAAGGGCAAGGGCTACGAAGTCATTATCCTTGACGAGGAGCTTGACAATAATTTCATCTCCTTCCTTGAATATAAATATCCTAATACACACTTCAAGCGCGTTGATGCGGAGTTTGAGGGCGAATCCGGATCCGAAGAAGAGCAGAAAACCCTTCAGGATCTGTTCCGAGAAGCAACAGGCGAAGAAAAGCTTGATATATCCGTCGTGTCCCTTGGCGCCGATCAGCTTCCTGCCTTTATACGCGAGACAGAGGAAGCGCGCCGCATGCACGAAATGCGCAAACAGTTTGAGAAGATGCGCACGGGGGCGGAAGATGATCCTTACAAGGACCTTGATTCGATGTTTCCCGTGAAAAAAGATCTTGTGCTGAACAGTGATCATCCGCTTGTCCTCAGACTTCGCGGGCTCTTCGGAATGACAAGCAATAAGGAACAGCTCGACAAACTTGCTCTTCACCTGTATGATCAGGCAAGATTAAGTCATGGCTCCCTGGATGCCGAGGGACTGACCAGATTCCTTAAAATCAGCGCCGAACTGATTACAGAAGCCGCTGAGAAGCTTTCCTGACAGAAGAATAATTATATTTGGAGGTACCTATGCAGGCTACATCAGAGGTTCGCCGGATCTTCGTTGAAAAAAAGAAGGCATTTGCCGTTGAGGCAGATGGATTATGTAAAGACCTACGTTCTGATCTGGGAATTCGTACACTCGAGAAAGTCAGAATTCTGAATCGCTATGATATCTCGGGACTTTCCGGGGAAGAATATCTGACTGCGAAAACAGATGTGTTTTCCGAGCCGCCCGTTGATCTGTCCTATGATGAAGATATCGATCTGTCCGATGCCTGCTATGTACTTGCAATTGAATCCCTCCCCGGCCAGTATGACCAGAGAGCCGATTCCGCCGCACAGTGCGTACAGATACTGACCTGCAGGGAAAAACCTCTTGTCCGGACTGCGCGGGTCCTTGCTTTTTACGGAAGCCTGACGCAGGCTCAGAAGGATGCGGCCGCTAGGTACCTCATTAATCCGGTTGAATCCAGGCAGGCATCGCTTCTGAAACCCGAAACGCTTGAAGATGTCCTTGAAGCACCGGACGATGTAGCGGTCATTGATTCCTTCATTTCGTTTTCAAAGGAACAGATCGGTGAACTCCGTGAATCCATGGGACTTGCCATGTCGGAAGCGGACCTGCTTTTTACGCAGGAATTTTTCCGTGGTATCAGCCGTGATCCGTCTGTTACGGAGATCCGCGTCCTCGACACCTACTGGTCCGATCACTGCAGGCATACTACGTTCCTGACGGAACTTACGGATGTATCCTTTGCCGACCCCGATACGGAAGTCTCAAAGAGAATGTCCTCTGTTTACGAGGACTACCTTGACAAACGCGAAGAGATTTACGGCGAACGTATTGCTCAAAAGCCTGTCTGCCTGATGGACCTTGCATTAATGGCCATGCGCAGGCTCAAAAAGGAAGGCAAGCTGGAAGACCTTGATGAATCCGATGAAATCAATGCGTGTTCCATTCACGTGAAAATTGATGTCGACGGTGAGCCGGAAGACTATATTGTGATGTTCAAGAATGAGACGCATAATCATCCGACGGAAATCGAACCGTTCGGCGGTGCCGCCACCTGCCTCGGCGGTGCTATCAGGGATCCGCTTTCCGGGCGTTCGTATGTTTACCAGGCCATGCGCGTAACCGGTGCGGGAGACCCGCGCGTGCCTCTTTCCGAGACACTGCCCGGCAAGCTTTCGCAAAAGAAAATCGTTCGTACGGCAGCGGCCGGATACAGTGCCTACGGCAACCAGATCGGTTTGGCAACGGGACAGGTTGATGAAGTATACCATCCGGGTTATGTCGCAAAACGCATGGAAATCGGTGCAGTTATCGGAGCGGCGCCGGCTTCGCATATCGTACGTGAATGTCCGCAGCCCGGGGACATTGTTATTCTGCTCGGAGGAAGAACCGGCCGTGACGGAATCGGCGGTGCAACCGGTTCGTCAAAGGCACATGACGAAAAGTCCGTCATTACATGCGGATCGGAAGTACAGAAGGGCAATCCCCCGACTGAACGCAAAATACAGCGTCTGTTCAGAAATTCCGAAGTGTCACGCATGATCATACGCTGCAACGACTTCGGTGCAGGCGGCGTTTCCGTTGCTATCGGCGAGCTTGCGGACGGACTGTGCATTGACCTTGATGCAGTCCCGAAAAAGTATGAAGGACTTGACGGAACAGAGCTCTCTATTTCCGAATCACAGGAAAGAATGGCCGTCGTCGTTAAGCCGCAGAATAAAGACAAATTTCTTGCACTTGCGGCAGGCGAGAACCTTGAAGCAGTCCAGGTTGCCGTTGTTACGGAAGAACCGAGAATGGTATTAAAGTGGAGGGAAAAGGTCATTGTTGACCTTCCCCGTTCTTTTATTGATACAAACGGAGCACCTTCCTATGCAGGTGCAGTTGTCGAAATGCCGGATATGGAACATCCGTTTCCGGACCATACCGCAGACGGATTTACCGAAGGTGATTTTGTCGGATCCATGAAAGGAACGCTTTCTTCACTCAATACATGTTCACGCAAAGGGCTTGCCCAACGCTTTGACTCCACAATCGGCGCACGGACGGTTCTCATGCCTTTCGGCGGCAAATACCAGATGACGGCCGAGGAGGGGATGGTCTCCAAAATACCGGTTCTGCATGGCGACACTAACGCGGTATCTGTGATGAGCTATGGGTTTGACCCGTATCTGTCTGCATGGAGCCCTTTTCACGGTGCATATCATGCGGTTGTTGAGTCGCTTCTCAAAATTGCAGCCATGGGTGCCGATCCTCTTAAGGCGAGACTGACTTTTCAGGAATATTTTGAGCGCATGCAGTCGGAAGAATCCTGGGGAAAGCCGACCGCTGCGCTCCTCGGCGCATATCAGGCGCAGCTGGATTACGGGACGGCTTCGATCGGAGGCAAGGACAGCATGTCCGGCACTTTCAATGATATTTCCGTTCCGCCGACGCTTGTGTCTTTTGCCGTCGCTACTTCAACAGAAGATAAAATCGTTTCTTCCGCACTGACTTTCGAAGGACAGAAGGTATACGCCATAACGCTCCGCAGGGATTCCATCGGTCTTTACAGTAAAGAGCATGTCCTTCGTGTATTCAAAGCACTGCAGGAAATCAGCAGAAGGGGACAGCTCCTTTCCTGTGCCGTTGTCAAACAGGGAGGCATAGCCGCGAGGACGGCCCAGATGTGCATGGGCAACCGTTTGGGTTTCCTTTTCGACGACGGGCATTCAATGGAATATCTATTCAGCCGTTCGTTCGGCACTGTCCTTGTCAGTGTGCAGGACAGGAATGCAGTTGATAAGATCGAAATGGTCGGAGGCAGATTCCTCGGCCATACGACTAGCAGTGCCGCTTTGTGCTGGAACGGGCAGATGATGACGCTGGCAGACGCCGAAAAAGCATATACATCAACTCTCGAACCGATTTTCCCGACAAAAACCGCTGAGAAGCCTATGACTGACCTGCAGACCGAACATACAAGCCGCAGTGTTTCGGCCCCGTACCGCGGAGCGCCTGTGCTCGCGCGGCCGACCGTGTTTATACCGGTTTTTCCCGGTACGAACTGTGAATACGATTCCGCGGCTGCCTTTGAAAGAGCCGGTGCCATCTCCGATGTTATGGTTATCAGGAACAGGACATCAGAAGAGATTTCCGAATCCCTTATGGAAATGAGCCGGCGCATATCCCGAGCAAATATTATCATGATTCCCGGCGGCTTTTCCGGCGGAGATGAACCGGAAGGATCCGGTAAATTTATCGCAACCGCATTCAGGAACCCGTACATTGCTGATGCCGTCCGCGGACTTCTGAAGCAGAGGGACGGTCTTATGCTCGGTATCTGCAACGGATTCCAGGCGCTCATTAAGCTCGGGCTTCTTCCGTACGGCGATATTCTCCCTCTTGAAACAGACGGTCCGACTCTCACGTTCAACCGTATTGGCCGCCATCAGTCAGGTTATGTGACGACAAAGATCATTTCCTCTGATTCCCCATGGCTTTCCATGACGCAGCCGGGCGAACTGCATGAGATACCTGTCTCGCACGGGGAAGGACGTTTTTATGCTTCCGACGAACTGCTGAGAACACTTTTTTCGAATGGACAGGTGGCAACGCAGTATGTTGACGATAAAGGACACCCGACAATGGATACAACTTACAATCCGAATGGTTCGGTCCAGGCAATAGAGGGAATCGTCAGCCCGGACGGCCGAATCTTCGGCAAGATGGGACATTCGGAAAGACTCGGGGAGGGTATCGCAAAAAATATCCCCGGCATGAAAGACCAGCATATATTTGCAGCTGGCGTAAGGTACTTTGGTTAATGGATAAAAGTAAATGTATTTCTCTCATTAAGGAATTCATCATTCTTCCGACGCATAGTCTGGGACAGAATTTTCTTGTTGATGATGATGCTGCAGAGAGAATTGTCGATGCTGCCGGAATCGATTCCGGGGACGAAGTCCTTGAAATTGGTCCCGGTCTTGGCGCGCTGACGGAAAAACTGTGCAGCCGTGCGGCATATGTGCATGCCGTGGAAATTGATGCGCATCTTATTGATGCACTGCACGCATACCTCGAAGACAGAGGGAATGTCAGCATAATCTGCAGTGATTTCCTCAAGCTGTCCAAAAAAACACTTCGGAATGACCAGTCCGCATCGTACTGCGTTGTCTCAAATCTCCCATATTACGTTATGACACCTATTATGATGAAGCTTTTCCGTGAGTGGGATGATGCCCGCACAATGGTTTTCACTGTGGAAGAGTCGGCATGCGACCGCATATTTGCGGAGTGCGGCAGCAAACAGTACGGCCCCCTTTCGGTAATGTCGAGCCTGTACGGCAGCAAGGAAAAGCTGTTTACGCTGGAATCCAAATCATTTTACCCGGCACCGCATACAAAGTCAGCAGTCATCCGACTGACTGCCGGCGGTGTCCTGAAGAGTGCACCGAGCGTGCTGTTCCCGCTGGTAAATGCTGCATTTTCCCAAAGGCGGAAGACACTGCTCAACTCTCTTTCCTCTAGCGGACTTTTCCCTGACGGAAAAAAGCAGGTTGCTGCGCATCTGCTTTCAGCCGGTATTTCGCCATCGGTGCGGGCCGAGCAGCTCAAGCCTGAAGATTATGTAAAAATTGCATGCGAAATTATCCCTAAATGACAGGAATTTGCTTTCAAATGATTTTCATTTTGCAGAACGGAATATAAATAATTGGAAATTTGATCAAAACGCGCTAGCATATGAAAGTATATGCAACAAATCCTGCAAATTTAGCACTCCGAATTTTCAATTTGCATCTACCCATAACGAGGATGTAATGGTATTATGAATGTGTTGCGCTAAGCACTATTTAAGTTACGAAAGGATGGACACAAAATGGTTGTAACAAACAAGTATGTTAAAAAGTGGGTCGAAGAAATGGCCGCACTTACAAAGCCTGATAATATTGTCTGGCTTGACGGATCACTTGAAGAGAAGACGAGACTCGAAGAAGAGGCCTGCAAGTCCGGCGAACTCCTGAAACTGAATGAGGATTTGCTTCCCGGCTGTTTTTATCACCGTACAGCACAGAATGACGTTGCACGTGTTGAAGACCGTACTTTCATCTGCTCCAAGACAAAGGAAGAGGCCGGCCCTACCAATAACTGGATGGACCCTGCTGAAATGTATGCCAAGCTCTCTGCTATGTTTGACGGATCCATGAAGGGCCGTACAATGTATGTTCTTCCTTACATCATGGGACCTGCAGGTTCACCGCTGTCAAAGGTCGGCATCGAGCTGACAGACAGCATTTATGTTTGCCTCAACATGCGTATTATGACCCGCATGGGTGATATTGCATGGAAGCAGCTCGGTGAGGATTCCGTATTTGTTAAGGGCCTTCACTCCAAAGCTGATGTTGATCCTGAGAAACGCTATATTGCACACTTCCCGCAGGATTACACAATCTGGTCAATCAATTCTGCTTACGGCGGAAATGTTATTCTTGCAAAGAAGTGCTTTGCACTCCGTATTGCATCCGTTCTTGCAAAAGAAGAGGACTGGATGGCTGAGCATATGCTCATTCTCGGTATCGAGAATGTAGCTACCGGCAAGACAAAGTACATCACAGGAGCTTTCCCGTCTGCTTGCGGAAAGACCAACCTGGCCATGCTTATCCCGCCGGCCTATGCCAAGGGATACAAGGTTTACACAGTCGGTGATGATATTGCCTGGATGCGTCCGTTCCCGGATGGTCACCTCTATGCTATCAATCCTGAGAACGGTTTCTTCGGCGTTGCTCCGGGAACATCCATGGAGTCCAACCCGAACGCTCTTCTTACAACAAAGTCCAACACGATCTTTACAAACGTTGCTGTTACAGACGAGAAGACAGTATGGTGGAAGGGCATGGGCGTACCGGCTCCTGACCATATGACCGACTGGCTCGGAAAAGACTGGAACAAAGGCGACGACGAGAAGGCAGCTGCTCATCCGAACAGCCGTTTCACAGCTCCTGCACGCCAGTGCCCCTCTATTTCTCCTGAGTGGGAGAATCCGCAGGGCGTTCCGATTTCTGCTATCCTTTTCGGCGGAAGAAGAGCCAAGACTGCTCCGCTTATCTATCAGTCATTTGACTGGAACCACGGTGTATTTGTCGGTGCCACAATGGCTTCCGAGACAACAGCTGCAGCTGCCGGCCAGGTTGGCGTAGTCCGTCGTGATCCGATGGCTATGAAGCCTTTCATTGGCTACAATGCAGGCGACTACTTTGCACATTGGCTGCATATGGGTACACTTATTGAGAAGAAGCCCCTGATCTTCAATGTCAACTGGTTCAGAACCGATGACGAAGGCAAGTTCCTGTGGCCCGGCTACGGTGATAACTTCCGTATTCTTGAGTGGATCCTGAAGCGCTGCAACGACGAAGTTGATGCGAAGAAGACACCTATCGGTTATGTTCCTTATGCTAAGGACATCGACCTTACAGGTCTTGATGGATACACAGAAGCTGACATCGAGAACCTTCTTACTATCGACAAGAAGGTATGGGCTGAAGAAATTGCCGGTATCGACAAGCATTTTGCCGGTTTCGACCATCTTCCTGCCGAGCTTCACACACAGCTTGAGGCTCTCAAGGCCCGCTTTGCTGAAGCCTGATAATTTGTAATCCCTGTATTCATTTGATGCAGGCCGTCTTTCATGAAGGACGGCCTGCATTTTTTTGTTATTAAAATTCATTTGCGGAATTTGTACGGTATAATATAAAAGGAAAGGTGGGTAACGTATGAGAAACTCAGCAAAAGGGGAAAGTATCTATAGTAAATTTTCGTCCGGCAAGCCGGCAGCAGAACCTTCCCGGTCTGCATCATCGCCAAAAACTAAACCTGTGGAGTATCAGCAGCTGCAGCACCGTCCCGCACCGCAGCCGAGTTTTTCGGAAGAGACAGCTCCCACCAAAGTATCCGTGCATATAGCGGGCATGCAGTACCGTCTTGTAGCCCCTGACAAAAAAGGCGAGTCCTATGTTCGTGCTATAGCTGAAAAAGCGGACCAGCTTATTATGCAGATTCAGAAGAATGCGCCGGGAATGTCGATGACGAGCATCACGGTGCTCTCACTGGTGAATGTTATGGATGAGCTGCAGCAGAAAGATATGCAGATCAGGGAGCTGAATGAGAAGCTCACCCAGGCTTCGACTGCTCAGGAAGCTGACAAGGCCAACTTTACGCATCTGCGTGAAATTAACTGGGAATTGAAGAAGGAAGTCCTTCGGCTGCAGTCTGTAATTGATTCCTACGAAAAGGATGACGAAGAAAATTATGAGGCAGCAGAGAAGCATAAACTGCTGCCCCTTGAAGAACTTGTATATGATACTTTAGGGCAGGAAGAATTGGATGACAGTGAAGAACAGGAGTTTGACGATGAATAAACCGGAACTTTTGGCACCGGCAGGGTCTATGGAAGCGCTTCATGCGGCCGTAGACAATGGAGCTGATGCTGTATATTTAGGAGTTGGTACTTTTAACGCCCGTGCAAATGCACAGAATTTTCTTTTGGATGATCTGCGGGAAGCAGTTCAGTATGCGCATCTCCGCAGCGTACGTGTCTATCTTACGATCAATACGCTGCTTCATGACGAAGAAATACCGGAAGCCGTCTTGCTGGCACGTACGGCATATGATGAAGGCGTCGATGCCCTGATTGTGCAGGATTCCGGACTTGTTCAGAGGCTGCAGGCAGAGTGTCCATGGATACCTCTCCATGCCAGCACGCAGATGAACCTCTTTGATAAAGATGCAGTCAAGTGGGCTGCGGACCATCATTTCAGCCGCATTATTTTACCGCGTGAGCTTTCTGCCGAAGAAATTTCGGAACGGGCAAAAGAGGCTGCCGGCAGGGGGATAGAAATAGAAGTGTTTGTCCACGGTGCTCTATGTGTATGTTATTCGGGACTCTGCCTCTTCAGTGCAATGAACGGCAATGGGGCGAGAAGCGGCAACCGCGGGCTTTGTGCCCAGCCATGCCGTACGCGTTTCAGTCTGCTCACCAATGATGGAACCGAAGAGAAGTCCGGCAGGCTTTTATCCACAAAGGATCAGTGCGGTCTTCCGTACCTTAGTCAGCTTATGGAAGCCGGTGTCCGTTCATTCAAGATTGAAGGCCGCATGAAAGAGCCTTCCTATGTTGCAGCTGCGGTTCGTTCATACAGGGAATTCATTGACCGTGTTTCTGCCGGCGAAGATCCGAAGGAAGCGGAATCGATGGTTATGAATCATCTGCTTCTTGCATTCAACAGGGGCGGCAGCTTCACCACGCAGTATCTGCAGGGAAAGAAAAAAGATAATCTGCCGTCAGGTGATTACAGCGGACGTTACGGACTCCTGAGCGGGTTTATTGTTAAGAAAAATGCACGTGCAGGTACGCTTTCCATAAGACTTTCCTCCGAAACAATCCCGATAAGGGGAGACTATCTTTCCATTCGCGTGAATGACCGTGAAATAGCAAGCTTCCCGATCGGCAAAGCGGAGAAGCTTGGTGATGTGCTCATTGTTCAGGGCCTTCATCCGCAGATGATTGAAAAGGTCCCTGACGGAGCACTCGTTTTCCAGATGTCGGAGACCGCCTACACGAGGGATCTGCTGCAGGGAAAGGCATCCCGTAAGACACCCGTTGTTATAGCCGTCGGAGAGCAGATAGACGGTGAAAAACGATCCGTGCGGCTTCATATATCGGTTCGGGACGGCATGTGGAGAGGTGTTGAAGCTTCTGTTTCTCTGCCGGTCGCGCAGGATGCCTCCTATCCGGAACTTGCCCAAACAAGAATTTCAGAACAGCTGTCAAAGACAAAATCATCGCCTTTTGATGCGGTATCCGTTGTGATTGATCCATCCCTGGCGCTCTGTGCACCTGTATCCTTTTTGAACGAACTTCGAAGGGAAGGATTTGCCGCACTGGAACAACAGATTTTTGCTCAAAAGCATGCTGAAGTATTGTCTGAGGAAACAATGTCTGCTGTAAGGGCTTCAGCATCTGCTTTTCCGGCGGGAGATGCAGATGGATCCATTCTTTCCGGCGATCTGATCCATGTGAATTATTTTGATTTAAGAAGGATTCTGCCGCAGAGGCTGTCCGTCGGCGCGGACTATTACAGCTTCTCCGTCTTTGATCTTATGCAGGATTCCGTAAGGGATGCAGTTAAGATACTGCACACGGACGAGCCAGGCGCCAGGTTCCTCATATGGCTTCCCGGAGCATATAAGGATGCACTTTCTGCTGTTATCGGGAAGACGGTCCTGTACATGAAGCATGAATACCCGGACGCATTTGCCGGAGTTGTTTCTTCAAGTCCGTGGATTACTTTCAGAAATACGTGGGTCAATGCATCAGCAAACCTGTTTAACCATGAGGCATTCCTTGCGGCGCTGCATGCAGGGGCTTCCGCCGTATCTCCCTCGTATGAACTGAAGGATCAGCATGTTCAGAATATCCTTGATGCGATTCCGTCCGAAGAGTTCCGGTCAGCATATCTTTCACTCCACAGATACGGCCGCATTGAATGGATGCAGTCCGAATTCTGCCCTGTTGGCAGGCACGAAAACGGATGCAGGAAATGCAGGGAGAAGGACAATAATTATTCCCTGCAGATTCTGTCTCAGGATGACACGGAGCAGGCAAAGGGTAAGATTCTTCCGATTGTCACCCATTCAGGTTTCTGTATGTCGGAAATTATCGGCCAGCTTCATCCTTCTGCAGGTGAAGGACTGCTTGCCGCCTGCCGGCAGAAACATATTCACGTTGCACATACGGTACGCTTCCTCGATGAATCCATTGACGAGCGGCTGAACATTACAAATGAAATCCGTTCCGGAATGAATGATCTGAGGTATGCGTATGCGAAATGACATTGATTCAATAGATGTACCGATGGTTCGGCTTTCCCCGCATGCAGTTCTTCCCGCTTACGCACACGATCACGATGCGGGCATGGATATATTTGCAGCAGAAGATGCGGTACTTCATCCGGGCGAGACGAAACTGATTCATACCGGTTTTGCCATGGCTGTTCCGGAAGGATATGAGGCACAGATCCGTCCGAGAAGCGGCATTTCGCTTAAGACAATGCTTAGGATTCCAAACAGCCCCGGAACAATTGATGCCGGATACAGGGATGAAGTCTGCATTATTATGCATAATTCATCCTGCCCGTCCTGTGTGCCGGAAGCAGATCCTGCCCTGTCGGTAAGCGAAAAGAATAACCGCCAGGGTATATATCGGATTAAAAGGGGGGACAAAGTCGCCCAGATGATTTTTGCAAAGGTATCACATGCCGGTATCCGGGAAGTAAGTTCACTTGACGGTATTGGAACGGATCGGCTGGGGGGCTTCGGATCGACAGGCTTATAAGCAATATTCGGATTTGATGAATACGTGCGCATTCAACGGCAATATTCGTACAAATGCAGGGTGGTAACTATGCATTTGTAATGGTAAAATTGTTTTGTTTGACAGCCGATGCAAGCCGGATGTGAATTTACTTGCATCGATTTTTTGTGTGCTCATGCACCTCATTAACCGATTCCGGAAAGGAGGAATACACAATGATTGAAATGTATGTCACCAAACAAACGACCGTAAAGGAAAAGATGGTGAATCATCTCGAACGGGTCGACTCAATCTGCGACGACTGCTGGATCAATATGTTTTCTCCTACCGAAGATGAACTTCACCTGGTTGAAGCGACTGTAGGGGTTCCTTCCGAGTTTCTCCGTTATCCTCTTGATGAAGAAGAACGGCCACGTATCGATACGGATGACGACACCGGTGATGTCCTGATCCTTATTGACATTCCGTATGTGCGTAGGGAAGGGCAGACTGTCCGTTACGAAACGGCTCCCCTTGGTATTATAATTGCCAAGCACCATATCCTGACGGTTTCCCTCCGCGAAGCAAATATATTTGATCAGTTTACCAATAACCGTGTCAGGGATTTCGTTGTCAATTACAGGACACGCTTTGCCATACAGATTCTCTTTGCCGGAGCGAAAGACTACCTGAAATTATTGCGCTATATGGATAAGACGCTTGATTCCTCCGAGCGTGAGCTGGCAAAATCCATCAGCAATAAGGACCTTTACAAGCATCTTGAACTTGGCAAATCGTTGATTTACTTTTCAACTTCGCTTAAATCAAACGAAGCTGTTCTTGAAAAACTGATGCGCGGCAGGGTAGTCAAGCAGTATGAGGATGACGAGGACCTGCTCGAAGACGTAATTATCGAGTACAGGCAGGCGCGTGACATGGCTGACATCTATGCATCCATCGTCAACGGAACAATGGACGCCTATGCATCCATTATCAATAACAATATGAACGTTATTATGAAAATAATGACCGCGGCCACTATCGTGCTTTCCGTACCGACCGTAATAACGAGTTTTTTCGGTCAGAACATGACAATGCCATGGGATGCAGGGTTTCTGCCGCAGTCGGGCCCGTTTTTTGCGCTTGCCGTCGGGAGTATTCTCAGTATGGCAGCTGCGGTTGTCATACTGAAGCGCAGACGGATGCTGTAAGCAAGGGAGATTACGAGACATGTCAAAGGGGTTTAGCCGCCACCCGGGCTCAAGCTTAAGTATTTCGGGCATAATTGTTCGGCTTGCGCTGATATTAAGTGTTTTTGCTGTACTTGTCATTTCCCTCGTAGCAATAACTGCAGGTACTGCAAATGATATGATGAGCGTTGAGAAGAAGGAATTATCCAATATTCCGTCCAATATTCTTCCCAACTATTCCGCTACAAGTTTTACGTCCTTTGACGGCCAGACAAACCTCTCAGGATGGTTTTTTCAGACGGACGACCCGAAAAGCACGATTATCCTCGTACATGATACGGCCTCGAACAGAATGCCCTTTGACGTTGATACCGTAGACCTTGTAGAGGATATGCTGAATGCCGGCTACAATGTTTTCCTGTTCGACCTGCGCAACAGCGGAGAGTCGGAGGGGACCATCTCCGGTTACGGTTACCTCGAATGGCAGGATGTAATCGGAGCGATTGACCACGTACGGAAAATTTCGGTTACTACAAATGTAATTCTGTACGGTGTGGGATCCGGCTGCTCTTCCGTGCTGCTTGCTCTTGACAAGCTGCCGGCATCCGGAGAATATGACCAGAAGTACGACACCAATATTTCCAACCTTGCCTTTGACAGAAGTTATGTAATCGGCGTGATTCTGGATTCACCGGCCAAAAATTCGGATGACTATATCCGTCCGTTAGTCAGGGAGAAAGGCGGACTCGGGTTTCTTACCCAGTATACGGTCCCCTATGCAATCCGAATATCCGCCGGGGAGAGCAGCAGCGTCAACCTTTCGGCAGATATCTCGAGGCTCCAGATACCGGTCTGCATTCTTTACGGGGACCGGGACACTTTCATCGGCACAAGCAATATTAGCCAGATCGCGGACGAAAGAGCACGTCTGCATCCCAGTACGACATCTTCCTATGTCTTTTCCGGAGCCGGGTACGTCGGCTCCTATACGACGGACCCGGGTGGCTACCGGCAGGCAATCCTGGATTTCCTGTCCGTTCATTTTCAATAAAATAATTTATACGGAGGTTTCTATATGAATTGGTGGCAGGCAATTATTTTCGGCGTTGTACAGGGGGTTACGGAATTCCTTCCCGTGTCAAGTTCAGGGCATCTTGTCCTGACTGAGAAGATTCTCGGATTTTCCGATACAGACTTCCTGGCATTCTTTTCCCTTTTGCATGTCGGCACGCTGATCGCCGTCTTTATCGTTATGCGCAAGGAAATTGCCGCAATCCTCAGAAACATTTTCGGTAAGCTGACATGGCTCCTTGTTATCGCGACGATCCCCGCTGTTCTTTTTACCGTCGTTTTCAGCGATCTGATCAAAAAAGCTTTCGGCGGATCTACAATGGGGTATGAATTCATTTTTACGGGAATCCTTCTCCTGGCCGCGCTTTTTGTCAGACCCGGGAAAAAGAAAATTGAGAACATGACCTGGATTGACGCATTGCTGGCCGGAATCGGACAGGCAGTTGCGATCCTTCCGGCCATTTCCCGCTCGGGGACCTGCCTTGCCGCTTTACTTTTCCGTAAAGTGAAAAGAGAAGACGCCATTCGCTTTGCTTTCCTGATGTCAATCCCGGCAATTCTAGGTTCGCTTCTCCTTGATATTCTTGATATTGTCAAGGGAGATTCTGCGCTGACACCGGATATCGCAGTACCGGTAGTCATTGGAGTCATATGCGCGGCATTGTCCGGTTATGCCGTTATGAAGTTCATGCTCAAAAAGCTTACGAGGAAGGGCATTGCATTATTTGCCGCCTATGTAATTGTGATTGGCTCATTCATCCTGCTTGATCAGAATATATTTCATCTGCTTGCCTGGACTGCTGCTTAAGGAGAACATTACATGCCGTCTGTATTAACATTAGGAATCGAGTCATCGTGTGATGAAACAAGCTGTTCGGTGGTAAAGGACGGCCGCATCATCTTGTCGAATGTGATCGCTTCCCAGGCCGATTTTCACTCCGCTTACGGCGGAGTTGTACCCGAACTTGCTTCCCGGATGCATGTTGAGGCAATTGTACCGACCATTGAAAAAGCACTCAGTGATGCATCGGCAACATATGCGGATATATCAGCGGTATGCGTTACAAAAGGTCCCGGGCTTGTGGGGGCGCTCCTTGTCGGTATTTCTGCGGCAAAAGGCATATGCGAGGTTACAGGGCTTCCGCTTGTAGGCGTCGGACATATTGAAGGCCACATTTCAGCAAATTTTCTGTCTGACCCCGAGCTTGTCCCTCCATTTATGTGCCTTGTCGTTTCCGGCGGTCACAGTCATATCGTCTATGTGCGCGGTTACGGCGAATATGAAATTCTTGCGCGGACCAGGGATGACGCTGCAGGCGAAGCGTTTGACAAAATTGCGAGGGCGATCGGTCTTGGATATCCCGGCGGACCCAAAATTGACCGTGCAGCGAAAAGCGGAGATCCGAAACGGTTTGCTTTTCCGCATACCCATTTTGCGGATTCCCTTGATTTTTCCTTCAGCGGAGTCAAAACCGCGGCCCTGAATCAGATCAATCAGCTCAAAATGACATCGGAGGAAATTCCCGTTTCTGATTTTGCCGCAAGTTACCAGCATGCAATTGTAGAGGTGCTTGTGCAGAATTCGATTCTTGCCTGCAGGCAAAAACACTGTAACCGGCTCTGTATGGCAGGCGGAGTCAGTGCAAACTCGTATCTCCGGAAAATCATGAAGGAATCAGCTGAATCGCAGGACATACATGTCAGCTTCCCGCCGCCGGTACTTTGTACGGACAATGCCGCCATGATTGCGTCAGCCGGCTATTATGAATTTATCAGGGGCGTCCGCGACGACTTGTCACTGAATGCCTATCCTTCGCTTTCTCTTTCCCAGAAATGAAAGCAGCTGCATAGAGGAGATTATTATGGCCCGTCAAAAAGGAACAAAAAACATTGCCGATAACCGGAAGGCATTTCACGAATATTTTATAGAAGATAGATTCGAAGCCGGAATTGTCCTTTCCGGAACCGAAGTAAAATCAATCCGCGCCGGGAAAATGAACCTTAAGGACAGCTACGTGCAGATTAAAGACGGGGAGATGTGGCTGATCGGTGTTCACATCAGCCCGTATGAACAGGGAAACCGTTCAAATAAGGACCCGATGCGCACGCGTAAGCTTCTTATGCACAAGCGCGAGATAATCAGGCTCTATTCTATCATTAAACAGGAAGGCCTGACCTTAGTGCCGACACAGTGTTATTTCAAGGACGGTAAAGTCAAAGTGGAAATCGGACTCGCCCGCGGCAAGAAAAATTATGACAAGCGTGATACGATGGCGAGCCGCTCGGCGGAACGGGATATTCAGCGAACTATGAAGGAAAGAAGGCAGCAGGCTGACTGATATCCTTTGCCCGGATGATTCTTTTGAACGGCAGTAGTATAATATGCATTACCGTTGTAAAGAATACTACATTTCTGCAGACAGGAGGTGTTTAGCCCTTGATCAGTATAATCGTGCCGGTTTTCGGTGTTGAACCCTTTCTGGATGTATGCGTGCTCAGCCTCATCCGTCAGACATATAATGATCTTGAAATCATACTCGTGGATGATGGATCACCAGACTGCAGTGACAAGATATGCGACAATTACGCAGCGCTTGATCCGCGTATCCGTGTTATCCACAAGAAGAGCAGCGGACCGTCTGATGCCCGAAACAGCGGGCTTGCCATTGCACGCGGTGAATATATCGGCTTTGTCGACAGCGATGACTATGTCGCAAGCGATATGTTCGCCTTTCTTCTTTCACAGATCAAAAAATATGATGCGGATATTGCGATCTGCGGGCATGTTAAGACGTCCCATAAGGGCAAGCCGAGACCGCATTTTCACAGGAACAAAACATATATCATGGATTCCTGTGAGTCCATTAAAAAAATGCTTCAGTTCGGCCAGTATGAATCCTTTGTATGGAATAAGCTGTTCAAACGCGAACTGTTTGACAATGTGCGTTTTCCCTCGGGACACCTTTACGAAGACCTTTATACGACATACAAACTGCTGGACAAGGCAAAACGTATCGTCTATTCGAAGAACGTTAAATATTTCTACAGGCAGAGAAATGGAAGCATCATACACACCGGCTATAACGCCAAATATTACGACTACGTACAGGCAAGTTCGGAAATATGTGATTTTGTTGAAAAGAAGTATCCGAAAATCATGCAGACAGCCGCCCTGGCAAACCACTGCGCCAAAATATTTACTTTCTGCCGTTTTTTGTTCTCGCGGCCAAGAATGCTTTTTAATGCAGAAATAAGGCGTGAAGAATTGTACAAATATATCCGCTATATTGTTTCATCGATTCGCTAACGATCCGGATATAAAAAAGGACTGCAGGCTTATGTGAAGCCGCAGTCCTTTTTTCTTATCTGAAACGGAATCCGATTATGACCAGGTTGTCTTTGACGAGACACTGTTCCGGACTACGTTGATGTAACTTTTTCCTGCATTGACCTGGATCGGATTTCCGGCTTTATCGGTAAGCACAATCGGATCGTGCGGGCCTGCTTTTGACCAGTTGATCTCAATGATCTTTCCTTCGGAAGCATAATAGCCTGTTCCGCCGTCCGTAAGGTAAGCATCGATTGTCGTGTCTCCATGCGACTTGATATTCGCAAACAGCGTAACGACATTCTTGACCATGATCTGGCCGCCTGTTGTCTCGTCTGTCTGCGGTTCCCCGTACTCGCTCTTGGCATAGAGCTTAACATCCGGGTTATAGGTGAATGTCGAATCATCGTTGTTCGTGGAAAAATACACAACCAGCGTATTGCAGTCTGTCCCGGATGCAAATGCAGCCGAAGGAGTCGTTGTAAAATTGAAAAGTGAAGGGGTATCGCCTTCCAGTGAAATGCTGAGATCGCTGATAGCCCGCAGAACGTTTGCGCCGTTTGTGACGGCCGTATGCTCAAGTGCGCGCTGGCTGAGCCACACGGCATCGCGCCAGAAATAGATTCCGTCAGGAAGTGTAATCTGTCCGTCAACGGATTGATCGGAACCTTTGCTGTAGTTGTTGCCGTCAATATGATCTATTCCGTTATTCTTTACATAGTCGGGAACACGCGCATTTTTGCCATAATGAACGAAGATGGAATTGGTACCCGCAGACAGGTCGCATGCAATAATCCGTGCGCTTCTCAGGGAACCGACTTCAGGCATTGCGCTAATATTCGAAAACAGTGCAAGCATTCTTGTCTGGCCGCCTTCGGTCTCAAACTCATAAATCGCATCTGCAAGGGTGATGCCCCGCGAAGGAAGGGCTGCAGGGTGATTATTGATGGAAACGGCAGCCGAGCGTTTGCCGACATTTGCTTTATCCATATCCTGAATACCGGTAAGCGGATTGACGGCATAAGGTGAATCCGTTGGGCTAGGCGATGGCGTGACGGTCGGCGTCGGGGTTGGCTTCGCAGTCGTTGTCTGTACAGTCGTGGTCTCGGCTGCAGCAGCTTTTTTTGAACAGCCGGACATGTAAAATGCTGCCCCGATAATCGAGAAAACAAGTGCGCATGTAATCAAAAGTGTCTTTACCTGAGTATTCCTTTTCATAGCTTTCTCCTAAGTGTATAAAATTGCAAAATCATTTTACCATAAAAACTATGCGGTACGGCTTTTTATTAGGAATTTGACTGCCTTGAAATAGAGGTATAAATAGGCTATTATAAAATCTATGTGTGCTGAGAAAGCGAGGAATTTGTATGAAATCAAACATAAGCCAGGGTTCAGCCGTGCGGACGCCGCAGGGCACCGGCATTCCTGATATAAACAGAATGAACTCGGACGGGTACGCCGGAACGGGCGGAAACGCCCCTAAGACTAAAAAGACCCGTAAGCAAAAGATCCTGAAAGTAATTGCCTATATCCTGCTCTGTACATTCGGACTTACCCTCGGAGCTTTCGTTTACGGTTATCAGCTATTGGGTAAAGTCGGCTATACGGCTGTTGCCGTTGTCAATAAGGATGATTATGATACCGTTGATATCGGTTCACTTGACAACCTGGATGCAGAGAACGGAGATACGACCTCATCCTGGGCACAGGGCGGACACACAAAAGTGTATGTCGATGAGAATTTCCCGATTAAAAAGGTTGCACAGAAAGATCCGAATGTTGAAAACATACTTGTTTTCGGCGTTGACTCACGAGGAACAGATGACGTCGACTGCCGTGCGGATGCAGTTATGATTGTATCTCTTGATACGAAGACAAAGACAATCAAACTTATTTCGCTGATGCGTGACTGCGGCGTGACAATTGAGGGACGCTCAAGCACCGATAAGCTCACACATTCCTATGCATACGGCGGTGTCGGCCTGCTGATCAATACGATTAATGACAACTTCGGCCTCGATGTCCAGAGGTTCGTCATGCTTGACTTCAGCAGCTCCTCCGATCTTATCGATATGGTAGGCGGTATAGATATTGATGTGCAGCCGATTGAAGTAAAATATGCCAATGAGAGCATCAATGAAGAAAATATGCTGATGGGCACGAGTGCAGCCCTGCTGACCAATTCCGGCGTGCAGACACTCGACGGTATCCAGGCTATTGCATGGTCTCGTATCCGTCATGCCGATTCGGACTTTGTCAGGACGAGCAGGCAGCGTACCGTCGCTACAACCCTAATGAAGAAAGTCGCCTCTATGAATACAATCCAGCAGCTTGCTTTTTTAAAGAATTCGGCGGGGCTGTTTGAAACCAACATGACGCAGGCAGACCTGTTCCGGTTAGGTACGGTAGGTGTATCCCTTGTCGGACATATTGTTGAATACCGTATTCCTGACGACAATCTTTATACGATTCAAGAAGATCCGTGGATGATGTTAATTGACTGGGAACAGCAGATTCCGCGTCTGCATGAATATATCTGGGGGACAAGTGCAATATGAGTAAGACTAGCGCGTCCATTTTCTGCGAAACCAATCAGATGCGCGGACTTCCGCAGGAAAATGTTTTTTTGCAGAATTTTTACCGGCTTCCGGCCGATTACAGCATGTCCTTTCAGCGGTCTGCATCTTCGACGGCCCCCATACAGATTTGCGCGGTTACTTCTGCGCAGGGGGATGATACTGTCGCAGCCATGGCGCTACAGGAAGTAATGAAGATCCTTTCCGATGCCGCGGCCAGGGTTCAGTCAAGCCCTGCGCTTAATTTTGATGTATTTATCAATGATGTCATTCTGCAGGCAAACGATGCCGTGTGCAGTTTCACCATGAGAAACCAGGGTGTTCCTGTGCGAGTGTCCATGACTATGCTTGTAATTGAAAAAGATACGGTGCGGATTGTCAGCATAGGCAATACCAGTGCGGTACTGATCCGGCAGGGAAGGGTTGTTCCCCTTACGGAGCCGCAGACGGTCGCCCACCGGTATGTCCAGATGGGCGCTATCTCTCCGGAAGCTGAGCTGACTCATCCGGAGAGAAATGTGCTTACACAGTACATCGGACGATTCCCGCAGGACGGCCCCGTCCTGCCTGACAAAAAGATTTACATGCGGCTTGCCGACGGCGATGAGATCTGCCTTCTTGGAACAGGAGTGAGCCAGGGGTTATCCGACTCTTACAGGAATGCTGTCCTGACAAAACCGGTTTCACCGGAGCAGAAGACAGCGGAACTGATCCGTCTCTGTATGCAGAATCAGATCAAGGGCGGACTTACACTGCTTCACCTTCGCGTCGAGAGCACACTGGTGATGCCGGCTGCAGGCATGATGGCTGCTGCGGCTTCCGCCGCAAGAGCGGAGATACAAGCTGACCCCAACCAGAGGCTGAAGGATGTAAAAAAGGCAAAGGCAAAAGCAATCCTTGTACCGGTTTCGGCATTCCTGGGCTGCGTTCTTGCCGGCTATTTCGGACTGATGCTGGCATTTAATGTCGGAAACTTAATGATGCCAGCCAAAACAGAAACAACGGCGGATGCTTCGCTCAACAAGATTGAGTACATTAATGCCGATATGGTTGCCTTCTACCCGGAAGCTTCCCTTGACAGCACACCGTCAGCATACCTTTCACGGGGCGATGTCGTTACACTGCTTGCCGTTACAGGTTCGTTCTCACAGATAACGACAACGGACGGCGCAACGGGCTATGTCGTATCTTCCATGCTGTCTGAATCTGACCCGACGATCGGTGAATCGCTGCCGGAAATGTCTGCGGATCCGACCCCGATTCCATCCCAGCAGCAGACTGCCGTGACGATTTACGAAACGGAGACGCAGGCGAGCGAATCCGCTGCGACAACAACTTCAGCGTCGGAAACGACAACGACAACAACAACATCGTCATCAGAGACAACAACGACAGACATAACAACTGCAACAGATTCAACAATTACAACAGATGCAACTGCAACAGACGAGACAACTGCAGCAGACACAACAACTGCAGCAGACGCAACAACTACTACAACACCTGCTACAACTACTACAGCCCCATAATCATCATCGCAGCTCCAAAATCCTTTACACAAAAAAGCCTTCCGGAATTATTCGGAAGGCTTTCGTTTTGCATCCTGACAGAAACTGCCGGATCATTATTTAACAAAGAATTCCTTGTAGAGCTCACGCACGGCGTAGTTGCAGTATTCTTCACGCACACCGAACATGACGGAAATTTCGGAAGCGCCCTGATTGATGATCTCCAGGTTGATGCCGGCTTTGCTGAGGGCGCCGGCTGCGCGTGCCGTCGTGCCGACTGTTTTTGCCATGGCTTCTCCGACGATCATTACGATGGACAAATTGCGGTTGACCGATATTTCATCCACCTGCAGCTCCAGGCTGATCCGCTCGACAATGCGGCGCTCTTTCTCAGCGGTGAACTCGGAAGAGCGCATGACAATCGAAATCGTATCGATTCCCGAAGGCATATGCTCGATCGATACATTTTCATCAGAAATAATCTTAAGAACCTGCATGAGGAACCCGACTTCGCGGTTCATCAGATACTTGCTCATATTCAGCGTGCAGAATCCTTTTTCGCCGGCAATTCCGGTAACAAGGGAATCATAATTCTTATGTTTGCAGACAATCAGAGTCCCTTCGGCAGCCGGATTGTTCGTGTTGCGTATATGGACCGGTATGCCTTTGATATATGCAGGATAGAGCGCCTCTTCGTGAAGCACGGAAAAGCCTGCATAGGCAAGCTCGCGCATTTCATCATAAGTTATTTCCCGGATCGGGAAGGGGTTTTTGACAAGGGCAGGGTTAACGGCATAGACGGAATCAACATCCGTCCAGTTCTCGTATACGGACGCATCGACGGCGGCCGCCAGAATCGATCCTGTGATATCCGAACCGCCGCGGGAAAAAGTAACGACATCGCCCTCTGCTGAATAACCGAAGAATCCGGGGAAAACACAGATTCCGCTTTGCTTCGTCAGCTTTGCAAGATTTGTATAGGATTCCGGCAGGACATGTGCCCGGCCAAAATCGGAAGACAGAAGAAGTCCTGCTGACTTTGGATTGCAGTAATAGGCTTTGTGTCCGATGGAATTGAGGTATGCCGCAACAAGGCGCGCGCAGTTGTCTTCTCCGGCGGCCTTCATAGCGTCCATGAATTTATCGGCAGAGGAGCGGTCGGCATTTGCCAGGGCAGTTATATTATCGCTGATAGACGGCATGACACTTTCGATGGAAAGTTCCGCGGCAATTTCCTCATAACGCGAAAGGACAGCACCGAGTTCATTGATTCCGCTTCCTTCCTCAAGTTTTGCCGATGCCAGTCCGATCAGCAGATCCGTTACCTTAATATCGGTCTTGTATCGTTTGCCGGGAGCGGATACAACCAGAATGTGCCTGTCAGGGTCGCTAATCAGAATGTCACAGACTTTACGGATCTGGGATGCGTCAGCAAGAGACGATCCTCCGAATTTTGATACCTTCATACGTCACAGCCGGGGACAATCCCCGTCCCTCCTTACAAACAATACTTACTGTTTCTTTATTCTGTCAATTATAATCTGATTTTCCATTTCATTTCAAGTAAAACAGATGTATTTGGCATATCATGGTCCGTGATTTGCACAAACCGGCAGCTGCATGGTATTCTTTCCGTATAGTGCAGCAGCAGAAGGAGTCAGAAATGGCAGTGTTAAGCAAATATTTCAAACCCGACAGAGTATACCCCAGAATGAGCGATGTTCCGATGGAACAGCTCCGCAGCATGGGATTCCGGATTGCATTGCTGGATCTGGACAATACGCTGGCCGAAGACCATGTCCATGAGCCGTCCGCATATACGAGGGAAATCATTAAGAGACTGGAAGAACACGGATTTACATGCTGCATCGTTTCAAACGCCAAGTCGACCCGCTCATCCGATTTTGCAGCGATGATCCCCATACAGTGCGTGTCTTACGCCAATAAGCCTTCACCGTCCGGTATCTTCCGGGCGCTTAAACTTCTTGACGCGAAAAAGGAAGAAGCAGTCCTGTTCGGCGACCAGATTTTCACGGATATTGCCGCAGCGAAAAGGGCCGGGATATATTCCGTTCTTGTGGAACCTTACAGCAGGAAGGAAGTTTTCTATGTCCGGCTGAAACGACCGCTTGAGAAGCTTATCCGGCTCCTGTGCCGTTTTTAGGCCGCAATGCGTGCAAATAATCGTATAAAAGCTTGTTTTGTGTAAGTTTCTTTAGAAGTGCATCTTGCGGTTCTTGCATGCGTCAAGTAAAATATGTGAGCATGAAATTTTATGCCTGCCTGATTTGATAGGCGGGTAATACAAATTGTAATATTGAGAGGAGACTTTTATGATTAGCGCTGGGGATTTCAGAAATGGAATAACTTTTGAAATGGATGGACAGGTTTTTACTGTTGTAGAATTCCAGCATGTAAAGCCGGGCAAGGGTGCTGCGTTTGTCCGTACAAAGTATAAGAATGTCAAGACCGGCAGTGTTGTGGAGAGAAGCTTTAACCCGAACGAGAAGTTTGAATCTGCTCAGCTTGACAGAAACGATATGCAGTATATCTATGCTGACGGTGATCTTTATTATTTCATGGATCAGACAACATACGAGCAGCGTCCTATCGCAGCAGCCGATATCGGCGACAGCATCAAGTTCCTGAAAGAAGAAATGATCTGCAAGGTGCTTTCTTATAAGGGTGTTATTTTCGGCGTTGAGCTTCCTATTATCGTTGAGCTCAGGATTACAGACTGTGAACCCGGCGTCCGCGGAGATACGGCCAACAATGCAACAAAGCTTGCCACCCTTGAGACAGGGGCTACGGTTAAGGTTCCTCTTTTCGTAAATCAGGATGAAATCGTCCGCGTTGACACACGTACGGGAGAGTATATCGAGCGTGCATAATGCCGTTCATATGCTTCTCCGGAGTAATATCGGTTCATTGTCAGCCCATCGGAGGTAAGTCCATGGGCTTTCTCCTGTTTTTAGAGGGGATGTGTACTGTACTATGAGTGAAAGCCTGGTTGTTGAGACAATTAAAGGTGAGCGTTCCATGTCGCAGGGCTTTGTTGCCCAGTATGCGGCGGAAGCAGCCCTGGAGTCAGAAGGTGTTGCTTCCCTGCAGCCTTCTTCCGGCGTTGCCCTGAAGGAATCCCTCGGAGTCGTGCATGAGGGCAAAGGTGTCCGCGTTGTTTTTCACGAGAATGATGATGGTTTCGTATCAATTACGGTATTTCCCATCGTCTATTATGGTATGATTATTCCAGAAGTTGCCTGGACAATCCAGGAACACGTGAAGACCGATGTGGAGAGATTTACCGGTCTTGTCGTGGAATCGGTGGATGTTCATGTATGCGGTGTGGTAACAAGGGAGGTGGCTTCCGCTTGAATAAGCCAATTAGATTTGTACTTGTTATATACTCCTTTCTTTTGGCTATTATTTCGCTGGTACTTGTATACGGCTATATGGATGTCGATATTTTTACTGCTGCCGCAGTATTTCTGGACCAGCTTGTCAGGGAATCCGTGCTGAAATGGCCATTCTTTGCTGTGCTGATCTGTATTATCGGTTCTGCTGTCGCCACAATATCATTCGCCGTCCTTTCCGGAAGGCTGAGCAAGACGCGTATCCGCCAGACGGATATCGGTTCCGTGGATATCGGTGTCGATGCCATTGAGAGCATAGCCCTTAACTCTGCCAAGAGTGCGCAGGTCGGAATCAAGTCCGCAAAGGCGCATGTTTCGTCCGGCAAAGACGATGCGATCCGGATTCACCTGAATGCCGTCCTTTATTCCAATGTTGAAGTACCCGCCATGATGGCTAAAGTGCAGGACCGCATCAAGAAGGACATCGAGAGATACACCGGGATATCGGTTGAATCTGTTTCCGTAAAGGTCAGCCGTGTAGAACCGATTGTCGCCAAGGTTGAAAGATAGGCACTATGAAGCTGTTGTTTTCACGTTTTTTGGATATGCTGAAAGATAAGAACGCCGGACTGATCGGAGGATCAGTCGGATTTTTCCTTGCACTGCTTCTTGTTCTTTTTGGCTTCTTCAAAACGCTGTTTATTATTTTTGTTACATTGGCCGGCTATCTGGTCGGTGTAAAATTATTTTCGGACAAGGAAAGACTTAAGAATTTCCTTGACAAACTGATTCCCCCCGGGAGGTTTAGATGAGTAGAAGAGAAGCGCGCGAGTCCGCCTTCAAATTGTTATATCAGATGGAAATCAGAAAATCGGATCCCGTGTCGCAGCGTGAGATATTCCTGCAGGAATATCCGCTTGATGCAGAGGATACCTCTTATTTTGACGAACTTGTTTCCGGTGTGACCGGCCATGCAGAAGAGCTGGACGCTTTATACGGTCCGCTTCTGAAAGGCTGGAAGCTCGAACGCCTTCCCAAGGTTGACCTTGTCATCCTCAGGCTGGCGACTTACGAAATCCGCGAACGCCGCGATGTGCCGCTCAACGTTTCCATCAGCGAAGCTGTTGTGCTTGCCAAGCGCTACAGTACGGAGGAGTCCAAGAGTTACATTAATGCCATTCTCGGGCGTCTGGAACCGGGAGAAAAGGAATGAGTGCCGTTTTTTCCGTCTCAGACCTGAACCGCTATGTCGGGGAAGTGCTGGCAGCTGACCCTGTTTTGTCGGCTGTCCGCGTACGCGGGGAAATTACCGGTTTCAAGAAATATCCTTCCGGACATTTGTACTTTTCGCTAAAAGATAAAGAATCACAGGTAAATTGTGTCGCATTCCGAGGGAATGCCGCACATTTTTCATTTGTTCCCGAGAACGGGATGTCCGTAATTATTACGGCGCGTGCTTCACTATATGACCGGGACGGGCGATTCCAGCTTGTTGTGTACGACATGGAAAAGGACGGAATCGGCGACTTGTTTGCGGCATTTGAAAAGCTGAAGGCAAGACTTGAAGCGGAAGGACTTTTCGATACGGCTCATAAGAAGCCGATCCCTGCTCTTCCCCGGAGAATCGGCGTCGTAACTTCACCGAAAGGTGCCGTTATTCAGGATATCATCCATGTTCTGTCACGGCGTTTCCCGAATTTTGACCTTCTGATTTATCCATCAGCGGTACAGGGACAGACAGCAGCCGGCGAATTGAAAAAGGGCGTGGAGTGGTTTAACCGGTCCGGCATTGTTGATGTTATTATTCTTGCCCGGGGCGGCGGTTCCATGGAAGACCTCTGGTGTTTTAATGATGAAGCGCTTGCAAGAGCTGTCTATCAGTCGGAGATTCCGGTTATTTCTGCCGTCGGGCACGAGGTGGACTTCACAATATGTGATTTTGTCAGCGATCTCCGGGCTCCCACGCCGTCTGCTGCTGCAGAACTGGTCATGCCGCTGAAATCCGAACTTGTTTCCCGTCTGGATGCCCGCAGAGGTCAGCTTGGCAGGGCGCTTCTGCATTCCGTTACCGTCCGGAAAAACCGGCTCATGGCACTTGCCGGCAGCCGCGCTCTTATGTATCCGCTTCGACGTGCTGAAGCGGAAGGTCAGCGGCTTGACGTGCTGTCCATCAAGCTCAGTCATGCACTTGCCCGCCGGATTGACACATCTTCAAGACGCCTTGAAAAGAACATTGCAAGCCTTGATGCGCTCAGTCCTCTGAAAGTATTGTCCAGGGGATTCAGCCTGGCAACCGACCCGCAGACGGGAAGCTGCATTACTTCCGTCACGCAGGTCACACCCGGTCAGCAGGTCAGAATCCAGCTTGCCGACGGTTCAGTCCATTGTAAAGCCGAAAAAGTACAGGCAGGGAGGAACTTATGAATCTATCTGACGAGTATGTGAATCTTTCTTATGAAGAAGCCATGAAAGAGCTTGAATCAATCGTTTCCAGACTGGAAAGCGGAGAGGGCACCCTTGATGAATCCATTGCACTTTTCCAGAAAGGCGTTGAACTTTCCAAGCTCTGCAGCCAGCGCCTGGAAGAAATCGAAAAACGCGTGAGGATTCTCATGGATGACGGAAACGGTTCCAAAAAAGAGGCGGATTTTTCCGAGACGGGCGTATCTGATGCGTCGGAAGGGTGACCTATATGACAGAGGAAACATATTCTTTTGAAAGCCGGATGCAATATTATCAGAACTGCATCAATACAGCCCTGCCGGACGCATTTACAGGACCTGACCATACTGCCGACATGACAATGGAGGCGGCTCTTTACAGCCTCATGGCCGGCGGCAAACGAATACGCCCGGTCCTCATGCTGGCAGTCGGCGATATGCTTTCGGTGCCGCAGGATGAAGTTATGCCCTTTGCATGTGCGGTCGAGATGATCCATACATATTCCCTTATACATGACGACCTGCCCTGCATGGACAATGACGACACAAGAAGAGGAATGCCGACCTGCCATATTAAGTATCCGGAGCCGATTGCCCTCCTCGCGGGAGATGCATTGCTGAACCGAGCATATGAGTATATGCTGGAAGCCTGTTCCGACGGAAGCAGACGCAGGGTCAAAGCTGCGGCATTCCTTGCATCAATGGCAGGAGCCAGGGGAATGATCGGCGGTCAGACGCTTGACCTTCTTTCTGAAGGGAAACAGATAACAGAGGAGACACTGATGACCCTTCACGGCATGAAAACAGGATGTCTGTTAAAGGCACCTGTTCTGATTCCGGTTTTTCTGCGCGGGGAGTCTGTCCAGGAATCATTCCTCGAGGAAAAACTTGCAAAATATGCGGAACATATCGGCCTTGCATTTCAGATTAAAGATGATCTTCTGGATGTTACCTCAACAAAGGAAGAGCTTGGAAAAAGTATCGGAAAAGATGCGGCAGAAGAGAAATCGACGTTTGTCACCCTTTTCGGATTGGGAAAAGCACAGTTCTGCCTGAGGCAGGAAATTGAAGCAGCGCAGGAAATACTTGTAACGCTTAACAGTCTGGGATTTGAAACGCAGTTTCTTGAAGACCTTGACCGTTATATGTTTGAGCGCAGCAAATAGGTTGGTGTACATGGGTAAATTATTGGACGAAATCAAGGATCCATCAGAAATATCGGGCTATTCACTCAATAAAATGAGCGAACTGTCAGACGAACTCCGTGAGGAAATTATTACCCGCGTATCGCAGAACGGCGGACATCTTGCCTCGAATCTAGGCGTGATAGAGCTGACGGTTGCTCTTTGCGCACGCTTTAACTTTAAAGAGGAAGACCAGATTGTCTGGGATGTGGGACATCAGAGCTATGCATACAAGCTGCTGACCGGAAGACTCAGCCGCTTTTCCACGCTGCGCAAGTACGGCGGAATATCCGGTTTTCCAAGAAGAGCGGAAAGCCCGTATGATTTCTTTGATACCGGTCACAGCAGCACGTCCATATCAGCCGCACTCGGCCTGCTCAGGGCCAAACATATGCGGGGCGAAAAGGGGCGGGTTATTGCGGTTATCGGCGACGGTGCACTCACAGGCGGTCTTGCCTATGAGGCTCTGAATGATGCAGGGCAGTTCGGCGAGGACCTGATTGTAATTCTGAATGATAACCAGATGTCCATTGACAGCAATGTCGGGGCTTTGTCCGCAAAGCTTGCTTCCATGCGATCTTCCGCAGAATATATCCGTGCCAAGAAGAGAACCGAGACTTTTCTGAAGAGCATTCCCTTTATCGGCAAGCCGATTGTCCGTTTTCTGTCTTTCATCAAAGATTCTCTCAGGCTTGCCATGCGGCGCAATCACCCCGTTATTTTTGAGGACCTTGGATTTCGCTATTACGGTCCGATTGACGGACATAACATTCCGACCATGCTGCGCTACCTTGACACGGTAAAAGGCATTCATGAGCCGGTTCTGCTCCATGTATGCACGCAAAAGGGAAAAGGCTACAATTTTGCGGAAGAATCGCCGTCGCAGTACCACGGTGTCGCACCTTTTGACATTGAGCTTGGCTGTGAAGGCGAGCAGCATAATTCGTTTACATCCGCTTTCAGCGATTCCCTGCTTGATATTGCCGGGGAGGAACCGAAGGTTGTCGCTGTCTGTGCTGCCATGATGTCAGGCACTGGCCTCGAACCTTTTCATAACCTCTATAAGGACCGTTTTTTTGATGTCGGAATTGCCGAAGAACATGCACTTACAATGTCAGCCGGAATGGCTGCAAACGGCCTGATCCCGGTTGTTGTGCTGTATTCTACATTCCTGCAGCGCGGCTTTGATCAGGTTTTGCACGATATCTGCCTCCAGAAGCTTCATGTTGTGCTTGCAATTGACCGTGCAGGGATTACCGGTGCCGACGGGGAGACGCATCAGGGCCTGTATGACCTTCCGATTTTGCTTACCATGCCCGGAATGCAGATTCTTACGCCGCGGGACTACTGCGAACTGGATTTTATGCTACGGTATGCCGTACTGGAAGCCAAAGGCCCAGTCGCAATACGATATCCGCGATCTTCTGAGAGTGCGGCTCTTAAGGTCTATCCAAGGATACCTGTCGATAAAGCCCAGTATTTGCGGAACGGCAGTGATGTCACGCTGCTTTCATCCGGTTTCATTACCGCGGAAGCATACAAAGCCTCCGAAATTCTGCTTAAGGAGGGCATTACGTGCGATGTGATTGATCTTCGCAGGATCAAGCCGCTTGATGAAAAGACGATCCTTGAATCGGCCGGCCGTACGGGCCGTGTCGTATGCTGCGAAGACGGCATGTATAACAACGGCGTCAGTGCGAGGGTTGCACAGCTTCTCCTTACAAACGGAATCAGGGCTGCCTTTTCCTCTGTGGGGGTTAACGACCGCCCGGTGCCCGCAGGGACCAGAACGCAGCTGCTCGAGCGGGAAAGCATGGACGCATCGTCTATTGCATCACTATGCAGAAATATGCTCAAATCTTAACGGATTCGCCAGTATTCTTCTGAATCTTCGCTTATATCATGGTGAACTTTCAATCAATTGCATGTATAATCATCTGTATAATATTCACGATTTTGCATAGAGTATATACAGCTGGGAGATATGTGATGATTTTTGGTATCGTTTCCAACAAAGATAAAGACAAGGATTATACCTTTGCGCGCCGGGCTGCAGCTCAGATCAAGGCATGCGGATCAACTGCCGTTGTCGACGTGAGCTACCGCGACACTCCTTTAGGAAAAGACCCCAATGTAACTGTCTCGCCTTATGACGGATGTGATCTGCTTTTCAGCATCGGCGGAGACGGATCCTTTTTGTCTGCGGTTCACGACCATTATGCCAAGGATATTCCCATTATCGGCGTGAATATGGGAAGCATCGGCTTTCTGACAGAGATCCAGCCGGATCAGTTTGACGATGCTCTTTCAAGGATCCTTTCCGGTAATTATGTAATTGAGGACCGTATCCAGCTTGAGGTCACCGTCAAAGATAAAGACGGATATGAGAAGGGAAGAGGACTCTGTCTCAATGATGTAGTTATTGCACGAGGCTTTCTCCTGCACGTACTGACCGTAGATCTTCTCATTGACAATGACTATGTTGAACGTCTTTCCGGGGATGGCGTAATTTTATCGACGCCGACAGGTTCGACCGCTTATTCGCTTGCCGCCGGCGGTCCCATCGTAAAACCGGAACTGGATGTGTTCCTTGTAACACCGATCTGCCCTCATACACTTCACAACAGGAGTTATGTTGTGAGCCAGGACAGCGTAGTTGAGATCCGCCTCAGGGATTTTCATGAGCAGCCGCTTCTTTCCATGGACGGCCGCAACGAGATTTCCCTGTCTCCTTTGGACCGCGTATATGTGCGGAAATCAGATCATCCCATGAAGGTTGCCAAAATCGGCTATTCCAATTTTTATCAGACAATCCGTCAAAAAATAAGAGCCAGGGGGAGTTTCTATGAAGATGGCCAAAAATGAACGCCAGGAGAGCATTCTGCGCCTTATCCGTACAAAAGAAATCAGCACGCAGGAAGAACTTGTCAGTGAGCTGATTTCCCAGGGCCTTGCAATTACCCAGGCGACTGTTTCCAGGGACATCAAGGACCTGGGCATCATTAAAGTGACATCCGCTTCCGGCAGTTCCAAATACAGCGTGCTTGACAGAACGGGCGATGTAGCTCCCGGAAGACTTCTCTATGTTTTTGCGCAGTCGGTTATCAGCTGCGAATGCGCCATGCACCTTGTAGTAATACGGACACTTCCGGGCATGGCCGCCGGTGCTGCCTCCGCACTTGATTCCATTCACCTGCAGGGAGTTGTCGGATCAATTGCCGGCGACGATACGGTTTTTGTTGCAACGCCGAGTCCGGAAGAAGCGGTTGCGCTTGCCCAGACGATCCGCGATATGAATGCGCGCCTGAATTCGGATGTATAAGGAAGATTTCAAATGCTGATACGAATGGATATATCCAATTTTGCCTTGATTGACCATGCCGTTTTTGAACCCGGAATCGGGTTTACAATAATAACAGGCGAGACCGGAGCCGGAAAGTCCCTTTTGATCGATGCTATTTCTGCACTCCGCGGAAACCGCATCAGCAAGGATGCGGTGAGAACCGGATGCCGGAAAGCAGTCATAGAAGCGGCTTTTGACCAGGTGACCGCGCTGATTCCCCGGGCAGAGCTCGCATCGATCGGAATTGAGATCGATACGGATGACACGCTTATTATATCGAGGGAAATTTCAGCCGACGGCAAGTCGATTGCCAGGATGAACGGCAAAATGATTCCGGTGTCTGCACTGAAGGATATCGGGACCCGGTTAGTCGACATACACGGTCAGAACGACCAGCAGGCAATATTTCAGCCTGCCATGCATCTTGATCTTCTCGACCGTTTCGGGAATACCCCTGTCATGCAGGAAATATCCGCTTACCGGGAGACACTTGTGCTATACCGGAACTGCATTGAAGAAATCCGGAAGCTTGGCACGGATCCGGCCGCAAGGAGCCGCAGGGCGGAATTGCTGGCATACCAGATTTCCGAACTTGAAGAAGCAGATTTTAAGGCAGGCGAAGAAGAAGATCTCCTTAATCAGAAGCGCACGCTTTCCTCTTATGAGAAAATACGCGAAGGTCTTTCAAACTGTTACGGTATTCTTGAAAGCGAAGAAGACGGTTCCGCCATGCTGCAGCTTCAGCTGGCACTGTCAACGCTTGAATCTGTTGTCCGGCTTGATCCATCCCTCAAGGATCTGGCTGTACAGCTCCGGTCCGCACTCCTGTCATTGGAAAGCATCGGGGAAGACCTGTCTGCATTTATGGCAGCCTCCGAACAGCCTAAAGCATCACTTTCCGTGATTGAAGCAAGGCTCGATCTCCTTTTCCGATTTAAAGTCAAATACGGTGCATCCATCCAGGATATGCTTTCCTATCTTGAACAGGCAAGAATCGAATATGACGGAATTGCCGGCAGTGAAAAACGCCTTGAAGAACTGCACCGGAATCGCCTTTCCCTTGAAAAAGTTCTTATGGAAAGGGCGGATGCAGTCCATAATGCGCGTCAGACTGCCGCACTCGACCTGTCACGGAGCATCATGAGTGAGCTGTCGGACCTTGGTATGCCGGGCGCTGTATTTTCCGTGCTTTTTACGCAGCGGCCGCGTGAAAGGTTTTTTTCAAAGACCGGATACGATGATGCTGCCTTCATGATGTCCGCAAACCCAGGGGAGCCGGAGAAACCGCTCGCAAGGATCGCATCCGGCGGAGAAGCATCGCGAATCATGCTTGCCATCAAGACAATTCTGGCATCTGCGGATGAGACGCCGACCCTTATTTTCGATGAGATCGATACAGGAATCTCCGGAAAAACAGCAACGGTCGTTGCGCAGAAGCTATTCAAACTTTCTCAGTCGCATCAGGTCCTTTGCGTTACGCATATGGCACAGATTGCCGCAGCCGCAGACCGGCATTTTATGATTGAAAAAGAACTTGAAGACGAGAGGACACATACGCTGATACGCGAACTTGACAGGAAAGAACGTGTGGAAGAGGTTGCGCGTCTGCTGTCGGGCGATAAAACAGACCATGCATCGCTGGATCTTGCCGAACAGTTGATAGAACGGACAAATACTTTTTCCGGAATCGATATTGAGAAAAAAATCTACGGTTCAGAGAAGTAATTCTTTCATATCTGCCGGCAAATCACTCTCAAAATGCATTTTCTTATGTGTAATCGGATGGAAAAAGCTGAGGGAACAGGCATGAAGCGCCTGCCTTCCTATCCGTGTATCCATCGCGGCTGACGGTATGCCCGGCTCCGGGAAATCGACGGAGTTCGGCCCGTACAGACCGTCACCGACTATCGGGTGTCCGAGATGCCTCGAATGTACGCGGATCTGATGGCAGCGGCCTGTTTCGAGTACAAACCTTACAAGCGAGATATCTTTATCAGGATAGTATTTTTCGGTGTGGTAATGGGTCACGGACGGATGACCGTCGGCCTTTACAGCGCGAATCATAATCGAGTCCGGGGCGCGTCCGATCGGCGCATCAATTGTACCGTCCGGATCATCAAACGCCCCGTGTACGATCCCCAGGTATTCCTTTTCCATCGGGGCATCTGAAATGACGTGATGGGCAAACCCGCATTTGGCAACAACAATAAGGCCGCTTGTCTCACGGTCAAGACGCATCACGGGGTGAAGCCGCTGCCCGGAAAGCCTCTGGATAAGCGAGTCATCCATGTGCTGCCAGGAGGGATGTGTGACCAGCCCTGCTGGCTTTTCACACACAATCAGCCATTCATCGTCATACAGGATGGGAATTGTGCAGTCGGCACGTATAACTGCCTGTTCAAGTTCGTCTTCATATATTGCTTCAACCGTGTCGCCCGGCAAAACGGGGGTCTTCATGCGCGACGGCTCTCCGTTGATCAGGAGCTGTCCGTAAAGCCTGATACGCTTAATCATCAGCCGGGACATTTTCATGCGGGCGGAGAGTACTTCATATGCCATTTTGCCTTTTTCACTGTCAAGTATTGTAAATATCAGTCTCATTTTGTCCCTTTTCATGAGCATAAGCTGCGGATTATCAATACACGCCATTATAACGTACAAAATTTCAATTTGCCTTGTTTTCCCTGCGAAATGATTTTCAATTCATATAAATTTGTTAGCTTTGCATAAAAAAAACGTAAATGAAACAAAAATTTTCCATATTTAATTGAGCAAGACTTTTTTTCATGGTATCCTACGCAAAGGGAGGTGAGTCAACTGTGGGAAAAACAAAACTGACTCCGGATGAGATGAGTGCAAAGCTTGATGAAGTCTTGGCCGAACATAAAGGTGAAGGACAGAAGGCGCTGATGTCAACTTTGCAGAAAGCACAGGGTATATATGGGTATTTACCCTTGACCGTGCAAAAGAAGGTATCGGCAGCTCTTGACGTGTCTGTTGCCGAAGTCTACGGCGTAATTTCTTTCTATTCATTCTTTTCTTTGAAACCTAAGGGAGAAACTGTTTTTACTGTCTGCCTCGGGACTGCGTGCTATGTGAAAGGTTCACAATTACTGCTTGATAAGATTGAGGAATCAATCGGAATATCATCCGGTGAAGTGACCAAGGACGGTAAGTACTCCATATCAGCCTGCCGATGCGTCGGCGCGTGCGGACTTGCTCCGGTCATTCTGGTGAATGATGATGTTTATGGAAGACTTACACCTGATGAAATACCGGGTATCATAGCAAAGTATAAGGAGGCATAAATCATGGATTTCTTTCGTGCACATGTCCTTGTCTGCTGCGGCACCGGATGCACTTCTTCAAATTCACCTCGTATTATGGAGCGGTTTTCAGAACTGCTTCCGACATACGGACTCGACAAGGAAATCAAAATTGTTAAGACGGGATGTTTTGGCCTTTGTGCTGAAGGACCCGTTGTTGTAATTTATCCGGAAGGCGTAATGTATTACCGCGTCACACCGGAAGATGTTGAAGAAATTGTCAGCGAACACCTTCTGAAAGGCCGTTATGTACAGCGTCTCATGACACTTACCGCCGACAAGCTCGCAGCGGAAAGCATGTCTGCTGACGACAACGGATTTTTCAAGAAGCAGATGCGTGTTGCGCTGCGCAACTGCGGCGTCATTAACCCCGAGAAAATCGAAGAGTACATCGCGCATGACGGTTATCAGGCTCTCGGAAAGATTCTGACCGAGAAGCAGGACCCAATGGAAATAATTTCCATTGTCAAGGCATCCGGACTGCGCGGCAGAGGCGGCGGAGGTTTCCCGACAGGAAACAAATGGGAATTTGCCGCTAAAGTACAGAATGATACAAAATATGTCTGCTGCAATGCTGATGAAGGCGACCCGGGTGCATTTATGGACCGGTCCATTCTTGAAGGCGACCCGCACAGCGTAATTGAAGCCATGATCGTTGCCGGATACTGTATCGGCGCACATCAGGGATATATTTATGTGCGTGCCGAGTACCCGATCGCGGTTCAGCGTCTTACAATTGCTATTAATCAGGCCAGGGAATACGGTCTTCTGGGCGAAAATATTTTTGACTCAGGTTTTGACTTTGACCTTGATATACGTCTTGGCGCAGGCGCCTTTGTCTGCGGTGAAGAGACTGCCCTGATGCGCTCCATAGAAGGCAAGCGCGGCAACCCGACGCCCCGTCCGCCGTTCCCGGCTGTAAAGGGACTCTTCGGCAAGCCTACAATCCTCAATAACGTAGAGACGTATGCCAATATTCCCGTAATCCTGCGCCGCGGTGCAGACTGGTTTGCCTCCATCGGAACCGAGCGGTCCAAGGGAACAAAAGTATTCGCCCTCGGCGGCAAAGTCAACAATGTAGGACTTGTCGAAATTCCCATGGGCACGACAGTCCGTGAAATTGTATTTGATATCGGCGGCGGTATTCCCAAAGGCAAATCATTCAAAGCCGTACAGACCGGCGGTCCTTCCGGCGGCTGTATACCTGCTTCGCTCCTTGATACGCCGATTGACTATGACAACCTGATCGCTGCAGGTTCCATGATGGGTTCCGGCGGAATGATCGTAATGGATGAAGATACCTGCATGGTTGACATTGCGAAGTTCTTCCTGAACTTTACGGTAGATGAATCATGCGGCAAATGCGCACCATGCCGTATCGGAACAAAGAGAATGGTTGAACTTCTCGAGAAAATCACGGACGGAACAGGTACCCTTGATGACATCAAGTCTCTTGAGGATCTTGCCCTGGCTCTTAAAAACGGTTCACTCTGTGCACTCGGACAGACAGCGGCAAACCCGATTCTGTCAACACTTCATCATTTCCGCAATGAATATATAGAGCATGTTGTCGATAAGAAATGCCGCTGCCACGTCTGCAAAGGTCTTGTTCAATATTACATTGAACCGGAACTATGCAAGAAATGCAGTCTTTGCGCGAAAAAATGCCCTGTTTCATGCATATCCGGTGTTGTCGGGAAAGAGACATTCGTTATCGATCCGGATAAGTGCATTAAGTGCGGAACCTGTATGGAATCATGCAAATTTAAGGCTATTGTAAAGAAGTAACGGCATAGTCGTATCGACTATTGTCTTTCTAAAAAGGAGCGTGAAAAACAGTGAACATGGTGAATCTTACCATTGACGGGGTTCAGATCAGCGTACCTTCCACATATACCGTTCTTGAAGCGGCCAAAAGTGCAGGCATAAAGATCCCGACACTCTGCTATTTAAAGGGCGTGAACGAAGTCGGTGCATGCCGTGTCTGCCTGGTTGAAATTGAAAAGGCACGTGCACTTGCAGCAGCCTGCGTCATGCCGGTCAGTGAAGGCATGGTTGTGCACACAAACAGCGCCAAAGTCCGTGCAACAAGAAAGTCGACCCTGGAACTGATCCTTTCAGATCACAACAGGGACTGTCTCCAGTGCATCCGCAATCAGAACTGCGAGCTGCAGAGCCTCGCAGACCAGTATTCCATCCGCAATATTACTTTTACCGGTGAGAAGAGCCCGTCAAAATATGATGACAAGTCATATTCCATTGTCCGTGACGGAAGTAAATGCATCAAATGCGGCCGATGTGTTTCTGCCTGCGCCAAGCAGGGGATCGGCGTACTGTCATTCCTTAACCGAGGCTTTTCAACAGGCATAGGCCCGGCTTATGACGTATCGATGGCAGATGCGCCCTGCATTTTCTGCGGCCAGTGCATTATTGCCTGCCCTGTCGGCGCGCTTCACGAAAAGGAAGAAACCGAAAAGGTCTGGGATGCAATCCACGATCCGAACAAGCACGTCGTCATGCAGGTTGCCCCTGCCGTACGTGCCGCTATCGGTGAAGAGTTCGGCCTTCCGATCGGAACACGTACAACAGGCAAGCTCTTTGCAGCAATGAGAAGACTTGGCGCTGACAAGATTTATGATACGAATTTCGGCGCTGACCTTACGATCATCGAAGAAGGCCATGAACTGCTCAGCCGCATCAACAACGGCGGGGTGCTTCCGATGATTACATCATGCTCGCCGGGCTGGATCCGTTTCTGTGAATTCTATTATCCGGAATTTATTCCGAACCTTTCCACCTGCAAATCGCCGCATCAGATGGAAGGCGCTCTTATCAAGTCATACTATGCGGAAAAATACGAAATTGAGCCGCATACAATCTTTACGGTATCGGTCATGCCCTGTACCTCCAAGAAAACCGAAGCGGCAAGGGAACAGATGGTTAATGAAGAAGGCCTCCGCGATGTTGACTGCGTTATTACGACAAGGGAACTGGCCCGCATGATCCGTGAAGCAGGCATGGATTTCAATTCACTGCCTGATGAAGGACCTGACCAGGACCTCATGGGTGAGTACACAGGTGCCGGCGTTATTTTCGGTGCCACAGGCGGAGTTATGGAAGCTGCCTTGCGAACGGTAGCCGACATACTTGAGGAGAAGGATCTTCCGAACTTCGAATACAAAGCGGTCCGCGGAGTCTCTGAAGACGTCAAGGAGGCTGAAGTCGTGCTGAAGGGCATGCCGATCAAGGTTGCCATTGCACACAGCACTGCGGGCGCCAGAAAGCTTCTTGATGCCATCCGGGACGGTACGGCACCTAAGTACACCTTTATTGAAATCATGGGATGCTCCGGCGGATGCGTCTGCGGAGGCGGACAGCCCCAGCAGCCGGCACAGGTGTTAATGGATATTGATATCCGTGCAGAGCGCGCCAAGGCACTCTATGAGGAAGATTTGAAGATGACGGAGAGAAAGAGCCATAAGAACAGTGAGGTCATGGCTTTGTACAAGGAATACCTGGGTGAGCCAAACGGACATCTTGCACACGAGCTTCTGCATACGACCTATGCCAAGCGCGAGATTTACCCGGATAATCTTGTAGAACAACAATAATTTTGATTCAGTGCATCCGTTTTTTCGGATACGAACGAATGGGACCGGACATGATTTAGCGCTCATGCCCGGTTCCTTTTTTTGATGTTTTCATACAAATTGACTAAATTTATATGATTATCCATAAAGTTTGAACTTCAAATGAACAAAAGAGTTGACATATGGTGACCATAATTATTAAAATGAATAACGTGCTTATTCATAATTCGTACAAAATTTCGTAACTTGAAAATATAATATTGGGGGTGAGTACCATAGACAAGTGGTTCATTGGAATTGCTGGTCTCATAGTTGGTTTGGTGCTCGGTATTGCTGCTGCAGTATTTTATTTCCGCAAGGGCCTTTCCGCCCGGCAGAAGAAATTGCAGGAAGATATCGTTAAGGCTGACGCGGATGCTGAAAAGCTCGTCGGCGAAGCACAGAAAACAGCGGAGAGCAGAAAAAGAGAACTTCTTCTGCAGGCGAAGGAAGAAATTACCAAAGCGAAGGTCGAGCTTGAACGCGACGTACGCGAAAGGAAATCCGAACTTGCAAAGGAACGTCATAGAATTGACCTGAAAGAAGAGACTCTTGACAAGAAGCTCGAAAATCTCGAGCAAAAAGAAGACGCGCTTGAATTGCGTGTCAGTGACGTGCTTGCGTCGGAAGAACATGCACGTGATTTGGAAAGACAGAAAGTTCTGGAACTTGAACGTATTTCAAGTCTGACTGTGGAAGATGCTAAAAATCTTGTTTTGGAACAGGCACGTCTTGAATACAGCCACGATATGGCGGCACTGCTTAAACAAATGGAAGAGCAGACGCGCGAAGAGGCTGACAGGAAAGCAAAAGATATTATTGTCAGTTCCATTCAGCGGTATGCTTCCGACTATGTATCTGAAGTTACGGTTTCCGTCGTCACTCTGCCGAATGACGAGATGAAGGGCCGTATAATCGGACGTGAAGGAAGAAATATCCGTGCAATTGAGACTATTACAGGAGTTGACCTGATTATAGATGACACGCCTGAGGCTGTTATTTTGTCAAGTTTTGATCCTGTTCGAAGAGAAATTGCCAGACTTACCATCGAAAAGCTGATTGTTGATGGTCGTATCCATCCCGCCCGCATTGAAGAAATGGCGCAGAAAGCGAAGAAGGAAGTCGCACAGACAATCAAACAGGAAGGCGAAAGAGCCGCGTTTGATACAGGAATTGTCGGCTTGCATCCGGAGATTATTAAATATCTCGGAAAGCTTCGTTATCGTACCAGTTACGGACAGAATGTCCTGAAGCACTCGATTGAGGTGTGCTGGCTGACAGGTATGATGGCGTCTGAACTTGGACTTGATGTTACGCTCGCAAAGCGGGCCGGGCTTCTGCATGATATCGGCAAGGCAGCCGATTTCGAAATGGAAGGTTCACACATTGAGTTAGGCGCGGACATTGCAAGGCGCTATAAGGAATCCGACGATATCATCAATGCAATCCAGTCGCATCACGGTGACGTGGAACCTACGACGCTGATTGCAGTCCTTGTAGCTGCTGCTGATGCCATTTCGGCAGCAAGACCCGGAGCACGCCGCGAGAATTTGGAGACGTATATAAAGCGTATCCAGAAACTTGAAGAAATTGCCACGAGTTTTGAAGGTGTTGAGAAATCATATGCCATACAGGCAGGACGCGAAATCCGCGTTATGGTTGTACCGGAAATCGTCAGTGACCCGGATATGATTCTGAAGGCGAGACAAATTTGCAAGAAGATTGAAGAAGAGCTTGACTATCCCGGACAGATTAAAGTAAATATTATCCGGGAAACGAGAGCGTCGGAATACGCGAAGTAATTTTTCAATTCGAGTACAAACCTGATAAAGGCGTTTTATCCGTGATGAGAATCAAGGATAGAACGCCTTTTTTATGGTAAAATATAAAAGTGTATTTATTTCTGAACTCCAGGGGGTGCCCTTGAACGTACTGTTTATTGGAGATGTTGTCGGACAGCCCGGCAGACGAATACTGAAGGAACGGCTTCAGGATCTGCGCAGGCAGTATGATGTTGACGTATGTATTGCAAATGCCGAGAATGCAGCTGCCGGATTCGGACTAACGAGCCCGATAGCCCGAGATCTCTTTTCTTACGGCGTTGATATCATTACTATGGGCAATCATACTTTTTCGAGGGCCGATCTGTTCCGGTTCATTGAATCCGAGAAGAGAATTGTGAGGCCAGCCAATGTCTCCGCTTCATGGCCCGGTGCAGACTATGCGGTTTTTGACGGCGGAAACAAAGGAAAGCTTCTGGTGTTGAATCTGCTCGGACGCGTCGGCATGGACCCGTGTGATTCCCCGTATGCCGCTGCCGACAGGCTTCTCGCCGTACACAAGGCTGAGCTCGGTGCCCGTATGGTTCTCGTAGATTTCCATGCGGAGGCGACGTCAGAGAAGCAGGCCATGGGTTATTTCCTAGACGGACGGGTTTCCCTTGTTATCGGAACACATACACATGTCCAGACGGCAGACGAAAAAATCCTCGAGAGGGGGACCGGCCATATTTCTGACGTAGGAATGACAGGCGCCGTCAGAAGCGTACTCGGGATGAATGTCGAAGTATCTCTTAGACGGCTGGTCGACCAGCTTCCTGCGATTTATGAGCCTGCGGCCGGAAAGGCAATGATCAATGCCGCAGCCGCATCCCTGGATCCGGAAACCGGCAGGTGCCTTTCCATTGAGCGGCTCCAGATCATAGAAACATAAATTAACTGAACAGCATGAACGAAAGGAAACACAAAACGTATGCTCTATGTACTTATTGTCCTCCTGATAATTTCAGACCAGCTTTCCAAATACTGGATCACCCATAACATGTCGATCGGTGAAGTCCGTCCAGTAATAGAGGGTTTTTTCTCTATTACATATTTCAGAAATCCCGGCGGTGCTTTCAGCTTTCTTGCCGAACATGACTGGGGTATTTACATTCTTGCAGGTATTTCCGTACTTGTCGCAGCCGTGCTGCTTGTGATTCTTTTCAGAATCCGCAAAAAGCATATGTTCTGGATCCGCTTTTCACTGGCTTTGCTTGTTGCCGGTACGATCGGAAATATGTTGGACAGGGTCATCTTCAAGTCCGTTGTTGATTACCTGATGTTCACTTTCGGCACGTATACATTCCCCGTATTCAATCTTGCCGATATGTGCATAGTCTGCGGATCAATTCTGCTTGCCATTCTTCTGATCACAGATAAGAAGCTGTTTCTCTCATCAGAAGAAAAACCTGAAGATACACTTTCCAAAGAGGCGGACAGCAAAGAAGGGAAATACTTATAAATGCTTTATGAATTTACCGTATCCCGGGCTGACGTGCGCATGGATGCATATGTTGCCGATGCAATTCCTGAATTATCCAGGTCATATGTATCATCCCTGATTTCCGAGGGAAGGGTCCTCGTAGACGGTAAACCCGTTAAGCCGTCCGTCAGGACGAAGATGGATTCCCTGATACGTGTCGATGTCCCGGAACCGGAAATGACAGACATAAAGGCGGAGAATATTCCGCTTGATATTGCATATGAGGACAGAGACCTCCTTGTAATCAACAAACCCCAGGGAATGGTTGTCCACCCTGCACCCGGACATGCGTCCGGAACACTTGTCAATGCGCTCCTTTATTACTGCAAGGGACAGCTTTCCGATATTAACGGGGTAATCCGGCCGGGAATTATCCATCGTATCGATAAGGATACTTCCGGGCTGCTGATTGCCGTCAAGAACAACGAAATCCATGAACAAATGGCTAAAATGATTGCCGCACACGATGTGGTCCGTAAATACAGGTGTCTGGTGTACGGAGTTGTTGATTCTGATAAAGGAACTATTGACGCACCGATCGGCAGGTCTTCCATGGACCGCCGGCGTATGGCTGTCACGGCTGACGGAAAACCGTCTGTGACCCACTTCGAAGTTGTTGAAAGGTTTGCACATGCAACGGACCTGTCCCTTGTCCTTGAGACAGGCAGGACTCATCAGATTCGTTCGCATCTCGCCTATATCGGCCATCCGGCCATCGGCGACCCGATGTATGCCCCGAGGCGGCCTTCTTACGGACTCAGCGGGCAGGCGCTTCACAGCAAGGAACTCACGTTTGTCCATCCCGCCACAGGAGAAACAGTACATGTTGACTCGGAGCTCCCCGAATATTACCGGAACCTCATTGAGAAGCTGCGCAAAGAAAACTGACCGTATGAATCTGCGTCAGGGAAAGTGATATGGCCGAGAATGTACTTTAAGAGTCTGAGAAACCATAAAAAGCACACCGCCGCGGAACTGCAGGAAGAGACAGAAGAGAATTCCCGTATAACATATACGACGGATAAAAAGCAGCATCATACGGAGAAAGTGCTCTCCATGGTTCTTATGCTCATTGTCGGTGTCATAGTCATGACAATGATACGCGAAAGCATCAGCCTGCAGCAGCAGCTTACCGCAGCCAAGCAAAACTACAGTGCATATCAGCAGCAGCTTGCGAATCTGCAGACGGAAAACGAGAATCTGAAAGCGGAGAATCAAGCACTCGGCGTACAGAAGGATCAGCTTACGGAAGATGTGCTGAATGAACAGGGATATTCCGAGCTTGCGCTGTCACTTGCGGATACGCGCCGGCTTGCCGGACTGACAGACGTGGAGGGTGCCGGAGTTTCCATAACATTAAGCGATTCCACGATTACCGATACGTCAGATGTAAACCAGACAAGCCTTATCCATTCGCAGGACGTCCAGTATGTCGTGGATATGCTGAAAGCAGCGGGGGCCGAGGCTATCGCCATCAACGGGGAAAGAATTGTCTGTACTTCGGTTATTATCTGCACAGGCCCGACGATCCGCATCAACAACAGCAGATATCCGGTTCCGTTTGTCATAACGGCCGTTTGTGACCCGGATACAGCATACAGCCTGCTGCAGAACGATGCCTATATAGCATATCGGAAATCCAACAAGTGTGAGATTTCCGTCTCAAAGAAAGATGACCTTGTTATTCCGGCATTTTCCAATTCTTCGGTTGTTGATACGCTTTATGAAGCACTGGAGGTAGTAAGTTAACATGAAGCACAGGATGTCCATATCAATCGGTGCCATTATAACCTGTTTCCTCATGGGACTTCTGATTGCGTTACAGCTGAAGAATGTTAATGCAAGCAATCTTCAGTCAGCCTATGCGGAACAGGACCTGGCCGACATGCAGGATCAGGTTATGGCGATTATGCGTGAGAATGCCGAACTGTCCACACAGAACCAGAAACTTTCAGATCTCATTTCTTCCATGGGAGCCGAACTTACAGGGGACAACGAATCGCTTCAGGCCGTCATGCTTGAAAAAAGCAAAGCCGAAGTGTTTGCCGGCCTTACCGATGTATCCGGGAACGGCATTCAGGTAACGATGAATCCGGTAACGGATTCGCCGGTCAGCTCGAAGACGCTGCTTTTACTTGTGAATGAACTCCGGGCTTCGGGGGCACTTGCCATCTGCATCAATGATGACAGGGTTGCAGCCATGACGGAAATCCGTGATACAGGAACTGTCAATCCGCAGATTGTCATAAACGGCAACTCATACCCTGCTTCATCGCAGTTTGTAATCAAGGCCATTTACAATGCGGATGACCTGAACCGCGGACTGCAGCTTGTTAACAGTCTTGTAGCTCAGCTTGGAACATCTAATTCAATCAATGTTTCATCCAGTGATATTGTTCATATTCCAAAACTTACGGAAGACAGTCTTGCCAACCGCCCTGTCTGAATCAAGTGAAAGGGAGACACACACAAAATATGGCGTCAGAAAATATCGAAACCGAGAAGGTACCTCTTGATCAGCTGAACGGACTTTTTTCCGGTAACGGCAGGTTCATCCGTCTCATAGAATCCTGTCTGTCCGTACAGATAGAAACATCCGGTGACGGAGCTCTTATTACCGGGCCCGCGGCATCTAGGAAGACGGCACGGCAGGTTCTTTTGGCTATTGACTGTTTTTTGAACAAAAACGAAGAAATGGATGAGCAGACAGTCAGATATTTGTGCTCCCTTATCCTTGAAAACAGGTTGGAATCATTTCTTGAAGCACAGGAGGAGACTCTCCTTGTGACGCCGAAGGGAAGATCCATTCGTGCGAAAACACTCGGGCAGAAGGTCTATGTCGATGCCCAGCGCAACAATGAAATGGTTTTCTGTATCGGACCTGCCGGAACGGGAAAGACATATTTAGGCGTTGCAATGGCTGTGGCAGCTTTCCGCAGCCGCGAAGTATCTCGCATCATATTGGCAAGGCCTGCCGTGGAAGCCGGTGAGAGACTAGGCTTCCTTCCCGGCGACCTCCAGGAAAAGGTTGATCCGTATATGCGTCCGATCTATGATGCTCTCCAGGAACTGCTTGGTGAAGATGCTTTTCTCAAATATACGGAAAAGGGGCTGATCGAAGTATCCCCTCTGGCGTTTATGCGCGGCCGTACCCTTGATGATGCATTCATACTTCTTGACGAGGCGCAGAATACGACGGTTGAGCAGATGAAAATGTTTGTTACGCGCATCGGGATGAATGCTAAGGCCTGCATCTGCGGCGATATCACGCAGATCGACCTTCCCCGCGGAGTAAGAAGCGGACTGATGGATGCCGCATCCCTGCTTGGTGATATTCCCGGAATTAAAATTGTTTCACTTTCCGATGCGGATGTTGTAAGAAATCCATTGGTACAAAGAATCATCAGGGCTTATAATGACAGGATAGAGAGGGGGATTATCGAATCATGATGCTTTCCCGCAACCTTCAAAAGATTCTGCCGCTGCTTTTTACGGTGATTTTTGCACTGCTAGTTGTTGTTGTCGTATATTACGGTTCCATTCCGGAACGATATACACTGTCCCCGGGTGTCGTCAGCAATGTCGATATCGCGGCAACCCGTTCCGTTGAAGACACGTTTGAGACGGAAAAACGTGCCAAGGAAAGCATGAATGCCGTAGAACCCATTTATGTCCGGTCGGATGAAGTCTCAGAAAAAGGGATCTCGGATCTTACCAGATTCTTTTCCATTGTTACGGAATACCGGAACAACAATCTGAACCCTGACGGGACCGTAAAAGAGACTTACCGGACAGTAAGCGATAATCTGATCAAAACCATATCCGAGTCATTCGGATTTACACTGAATGAAAATGAATCATTTCAGCTGATTACCGCACAGCAGACAATTCTCGATTATATCCAGTCCCAGTCCGTTTCCATCGCATCGCTGATCCTTACGGATAAAGTGGACGATGCAGCTCTTGCCGCCCGCATCGGCAGCCTTACCGCCGCATTAACAACGACACAGGATTCCATGTATGTATCCAATCCGGTTCTTGTCAGTTCCATACTCTCCCAGATGCTTGTTCCCAATGCTGTTTACGACCAGGCCTCAACGGAAGCGGCCCGTCAGGCCGCGTATAACTCCGTAATCAATAATCCTGTCATGATCGAAAAAGGAACACGTATCGTAAGCTACGGTGACGTGATCTCCGAAGGCACATACCAGACGCTTGTTGACCTGGAGCTGATCGAGACGTCCAGTTTTGACTATTCGCTGTTTTTCGGCATACTGGCATATGTCGCTGTTCTTTTTATGGTCATGGGAATTTATATTGCCAGGTTTGAACCGGAATTTGTCCGGAATACGCGGGATATCGCCGCATTGTCGCTGTCGTTTCTGCTTCCGGTTATTTCTGCGGTTTATCTGTCGAATTTTTCCACGCTTATTTCACCCGTGTGTTTTACTGCTGTTATTGCAGCAACATATCTCGGAGCGCAGTCAGGAATTGTGCTCGCGATCCTGCAGATGCTGATTATCCTTCCCATGTACCAGTTTGACGTTGGATTTGTCTTTACCTCCATTGCAGGAATATTTGTAAGTTCGATGATTGCCGGTCAGAGAAGCCGGAAATATAATTCCGCATCCCTGATTATTCTCACATCCCTGTCCTGTGTTATGGCTTCCATCGGAATAAATCTTGTCCTGAAATCCAGCCGGACAGAACTTCTGGTGTGTGCACTCTGGGCGGTTATTGCCGGATCCGTGTCCGTCATTGCTTCAATCGGCTTTATGCCGATTTTTGAACTGATTTCCAATACGGTGTCCCCCATGCGCCTGATTGACCTGTCACAGCCGGGAAATCCCCTTCTGAAGCGTCTGTTTGTGGAGGCGCCGGGCACTTCCCAGCACAGCATGATGGTAGCAAACCTTGCCGATTCCGCTGCTGAAGCAATCGGAGCAAACGCCCTCCTTGCAAAGGTAGGCGCATATTACCACGATATTGGCAAGCTTGAGAAGCCGCTGTACTTTACGGAGAACCAGCAGGACGGGAAGAATCCGCATGACCAGCTTCCCCCTGAGGAGAGCGCCGCAATTATTACCGCACATCCGGACCAGGGCGTGCGCCTTGCCAGAAGGTCAAGGCTTCCGTCCAACATTATCCGGATTATTCAGGAACATCACGGTTCGACTTTTCAGGCATATTTTTACCATAAAGCCAAAGCACTGGCACTTGAAAAAGGCCTTCCTGAGCCGCCTATGAATAATTTCCGTTACCGCTGTGCCGTGCCCTCTTCGCGTGAATCCGCCGTTGTCATGCTGGCGGATACATGTGAAGCCGCAATAAAATCGACAGGTATTAAAACGCTTGATGCTGCCGAGGAGCTTTTCCGAAAACTAATCAAGCTGAAAATAGACCAGGATCAATTAGTTAACTCCGGCTTATCTTTTAATGATGTCGAACTGATCATTCGCTCATTCCTTCAGGTATATGCCGGCGTATTCCATGAGAGGGTGAAATATCCGGATGATACTCCTATTCGTAAATAAACAGCGCCGTTTCAGCGCAGAGCAGACAGCCCAGTACAAAGCTCTTTGTCAAAAAGTCATGGACAAGGTTATGCAGCGTTCATTTCTTGACAGACGTATGCGCCGTCCCAATCTTGTTCTTTCCGCGACGATCAGTTTTGTCGGTACTGAATATATCCGAAAAATAAACAATGAGTTCAGAAGCATCAACCGTGTTACGGATGTTCTGACATTTCCGCTTCTGGATATGAAGGAGGGAAAGCTGTCGGCGCCCCTTCTAGTATCCGACCTTGTTCCGCATGCCGACGGAATCAATGAACTGCCTTTGGGGGAAGTCCTGATTTCCCTTGAAAAAGCACAGGAACAGTCCGTATCATACGGACATTCGATGGAGAGGGAAGTTGCTTTCCTTGCCACGCACGCCGCCCTCCATTTAATTGGATTTGATCATATTGAAGCAGATGAGGAGAAACGCATGTTTTCTGAACAGGAAATAATCCTGAAGGATCTTGGTATAACCCGTGAGGGACCGAACGAACCACACAAGGCAGAAAGTGACGGCCCAAAATCCGCCGTATCCGCCGGATTAGTTAAATTCAGCTCTTCGGAAGAAAAAGCCGCCGAGGGAACGGCAGACGGACCCATACATGAAATACTTGAGCATTCCGGTTTCGTCGCAATCATCGGACGTCCGAATGTCGGCAAATCAACACTGCTGAACCAGATCTCCGGCATGAAGCTCGCCATTGTTTCCTCGAAACCGCAGACAACGCGGAAGAATATCCGTTCCGTTGTCAATAAAGAGGGTACGCAGATTGTTTTTGTAGATACTCCCGGAATCCACCGACCGAAATCCCAGCTCGCAGAATATATGGTGGATGTGGCTTTCCGTGCCGCAAAGGATTCCGACCTTATTCTTATGCTTGTTGACGCCACAAAAGGAAGTCCCTCCTTTGTCGAAAGGGAATCCTGCAAAAGGGCTGCCGAATCAGGGAAGAAGGTCATACTTGCCATCAATAAGGCCGATGCAGTAAGCAAGGAATCTCTGCTTCCGCTGATATCCCAGTATTATTCGCTTTTTGCTTTTGAAGTGATCATTCCCATCTCTGCAAGGACGGGGGACGGCGTGGAGGAACTTCTCAATGAGATTTCCGTTCGACTGCCCTCCGGGCCGCGCTTTTTCCCGATCGAGGAAATCACGGACCAGTCCGAGAGGACACTTGCTGCGGAATTAATACGTGAACAGATACTGCATTACACAAATGAGGAAATCCCGCACGGAACAGCCGTTGAGATTGAAGCATTTGAAGAGCGGCAGCCGGAAAATGCCGAAGACGAATATGACAGGGATATGATCCGCATCACAGCGTCCATTATCTGTGAGAAAACATCCCACCGTGCCATCCTGCTCGGCAAGAACGGCCAGATGATCAAACGCATCGGTACAAGGGCACGTGAGAATATCGAAAAGATGTGCGGCTGCAAAGTATTTCTGGATCTGCACATTAAAGTTCGTGCAGACTGGAAAAACAAACCTGTCATGCTGCAGGACCTTGGATACCGGAAGGACGACTGACCAATATGGCCTTTCTTTCAGTTCGCGGCCTGATCATACGCAGCGTCCTGTACAAGGAATCAGACCGTATCATCAATATTCTTACCAGCGACAGGGGCATCGTCAGCGTCCGGGCATCCGGTGCTGCGAAAGCCTCGAGCCGTTTCTCGTATTCTACGCAGCCTATGATGCTCTGTGACTTCGTACTGTCCAAGTCACATGATTTCTTCTATCTGCGGGAAGCGGAGATAATAGAGGCCTTCCAGACGGTTCAGGAGGATATAGAAAGGCTGACGGCCTCCGCGCACCTGCTTGAAATAACAAGTGATGTCTGCGTGGATTCCGAATCGTGTCATGAAATGTACCCGCTTCTTCTGCATGCACTCTATGAACTGACGAAAAGAGACAGGGACTTCCGGCTGACAGTCAGTGTCTTTGAATGGAAAGTACCCGACCTTCTCGGCTTTTCCGCAGATTTGGGAATCTGCAGCTGCGGCGAACAGGATGCACGGCAATACGGCGCATTTTCCTTTACACACTGCCGGATATACTGCAGGAAGGCGGCCTGCCTGACAAAAGCAGGCAGCTACCAGCTCATTTCGCCGGGCTGTATGGATGCACTTGTATTTATTTATGCATCGCCTGTCAATAAAATCTTTTCTTTCTCCGTCTCACCCAAAATTCAGGATGAAATGACACGGATTACACGCCGCTATTTATGTGAGCGTCTGGAAAAGAGATACGAACGCATGGACCTTCTAATTGATATGCCTGCCTGGGATGAAAAAGCTGCCAATATACCTGTTAAAGGAAATCATCCGGATTGTCCAGCGTAACCGGGTGCCAGTTCTCCGGAAACAGCATATGATACTCCGGTTTTTCATATCTTTCGTCTAAAAGGAGCACAAACCCCGTATCATCTTCGTCCCGGATTACACGGCCGGCCGCCTGCAGGACTTTTTCCCAACCGGGGAACCGATAGGCAAACCCGAATCCGTCGCCGAACTTTTCCTGAAAATACTGCCGCATGATTTCCCTCTGCGGGCAAAGAAGAGGCAGTCCGACGCCTACCACAAGCACGCCGGACAGGCGTTCCCCGACGAGGTCAATTCCTTCGCCGAAATGTCCGCCGAGGACTGCAAAAGCATAGAGAGTCCTGTTGCCGAATTCTTCAAAACGGTCCAGAAAAGATGCCTTCTGTGCGCTGTTCATGGAAGGAGTCTGTACAAGTACGTCCGCGCTGCTGATTCCTTCTGCAGAAATCCGGTTTATCACAGCCTCGGAAAGTATACGGAGATATGCAAAAGAAGGCAGGTAAATCATATAGTTTCCGACTTTTCCTTTTGTAACGGAAAATATGGCGTCCGTTACCTTATTTACGCTGAAATTCCGCTCCTGGTAGGTTGTTTTAATAGTCCGTAAAATGCCCACGGAAAGGTTTTCCGGAGGGAACGGGCTCGAAAGCTTGAGTGTCTTGGCATCCAGGGTGTTTTTTTCACCCAGAAGCATTGTCGTATAGTAGTGAATAGGGGAAAGTGTGGCCGAGAAGAATACAGCCGCATGATTGTCCGTAATCATTTGGTGTATTTTGGATGATGCGTCAAGGCAGTCAAGGGTGATCGTGAGCTCTGTCTCAAGTCCCAGCGCCGTGTTTCCCGGAACAGCTTCCGCCGTCAGTACATAAGCGTCATCAAAATAGAGTTCAAGAACAGACAGGAAAAACCTTGCATCGAAAAAGAAATCGAGGACATTTTTGCGGATCGCCCCCGCTGGCAGCGCATCAAGGACAGGACGCACAAAGTAGCAGAACTTCCAGAGAATTTTGTAAAGCATGCGGGGAATACTCCTGGATGCACGGAAAGAATCGGCCGACATAACGTCCTTTTGTGCAATGTCTTTTTCGACAAGCGTAAAACCGTCCTCCCCGCGCAAAATACTGTCTGAAAGAATTTGAAAATACGACTGTATGTCAGCCATGTAGCCGTCAACCCTCGTGTCCATGCCGAGAAGCGCCTTGCGGCAGCCGGTGAGTTTGGAATGAAGGAGCGAAGCCGAAAACATGTCCCTTGACCTGTCCACAAGGTTATGCGCTTCGTCGACAAGCAGGACATGGTGAAGTTCCGGCTGGTTGAAATACCTTTCAAGCTTTACACGCGGGTTAAAGGCATGATTGTAGTCGCCGATGATTACATCGCAGTACATCGAAATATCAAGCGACAGTTCATGCGGGCACAAACTGTATTTCCGCGCAGTCTCAAGAATAATCGCGGGTGTGATTTCATAGTATAAAAGCAGTTCATTGACGGCTTTGGGAAGACGTTTATAATAATCTGCCGCAAAAGCGCACTGACGCGGTTCACAGTAGATTTCCGGGCAAGGGCACAGGCTCTCTTTGGCCTGCATGGTAATGGAACGCAGCAGGAGTCCTTTCCCGCGCAAATCTGCGAGCGCCTTCTGTGCAACAACCCTCGTCGAAGTCTTTGCGGTAAGGTAGAAAATCTTATCGCATTTTGCATGCGCAAGGCTTTTAACGGCAGGGAAGAGCGTTGATATTGTCTTACCGATTCCGGTCGGTGCTTCAACAAACAGCGTCGAACGGTGGGATACGGCTGATACGACTTCCTGCATAAAAACTTTCTGCCCGGCCCGCAGGTTAGGATATGGGAAAGTCAGCGCACGTATGGATTCATCCCGCTGCTTCTGGTATTTAACCAGGTTTCTGGCAAAAACAACGTAGGCATCGCACGTCTGAAAAAAGAAATCCGCCGCTTCTTTTGCGGTTATCCATTTCTTTTCTTCGACGTATTTCAGGGTTTCCACGGAAACATATCTGAGTGAGACAAAAATCCCTCTCACGTCCTGGTATTTTTCCAGGTACATATGCGTATACAGCATAGCCTGCGCCCAGTGCACGGGCTGCAGGATCTCCGATACTTCAGAAAAATCGCCGGCACATGACTTGATTTCGACAAGTGTGATCTCATCCTTGCCGTCGGTAAGTGTCTGGTGCAGTATGCAGTCGGCCCTGCCGCGGATGGAAAGCGTTATGTCATCTTCATCCCGTTCGGCGGACAGGCTGAATTCCGTTTCAACAGAGGCTGGCTGGTATTGATTTTTTAAATCGGCAAAAACACGGTTATGCAGCCGAGTGCCTTCGGCTCCCGATATTCCGGAAAAGGAAAGGGAAGACAGACCGCCTGTGCGATGGACATGCTCCGCAAGAGCCCTGACGGAAATGTCAAAGCGGCCGGCGTTGTTTTCGTCTTTGTTATTATCCATGCGGTATGCCCCCGGTAATATGCAAAAAGCCTCTGAAGGAAATCCCTCAGAGGCCTTTGCGTGGTGCGGGAAACAGGACTTGAACCTGCACGACCTTGCGATCACTAGCACCTGAAGCTAGCGCGTCTGCCAATTCCGCCATTCCCGCGGAACGTAAGTAATAATACAGGATGGAAAGAAAAAAAGCAACCCCCGAATCCGTTTTTTCAGACTCCTTTTTTTGCGTATTCATAATTCCGCAATGAATAATTATATGCATATGCAAAAGGCCTGTATCCATGTCAAATTGAAAAAATAATTTATAAAAAATACAATGGTGTTTATAATGAAAATTGTTGCTGCGAATTTCGTTAATAAGGAGGAAAAGAGCGTTGACACCACAGACAAAACCGGACAGGGAACTGCAGAAGGCGCTGAACCGCAGGAAAACCGCGAGTCTGATATCAATAACTGTTTTTGTGCTGTTTACAATTGCCGTCTTTTATTTTATCGGTGAGCCCATGCTGAAATTCGTATCCGAACCGGAAAAATTCAGGCTCTGGGTCTCTGAAAAGGGATTTTGGGGAAAGGCCTCATTTGTCGGCATGACAGCCCTGCAGGTTGTCATTGCAATTATCCCGGGAGAGCCCCTCGAGATCGGAGCAGGGTATGCATTCGGTATTTGGGAGGGAACGCTTTTATGTCTGATCGGTCAGGTCATCGGCAGCATAATTGTATTCGTATTTATCAGGTACATCGGAATCCGCGCTGTGGAGGCGTTTTTCCCTAAAGATAAAATTCAGTCGCTTGCTTTTCTTAAGGATCACAAAAAGCTTGACCTTCTTGTTTTCATTCTGTTTTTTATTCCGGGCACGCCAAAGGATATCCTGACATACTTTGTTCCTCTGACGTCCATGAGGCTTTCCACATTCCTTCTGATTATGTTTGCTGCACGAATCCCTTCGGTTATCACTTCCACGATTGGAGGCAATGCTCTCGGGCTTCAGAACTATCAGTTTGCAGCCGCCGTGTTTGCCGCGACTATTTTAATCAGCGGAATAGGAATACTGATCTACCGAAGAATAACAAAACAGAAAGAAAAATGATACAATAAAGAAGCTAATAATTTTGACAAACGAGGGAAAATCATATGCAGAATAATCGCAAGCTTTCTGAATTTCGCAAGTACATGTCCGGCCGTAAAGTTGCCGTCCTGGGGGTCGGCATTTCCAACAGGCCGCTCATCCGATATATCCATTCACTCGGAGCTGTTATCACAGCCTATGATGCACTTCCGGAAAATGACCCGGTACTGCAGAAGACACGCGCGGCTTTTGAAGCGGAAGGGATCATGCTGAACTGGTCCGTCGGACAGAACTATCTTTCGTCCCTTGCCGCAGGCGGATTTGACATTATTTTCCGCACACCAAAAATGCGTCCGGACATCCCGGAAATCCAGGATGCTGTCAGGAAAGGCTCTGTGCTTACATCGGAAATGGAAGTCTTCATGGACCTATGCCCCGCACGTATTTTCGGTGTAACCGGAAGTGACGGGAAGACAACCACAACGACGCTGATTTCCTTAATTCTTAAGGACGCCGGATATACGGTATATGTCGGCGGAAATATAGGCACGCCGCTTTTAGATCAGATAGATAAGATCAGGGAAACGGACATGGTTGTCCTTGAGCTTTCATCATTCCAGCTTCTGACAATGAAGAAGAGCGCTGATGTTGCAGTTGTTACGAATATCACACCGAACCACCTTGATGTCCATAAGGATTATCAGGAATATATTGATGCCAAAAAGAATATTTTCGTATCACAGTCATTTTCGGGACGGCTTGTCCTGAACGGTGAAAACGAGATCACAAGCTCCATGGCTGCAGATGCAAGAGGTAAAGTGTCCTATTTTTCATGGGACCAGCATAAACCGCTCAACAATACGGTTTCCGGGCTTTTTGACCATGCGTTTGTAAAAGATGAAATCCTTATGTATATGTCAGCGGGACACGAGCAGAAGATTGTACCTATGAATGATATCGTTATTCCCGGAAACCATAATGTTGAAAATTACCTTGCTGCAGCCTGCGCAGTAATGCCTTTTGTAACAATCTACAATATCGCTTCTGTCGCGAAGTCTTTTGGCGGCGTAGAGCACAGAATTGAACTGGTTCGGAATGTTGACGGCGTCCGCTATTTCAACAGTTCCATCGATACCAGCCCAAACCGTACGATTAATACGATGAATGCGCTTGCGGGACGCGGGGAACACGGTGTCCTGATTGCAGGAGGCGCTGATAAGAAATGTGATTACACAGGACTCGGAAAAGCAATCCTGTCCGTATGCAGCCGAATCATTCTGTGCGGCAGCAACGCGTCTCTGGTTCGTGATATACTGGCCCATGAGTGTGCAGACGATACCTATACCGTTATTGAAGCAGCGGACTACACGGAAGCACTGCAGAAGGCTAAAGAGCTTGCCGTACCCGGTGAAATTGTGATCTTGTCCCCGACAGGCACAAGCTATGACAAGTTCAGGCATTTTGAAGAAAGAGGCAATCTGTTTAAGAAGCTTGTGGCAGAACTTTAATCGCATTGCTTGACGAAATAGTAAAGAATATGTTATGTTTATATATACATTTACTCCGTATATTCATCGAGTAGATGCCTGAACCTTGTTAACCTATTGGAAATAAACACGATGAAGAGGAATATTACGTCAGTATAATCGCTGCAGAGAGCTGCTGTCTGGTGTGAAGCAGTGCGGATTAACTCTCGGAACTGGCCTTGGAGTGCGCTTGTTGAAAGGATATGCAGGAATGCGTTTCTGATTAGACGTAGTCGGAAGCCAACCGTTACAGCGGCAGAATATCAGGATTATTCCTCGTATTCGGTTAAGGGCATCCGTTTTAACGGATGAAGCAGAGTGGTACCGCGGAAGTTTACCTTTCGTCTCTAGAAATAAGAGACGGGAGGTTTTTTTATGCTCTGATTTTTATCATAGACAAATAGAAGGGCAGGGGAGTGGGCTTCGCTGCTGCAGTCGAATCAAGCATACGTGGAGGTACGAATATGAATTATACAAAATACAGAAGATTCCCGGCGGTGCCGATTGAAAACAGGCAATGGCCTGCCAAACAGATTGAGAAAGCACCAATCTGGTGCAGCGTGGATATGCGCGATGGAAATCAGGCGCTCGAAATACCGATGAACCTGTCCCAAAAGCTCAAGTTTTTTCAGTTTCTGGTCGACCTTGGTTTCAAGACAATCGAAATCGGATTCCCGGCGGCATCCGATACGGAATTCGATTTCTGCAGATATCTGATTGAAAACAATCTGATCCCGCATGATGTTGCCATACAGGTTCTGACCCAGTCCCGCGAACACATCATAAAAAGAACATTCGAAGCGCTGCGCGGGGCCCCCCAGGCTGTCGTACATCTGTATAATTCGACGTCCACGCTGCAGCGTGAAGTCGTGTTCCAGTTCGACAGAAACAAGTGCATTGATCTTGCCGTATCAGGCGCAAAAATGATCAGGGAATACATTGATGCCGATACAAGCAGCACGCGCTGGATTTTGGAATATTCGCCGGAAAGTTTTTCCGGCACCGAACCGGATTTCGCTGTTGAAATCTGTGATGCGGTGCTCGATGTCTGGCAGCCGACGGAAGAGAACAAAGCGATTATTAATCTGCCGAACACGGTCGAGATGGCTTCGCCGAACGTCTATGCTGACCAGGTTGAATATTACTGCACACACACAAAATGGCGCCGTGAAACAATTGTGTCCATTCATCCGCATAATGACCGCGGAACAGCTGTCGCTGCATCGGAACTCGGGATTCTGGCCGGCGCGGACCGTGTGGAAGGAACGCTTTTCGGAAATGGTGAAAGAACGGGAAACGCGGATCTCCTGACCATCGGCATGAATCTTTTCATGCACGGAATTGATCCGGAAATTGATTATTCCGATATAAACCAGATCATCGAAGTGTATGAGGAATGTACAAACCTGAAAGTGCCGCCGCGCCATCCATGGGCAGGTAAGCTTGTATTTACGGCATTCTCCGGTTCGCATCAGGATGCCATCAAGAAGGGTCTCGCGAAAATGAAGGAGCATCCTGAGCGCTGGGAAGTCCCATATCTTCCGATCGACCCGAAAGACGTAGGCAGAAGCTATGACCCGATTATCCGCATCAACAGCCAGTCCGGGAAAGGCGGCGTAGCTTTCATACTCGAGACAAATTTCGGCTTATTCCTGCCCAAGAGTTTCCAGAAAGATTTTGGAGCTATTTGTACAAAAGTATCTGACCAGCGGCAAAGCGAGCTCCTCCCGTCAGAAATATTTAAATTGTTCGATGATACATATGTCAACGTTCATGAACCTTATGAATTGAAAGGTTATCGGGAAGATTCCACGGATGACAATCATGTGACCGTCGAAGCCAAAATCAGGAAAGGCAATGAAATCCTTGAGATCAGCGGAACCGGCAATGGTTTGCTTGATGCATTCTGCGACGGCCTTTCAAAGAAAGTCGGAGAAAAACTGTCGATTACAACATATCACGAACATGCTATGCAAAGCGGTTCGGACTCTGCGGCTATAACATATGTTGAATTTGCGATTCATGACAAGGAAAAATATCTTGGCGCCGGAATTTCAAGTTCCGTATCAAAATCTTCGCTGCGCGCCGTTGTCAGCGCCGTAAATCGTATGCTGGCTGCAAAACAGCCGGATACCGATGAAGTATGAATCATTTGATGATCTGCAGGTGATCGGCGGATCGATTATTCATATTACGGACTGCAGATAAGAATACGGATTATTTTAAGAGGCAGATAAATGATAAAGTTATGCAGATACGGCCGGCTGAAATTTTTCAGCCGGCCGGATCGCATGCACACAGGGGTAAAAAAGATTGTCTAAAAAATATTGAAGTTCACCTAAA
>Ga0183100_1000070_pt1 | contig 154708 bp, 146 predicted proteins | sample Biomet2_FD_127789 | JGI IMG/M metagenome (GOLD analysis project Ga0183100, IMG submission 127789) | Microbial communities from bioreactor (seeded with anoxic lake sediment) at LBNL, California, USA - Biofuel metagenome 2 | ecosystem: Engineered > Bioreactor > Anaerobic > Unclassified ... | reverse complement strand
CTCCTGCTGGGTCTACAAAAACTACGGGAAACAGCGCTGTACCTCCCATGCCATTGGCTGGGTGACCCTCAACCGCCTGGTGCTGGAGGACATCCGGCGCAACGCTTCCGCCGCAAAGCTCGCCACGCAGAAATACATGGATATGCTCATCGCCGCCAGAACGGATAAGAAGAAGCAGGAAACCGAACGCTGCAAACGTGAGCTCAAGGCTGTGGACAAGCGGGTCGGTGAATTGTCAAAAATACTTACGAAGCTCTATGAGGATGCGGCGCTGGAGCGCATCAGCGAGGAACGGTATCAGGCGATGGCCCCCGGCTACGAACGTGAGCAGGAGCTACTAAAGGGCCAGAGGGAAAAGCTGGTAGCCGAAATTACACGCTGCGAAAAGATTTACGACGACATTGAAAAATTCCTGCCGATTATCTGGAAATACACCGATATCACAGAATTGGATGCCCATATCCTCAACGAGCTGATCGAAAAGATCGTGGTGTATGAAAAAACCATCAATCCCGACGGCAGCAAAAGCCAGCGGGTGGATATCCATTATAAATTTATCGGCTATGTGAATCAGGAGGAATGGTTTGGCACGATGCCACAATCGCCGGTACCATCTGGAACAGAGCAGATTACGCAGGATAAGCAGACCGCATAAATAAAATACGGCCGTCGGAAGAAAAATTCCGGCGGCCGTATTTTTAATCTCAATCCAGAATCCAATCGAGCAGTGCTTTGTCGTCCATGCTGCCATCGGCCAGCGCCAAGCCGACACGGATGATCTCCTCGTCTGTACAATCCTTCCCGGCTCCGTTAAGTTCCAGAAACAGGAGCATTGCCATCATGCCGGTGCGCTTGTTACCGTCAATGAACGCATGGTTGCTGATCAGCGAATATCCAAGCCTTGCGGCTTTCGCCTCAATGGTCTTATACAGCGGCACATCGTCAAAGGTCTGAAAAGGCGCATTGACAGCGGACTCCAAAAGGCCATCGTCGCGAATGCCGTCCATGCCGCCGGTTTCTTCTATCATCAGATGGTGAATCTGCTTGATGCATTCCACGGACAGCCTCTTCATTTGGCAAGTTCCTCAAAGGCGTGCCTGTTTTTGGCGAGGATGCGCTTTGCGACCCTATCGACTTCCTCCTCGCCGGCAAGCTCCTCTTTCTGAAATTGGCTGAATTCCATAAGGACATAGCGCGGCACGTTGTTCTTCAGAATAACGGCGGCGCCGTTTTCATCCACGAGCCTTGCAATACGGGAAAAATTTTGGTTGGCCTCTGTGATGGACACCAGGTTATTTGTGTTGATCTGCATGACCGACACCTCCTTCTCATTATATTATACGCAGTAATTAGGAGAAATACAACCTATATTTTGTACATGGTATTAAACTTAAAATAAAAACATTGCGATTGTAGCACGTCCAACAAGAGTATTTATACTGGCGTAGATTATTAATACAATTGTAGGTACATAAGCGCAAAATACGATGGAATAATTTGAAGCCGCCGCCCATGTGACATACATGGGCGGCAGCTTTATTTTCGTCTATTGCCTTTATTATGATTTTGCTGATCCGAATTCTACTTCAGTCATGCATTGGGTGGGTGATGACCTATTTAACAATGATTACCCGTTTTATTGCATTCTCTTAGTGGCCTATTTGACGTTATCCGGCTTGGGCCATCTCAAACTGGGAGTTGTACAGGTTTGCGTAGAAGTCGCCCTTATCGAGCAGTTCCTCATGACGACCCTGCTCCACAATATCTCCGCCGTCCATTACAAGAATCAAATCCGCGTCGCGGATGGTGGAAAGACGGTGGGCGATGACGAAGCTTGTGCGTCCTTTCATCAGACGGTCCATGGCCTTTTGGATCAGCACTTCGGTGCGCGTATCGACCGAACTGGTTGCTTCGTCTAGGATCAATATTCTCGGGTCGGCGAGGATTGTGCGGGCAATGGTCAGCAGCTGCTTCTGCCCCTGCGAAATGTTGGAAGCTTCTTCGTCGAGGACCATATTGTATCCGTCCGGCAGCGCTCGGATAAAGTTGTCGCAGTGCGCGGCCTTCGCCGCTTCAATCACTTCCTCGTCGGTGGCGTCGAGCCGCCCGTAACGAATATTATCCATAATGGTGCCGTTATAAAGCCACGTATCCTGCAGTACCATTCCGAATTTTGAGCGCAGCTCTTCACGGGTAAAATCCCGGCTGTCGTGTCCGTCGATCCGAATAGCGCCGCCGCTGAGCTCATAAAACCGCATCAGCAGTTTCACAATGGTGGTTTTTCCGGCACCCGTCGGACCGACGATGGCTATCTTCTGACCCGGTTTCACCGACGCCGAAAAATCCTTGATGATGATTTTATCGGGGGAATAGCCGAAGCGCACGTTCTTAAATTCCACCTGATATGCCTGAGGCTGCACAACGTCTGCATGCCCGGCGTCGGTACTTTCCTCTTTTTCATCCATAAATTCGAAGACTCGTTCGGCCGCTGCTGCGGTCTGCTGAATCGTGTTGGAGATGCCCGCCACCTGCGCCAACGGCTGGGTGAAGGAACGGACATACTGCACAAAAGCCTGGATATCGCCGACCGTGATAGCCTTTTGCACAGCCAGCCAGCCGCCGAGGATGCACATTGCGACGAAGCCGAGGTTGCCGATAAAGTTCATGGCGGGCATCATCAAGCCGGACAGAAATTGAGATTTCCACGCCGAGTTATAGAGTACCCTGTTCAGCCTGTCGAATTCGTCCACGCTTTTCTTCTCGCCGTTGAAGGCCTTCATCACCAGATGCGCGCCGTACATTTCTTCAATGTGCCCGTTGACATGGCCGAGATAATCTTGCTGCTGGACGAAGTATTTCTGCGAAAGCTTCATAACAGCCGTCACAAGGACCAGTGACAGCGGAATCATCAGCAACGAGACGAGCGTCATCAGCCAGCTGATGGTAAACATCATCACCAGCACACCGACCAGCGTTGTAATGGAAGAGATGATCTGGGAAATATTCTGGGTTTGATTGACCGTGTCCACATCGTTTGTGACCCGTGAGAGTACCTCGCCCTGGCTGACACCGTCGAAATATTTCAGTGGCAGACGGTTGATTTTCTCAGAGATATCCTTGCGGAACCGGTAGGAGATTTTAACGGAAACCCCCGCCATGATCCAGCTTTGAATGTATCCGGCCAGCGCGCTCAGGACGTAAAGCAACGCCAGCGTGAGCAAAATCCGCGCGATGGCGGAAAAGTCGATGCCAACGCCGCTGCCCGCGATTTTTCCCATCGCTCCCTCAAACAGCTTGGTGGTCGCTTGACCCAGAATTTTCGGCCCGACGATAGAAAAGACGGCGCTTGCGGCGGAAAAAACTAAACAGACAAGAATAGGGAGCTTATAGACCCCAAGGTATTTGACAAGCCGTTTAATCGTTCCCTTGAAATTTGACGCTTTCTCTCCGGGCATCATCATGCCGTGGCCTCCGTGACCTCCGAACCCGCCGGGCCCGCGGGAAGGCGATGGAGTTGTTTCTCTGGGACTCTTTTGTTCGCTCATGCGAGTTCCTCCTTTGAGAGCTGGGACAGCGCGATCTCCCGGTAGGTTTCACAGGTTTCCATCAGCTCATCGTGCCTGCCTTTCCCGACGATCCGGCCTTCCTCCAGCACGATGATCTGATCGGCATTCATGATGGAAGAGATTCTCTGGGCAATCAGGAGCACGGTGCTGTCTCCGGTCTCGGAATTCAGCGCCTTGCGGACCAGGGAATCCGTCTTGAAATCGAGCGCAGAAAAGCTGTCGTCGAAGATCAGGATCTCCGGATTTTTCACAAGCGCACGGGCAATCGAAAGCCTCTGCTTCTGGCCGCCCGAGACGTTTTTTCCGCCCTGGGCGATCTCCGTTTCGAAGCCTTCGGACTTTGCTGCGATAAACTCCATAGACTGCGAGATTTGGGCGGCCTTTTGGAGTGTATCCTCCGATGCATTCTCATCCGCGTACTTCAAATTGCTTTCAACCGTCCCCTTAAAAAGGGACGATTTCTGCGGAACATACCCGATCCGGTCGTGCAGCGCATGCTGCGAAGCCTTGCGCACGTCGATTCCATCCACCAAGACTTCACCCTCCGTCACATCGTAAAAACGCGGAACTAAGTTGACCAGGGTGGTTTTGCCCGAACCCGCTGACCCGATGATGGCAGTCGTCTGACCGGGCAGGGCGGTGAAGCTGATGTCGCTCAACGCATCCCGTTCCGCGCCGTGGTAACGGAAATGGACATTTTTGAATTCCACCGTTCCTTTTTGAGATTCGGTGAATGCTTCCGGCCGCTCCGGGTCTTTGATAGACAGGTTGGTGTCGATCACCTCGGAGATGCGCTGCGCCGAGACGGATGCTCTCGGAAGCATAATAAACAACATCGAGATCATGATGAAGGCCGAAAAGATCTGCATGGCGTACTGCATAAACGCCATCATGTCGCCAACCTGCATAGCGGACTGGGCGATCTGGTGTCCGCCCACCCAAACGATCAGCAGGGACATTCCGTTCATGATCAGGGTAATGGCTGGCATGAGCGCCGCCATCGCCCGGCTGACAAACAGATTGGTCTTTGTAATGTCGGAATTGACGCCATCGAAACGCTTTTCCTCAAACTTCTGTGTATTGAAGGCGCGGATGACCAGCATGCCGGAAAGACTTTCCCGTGTCACAAGGTTCAGCTTGTCGGTGAGCTTCTGCACGATCTTGAACTTCGGCAGGCAGAAGGAGAACAGCGTGAGGATCACGCCGACGAGGATAATCACAGCAACAGCGATCATCCAGGACATGGAGGTACTCTTTTGCAGCGCCATGACCGCGCCACCCACGCCGATCAGCGGCGCATAGATCATCATCCGGATGACCATGAAAACTACCGTTTGAATCTGTGTAATGTCGTTGGTGGTGCGGGTAATCAGGGATGAGGTGGAGAACCGGTCGAATTCCCGGTTTGAAAAGCTCTCGACCTTGGTAAAGACCTGCCTTCGTAGATCCATCGAAAGGCCGGCCGATACCTTCGCACCGATCAGCCCCACCAGCACGGTGCAAGCTGCGGAGAGTAGGGCGAACAGCAGCATCAACAAACCGGTGCGGGTGATGGTTTCGCTTTGGATTTTGTTCGTATCCATGCCGATTGCCTGGTATTCTGCTTTTACCGATAAAACGGCCGATTGGGTGATTGCAGAATCGCCCATGGCGTTAACTTTCTGATTCATCTGTGCCAACATCGGTTCAAGCTGTGAAGCGGGCAGCTGTTGGAGCAGGCTGTACAGATCCGTTCCCTTTGGAACCGTCACACCGCCCAGGTTTACCGGGCCACTTTCGGCCTGCGCCGCGAGCTTATCGACGTACGATACTGCCACGAAAGCCTTACCCCAAATTGGATTGATTTTTTCGTTTTCGGCATTGCCGATGGATTTCAGCTGATAGACGGGTTCTTTAGCAAGGGCTGGGTATTGACTGATTTCCTTATCGTATGCGTCCGCGGAAAGCACGGAGCGGTCGAGCAGCGTATAGTCGGTGAGGACTTCGTTTTTTTCATCGTCGTTCATAAACAGGGTGAGCTTGTTCATTTCGCTTTGACGGATTGCCTGCGGGACCGCGTTGACAATTCCACCCTGCTGAATTCCCTGATTGACAATATCGGACATATAATTTGGCAATGAAAGATCGCAGAGCACCTGAATGCCGAGCAACACAACCGCAGCAAGAATCAGGGTGACATAGGGCTTCAAATATTTAACGAGTTTCAGCACGGAGGAATCCTCCTTTTTTGAATGCTTCGATGCAAGAGGCGGTTATGTGCGGGAAATCTTTTGCTTTTCATAAATACCCCTTATTTGTGCTTCCTGAAGTGGCCATCCCGACCTCCGTGGAAGTCATCAAAGCCTCCGTGCGGATCAAAGCCTCGCATCATGAAACCAGCGTGCCGCATGGCGGCGAGACGTTCAAACATTTCGTCCCCCATACGTTCCCGTGCTTCGCGCATCCACCACTCACGCTCGTCTTGATCCATTTCTTCTCCAAGATTGGCTTCGACCGAAGCGATGACCCGGTCAAGATATTCCCCGAAAGTTTTCTGCTCGTCCTCTGAAAGGCAATTGAAAATTTCGTTGGGATTCCATTCCTGCTGCTGTTCATCTTTTCCCTTTTCGGTCAGTCTGACAAGCATCACACGCTTATCGGTTTCGGAAGGCTCACGCTCAATGTAACCGGCCTTTTCCATCTTGGACAACAATTCATTGAGAGAAGAAATTCGGATATCCAGCAGATACGACAAATCTTTGGTAGAGATGCCGTCCTGCATTTTTAGAATCGCAATCAGCCTTCCCTGCCCACGTGTGGGGTCTGCCATGGGGCCTCTTTCCGCATATGCGCGCAGATGGTGCTTGTGCAGCAGCCGCATCAGCCTTCCCAATTTTTCGTATAGTTCTGTATTCGTCTCGTTCATCGAGGATACCTCCTTGTATTTTTCTGCAGGCGCCTGTTCTACAGGTACCGTACGAAGATATTATAACGGTACCTGTAGAAAATGTCAAGGCCTTATTTACAGGTACCGTAAACATTTTATGGAAGCTTTTGATATCCACGTTGAAAGAAAAAAGTTGAGCATCCTCACCCGCAGGTTTTGCTTTCTTGTTCTCATTTGTGAATACTCCTATTTTTATAACAAGAATTGATTTTCATTGGTAATTGCACAAAATCTTCGGGATTTCCGGTGAAAAAGTACGAACGGATAATTTACAGATGCAAAAGTTAGTAAAAAACCGTTTTCACTTAGAACACGGCCATGTTTCGAATCCGCTGATTGTAAAAAGATTACCTATCCTTACATACAACCAGAGGTCGCGAGTTCGAATCTCGCATCCAGCTCCAGCAAAAAGCCCCGAAAGCATTGAGATCAATGCTTTCGGGGCTTTTTGCAAGAAGGGAAGGTAGTAAATAGCGTCTCAAGTGCCCGGCGCGGGCGGGGCGGTGCTTTTCGAAAAAGCGGAGATCAGACCGCCAGAAAATCGCCGAAAGCCAGCATGAAGGCCGCGATGGCCGAAGCGGCGGCTGTGTCATCCGGCGGCGGTGCCTCCTGGAGCCGCAGAAGCCTTGTCAGGCTCTCCGGCAATTGGCGCTCTCTTATCAGCGCCTGCATCATCGCGGCCTGGCAGGCGTTTTCCGCGGGGAGGGATCTTTGTCCAAGGGCCAGATAAAAAACACCGTCTCGCGTTGTCATCGTGACGTCGGGCTTTAAAGTCGGCAGGGTGCGTTCTATTTTGCGTTCCTTACCCATGGAGGGAGCCGCGGTTCCGTCTCCACGCGTTTACCGTGCCACAGATGGCTGTAAGGACAGTATACCGCAAAAGGCACCGTCTGCCATCCGCCCAAAGTATGAGTTTTGCTGAAAAACAAAGAAAAATTTTCAAAAAATGAACCTTTTTCAAAAAACGGCCGCTTTCCGATGGCTCACTCCGCCCTAACACCGCCGTTCTACATAGACAACGGCGTTACGCGTACCTGGATCTCGGTGAGAAATTCCTCCGGCCGCACGGTTTCCCGGTTGTCCACCAGATACAGCTCAAAGGGCGTGCCGGAGAGCGTCAGCCTTTCTTTTTTGGCCCAGACGGTCATGGCCTGCCAGCAGCGGGCGTTTTGGGTGTAATCCCCCCGATAGCGGCAGGTGAGATAGGCCCCGCCGCCAAGACGCACCTCCCCGTCGGCAGACTGGCCGTCGGCAGATTCCCCGTCGGCAGAATCCTCGTCGGCAAACGCCCCGCCCACCAGGATAAAAACGGAATCGAACACGTTGAACTGCCCCTGCGCCAATGCCTGGGGGTCAAAAAAAGCGCCAATTTCCTGATTGCCCAGGTGGGGGATCACCGCTTCGTGGCGGCACTGCAATTTTTTCACCACGAAATCCATTTCCTCATCCCGGGTGATGCGCTGGCTCAGAAGCACGCCGCGGCGCGGGGGAAGCGTCTGCACCCGAACCTCTCCCGCCGGCAGATCTCGAGCGGTCTCCAGCGCGGCGATGCGCTGGCGGAGCACCTGCTGGCGCCGCTTCCCGGCGTCGAGCTGCTGCTGCAAAAGCGATTCCTCCTGCCCCAGCAGCGTCAGCGTCTGGGAGAGGTTCTGCCCGTCCAGATAGTCCTTGATCTGGGCCATGGAAAAGTGCAGCTGCCGCAGATCTCGGATGATGTTGAGTTTGTAAAGATCCTTGAGGTGATAGAGCCGGTAGCCGTTGGTGTCCCGGCGGGGGTGGAGGATGCCCAGCTTTTCATAGTAGCGCAGGGAGTCCACACCGATGCCGTAGAGCTGCGACACCTCATGGATCTGATAGATATTTTTCACGGAAGGACCGCTCCTTTCTCCCGCCGGTCTTGCGGCGGCGTAAGTTTTCCTTGACTCTGGTATTATACCAGGGTTTATGCTCTTTGAGAAGAGAGGAGCTTGCGATCATCATGAAGACCTTGCGAAAATGGGCAAAAACGTGCTTTTGCGACGTGACATGGCAGCAGCTGGCGCTGATCGTGCTGGGCACGGCGGTTTTGTCCTTCGGCGTTCACAATATCCATCAGCGCGCCGGCGTCACGGAGGGCGGCGTCATCGGCATGATCTTGCTGCTGCACCAACATTTGGGCTGGTCGGCGGCTATTTTGTCGCCGCTGCTGGACGTGATTTGTTACGGACTGGCCTGGCGTCAGCTGGGCGTGGGATTTATCCGGCTGTCCGTCTTTTCCACGCTGTGCCTGGCGGGCTTTTACCGGCTGTGGGAGCTGTTTCCGCCGCTTTTGCCGAATCTGTCGGCGCACCCTCTTTGGGCGGCGGTGCTAGGCGGCGTGCTGGTGGGTCTGGGCGCGGGACTGGTGGTGAGCCAGGGCGGCTCCTGCGGCGGCGACGACGCGCTGGCACTGAGTATTGCCCGTGTGACCCGGTGGCGCCTTTCGGCGGCGTATCTGGTGACGGATCTCACGGTGCTGGCGCTGTCGCTGACCTATATCCCATGGCAGCGCATTATCTATTCACTGGTAACGGTGCTTATCTCCTCGCCGCTGATCGACCTGGTGCAAAGCGCGTTTGCAAAACGTAAAGAAACCGCCCTCCAAAAGGGCGGCACCCAAACCCCGGTTGACATTCCTCCCGTCTCCGATTAAAATGAGAAAAGATTGCTGAAAAGTGGGTATCCTGCAAGGGAACCCGGACCGCTGGGAAACAGGGAGGACAAAATTTTGGATCTATGGGGAAGCCTGTTCGGTAAGATCATCACCACTTTTGCCATTTCCATGGTACCGATTCTGGAGCTGCGGGGCGCCATTCCCATCGGCGTCGCCCACGGACTGAACATCTGGACCGCCATCGTGGTGTCCATTTTGGGAAATCTGGTGCCGGTACCTTTCATTATCATTTTTATCAAAAAGATCTTTGCCTGGCTGCGCAACAAGAGCCGGTGGCTCAACGACCTGGTGACGCGGATGGAAAAGCGGGCGGAGAAAAAATCGGAAGCCGTCCAGAAATACGCTTTCTGGGGATTGTTCATTCTGGTGGCCATTCCGCTGCCGGGTACCGGCGCCTGGACGGGCGCGCTGGTGGCGGCCATGCTGGAGCTGCCCATGAAGCGGGCGTTTCCCTCCATTGCCCTGGGCGTGGTAGGCGCGGGCGTGATCGTAGCCTTCGTCACCTACGGTGCGGGGGCGCTGCTGTTTTCCTAAGTGAAGAAAAGCCGGAGAGCGGACGTTTTTCATCCCGTTCTTCGGCTTTTTTTATGTCCTTTTATCTAAACAGGCAAGGGGTATCAGCCCAGAGCGCCCCGAGCGGCGAGAGCGTTCGGCTCTTCTTCCGTATAGCCCGCCTCCGCCAGCACGGCGCGGGGGTCTTGTCTCATGGGATGCGTGGGACGGTTTTGCGGCGGCCGTAGTCGGAAAAGCCGATGGGCGGCACCGGCATGGCGGGCGTCCTGCCGTGGGGACAGGAGACGGTGTCAAAGCAGTCGTTGGCCAGGGCCTGGGGGTCATGGGAGACCTCACTGTAATGGCACAGGCACTCGCTGGGGATGTCGTTGGCGGCGAAGAGCGCCTCGCGCCGGACGCAGGGGAGTGTCTTTATCAGCGCTTCTGTTTTGGCCGAAAGGCGCTTCGCCTTGCCGCTTCGGCGAATGGCGGTGAGATCCGCCAGATCCGGGTGGGAGAGCAGCTCCGGAAGACCCGGAATCCGGGCGAGGGCGGCCATGCCCTCCGGCTTTTTCAGATCCGGCACCACCATGCGCTTGACGGTGTTGGCCAGATGGAACAGCGGGCTGCTGTCCGCCTGGGCGGGGAGGGAGTGTTCCCATCCCACGGGGCGCAGCAGATCACCGCCGGGTGCTTCCGCCTTCGTCACATCGGCACCGCAGGTAACCATCACGTGTTCCGCCGCGGGCGCGGCCACCACGGTGGCCGGCTTCGGCACCCGGACGCCGGTCAGAGGAAGGTGAGCGTATCATCCATTTTGATCCCCCTGTGTAAAGTTTCCCGGCAGTATGGCAGGAAAACACGGGACTGTCCCTCGGCGCGCCGGTATAAAAGCCCCGGCGCTTGGAAAAAATTGGAGAAAATTTTACAAAATAGATGCCAACGGAAAGCCACCGTGGTATAATATGGTATTCGACTAAATCAGCTGTAAAAGCGATGCGGAGTGAGGAAACGACCATGATACGAGCGGATGAGACCTTGTTTTTGCTGGAGACAGCGCATACGGCCTATGCATTCCGGATCAGCGGCGGCGTGCCGGAGCATTTATATTACGGGGCGCGGCTGCCCCGGCGGGAGGATTATGCCCTGCTGGGGCCGTCGGTGCGCCATGAGATCGGCGGCGGCGCGGTGCTTGACACCGGCGTGTGCCTGGAAAACCGGCTGCTGGAGGTAGGGACCCCCGGTTGGGGCGACCTGCGCGCAAGCGCCGTGGAGGTGGAATTTGCCGACGGCGGCCGCGCCGCCCGCTTTGCCCTACAAAGCTGGGAGGTCACACAGCGGCAGACGCCCGCCGGTCTGCCCGCGGCGGCGGAGGGCGGCGAAACGCTGCGCCTTGTGCTGCGCGAGACAGCCCATGATCTGGTCTTGGAGCTTTTTTATACGGTATTTGAAGAGACGGACGTGATCTCCCGCTGGGCCCGGCTCACTAACCGAGGAGGCCAGGGCGCGGCGGTGCTGCGCCTGATGAGCAATCAGGTGGACATGGAGGCGGGGGACTATCAGATGGTGTTCTTCCGGGGCGCCTGGGCACGGGAGATGGAGAAGACGGTGCAGCCCTGCCGGGGCACGGTGTCCGGCGGCAGCCGCACCGGCACCAGCTCCAGCCGCTGCAATCCCTTTGTGATGCTCTGCCGCCCCGACACCGGGGAGGAGAGCGGCGATTGCTGGGGCTTCAACCTGCTTTACAGCGGAAATCATTTTTACGCCGCCGAGGAAAACGCTTTCGGGCAGGTGCGCTTTTTGCAGGGCATGGGCACGGAGGGCTTCCGCTGGCAGCTGGCGCCTGGGGATTTTTTCGATGCGCCGGAGGCCGTGATGACCTACGGCCGGGGCTTCGGCGCCGTCAGCCGGCAGATGCACGCCTTTGTCCGCCGCCACATTGTCCGAGGGTACTGGCGGGATCGGGAGCGGCCGGTGCTGCTCAACAGCTGGGAGGCGTTTTATTTCCGGTTCAACCAGAAAAAGCTGGTGGAGCTTGCCAAAGAGGCCAAGAGCCTGGGGGTGGAGCTGTTCGTTTTGGACGACGGCTGGTTCGGCCGCCGGGACGACGACACCTCCTCTCTGGGGGACTGGACGCCCAATACAAAAAAACTGCCCCAGGGGCTGACGGGTTTTGTGAGCCAGCTCAAAGGGCTGGACATGGCCGCCGGCATCTGGGTGGAGCCGGAGATGGTCAGCGAGGAAAGCGACCTCTTCCGCGCCCATCCCGACTGGATTCTGGGGCGGAAGGAGCAGGCGGTGGGCCGGCACCAGTATGTGCTGGACCTCACCCGCCCGGCGGTGTGCGCCTATGTGCTCTCCGCCATGCGCCGTGTGTTCGCCAGCGGCGTTTCCTATGTGAAATGGGACATGAACCGCAATCTGACGGATACCTGGTCCTCCTTCTGGCCGCCGGAGCAGCAGGGCGAGGTGGTTCACCGCTATCAGCTGGGGCTTTACGGCATTTTGCAGAAGCTGACAGAGGAGTTTCCCCAGGTGCTGCTGGAGGGCTGCGCCTCCGGCGGCAACCGGGCGGATCTGGGGATGCTGTGCTACTGCCCCCAGTTCTGGGCCAGCGACAACACAGACGCTCTGTGCCGCCGGGACATCCAGGCGGGGTACAGCTATGGCTACCCGCTCTCGGTGCTGGGGTGCCACGTCTCCGACTGCCCCAACCACCAGACGCTGCGCCGCACGCCGCTGCACAGCCGGTTCCAGGTGGCAGCGCTGGGGCTTTTGGGCTATGAGCTCAACGTCCAGGAGCTGGGCGCGGAGGAGAAAAAAGAGATCCGCCGGCAGATCGCCTTTTATAAGCGCCACCGGCGTCTTTTCCAGTTCGGCACGCTCTACCGCTGCGAGGAAACGGAAGATACCTCCTTCACCGTGGTGACCACGGAGGACGGAAACAGCGCGGCGGGGCTGTACTTCGTCCGGGAAAACCGGGCCAACGGGGTACAGAGCCGCTTGCGGGCCAGGGGATTACGGGAAGAGGAACTTTATCACCTCACCAGCCGTCCAATGGCTATACGGGTGCAGGACTTCGGCTCTTTGGTGAACATGATGTCCCCGGTGCATCTCAGGCGGGAATCCGCGGTGGTGGCGGCGGCGGACAAGGTGCTGGGCCTGCGGGAGCCGGCGGAGGACATCACGGCCTCCGGCGCTTACTTCATGACGGCGGGCTTTTGCCCCATCCAGTCTTACGGCGGCACTGGATTTGACACAAAGACACGGGTAATGAAGGACTTTGACAGCCGTCTTTACCTGTGGCGCCGGGTCAAGTCCGGGGACAAGACTGTAAAAAAACCGTAAAAGAGTTGATTTCCCTAAGGGTATCTGGTATAGTGTTCCATATTTCACAGGGAAATTTTCTGTGAGGGGCAGTACCTTCGGATGAAACATACTTTTACGCAGGAGACGTTTGTTTGATATGCTGCAACGATTCAAATATTCCATTGTCACGCTGATGAAGCTGGGCGTGTTTGCCCTTTGCTGGTGGACGTTTTTCGGTCTGTTCGGCATCCGGCACTTTTATCTTTTGAATTTCAGCCGTACCTCCGGCATCACCTGGATCACCTTCGGCGTGGTCTATGTGCTGATGTCCCGGGTCTACGGCGGGTATGACATCGGCAAGCGCAAGAGCAAGCCCATCATTTTCGCTCTTTCGCTGACGGTGTTTGTCACCGACCTTATTACTCACCTCTTTTTGTGCATCATGAACACCACCGTGGTCCACGGGGGCCGCTTTGTGTATGAACAGCCGCTGCTGCTGTTGGCCGTGTTCGTGGTGCAGGTGGCTGCCATCGTGGTGGTCAGCTATCTGGGCAACGACCTCTATTTCAAGATCAATAAGCCCCTTAAGTGCCTTGTCATCACCCAGCGGGGCGAGGATGTGGAGTTGCTGCTGCGGAAGGTGGGCCGCTTCAAAAAGCAGTACCGGGTGGAGGAGGTCTCCTATGCCGATGACCCCGACATCTTCAGCCGCATCGACCGGTACGAGGGCATCTTTATCTACAACCTGGTGCCCTCCGAGCGATCGGGCCTCATCGACTACTGCTACGACACCAAAAAGGACATCTATTACAGTGTGGAGATCTCGGACATCGTCACCATGCGCGGCGAACGCGTGCTCTTTGACGACAAGTCCATGATCTGCTCCCCTGCCAAGGGGCTGACCTTCGAGCAGCGCATCGTCAAGCGGGCGATGGATCTTTTCATCGCCTCCGTGGGCATCATCCTCACATCGCCTTTGATGCTGGTGACGGCGCTTTGCATCAAGCTGGAAGACGGAGGCCATGTGTTTTACAGGCAGAAGCGTGCCACCTACGCGGGGCGTGTCTTTGAGGTCATCAAGTTCCGCTCCATGCGGGAGGTGGGGACGGTGAACCGTTCCGTCACCAAGGACGACGACCGCATCACGAAAGTGGGGCGCTTCATCCGCAAGTTCCGTATCGACGAGCTGCCCCAGCTTTTCAACGTCATCAAAAGCGATATGAGCATCGTCGGCCCCCGACCGGAGATGCTGGAAAACGTGAACCGCTACACCGGCGAGCTGCCGGAGTTTGCCTACCGTCTGCGGGCCAAGGCGGGTATTACCGGCATGGCGCAGATCTACGGCAAGTACAACACCTCCCCCAAGGACAAGCTGATCCTGGATCTGACCTATATCGAGCAGTACAGCATTTGGCTGGATATCAAGCTGATCCTGCGGACGATCCTGGTGCTGCTGACCTCCGACGAGAGTACGGAGGCCTTCGACAAAAGCGGCAAGGAGGGCAGGCATGGCAAATAAGAAGAGGGCTGTGCTCATCAGCTGCTCGGATCACTACACCCACAGGCTCTTTGCGATAGACGAGTATTTGAGATCCGCCGGTTTTTTCACCACCTATGTGACCAGCGATTTCGACCACTCGTCTAAACGCGCGCTTAGGTGCTCTGTGCCGGGGTGCGTGCAGCTGCCCGCCCGGCCCTATCAGAAAAATCTGTCGCTGGATCGGATTTTGTCCCACCGGCAGTACGCAAAAGACGTGTTTCGGTGGCTGGAGGAGCAGGAGGAGCCGGATCTGGTGGTGACGCTCCTGCCGCCCAACTATCTGGCCCAATACGGCGCTGCGTATAAAAAGCGCCACCCCCATGTGCATCTGATCTTCGACATCTTTGACCTCTGGCCGGAGACGTTTCCCTTTGGGAAACTGAAAAAGCTGCTCTCACTGCCCTTCTCGGTGTGGGCGGGCATCCGGGACCGGCACCTCTCGGACGCTGATCTTGTGACGGCGGAGTGTGATCTCTTCGGCGAGAAGCTGGGTCGCTCGGATATCCGCACGGTGTATCTGGCGGCACGGCCGCTGGCGGGCGTCAGTTATGATTTCACCGGCGGCTTTGACACCTTACAGCTTTGCTATCTGGGGGCCATCAACAACATCATCGACATTCCCGCCATCGCCCGATTGCTGCGGGCGCTCACGGCGTACCGGCCGGTGTCGCTCCACGTCATCGGCGGCGGCGAGCGGCAGCAGGAGCTGCTGAGCGCTTCCGAGGGCGCGGGGGCGCGGGTGGTGTACCACGGCGTCCTCTATGACGAGGCGGAAAAGCACGCCGTCATGAACGGCTGTCACTTCGGGCTGAATCTGATGAAGGAGTCGGTGTGCGTGGGGCTGACCATGAAATCCGTGGACTATCTCAAGCACGGCCTGCCCCTGCTTTCCAACATTCCCGCGGACACGCAGCGCCTCATTGCCGAAAAACATATCGGCGTGCAGGTCACGGGCGACGGCGTGGCGTGCGCGGCGGCGGTGGCGGCCATGGGACCGGTGGAACTGCTGGCGCTGCGTGAAAACGCCCGGCAGGCCTTTTCACAGCTGTTCGACCTGCGGGTGATCTGCGCGCGGTACGAAACGCTGCTTTCCCCTTTGTGGGATGGCGACAAGGAAAAGGAGGCGGAGCATGGAAACGACAGATAACACGGTGGTGATCCTGCTGGCCGCCTACAACGGCGCGGCGTACCTGCCGGAGATGATCGAATCTCTTCTGGCTCAGGACACGGACGACATTCGCCTTGTTTTGTCGGACGACCACTCCAAGGACGAAACGCCCGCTCTTTTGGCGGATTATGCCGCCCGTTTCCCGGGGAAAATTGTCTATCACGATTCGGGACTGCGCTTCGGCAGCGCCCAGAAGCATTTTATGTATCTCCTGTCTCGGTTCGGGGACAGCGCGCCCTACTTCATGTTCTGCGATCAGGACGACGTGTGGCACAGGGACAAAGTGCGAAAGACCCTGGCGCTGATGAAAAAGACTGAAACGGAAGAAAAACGCCCCACGCTGGTGCACACCGATCTTCGCGTGGTAGACCAAGGCCTGCGGGAGATGGCGCCCTCCTTTTTGCGCTATTCCCGTCTGGACGGCGGCTGCACGGCACTGCGCCGGCTTCTGGTACAAAACGTGGTGACAGGCTGCACCGTGATGGTGAACCGGGAATTGGCGCGCCTTGCGGGAGACGAGATCCCGGAGGCGTGTCTCATGCACGACTGGTGGCTGGCGCTGCTGGCCTCCGCCTGCGGGCGCGTGGGCTTTTTGGACGAGGCCACCATCGACTACCGCCAGCACGGCACCAACACGGTGGGCGCCAAGGACGCGGGGAGCCTGACCTATGTGACGGGCAAACTGCGGGAAAACCGCATGAAAACGGCCATTTTTGATACGTTTGACCAGGCGGAGGCACTGGCCGACCGCTATGCCGGGGTGCTGCCCACGGCGGCGGAGGCGACGCTGCGTGACTACGGGGCGCTGGCCCGCAAGGGAAAGCTGGCGCGTGTGGTTGCTTACAGCAGCGGCGGCTTCTGGAAACAGGGCCTTGCCCGACGGGCGGGGCAGCTGCTCTGGGGCTGAAGCGGACGACGCGGCCAAAACAGTAATTTAAGTAAATCAGGTGAAGAAAATGAACATCATTCCCACGGCCATTCCGGAGGTGCGAATTATCGAACCCGACGTGTTCGGGGACAACCGGGGCTGGTTCATGGAGACATGGTCCACCCGGAAATACGAGGCGCTGGACTTTGTTCCCGTGCAGGATAACGAGAGCTTTACCGCGGTGAAAGGCACCCTACGGGGCATCCACTATCAGTGCGATCCCATGTGCCAGGCCAAAATCGTCCGCGTCACGGCGGGGGCCGTCATGGACGTGGCGGTGGACCTGCGGAAAGGATCGCCCACCTATCTCCAATGGGTCAGTGTGGAGCTTTCGGCGGAGAACAAGCGCCAGTTTTACATTCCCCGTGGCTTCGGCCACGGCTTTGTGACGCTGACGGACAACGTGCAGTTTGCCTATAAGGTGGACAATCTCTACTCCAAGGAGTGTGACCGCTCCCTCCGCTTCGACGATCCCCAGATCGCCGTGAACTGGGGAGTGGCGGCGCCTGTCATCTCCGAAAAGGATCGTTCGGCCCCGTATCTGGCCCAGAGCGACTGCTCCTTTGTCTGGGAAAAGAAATAAAGTCAGCATAAAAAGAGGACGAAACAAATGAGACAAGAGAGCCTGACGGAGAAGGTGAAGCACGGCCTGGGCCGCATCGTTCCCCGTGGATTGAAGGACCGATGCAAGCAGGCTTACTATACGAATCAGAACCGCCGCGTGATGAAAAAAACGGCGGGCGATCCCCTGCCGGCGCTGACGCCGGGCGTGCGGATGTACGCCTACATGGGCGGAGCCTTCGGTGTGGGGATGCTGGGCGGCATGGTGGCCAGCGGCTGCCGCGGCGCGGAGATCCCCCTTTCCATCGGCGCCGTGCGCGTGGGCGACCTGCATCGCTTCGCCGCCACCCCCTGGGACGACCTCATCGAGCCGGAGGGGTATAAGACCAACAATCTGTTTATTTTCAATGCCGACTGCGCCCAGCAGCTTGTGGCCCGGGTAGGAGCGGAGAAGCTGCGGGGCCGGTACAACATCGGCCTTTGGGCGTGGGAGCTGCCGGAGTTTCCCGACCGGTGGCGCGCCAGCTTCGAGCCGTTTGACGAGATCTGGACCATCTCCGACTTCTGCCGGGCGTCCATCACCAAAAAATCTCCTGTGCCGGTGCGGACGCTGCCTTTGGCCATCACGGTGAAGCCGGATCCCCACTTGACACGCCGGGAGCTGGGACTGCCGGAGGAGAGCTTTTTGTTCCTCTCCATGTACGATATCCTCAGCATCTCCCAGCGCAAAAACCCCAGAGGGGCCATCGACGCCTTTTTGCGGGCCTTTGGCCCCGACGACCGGCGACGCGCCCTGGTGGTGAAGGTGAACCACGCCGCTCAGGCCCCCCGGGAGATGGAGGAGCTGCGGCGTCTGGCGGCGGGGGCGTCCAACATCTATCTGGTGGAAAAGGACATGACACTCTTCCAGGCGCATGGACTCATCCGCCTTTGCGACTGCTTCGTGTCGCTGCACCGGGCGGAGGGCTTCGGCATTCCCGTTGCCGAGGCCATGCTGCTGGGAAAGCCGGTGGTGGTGACGGGCTGGTCGGGAAACATGGATTTCACGTCGCCGGCCAACGCCTGCTGCGTCAAATACCGTCTGGAAGTCATCGGCGACAAGGCCCGCCCGCCTTACGACGCGTGGCAGCACTGGGCGGAGCCGGATCTTTCGGACGCCGCCGGCTATATGAAGCGCCTGGCGGACGACCCTGACCTCTGCCGCGCGCTGGGGTCGGCGGGACAGGAGACCATCCGTAGCCGCTATTCCGCCGCCGCCTGCGGCAGCGCCATGCGCAAGCTGCTGAAACTCTGAGACGGAGAAGGCCGGGGGGATTTTCGGGGCCTTTGCGCTTTCGTTCCTCCGCATCACGGGACTTTTTTGATCTGCCACAGCCGGGCGCCTGGGTGTCCGGCTGTTGTGCTGCGGTTTTGTCGGTTTTGACGACTTTTTTCTGTTTTCAGCAGGAATATCGGCTGAGAAACGGAAAAATAGGTGGACTTTCAGAGCCAACTGGGGTATAATGCTAAAATGTATCGGTACCTGTTGACAGATGGTTTTTTGGTAGGAACCATGATGGATAAGAAAGGCAGAAACATATGAATCAGAAAGCAATCTATGATCGTTGGTGCGGCAAAGCCGTTTCCGACCCGGACTTGCAGCGGGAGCTCCATGAGATCGCCGGGCAAGACGACGCCATTGAAGACCGCTTTTATCGGGAGCTGGAGTTCGGCACCGGCGGGCTGCGGGGCGTTATCGGCGCCGGCACCAACCGCATGAATGTCTATGTGGTGGGCAAGGCCACCCAGGGCTACTGTCAGTATCTGAAGGCACATTTTGCCGCGCCCAGCGTGGCTGTGGCCTATGACAGCCGCATCAAATCCCCGCTCTTTGCCCGGACGGCTGCCGGTGTTTTCGCCGCCAACGGCGTCCATGTATATATGTATCCGAAGCTGATGCCCACCCCGTCGCTGTCTTTTGCCGTCCGGCATTTTGAGTGCAGCGGCGGCATCGTGATCACGGCCAGTCACAATCCGTCCAAATACAACGGATACAAGGTCTACGGACCCGACGGCTGCCAGATCACCACCCAGGCCGCTTCGGATATTCTTGCGTGTATCGGCGAAATCGACGCCTTTGACGGCGTTGTCTCTCTGCCCTTTGACGACGCGCTGGAGCAGGGCCTTGTGACGTATATCGGAGACGGTGCGGTACAGACTTATATAGATACCGTGTCCAAAGAATCCCTGCTGCCCGCCTCCGTGCCCAAGGATATCGCCATCGCCTACACGCCCCTCAACGGCGCGGGCATCAGTTGTGTGCCCGGGTGCCTGGCGCAAAACGGCTTTACCAACATTTCCATTCCCGAAGAGCAGGGGACGCCCGACGGGCATTTCCCCACCTGCCCCTACCCCAACCCGGAGATCCGGGAGGCCCTCACCGTGGCCATCCGCCACGCGGGCGAGGTGGGCGCAGAACTGGTGCTGGCCACCGACCCCGACTGCGACCGTGTGGGCGCCGCCGTCAAGGTGAACGGGGACTACGTCCTCATCAGCGGCAACCAGATGGGCGTGCTGCTGCTGGACTTCGTGTGCCGTATGCGCGGTGAAAAGGGCGCCATGCCCGCCCGGCCCGTGGCGGTAAAGACCATCGTCACCACCAAGATGGCCGAGCATGTGGCCAAACACTACGGCGTGGAGATCATTAACGTCCTCACCGGCTTTAAATACATCGGCGAGCAAATCGGCCTTCTGGAAAAGAACGGGGAGCAGGAGCGCTACCTCTTCGGCTTTGAAGAGAGTTACGGCTACCTCAGTTCCACCGCCGTCCGGGACAAGGACGGCGTCAACGCCGCGCTTTTGATCTGCGAGATGTTCGCCTGGTACAAGCACCAGGGCAAGACCCTGCTGGACGGCTTGCAGGCGCTTTACGCGACCTGCGGCTATTATACGGAAAAACTCCTGAGCTTCACCTTTGAGGGCGCCTCCGGCTTCCGGAAGATGCAGTATCTCATGGCGGAGCTGCGCCGGGCACCGCTGCATCAGGCGGCGGGCATGGCCGTGGAGACGGCCACGGACTATCTCTCGGAGGGCACGGGCCTTCCCAAGTCCGACGTGGTGCAGTATCACCTCACCGGCGGCACCGTGGCCACCGTGCGTCCCTCCGGCACTGAGCCAAAGCTGAAGATCTATCTCTCCGCCTGTGGCAGGGACGGACAGGAAAGCGCCGCCGTGGTGGCGGAGCTGGAAAAATTCTTTACGGACTGGATCCATGAAAACGAAGATCGCGCTTGATGTACAGGTCTGCCTGGGGCAGCGCTCGGGCGTGGGCACCTACGCCTACGAGCTGGTGCGGCGTATGGAACCGGACGGGGACACCGCCTACTTCGGCGAGTGCTTCAACTTTCTGGGCCGCAACGACAACAGCGAAGCGCTGCGGGACATCCGCCTGCCCGTCCACGTTCATCAACTGATCCCCTATGGGTTTTACCGCAACCACTGGGACGTCATGCCGGTGCGGTATGACAGCCTCTTTCCCAAGGCGGACATCACCCACTTTTTCAATTACACCGTTCCGCCGGGAGTGGGCGGCAAGGTGCTTTGCACCCTTTTCGACATGACCTATCTCCGGCATCCCGAGACCATGGAGCCGGGGAATCTGCGGCGCATCCGCCGGGACATCGACCAGAGCGTCCGCCGCAGCGACGCCATCATCACCATCTCGGAGTTTTCCAAGCGGGAGATTATGGACTTGCTGGACGTGCCGGAGGAAAAGCTCCGCGTTATCTACTGCGCCGCCCCTGTGCCGGCGGCGCCTGCGCCCTTTGACACGGTGCGGGAAAAGTTCGGGCTGCAAAAGTCCTACATCCTCTTTGTGGGCAACACCGAGCCCCGCAAGAACCTGCTGCGGCTGTTGGAAGCCTATGGGCAGCTGGGCGATTGCGATGTGCAGCTGGTGCTCACCGGCGGTAGCGGCTGGCGCTCGGAGGAGATCCACCAAAAGGCGGCGTCTTTGCCCGGCGTGCGCCTGACGGGCTATGTGTCCGAGGCGGAGAAGGCGTCGCTTTTTGAAAATGCCGCCGTTTTTGCCTACCCCTCGCTGTATGAAGGCTTCGGCATTCCCGTGCTGGAGGCCATGCGCTGCGGCACGCCGGTGGTGTGTTCCGACGCTGCCTCCATTCCGGAAGCGGCGGGTGAGGCCGCCCGGTATGTGGACCCCCTGGAGGCATCCAGCATCGCCGCGGGACTGCGGGACGTGCTGGAGCATCCGGCACTGGCTGATGAGCTGCGGGAGAAGGGATACAGGCAGGAGCGAAAATTCAACTGGGACGCCTCGGCGCGAGCGCTGCGGGCTGTCTATGAGGAGTTGCGATAATGGAACGAAAGAATATATGCTATCCGATGGAGCTGGCCCCCGCCTACAAGGATTATCTCTGGGGTGGGAACCGTCTGGAGGAGTTGTACGGCAAAAAAAGCGGCCTGTCCGTCACGGCGGAGAGCTGGGAGCTGGCCTGCCACAGGGACGGCCGGTGCACCGTTGCCAACGGCCCCTGCGCGGGACAGACGCTCTCGGAGGTGCTGGGGTGCGGAGATGATTTCCCGGTTTTGGTGAAGCTCATTGACGCAAAAAAAGATCTCTCCATCCAGGTGCATCCCTCCGACGCCACCGCCGACAAGGAAAAGGGCGAGCACGGCAAGGCAGAGATGTGGTATGTGGTGGAGTGCCGGCCCAAAAGCGCCATCTACTATGGCTTTGCCCAGTTCATGACGCCGGAGGCGTTTACAAAAGCCGCCGAGGACGGCACCATCTGTCAGTATCTCAACCGGGTGGAGGTCCACAAAGGCGACGTGTTTTTCATGCAGCCAGGCACCGTCCACGCCATCGGCGCGGGGATGCTGATCGCGGAGATTCAGCAAAGCTCCAACACCACCTTCCGCATCTACGACTATCAGCGCGTGGGGGCGGACGGCAGGCAGCGGGAACTGCATCTGGATCGGGCGGCCGCGGTGGTGGACTATGAACCCATCGCGCCCGAGGAGTGTCGGGTGAACGCCCAGGCACGCTACCGGGGCTTTACCATGGCAGAGATGTTCTCCTGCCAGTATTTCAAGGCCTACTGCCTGGACACCCACGACCGAGCCGACCTGCGGGTGGGAGAAGAGGAGTTCCACCATCTGCTGGCCGTTGAGGGTGAGGGCTTCATTCACTGGAACGGGAAAACCTACCCCCTCCGGGGCGGCTCGTCCTATTACCTGCCCCAGGGTCTGGGCGCGTACGAGATCTGCGGCACCTGTCGGGTGCTTTTAACCATTGCTTGAGGAGGAACATATGAAAAGAACCGCGTTGATTATGGCAGGCGGCCGGGGCGAACGCTTCTGGCCCAAGAGCCGCAAGGCCCTGCCCAAACAGTTTTTGTCCCTTACCGGGGACGGCAAGACCATGATTCAGCTCACTGTGGAGCGCATTTCTCCGCTGGTGGCCATGGAGGACATCTATATCGCCACCAACCGTGATTACAAGCACCTGGTGCAAGAACAGCTGCCGGGCATCCCGGAGGAGAACATCCTCTGCGAACCGGTGGGCCGCAACACGGCGCCGTGCATCGGTCTGGGCGCGGAGCACATCGCCAGAAAATACGGCGACGCGGCCATGATCGTCCTGCCCTCCGACCACCTGATCCAGTACACCGCCATCTTCATCAACACGCTGAAATCGGCGCTGCGGGTGGCCGAGGCGGGAGAGAATCTGGTGACCATCGGCATCACCCCCGACGTGCCGGAGACCGGCTACGGCTATATCAAGTTCAACAGCGACGAGATGATGGGCGACGCCTACGCCGTGGAACGGTTCGTGGAAAAACCCAATCTGGAAACGGCCAAGCAGTATCTGGCCTCCGAGCAGTACCTGTGGAACAGCGGTATGTTCATCTGGAAGGTCAGCACCATTTTGAAAAATCTGGAAGCCCATATGCCCGACACCTATGAGGGCCTGTGCCGCATTGCCGGCGCCATCGGCACGGCGGAGCAGGACGCTGTGCTGCAAAGCGAGTTTACCGCCTTCAAGTCCGAATCCGTGGACTACGGCATCATGGAAAAGGCGGAGAACATCTGGATCCTGCCTGGCTCCTTCGGCTGGGATGATGTGGGCAGCTGGCTGGCGGTGGAACGGTTCAACAAGGCCAACGAATTCGGCAACGTTATCTCCGGCGACTTTGTCAGCATCGACACCAAAAACTGCATCCTGCAAGGCAAGGACAAGCTCATCGCCACCGTGGGCGTTCGCGATCTCATCGTGGTGGACGCGGGGGACGCCCTTCTCATCTGCCAGAAGGACAACGCCGGCAGCATTAAGAAAGTACTGGAAATTTTGAGTAGAAGTAATAGACAGGAGTATGTGTAACATGAAAAAAGCATTGATCACCGGTATCACCGGTCAGGACGGTTCCTATCTGGCAGAGCTGCTGCTGGAAAAAGGCTATGAAGTGTACGGCATCTGGCGCCGCAAGAGCTATGTGGACTATGGCAACGTGGCCCACATCAAGAATAAGATCCACTTTATCTACGCCGATATGACCGACCCCATCTCCCTCATCACCGCCATGCGTATTTCCCAGGCGGACGAGGTCTACAACCTGGCGGCCCAGAGTTTTGTGGCCACCAGTTGGGAGCAGCCCCTGGCCACCGCGGACATCGACGCCATCGGCGTGACCAACATGCTCGAGGCCATCCGCAACGTGAAGCCCGAGGCCCGCTTCTATCAGGCGTCCACCTCCGAGATGTTCGGCCTGGTGCAGGAGATCCCCCAAAAGGAGACCACTCCCTTCTATCCCAGAAGCCCCTATGGCGTCGCCAAGCTGTACGGCCACTGGATCACCAAGAACTACCGTGAGAGCTACGATATGTACGCCTGCTCCGGCATTCTCTTCAACCACGAGTCCGAGCGCCGCGGTATGGAGTTCGTGACCCGCAAGATCACCGACGCCGCTGCCCGCATCAAGCTGGGCAAGCAGGAGTATGTGGAGCTGGGCAACATGGATGCCAAGCGTGACTGGGGCCACTCCAAGGACTATGTCCGCGCCATGTGGCTGATGCTCCAGCAGGATAAGCCCGACGACTATGTGGTGGCCACGGGTGAAACCCGCACCGTCCGCGAGTTCGTGGACGCCGCCTTCCGTGCCGTTGGCATTGAGCTGGAGTTCAAGGGTTCCGGCATGGACGAGGTGGGCATCGAAAAGGCCACCGGCAAGGTGCGTGTGAAGGTGAACCCCAAGTTCTTCCGCCCCGCCGAGGTGGAGCTGCTGCTGGGCAGCCCCGAAAAGGCCGAAAAGCAGCTGGGCTGGGTGCGTGAGATCAGCTTCAACGATCTGGTGTCCCGCATGGCGAAAAATGATTTGGAATTGGTGAGCAAGGAATGAAAAAAGCATTGATTATCGGCGGTGCCGGCTTTGTGGGCCAGCATCTGGCCCGGCATCTGCACGATGATCTGGGCTGGCAGACGGCTGTGACCAAACTGCCCTTTGAGACGCCCACGCTGCCCTTTGCCGACGTATACGATCTGGACATCCTGGATCAGGAGGCCGTCACCGGCCTCTTGACCCGGGTGCAGCCCGACTATATCTTCCATCTGGCGGCACAGAGCTCCGCGGCGCTGTCGTGGAAAAAGCCTGCCATGACGGTGGATATCAACATCAAGGGCGCCGTCAACGTGTTGGAGGCGGTGCGTGCCCTGCCACGGCAGCCCCGTGTGCTGCTCATCGGCTCCAGCGAGGAGTACGGCAAGGTGTCGGAGGCGGAGTGCCCCATTACCGAGAAGCAGGAGGCCCGCCCCGGCAACATCTACGCCGCCACCAAGGTCTGCCAGGAGATGATCGGCAAGCTCTATGCCGACGCCTATCAGATGGACGTGATGGCCACCCGGTCTTTCAACCATGTGGGCCCCGGACAGGCCCCCATTTTCGTGGTGGCGGATTTCTGCAAGCAGGTGGCCGAGGTGGAAAACGGGCAGCGTGAGCCGGTGCTGCGTGTGGGCAATCTGGCTGCCGCCCGCGACTTCACGGACGTGCGGGACGTGGTGCGCGCCTACGCGCTTCTGGCGCAAAACGGCCGCCGTGGCGAGATCTACAACGTGGGTACCGGCAGAGCCGTGACCATCGAGAGCATTTTGCAGATGATCCTCCGGCAGTCCGGGGCTTCCATCCGGGTGGAAAAAGACCCGGAGCGGTTCCGCCCGCTGGACGCGCCTCTCAACGTGGCAGACATTTCCAAGCTGCGCGCGGATACCCAGTGGCAGCCTGTGATCCCCTTGGAGCAGACCCTTCAGGACACTCTGAACGAATGGCGAAAGGCGGTTTCTTGCTGATATGGGAATGACCCGAAAGACACTCAGAGAACTTTATGACTATCGGAACATGATCTATATGCTGGTGCGCAAGGACCTGCGCGGCCGGTACAAGGGGTCTGCCCTGGGCTTTTTATGGACGTTTTTAAACCCGCTGCTGCAGCTGGCGGTCTACACGCTGGTGTTTTCCACGGTGATGCGGGCGGGTATCCCCAATTATTATCTCTTTTTGTTCGTGGCGCTGATCCCGTGGCTGGCCATGGCCAACTCGGTGAACGGCGGCGCCACCTGCATTTTGTCGCAGCAAAATCTGGTGACAAAGATCCACTTTCCCCGGCAGGTGCTGCCCATCGCCGCCGTCACCACCAGCTTTGTGAACATGCTTTTGTGCATGATCGTGGTGCTGGTAGTGTGCGCCTTCGGCGTGGGGCTGGACCTGGCCATTTTGTGGTATCTTATCCCCACCATGCTCATTGAGTACATTCTGGCGATGGGCCTTGCCTTTCTGGTCTCGTGCCTGACGGTATATTTCCGGGATCTGGAACATATCATCGGCATTTTCGTGATGGCCTGGCAGTTCCTGTCCCCTGTGATGTACGGCATCGACATGGTGCCGGAAAGGGTCTATCACATCTTCATGCTCAACCCCATGACGGCGGTGATCCTCTCCTACCGCGACATCTTGTTTTACAAGACGGCGCCGCATCTGAACACCATGCTTCTGGCGCTGGGAATGGGTATTTTCTTCCTGGTGGTGGGCTGGTTCGTCTTTGCCAAGCTGGAGCGACACTTCGCGGAGGAACTGTGATGGAAACAATGAAAAGAGAAACGGCAACGGAGAATCAGGACATCGCCATCTCCGTCCGCGATATTACCAAGAGCTTTAAGGTCTATTATGACAAAGGCGTGAGCCTGAAAGACAAGCTGCTCTTCCGCGGTCGGGGCCGGTATGAAAACCACCAGGTGCTCCGGGGCGTCAGCTTTGACGTGAAGCGGGGGGAGGCCATCGGCCTCATCGGCCAGAACGGCTGCGGCAAGTCCACCACGCTGAAAATGCTCACTCAGATCATGTACCCAGACAGCGGCACCATCACCATGAAGGGCCGTGTCTCGGCGCTGATCGAGCTGGGCGCCGGCTTCCACCCGGACATGAGCGGCCGTGAGAATATCTACACCAACGCGGCCATTTTCGGCCTGACCCGCAAGGAAGTGGATGCCTGCGTGGAGGAGATTATCGCCTTTTCGGAGCTGGGCGAGTACATTGACAACCCCGTGAGGACGTACTCCTCCGGTATGTATATGCGTCTGGCCTTTTCCGTGGCCATCAACGTCAACGCCGACATTCTGCTGGTGGACGAGATCCTGGCCGTGGGCGACGCCGCGTTCCAGGCCAAGTGCTTCAACAAAATGCGGGAGATCAAGGCGGAGGGCACCACCATCGTCATCGTGTCCCACTCCTTGGGTCAGATCGAGCAGATGTGCGAGCGGTCCTACTGGATCGACAAGGGCGTGGTGCGTAAATCCGGCATCCCCCGTGAGGTACACGCCGAGTATCTGGCTTTCATGGGCGAAAAATCCGCCGAAAACCGGGCGGAGACCGAGGCGGCGGAAAAGAACGCCGCCCAGGGCGGGAAAGACGACAAGCGCTGGGGCAGCCGGGAGGCAGTGATGGAGTCTGTGGAAATGCTGGACGAGCAGGGTCGGGCGACCAACTGCTTCCACTCCGGAGACGCCGCCACCGTTCGCATCCGGTACAAGGCCGCGGGTAAGCTCTCCGACGTGGTGGTGGGCCTTGCGGTGTACCGATCGGATCAGACGTATATGTTCGGCACCAACACCATGATCGACCATCTGGGGTATGCCGTAATGGAAGGCGAGGGGCTTGTGGAACTGCACATGCAGGATCTGGCCCTCATCTCCGGTCAATACACGCTGGATCTGGCTTTCCACAAGCCGGACGGCTTTGCTTATGATTTCTGGCGCGAGGCCTGCACCCTCCAAATCATCAGCGACAAGGAGGAGTCCGGGGCTGTCAGCCTGAAGCATGAGTGGACGTTTCACTGACAACATCTGAGAAAGGAGCTGACACCGCATGGCCTCCCTCAAAGAACGCGTGCAGCGCATTCCCGTCCTGGGTTACCTGCTGCGCTGGATCAGCAATGTGCTGCTGCTGCCAAAGCGCATCGCGGCGCTGCAAACGCTGCTGACCCAGCAGAACGTACAAATTCAACAGATGCAGGCGCGCGCCGTCGCTCTGGAAGAACAGATCGCCACATTGGAGAACCGGGAGACACGGGAATACTTCCGCAAGCGCTTTCATGAAATCGAGCGTGACGCTGGCGAGATGGACCGGCTGCGGAGCATTCTCAGCGGCCGCTCCGCCATCTGGGGCGATCCCGCCCGTCTTCACATCGCAGAGACGGCGGCTGTGGTCTCGTGCCTTTTCAACACCAATTCCGGCAGCATCACGGTGGGGGACTATACCTTCTCCGGCTCCAATGTGAGCCTGCTGGCCGGCAGCCACGATATGAACCTGACGGGCCTTCTGCGCCGTGACCGGCAGCTGGAAGAGGGCTGCGACATCGTCATCGGCGAGGGCGTGTGGCTGGCGTCTGGCTGTACATTACTGGGTCCCTGTACTGTGGGGGACAACGCGGTGATCGCGGCGGGCAGCGTGGTGCTGCCGGGGACCGTGGTGCCGCCCGCCACCGTTTATGGCGGGGTCCCCGCCCGAGCGCTCAAGCACCTCGAAGAGCAGGAGGACTACCGACAGACGCAGCGTTTTCTGGCCGGGGAACCGGTGGCGCACGTGGAGCAAACGGCCATTGGCCGGGCGCTGAAACGCGCCGACGGCACGCTGTTCACCATCGGCTGGAACCAGGAGGAAGATTGCTTTTTTGGCAAGACCCGCCGGGGCCACTGGATGCGGGGGAAAGAAGCTGTTTTATTTCAACAGCTGGACGAGAGTAAAACGATCCTGCTGCCCTATTTTTATTCCCCCGGTGAACAAAAACCCACCCGCCTAACGGTGTCGGCTTTTCTGGGGGAAAAACGCGCTGCCGTGTATGAGCAGGTCATAGACCGGCAGGACGGTACCCTTTCCGTGGCGCTTTCCGGCGTGGGGAGGGGGCAGATTGTGCGCCTTTGCCTGTCGCTGGAGGAGCTGTGGCAGCCCAGCGCTGTTTTCGGCAGCCCGGACGGGCGGTATCTGGGACTTTTCATCAGCGCACCCACCCCAAAACAGGGCCAATAAAGGAGCCAAACCATGCAGAACATTGACATTGAAGCCATTATGCGGGAGATCCGCCGGGAGATCCGGGAGGATCCCGCCTTTCAGGAGCCGCTGACTCTTGAGGAGATCCCCTCTCTTTCTCAGACGGACAACACGGTGGTCATGGGCGGCCTATATGATGAAGAGCTGCTTTGTCGCCATGTGGGCGAGATGGGGGCTCATTTTGCGGTGCCCTACTACCGCCCCATCGAGAGCAGACGCGCCAAGGCCTTTTTCAAGCGGGTGCTGCGCAAGCTGCTGTGCTTTTTGCTGCGTCCGGCATTGGAGGAGGTCTCCGCCTTTCATGCCATGACGGCCTCCTCCATGAACGCCGCAGCCAACTTCATCCGGGAGCAGGAAACGGAAAATCAGCGCAGGGACCGCCGGATCGCGGAACTGGAAAAACGGATTGCCGCTTTGCGCCGGGAGGAAAACAAACAGGAGGAACTGTCATGAGAGTTGTTCAGCTGCTGTCCACGCTCTCCTTTGGGGATGCCGTGAGCAACGATGCCATTGCCCTCAAAAAGCTCCTTTCCCAGATGGGCTTTTCCACGGGGATCTACGCCGAAAATGTGGATCGCCGTCTGCCCCGGGGCACGGGACAGAGGGTGGAGGAGATGCCGCCGCTTTCTCACGGGGACGTGCTGATCTATCACCTGTCCATCGGTACGGAGCTGAATTATCATATGGATCAGTACCACTGCCGGAAGCTGATGATCTATCACAACGTAACGCCACCGGCGTTTCTGGCGCCTTACAGTCGCATTTCCGAGCGGCTTTGCCTGGAGGGGCTGGAAGGAATGCTGCACCTGCGCGACACCTTTGACGAGTGCCTGGCGGTGTCCGATTTCAACCGCCGCAGCCTGCTGCACGCGGGTTACACTTGCCCCATTGAGGTGCGCCCCATTCTGATTCCCTTTGAGGATTACGAGCGGGAGCCGGACAAAGAAACCGTGGAGCGGTACAGCGACGGCTGGACCAACATTTTGTTTGTGGGCCGTGTGGTCCCCAATAAGAAGCACGAGGATATCATTCGTGCCTTTGCCTGCTATAAAAAGACCGTCAATCCCAAGTCCCGGCTGATTTTGGCCGGCTCCAGCAGCGGTATGGAGCTTTATAAGAAGCGGTTGGAGGACTATATCGCGGCGCTGGGCGTGGAGGACGTGGTCTTTCCGGGCCACAGCACCTTTGAGCAGATCCTGGCCTTTTACCGAACAGCCCATGTCTTTTTGTGCATGAGCGAGCATGAGGGTTTTTGCGTGCCGTTGGTGGAGGCCATGTATTTCAACGTACCCATCGTGGCCTACGCTGCCTGCGCCGTGCCGGATACCCTGGGCGGCAGCGGTATTTTGCTGCAAGACAAGGATCCGGTGCTCACCGCGGCGGCCATTGACCGTCTGGTGACGGATGAAGCGCTGCGGGCGTCGGTGCTGGAAAAGCAGCGCCGCCAGCTGGAACACTTTTCTTATGAGACCGTCAGCGCTCTGTTCCAAAAGCAGTTTGAGACCTTTTTAAAAAGAGAAAATTGATCTGCGGCGGGCGAAAGCCGCCGCGGGACAGATACCGAACAAAAAAGAAGAAGATGAAGGAGCCATTGTTATGGAGACCATCCAAATAGAATCCATTATGGAGGAGATCCGCCGGGAGATCCGAGAAAAGCCGGAGTACCGGGAAGCTGTGACGTTTGAGCAGATCCCCATGCTCTCCCAGGCCGAAAACGCCGCCATGATGGGCGAAAAGTACGACGAGGAGCTGCTGCGCCAGAATGTGGCGGACATGGGCGCCCATTTCGCGGTGCCCTATTACCGCCCCATTGCGGGCAATCGCTTCAAGACCTTTTTCAAACGGGTGCTGCGCAAGCTGATGTGCTTTTTGATGCGCCCGGCGCTGGAGGAGATCTCCTCTTTCCACGCCATGACCGCCTCGTCCATGAACGCGGTGGCCAACTTCATCCGTGAGCAGGAAGCGGAAAACCAGCGGAAGGATCGCAAGATCGCGGAGTTGGAAAAAGAGCTTTCCGCGCTGGAGCAGCAGAAGGAGCAGGCAAAGTGAAGGTCGTACAGCTGCTGCAGACGCTGGCCTTTGGCGACGCGGTGAGCAATGACGCCAGAGCCATTGACGCACTTTTGAAGAAAAACGGGTATGACGCGGCCATCTATGCCAAAGAGATCGACGAACGTCTGTCTCGGGACGTGGCGCACCCTTATGCGGAGATGCCGAAGCTGGGAAAAGCGGATGTGCTGATCTATCATCTGTCCATCGGCTCGGATCTCATTGGCCTGGTGCAAAAGGCGTCCTGCCGGAAAATGATGATCTATCACAACGTCACGCCCGCCCGCTTTTTCACCGGTTACAGCGACTATGCCGAGAGCCTTTGCCGCCTAGGCGCGGAGGACGTCAAGGCACTGAACCATACCTTTGGTTACTGCCAGGCGGATTCCGACTTCAACCGCCAGGAGCTTCTGGACGCCGGCTATGACTGCTTGGTGGACGTGCGGCCCATTCTCATCCCCTTCGAGGACTATGCCGGGGAGCCGGACAAAGAAACCGTGGCGCGGTACAGCGACGGCCGAACCAACATTTTGTTTGTGGGGCGTCTGGCACCCAACAAAAAGCAGGAGGACGTGATCCGTGCCTTTGCCTGCTACAAAAAGACGGTGGATCCCCACGCGCGGTTGATCCTGGCCGGCTCGGCCGGCGGTATGGACCTCTATAAAAACAGGCTGGATGCCTATATCAAAGCCCTGGGCGTGGAGGATGTGATCTTCCCCGGCCACATTTCTTTTCCCCAGATTTTGGCGCTTTACCGGACGGCCAGCGTTTTTCTGTGCATGAGCGAGCATGAGGGCTTTTGTGTGCCGCTGGTGGAGGCCATGTATTTTGACGTGCCCATCGTGGCCTACGGTGCCTGCGCGGTGCCGGGCACGCTGGGCGGCAGCGGTCTTTTGCTGGACAAAAAAAATCCCATGCTGGCCGCGGCGGTGACGGACCGTGTGGTGACGGATGGGACGCTGCGCGCTTTTGTCCTGGAAAAACAGCGGCAGCGCCTGGCTGACTTTTCCTATGAGACTGTCAGCGCGTTGTTTTTACGTCAGTTTGAGACGTTTCTTAAAGGAGAAAACCAATGAAAAAGCTGGCATTTGTGGCGCCCTGGTACGGTGAGTACATCACCGGCGGGGCGGAAATGGAACTCAGAGATCTGGTGCACCATCTCCGGGACGCAGGTATGGAGCTGGAAGTGCTGACCACTTGTGTCAAGGATTTTACCGCGTCCTGGAACATCAACTACCATCCCGAGGGCGTGCAGACGGAAAAGGGCATCACCATCCGCCGTTTTCCCGTGCGTGCCCGGGATACCGAGGCCTTTGACCGGGTAAACGGCAAGCTGATGCAGGGGGAGAAGGTCAAGCCCCAGCATGAGGAGATCTATTTCAGGGAATCTGTGAACAGCCCAGAGCTGTACCGCTATATTGCCCGGCACCGGGAGGAGTACGCCTTGTTCGTGTTCATTCCCTACCTCTTCGGTACCACCTTTTACGGCATCCAGCAGTGCCCCGACAAGTCGGCGGTGATCCCCTGTCTGCACGACGAGGGGTATGCCCACCTGATGTCGCTGCGGAAAGAACTGGCCAAGGTAAAGGGCATGATCTTCAACGCCGCGCCGGAAGCGGAACTGGCCAAACGGCTCATCGACCTGACCAATGTGAAAACCATCACCATGGGCATCGGCATGAACATCGACGCCGCGGGCGACCCGGCCCGTTTCCAAGAAAAATTTGGCATCGACACACCGTTTATCCTGTACGCGGGCCGTAAGGATGCGGGGAAAAACGTGGATAGGCTTTTGCAGTATTTTGCCATGTGGAAGAAGAGATGTCCCTCCGACACCAAGCTGGTGCTGATCGGCGGGGGCAAGATCGGCGTTCCCTCGTCTGTGAAAAGCGACGTGGTGGATCTGGGCTTCGTTTCGCCCCAGGACAAGTACGACGCCTGCGCGGCGTCGTTGCTGCTGTGCCAGCCCTCCCAGCATGAGAGCTTCTCACTGGTCATCATGGAAAGCTGGCTGTGCGGCCGGCCGGTGCTGGTCAGCGGAAAGTGTGACGTGACAAAGAATTTCGCCGTGGAAAGCGGCGGTGGCCTGTATTTTTCCAACTATCCCGAGTTTGAGCGCTGCGTGGAGTATCTGCGGACTCATGAGGACACCGCGGCGCAGATGGGCCAAAACGGCGGGGACTATGTACGGGAGAATTTTGCCTGGCCCGTGATCGTGGAGCGTTACCGCACCTATTTTGAGCAATTGACAGGAGACGGAGTGTGAACAGCTTGAAAGAGAAAATAGTCTTCGTCTGCCAGCGCTACGGCATGGAGGTCAACGGCGGGGCGGAAGCGGAGTGCCGGATGTATGCCGAGCGGATGACGCCTTTTTATGAGGTGGAAGTGATCACCACCTGCGCTTTGGACTATGTGACCTGGGACAATGAGTACCCGGCGGGAGTGTCCAACCTCAACGGCGTGACGGTGCTGCGCTTCCCCACGGTGAGAAGCAGGAACCAAAAGAGCTTCGACAAAGCCACGGCGGCGGTGCTGCGTCCCGACCACACCGACGCCGAGGAGAAGAAATGGCTGGAGGAGCAGGGCCCGGTGGCGCCGGAAGCCCTGCGTTACCTGCGGGAGCATGGAAAAAAGTACAAGGCGGTCATTTTTATGACCTATTTGTATTATCTCTCCGCCAGGGGACTGCTGGACGACTGCGGCCGCACCGTTCTGATCCCCACAGCCCATGACGAGTGGCCCATTTATCTGCGCTGCTTCCAGCCGGTGTATCAGCGGGCGGAGAAGTTTATCTACAATGCCTGGGCGGAAAAAGCCTTTGTGGAGAAGCTGTTCCCCGCCACGGTGGGCAAGCCCGGCGTGGTGGTGGGCTCCGGCGTTGTCTATCCCCAGGGGGAGCTGCCGGACGTGAAAGAGCACTTCGGCATTGAGGGGCCGTATATCTGCTATTCCGGGCGCATCGACGAGTCCAAGGGCTGCGGCATGTTGTTCCGCTATTTTGAAGAGTATAAGAAGCGTCGAGGCGGCGAGCTGAAGCTGGTGCTGACGGGCAAGGCGGTGATGCCGGTGCCCCAGCGGGCGGACGTTTTCTCTCTGGGCTTCGTGTCCGAGGAGGAGAAGTACGCCGTGATGCGGGGGGCGGAGGCGTTCGTGCTGGCCTCCCAGTTTGAGAGTTTGTCCATTGTGGTGCTGGAGAGCATGATGATGGGCCGCCCGGTGCTGGTGAACGGCAAGTGCGAGGTGCTCAAGGATCACTGCACCCACAGCAACGCGGGGCTGTACTTTACCAATTACGCGGAGTTTGAGGCCACGCTGACCTATCTTTTGACGCATCCTGAGGCCTATCGCCAGATGTGCGAAAACGGGAAGCGGTACGTTCAGGAAAATTACCAGTGGGATACCATTGTGGAGAAGATCCACGGACTGATCGAAGACGGTGCGGAGACTTGATAAGCGTCCGGGCAGGTATCGTCTCCCCGCGGCGGGAGACGATGCCTGCTGTTCACCGGCGGGACTTGCAATTTGTGGATAGAATTGCTATAATAAAAAAGTTGCGGAATTGATCTTAAAGTACGTCTTTACAAAGTTTTCCTACTGCCCCGGTTGTATCAGAGAAAAAACGGCGGCAGCGGCGCGAAAAGATGAAACGGCTGCTTGCTGTCCGTCCTTTTTGGGACAACAAGTTTTCCGCGTTTGCGGGCCGCCTTTTTTATATGAAAGAATCCGCGTATATATGGCTGCGAGCCGGTGCCAAATCGGTGAGAGCCAATGATGAAATAATGAAAAAGAAGAAAAGAAACAATGATGGAAAATAAACAGATGACATCACCTGCGCCGCACGGCGGGCAAAATAAAAAAAAGATGCCATGGGGCTATCTGCTGATCGCTCTTCTTCCCAGTGTCTCTTTGTTCATATTTCCGGCCTTTTCCCTGTACTACAAAAGTGTCCAGGACTTCATTTTCAGTGTATCCGCCATTACCCGGTTCGCGCTTTCAGGCTGCGCCATTGCGCTGCTGCTGGCAGGTCTGGTGGCTTTTTTGCTGCCCAAGAACAAGGTCTACCTGGTGTATGCCTCGCTGACCTTCTCGGTGGGACTGTGCCTGTATCTGCAATACAACTTTCTCAATCCCTCCTTCGGAGTGCTGGACGGCACGGTGATCGACTGGTCGAAGTTCGGCAGAGAGAATCTGATCAGCATCGCGGTATGGGTGATCTGCATGGCGGCGAGTGTGGTGCTGGCGCTTTTGTTCCGTGAAAAGTGCCTGACGGTGATGAAATTTGCGGCGTCCTTTGTGGTGGCCATTGAGGTGGTCACCGTGGTGACGCTGGCGATTTCCACGCCCGAGCATCACCTGACCAATTTTAACGTGACCAACGAACATCTGCTGGATGTGTCCGACGACAACATTGTGGTGTTTGTGGTGGACTCGGTGGATCAGTTTATCTATGACGCGCTGCTTGATTCCAACGCCCCGGAGGTATCCGATGAAAAATTGGCAGACTTTGTCTCTTTTAACAACTGCATTGCCGGCGGTGGGCCCACGCAGTATGGTCTGCCTTTGCTTTTGACGGGTCAGCAGTACACGGATCTGCAGCAGCCCTACAACGACTATCTGGAAGAAGCCTATCAGAGCACCCACATCTATCAGGACTTGTCGAATAGCGGATATCACATTGGGCTTTACACGCCCACCACCTACCTGTATGGGGCGCCGGTGGATCTGTTTCAGAATGTACAGCAGGGGGATTGGACATTTACGTCCCCGCTGCGTTTTGCCAAGACGCTGTATAAGTTCTGCGGCTTCTTTACGCTGCCCCAGCCGGTAAAGCAGTATTTCTGGGGCTTTACGGATCAGTTCAACCAGCTCATTACCCTCAAGGGATATGAGGACATCATCTATCACTGGTCCACGCAAAACGACCACCGTTTCTATCGCCAGCTGGTCACTGACGGCCTTTTCTATACGCCGGGCGAGAAGGATTACCGTTTCTATCACCTGGTGGGCGCTCATTCGGAGGATCTCAACGAGAACATGGAGTTTGACAAAAACAGCACCGACATGCAGGAGACCCGGGGCGAGTTCATGTTCATCGAGACGTATATCCGGCAGCTCAAGGAACTGGGCGTCTATGACAACACCACCATCGTCATCACGGCGGATCATGGGATCCGTTATGAGGAGGTATATGCGCATCCGATGGTACTGGTGAAGCCCAAGGGGCACACAGGCCCCTATGAGGGAAATGCCGCTCCCATTCAGTTCATGCAGTTTCCCGCTACGGTGGCGTCACAGTTTTTGACCGACCACAGCCAGTATGGCCCCAGCTATTTTGAGGTGGATGAGAACAGCAATCCCGACCGCTATCAGGTGGTGCATCCGTCCATCCCGAAGTACGCGGGCATTCTTGAAGAGGATGATCCCAATGCCAAGGCGGTGATGTTCCTGTTCCACGGCAATGTGGCGGATAATCAGTTTGAATTGGTGACAACCGCGCAAAGCGGTAAAAATTGAAGTAGGCATGGGTGAAAAATTGACATGATGGAGCTACTTGGTAAACTTCTGGGCTATGTGATGCACTTGTCGTGGGTGTGCATTCCCATTTATCCGCTGGCCGTGCTGCTGTTCACGATCCTCACGAGGGTGATCTTGCTGCCAGTGAATATCTGGGTGCAGAAAAACAGCATCAAGGTGGTGCAGATCCAGCCGGAGCTGAACCACATCAAGGCCTCCTATTTTGGCGACAGAGACAAGATCAACGAGGAGATGGCGGCGCTTTACAAACGGGAGAAGTACCATCCCTTTGCCAGCCTGATCCCGCTTGTGATCCAGCTGGTGCTTCTGATGGGCGTGATCGCGGTGGTGAAGGAACCGGCCAGCGCCGGTATGACCACGGCGGATATGTTCTGCTGGGGCGTGGATTACTATCTTATTCCCTGGGAGACCAAGGGATGGTATCTGCTCTGGCCGCTGATCGCGGGGGCGGCGTCCTGGCTTTTGTGCGTGACGCAGAACCATGACCAGGTGCTCCAAGCGGAGCAGAGCAACCTCAACAAGTACGGTCTGATGATCTTCTCCGTGGTGCTGTCGCTGTATCTGGGCGCCTTCGTGCGCTCCGGCGTGGCGCTGTACTGGACCTATGGCAACCTGGTGGCCATCGGGCAGATGTACCTGCTGAATATCTGGATCAACCCCAAGAACTACATCGACTATGAGGCTCTGGAGAAGAGCAAGCAGGAACTGACCGCCATCGACGCCCTGGGGGAAAATGACACAAAGGAGAATCGCGCCCGGGAGAAAAAGGATTATAAGCGATTTTTTTCCATTGCCAACAAGCATTTGGTGTTTTATTCTGAGAAGAGCGGTTTTTACAAGTACTACAAAAGCCTGATCGAATGGCTTTTGCAGCACGCCAATGTCACCATCCACTATGTGACCAGCGATCCTGACGATCAGATTTTTTCCATTGCAGAGCAACAGCCGCGCATCAAGACATACTACATCGGGCAAAAGAGGCTCATCACTCTTTTTATGAAGATGGATGCCGACATGGTGGTGATGACCACCCCCGATCTGGAAAACTTTTACCTCAAACGCAGCTATGTCCGCAAGGATGTGGAATATGTGTATGTTGACCACGCTATGAATAGTGCCAACATGACGCTGCGCGAGGGGGCGCTGGATCACTTTGACACCATTTTCTGTGCCGGTTCTTTTCTGGAAGATGAGATCGTGGCGCTGGATAAGCTGCGGAATCTGCCTGAGCAAAAGACGGCGAAAGTGGGATATCCTTATCTGGATGAGCTGACGGCGCTCTATCAGTCCTCTGACAGGAAAGAAAAGGAGCGCAAACAGATCCTTATCGGGCCGTCCCATCAACCCGGCAATATCATGGATACATGTTTGGATGAGATCATTCAAAAGCTTTCCGGCCATGGATACAAAGTGATTGTGCGGCCGCATCCGCAGTATGTGCGCCGCAGCCCGGAGAAGGTTCAGAAGCTGCTTGAAAAGTACGGCAAATATCCCCAGAATGAATTGCTGATTCAAACGGATTTCTCTTCGAATGAAACAGTTTACAGTTCGGATCTGCTGATAACGGACTGGTCGAGTATTGCCTTTGAATACAGCTTTTCCACAGAGAAGCCTTCGCTGTTTATCAATACACCCATGAAGACCATCAACCCGAACTGGAAAGCCATAGACGTGGAACCGGTGGATTTAAAACTTCGGAAGATCCTGGGAAAGAATCTGGATCCCGAACAGGTCGGAACGATCGGCGAAGTGGTGGAAGAAATGCTGACCCATGCGGATGCCTATGCCGGGAGTATTGCCAAAGCCCGTGGAGAGATCCTTTACAACCCCGGTTCTGCCGCGCAGGCTGGCGGAAAATATATTCTTGCCTCTCTTGCCGGGGGACAGAAGAATAAAAAATGAGAATGATCGGAAGAAAGGAAAATCATAAATGAAAAATTTATACAAAGTATGCCTCATAACGGGCGTCATGCTGATGCTGACAGTAAATGCCAATGCTTACATCGATCCCTCGGTAACTACCTATGCGATTCAGGCGATCGCCGGCGTGGTGATCGCTGTAGGTGCCGTGGCCGGTATTATTTGGACTAAGATGAAGAAAAAGGCCAAAGAAAAGCTGAACATTGACCTGGACGGTAAAAAAGAAGTGGAAGAGGACATCGTGGCATATGCAGACACCGAAGAAAACGCGGAAGTGAAGGCAGCTGCAAAGAGCGTTGACGAAACAAGATAAAAGAGAGAACACCTGTGTGGCGTATAGCCGCACAGGTGTTTTTATAAGTAGAAAAGTAAGCGAAATCGACCGGCTTTCAGTCCGGCGGAAAAAGGCTGACAATATGCCGCACTGGGTCACTGTTCCATGGTCTCCCGCAGCGTGTCGGTGACGGCGCCCTGGAACAGGCGGGTGGAGTGAGCGTGCAGGGTCTCCAAAGCGCCGGGCACCAGCGAACCGGCAATGCTGCCGCCCATGAAGAGATCCAGATCCAGGATGTATTTGACCTCCGGGTCCTGGGGGGCGCCGGGCATATTGCTCTGAACCCGGCCGGGACCGGCGTGCAGATGCACCTGACAGCTGCTGTCAAGACGCATCTCCGCGTCCAGGGCGCATTTGGTCACGTTGTCCTCTCGCACGTCGGACTGGCACAGGGGCCCCAGATAGGGGCTCTGGATCAGCTCTGACCAGTCATGGCCCTCCAGCCCCAGTTTCTGCCGGGAGATGATGTTCAGATACCGCAGCCCGATCCGCTCGAAAAAGGCGGGCTGGTAAAGACGGATAAAATGGCCCAGGGGCTGATCCAGCTTGCGGGCAAAGTCCTCCCAGCTGGTGTAGCGCAGGGTGGAAAGGGCGATGAAGCTGGGAGCCAAGTTCAGCTTCCACGCCCCGTCGGAGGAGATAAAGTGATAGTTGACGATGGGAGGCGGGTTTTCCACGGTGGGATGCTCCGTGCCCACGCCGGCGATCTTGGGGGCGGGAATATCCTGCTTGACCAGGTAGCGGGGGAATTCGGCGCGGATGGCTTCCTGGAAATCGGCGGGTTCCCGTGTGCCGATGGTGAGGATGGTAGGGAAGCGGAGCTGGCAGATGACCTCCTGAAGGGAGTGGCGAGGATATATACAGCGTTCATGGTCTGAAAACAGCATGGCGCGGCCTCTTTTCTTTTTTTATTTATTGTAAGGCTTCGCGGAGGAAAAGTCAATTTCGCCCTGGGCATAAGGACTTCCTGTTGTCACATAGATTTTTTGATGTGAGGAGGGGTCTTTATGATTTCCGCGGCCATTATTCTGTTGACCAACAGTTTGTTTTTGTCGCTGCATCTGGCGGACGGCGGCCATTCGTTTCCCCGCCCGCTGAATGCGGCGGAGGAACAGAAATATCTGGAGCGGTGCGCCCAGGGGGATATCGATGCCCGCAACGTGCTGGTGGAGCACAATCTGCGTCTGGTGGCGCACATAATCAAAAAATATTACACCCAGGCCGACAATCAGGAGGATCTGATCTCCATCGGCACCATCGGCCTCATCAAGGCCATCAATACCTTTCAGCCGGGGAAAAATATCAAGCTGGCCACCTACGCCTCTCGGTGCATTGAAAACGAGGTGCTGATGTATTTTCGGTCCCAGAAACGCACCAAGGGCGAGGTGTCCCTCTCCGAGTCGCTGGATACGGATCAGGACGGCGATTCGCTGTATCTGATGGATGTGGTGGGCGTGGATGACACCATGCTTTCGGATCTGCAGGAAAAGGAGAATCAGATCCTCATCCGCCGACTGGTGCAGGAGTGTCTGACAGATCGGGAGGCAGACATTATTCGCCGGCGCTATGGGCTGGGCGGGCGCAAGCCCCAGACCCAGCGGGAGATCGCCGCCGAGTACGGCATTTCCCGCAGCTATGTATCGCGGATCGAAAAGCGAGCGCTGGAGAAGCTGGAAAAAGAGCTGCGTACCGACTGACGGCGGGGAAGCACGGTGCGGCCGAAAAGCGGGCCGAAGCGGCGGCAAACGCCGTGCTTCGGCCCGCTTTTTCATTGATAAGGGGGAATGTCGGCAAAGGGCGGCCGCTCCTTTTCACAGCAAGCGGTCCAGTGCCTTTTCCACCTCCGGGTACTTCTTTACCCGAGGTTTTTCCACCAGATGACCCCGCGCCATCACCAGATAGGGGACCCGCAGCGCGGTGAGATCGTCCAAGGGATCGCGGTCCGTCACCAGCAGGTCTGCGCATTTGCCCACCTCCACAGTGCCCACGTCAGCAAGCCCCGCGATCTCGGCGTTGCGGCAGGTGGCGGTGTAAAGGGCGAAGGCGTTGGAAACGCCCAGATATTTCTGGAAGTAGTAGACCTCCCGCCACATATCGTAGTGGGTGATGTAGGGGCAGCCGGTGTCGGTGCCCATGCCCACGGAAATCTGGTGCGCCAAAGCGGTTTTGGCGCAGGCAATGACGCCCTCCATTACCACACGGCCGTTAAACTGATCGTCGGCGGAGATGTGCATTTCCTCGGGGGAGAAGCTGGAAAAGGGCAGGGCGGGGGAGATGGTACACACCACCTTGGTATTTTTCTCCCGGAAAAGCGCCACCATATCGTCATCCAGCGCCGCGCCGTGCTCGATGGTGTCCACGCCGCCCTCCAGCGCCACCCGGACGCCCTCGGGGCTTTCCACATGGGCGGCCACAGGCAGACCCAGCCGGTGCGCCTCCGCGCAGCAGGCCTTCACATACTCCGGCGGCATTTTCAAGGAGCCGGGTTCGCCACGCACCTTGGCGTCCAGCACGCCGCCGGTGATCATCAGCTTGATGAGATCTGCTTTTTCCTCTGCCGCCTGGCGCACGCACGCCACCGCGGCCTCCAGACTCTCCGCCGGATAGGCCACGGAACCGGCCATATGGCCACCGGGCACGGAGACGCCTGTGTTGGCCGCCAGAATGCGGGGGCCCTCGGCCTTGCCGGACAGAATGCGGTCCCGCAGCTGCGTGTCCACGCTGCCAACGCCGCCCACGGTGCGGATAGTGGTGACGCCGGAGCGGAGCTGGGTCTGGGCGTATCCCAGGCACAGCTGCCGGGTCATGGCCCGGGTGGGGGCGGAGCTCATGAGGAATTTCACCAGCTTCACCACGTCCGTCTGCTTCTTTTTGGGTTTTCCGCTGGCGGGCAGGTGGACGTGCAGATTGATCAGGCCCGGCATCAGACAGCGGTTTTCCAGGTCGATGACGCGGCAGTCGGCGGTGGGCAGGCCGCCCTTGACCACTGAGGTGATGATACCGTCGGTGACGATGACCGTCATGCCCGGCATGGGCGCCATGTCCGCCCTGCCTGTCAGAACGGTGCTGTTGATAAAAGCTGTTTTCATAACCAGCGTCCCCTTTCTGTGACATATGATTGAGTGTTATTTTAGCCATTTGCACCGATGAAGTCAATCGCTGTTTTCCAGCCGTGTCCTCAACCGCCCCGCTGACGGCAGATCCGCCTCACCCCGTCGAAGGTCAAAAGGGGAAAAACCGCGAAAGAAGCAGAAAAATGTCAAAATGGAGGAAAATTTTTCGGGCAATTTGTTGTAAAATAAAAATGAAAATGCTATCATGTTTTAATAAGGATGCCAGGAAGCGGATGACGTTCTGACGGATGGCTGGACAAAAGGAACGGCGCGGGAGACAGGGAGCGGGCAATGAAGCATATGAAACAACATGGAAATAAAGGCTTCACGCTGATGGAGATCATGGTGACCACGGCGATCGTGGCCATTTTGGCGGCGATCACCATTCCGCTGGTGGCAAGACTGGCCCAGCAGCTGAAGATGACAGAGGCGGACGCCGTGGCCAGAGAGATCTTTGTGGCCGCGCAGAATCGTTTGTCCGCCGCGAGAGCCTCGGGCGATCTGATCGCTTTCAACACGGACGTACAAACCAATTACAGCACCCGGGAGCTTTCCGTGAAGCCCGGCGACTGCCCGGACGATATGGACTGGCAGAATTTTTATTATATGACCTCGGATGATCCCGCCATAAAGAACTATGTCATTTCCGACGAGGACGTCATCAGCAAGACGCTCAAGGGCGGGTTCATTATCGAGCTGAACCCGGAGAGCGGCAACGTGTACAGCGTCTTTTACCGCGCCGGCGCGTTGGATGAGCTTAAAAAGCTCTATGAAGACGATTCGGGGATCTCCCTTTATACATACCGAGCCAGGGAAGACCGCTCGGAAACGCTCACCGGCTACTACGCCGGGGCCGAGAGCAGCGCCACGCCGGCGCTTCGCAGCTTCGCGCCCCAGGTGACGGTGGTCAACAAGGAAGAACTGTATCTCAATGTCACCTGTAACGGGCTCAAGAGCCTGCTGGCGACGCAAAACGATATGACCATCACCGTTACCCTGGCCGACACCCACGGGGGCAAATGGACAAAGACGTATACAAAAGCAGACCTGGGGAGCGACTGGAGTTTTCCGTACGATCAGTTGTCGGCGCAGGTGCGGCTGGACAGCATGGAGCTGGGGAGATCCTTTGCCCAGATCACGGAAGGGAAGCTGCGCCCTGGCGACAACATCACGGCGGAAGTATCTCTGCTCTATCAAAACGCCAATAAGACCATCACCACGGTCTCCCCGGTGAAGGCGGCGCCGTTCAACAGCCTCTTTGCCGCCCGGAAGGACGACGGAACCGTGGAGGTGGGATATTTGCGCCAACTGAACAACCTGCGCTCGGACATCCTCAGCGGAGACAATGCCGCCGGCATTACCGCCGTGCAGCAGACAGGGACCATTGATTTTGACCCCGGGAAGTGGGAGACGGACGCGGTCTGCCCCTCCGCTCCCAGAACGGAAAAGAGCGACGGCACCACCGTCATCGCCAATCCGCTCTCCGCCTTCAAGCCCCTTGAAAACGCGACCCTGTTCGGCATCAACTCGGCAAGAGCCGGACGAGCCTCTTTTGCGGGCCGTGAACTGAAAAATTTCGTCATCACGGGCTCCAACGACACCTCGGACAACAACCCCGGCACGGGCCTTTTCTCCCGTGCCAACTGCATCATCCGTGACGTGCGCCTCATCGACCCCGCCGTGACCGGCGGCAGCAACATGGGTGCTTTGGTGGGCAGCCTGATGGGCGGACGGGTGGAAAACTGCGGCGTTTATCTGGCCACTACGGTGGACGGCGTGTATCAGGATCAGACCTATATGGACGACAGCCTGACCAGGCACACCGTCAGCGCGGTGTCCGGCGGCCAGTGGATCGGCGGCCTTGTGGGACAAGCCTTAGGCGCCTCGGTCATCTCCGAGAGCTTTGCGGCCATCGACGTGCGGGGTACGGTGTGTGTCGGTGGCCTTGTGGGTTGGTTTGCCGGCGGCGCTGTTACCAACTGCTACGCCTCCGGCAGCGTGACCGCCGGCAGCTATGGCGGCGGCCTTGCGGGAATCATCCACGGCGGCAGCGTCAGCCAGTGCTATGCCACTGCCAACGTGACAGCGGGCAGCTATGGCGGCGGCTTCACGGGATATCTGGAAAGCGGCTTCCGGGTGAGCGCCAGCGCCGCCTACGGTCTGGTGAAAAGACCCGATACCACCGACCTCACTGCCATGGGCGCGTTCGTCCCCGCCGGCGGGGCGCGCGGCACCGTCAGCGACTGTATGTATCTCCGCCAGAACAGCTACAACGATGGCTTTACGGCGACGGTGACAGGAGTTACCTCCGCCACCTACGCGACGCTGCGGAAAGCAGCGGCGGACAATGGCCGTTCCCTTAGCTCCGACCAGTCCCACCCCTATGAGGTGAAGCTGCTGGGCATGGCGTTCCCCTTTGCTAAAACCGGCGCGCAGACCGATTTTTACGGCTCCTGGCCGGAAGAATATATCATTGATACCTCGATTGTATATTATGAGGTCTATGCCGACGCGTCCGGCGGCGAGACCATGGGCTATTATGCTGAGGGCTATACCGCGGCGGCCTCTCAGGCCTGGACGCTGAGCACGCTCAAGACCCAGAGCCAGCTGACGGCGGCGGGCCTCACGGTGAAGCAGGACGGCTACGCCATTTTGTCCGTCTACAACCTCTCCCGCATGGAGTACACCCTCAACGGCGAGGCGATGCAGACCATCACCAGGGCGGATACGGCCCAAAGCGGCGCTTTTACCCTGCTGAGCACGGAGCGGCAGCTGACCTTTACGGACAAGAGCTCCAACGCGTCCTTTGAGGTGGCGTATGTGTATCTCTATCAGCTGCCCTTTGCCCTGCAGGAGACGGCGCGGGACAAGACGGCCGCCTTTTACGACACGCTGAAGCTGTCCTGCTATGCCAAGGGCGCGGGCGGCAGCGGCGTGGCGGTGACCAACAACTATACGTTCTACTACTGCCCCCACTTCGCCAAAAACGCCATCAATCCCGATGTGAACAAGCCGCAGCCCGGCCGGCCGGCAGACCCCTCGGTGATCTATATGCGCTCGGCCCGGCAGCTCAACGCCCTGGGACGGGTCTACTATTACTGGAACACGGCCAATAACGGCGCCGGCAACAGGTTTGCTTTCCGGCAGGAGATCAACATCAGCTTTAGCGACTATACCAAGCAATACTGCGGCACGGTATTCGATCTGATGGATACCGGTGCAACGAACCTCTACCGCAACCGGCCCATCGGCGAATCGGCCAGTACGTCCCATTACGGTGTCAAGCCCTGCCAGTTCAAAAACAGCTATGACGGCGGCGGCTATGAGATCAAAAACTACTGCCTGCAAAGCTACGCGGCGGATAAGATCCGGTTTGCGGGCCTCTTCGGAGAAACGCTGGCCGCCACGCTGCAAAATATCCATATGGTTTCCGACGGCAGCGCCTATGTGCGATCCACCTTTGTTGACAATGACAGCTCCGCGGTGGGTGGCCTGGTGGGGTTGAGCTATGTGCAGGGCAGCGAATCCTGTCAGATTTACAACTGCAGCATTTCCGGCTACACCGTGCGCTATGAGGCGGCCAAAGCTGTGGGTAACGTGGCGGTGGGCGGCCTTGTGGGCATCAACATGGGCGAGGTGCAGAATTGCAGCGCGGTGAACAAGCTGGTCAAAGCCCAGATTACCGACGGCACTGGCAAGGTGATCTCGCTGGGCGGTCTTGTGGGCAGCAACAATACCACCACCATGAGCAAATGCTATGCCGGCGGGCAGCTCACCATGGACGTGCAGCGAAACAGAGCCAATACCAGCATGGGCGGCGTTTCCGGCGGGTACTGCTATACCTATTCCGGCAACGCAGGCAAGACGGCCTCCAGCACCATGAGCAGCTGCTATTCCTTCTGCACCTTTGACACCTCTTCCAACTATACGTCTTACGGCGTGGCGGGCCGCGGCCCGGCGGATAACAGCCGGACCTATACCGTGACCAACTGCTATTATCTCGCCCCCACTGTCACCGGGACACCCTCGGCGTGGACGGGCGCCACAGCCGTTAGCTATACAGAGATGACCAAGCTGACCATCACCGGCTTTGCCCCCGCCCAGAACAGCTTCCCCACGGATACGGCGCTGCTGGGCAAGACGTATCCCTTCCCCACCTCCGTGGTGCAGACCAACACAGTGCAGACCCCTGTCTATGTGCATTACGGCGACTGGCCGGCCTACACGCCAGACCCGCCGGCCGGAAGAATCGGCCTTGTGAGCCGCAGCAAAACATGGGTCTATGTGATGTGGCCCCTGGGCTACTGGAATTACAGCACCACCGCCCAGTACGGATATGATGCCTCCGCCGGGCAGGTTTTGACCAGCGGAGCGCCCAACATTCAGTGGGCCGGGGACTATGAAGAGGACAGGTCCTATCTGTATATATCCGACGACCTGGTCCCGGCTTACGCGCCGGACGGCACCGGGACGGACGCCTGGACCGTGAATAGCAGCGTCCCCACCGCCATACAGGTGTCCGGCGTCAAGGACAGCAGTGTTACCGCCAGCGGGTACAGTTGCTACGCCCTCAATGTGGGGTCTTACTCTGGAAGCAAGTCGAGTTATCTGACCTTCCGGTGCCGTGGCGATACGAAGCTGACGGTGCTTGTTAAGGTCAGCTCCAGCGGAAAAGTGACCATCACATCCGTCCCATAAGAATTTGAAAGGAGGCACCGTATGAAAAAGAGTTCAGCGCTCAGACAAAAACTGCACAGCCAGCGCGGCGCCTCACTGGTGATCACGCTGCTGTTCTTCCTGCTGTGCCTGATGGTGGCCGCGGTGACGCTGACGGCGGCCTCGGCCAGCGTGGGCCGGACGGTGAAGCAGCGCAAGGAGCAGCAGGCCTATCTCTCTGTCAGTTCCGCGGGGGAGCTGCTGCAGCGGGAGATAGAGGCCATGCCCGCCTTCGCAGCGCGAAAGGAAGTCCTGTCCCACCAGTGCGGAAAGCCTTCCTACGCTCATATTTCAGCATATGAGTTCGATGGCATGGAGGGGGAGTGGGCCTATGCGGACACCGTCGACAAGCCCCTGCTGGAGTCGTACCTTTGGGAGGACGCCCTGACCCTTTGCAAGGCCCCCAACACGGTGCCGGCCTCCCGCACCTTTACCGCAGAGCCGGAGACGGACTCCGGCGCGCTGGCGGTGCAGGTGAAGATGACCACGGGGCAGATGAAGACGGAAGGCGGCGTCAGCTCCTATCAGATCGTGTTTACTCTGACGGCGCTGGACCCCGACGACCCGGCCAGAACCCTCTCCGCTTATAAGATGGAGCTTAGTCTGGACGCCGAGATAACCGATACCAACGACGGCGGGCGAAACGATCCTGCCAAGCGCCAGTGTATCTATAAAACAGGCAGATATGTGCTCAACCCCTACACCTATGAGTGGGTGGAAGAGACCGCCGCCATGCCCTATAGGCTGACCACCTACACCAAGAGCGTGCAGTGGAGCCACTTCAAGCTGACCAAGGAGGCATAAATGGGAAAGCGTTTACGAAGCAAACTGCATAGCAGCGGCGGCGAAACGCTGGTGGAGACGCTGACAGCCATCGTGGTGGTGGTGTTCTCATCCCTGCTGCTTTTGATATCGGCGGCGGTGGCCACTCGCTTCAACCAAAGCGCCAAGCGCCTTTCTCAGGCATATCAGACGGCACTTTCTCAGGCAGAGCTGCGGACCGCCGACCCGCGGACCGGCACCGTGACCATTACGGGAAAAGACGGACAAGAGCAGCAGATCACGGTGGACTATTACACGGGCGACAACACGCTCACCTCCTATACGAAGGAGGGGTCCTGAGATGAAAAAAAAGCTGGCCTCCCGGGGAGGCCTGACGCTGGTGGAGCTTTTGGCGGCCATTGTGATCCTGGCGCTGATCGGCGTGGGCATGGCCACCGGTATGACCGCCGCCATCCAAACCTATGAGCGCTCCGTCTTTTCCTCGGAGACTCTGGTGCTGCAAGATACCATCAACACAACGCTGGGGGACTACCTGCGTTACGCCTCCGGTGTGGTGGACGGCAGCGGCACCGTGACGGTGGCCTCGGAGGAGTACGGCACTGGTACGTTCGTCACGGGTAAAGGCGGCGCCGTCTTTACGGCGGGGGCGGGGTATCTGTACTTTGACGTGGGCGGAAAAAAGGCGCTGGTGGTGAACAGCGGCGCCTACACCGATTTGACAGTGACAAACTTTGCCATTACCTACGCGCCGGACTCCGGCGTGTTTCATGTGACTTATCAGCTCCAGAAAAAAGGGGGCGAGGGGATCGCCGTGAATTGTCAGACGGATTTCCGGTCCCTTGCTGTATCGTAAGACCGGATATGAGGGAAAATGAACCGACGGAAGGGGTTTGAAAATGGCGTACAAAAGACTGGGCGACCTGCTGGTATCGGTGGGACTTATCACAGAGGATCAGCTGATTGAGGCGCTGAAGGTCAGCAAAAGCGAGGGCAAGCGCCTGGGCGCCGTGCTGATCGACACCCACGTCATTACCGAGATGCAGCTCATCGACGTATTGAAGATCCAGTTGGGCGTGGAATTTGTGGATCTGTCCAAGGTGGAGATCCCGGTGGCACTGGCCAATCTGGTGCCCAAGAACATTGCCCGCAAATATACCGTGGTGCCGGTGCGCGCTGTGGGCAGCGAGCTGTATCTGGCCATGGTGGACCCGCTGAACTTCGTGGCCATTGAAGAGGTCAAGTCCGTGACCAAGCGGCGGGTGATTCCCATGATCGCCACCGCCTTCGCCACCGAGAGAGCCATTGCCGCACTGTACGGGGCCGAGGGTGTTTCCCGGGCCATCGACGAATTGCAGCGGGATCTTGTCAACGAGGAGAACGCCTCGGCGGCGCAGGAGACGGTGGGCTCCACGCTGGATCTGGAGGACAGCCAGTCCGCGCCCACCATCCGTCTGGTGAACTCCATCATCGAGCGCGCCGTGGCGGAAAACGCCAGCGACATCCATCTGGAGCCACAGGAGGACGGCATGGTGGTGCGGATACGGGTGGACGGACTGCTGCACCAGGTCATCACGGTGCCCAAGAATTTGCAGGCGTCCATCATTTCCCGTATCAAGATCATGGGCGGCATCAATATTGCCGAGCGGCGTGTGCCTCAGGACGGCCGGGCCAACCTGCGGGTGCGTCAGAAGGACGTGGACCTGCGTATCTCCACGCTGCCCACCATTTACGGCGAGAAGATCGTGATGCGCCTGCTGCTCAAATCCCAGCAAATGCTTACCAGCGAGGGTATCGGCCTGACGGGGGAAAATCTGGAAAAGTATAGAGAGCTGCTGCGCAGCAGCAACGGCGTTATCTTGATCGTGGGGCCTACCGGCTCCGGCAAATCCTCCACCATGTATACCATGATCCAGGAACTCAACCATGACGAAGTGAATCTGGTGACGCTGGAAGACCCGGTGGAGTATAATCTGGACAAGATCAACCAGGTGCAGATCAACGAGAAGGTGGGCATGACCTTTGCCACGGGCCTCCGGGCCATATTGCGCCAGGATCCGGACATCATTGCCGTGGGCGAGATCCGGGACGGCGAAACGGCGGAGATTGCCATGCGGGCGGCCATCACCGGCCATCTGGTGCTCTCCACGCTACACACCGGCGATGCCGTGTCCACGCTGGACCGGCTGGTGGATATCGGCGTGGAACCCTATCTCATTTCCAACGCCCTCAAAGGCGTTGTGGCCCAGCGCCTGGTGCGGAAAGTCTGCCCCCATTGCCGCACGGCGTACACCCCCACCGAGGAGATGCTGGAGAGCCTGCGCTTGCCCGCGGAAGACCCGTCCCAATATCAGTTTTACCGAGGCAAGGGCTGTTCGGAGTGCATGGACACCGGCTATCGGGGCCGGACGGCCACCTTTGAAATTTTGGAGATGAACACAGACCTGCGCCGCCGGTTCCGTGCCGGCGCCACGCGAGAGGAACTGCTTGCGGCGGCACAGAAGGCGGGATTCCGAACCATGCTGGAGGACTGCCGCCACCTGGTGCTGAGCGGCGTGACCACGGTGGAAGAAGCCGGCCGCATCCTGCACACAACGGACGAATGAAAAGCGCGGAGGAATCAGATGAACAGATCCATTCAGGAAATCATTGAACTGGCCCGGCGGCAAAACGCCTCGGACGTGCATCTTGTCTGCGGCATTCCCGTGCGCTTCCGGGTCAACGGCGCTCTGGCCGATCTGGACGCCGAGAAGCTGACGGATGGCGACTGTGTCCGCCTTGCCAACGAACTGACAGAGGGGCGGTACGCCCAGGTGGCGGAGCAGGGGGAGCTGGATCTGGCGGCCACCATTGCGGGGGTGCGGTGCCGGCTGAACCTGTTCATGCAGCAAAAGCACGTTTCGGCGGCCATCCGGCTGCTGCAAGACCGCATCCCCGCGGTGGAGGAGCTGCATCTGCCCCCTGTGGTGCAGCGTTTCGCCTCGTTTCCCCGTGGCATCGTCATTGTAACGGGAGAGACCGGCTCGGGTAAATCCACCACACTGGCCGCGCTGCTCAATGCCATCAACCACACCCGCCCCGCCCATATCATCACGCTGGAAGACCCCATCGAGTATCTCTACACACCGGATAAATGCACGGTGAACCAGCGGGAGATCGGCACGGATACCGCCAGCTATTCATCGGGACTCAAGTCCATTTTGCGGGAAGACCCGGACATCATCCTGGTGGGCGAGATGCGGACGCTGGATACCATTGAAACGGCGCTGACCGCGGCGGAAACGGGGCATCTGGTGTTCACCACGCTGCATACCAATTCCGCCCCCAACACCATCGACCGCATCGTGGCCGTGTTTCCGCCGGAACAGCAGCAGCAAATTCGTTTGCAGCTGTCCATGACGCTGCGGGGCGTTCTGGCCCAGCAACTTTTGCCAAAGAAGGACGGCAGCGGCCGTGTGGCGGCCTGCGAGGTAATGATCCCCAATGATGCCATCCGCAGTCTCATCCGGGATGCCAAAACGCCCCAGATCGTCAACGCGCTGGCCACCTCGGCGGCGGAGGGCAATATTACCATGGACAACAGCTTGCTGCGCCTGGTGCGGGAGAATGTGATCGCGCCGGAAACCGCTCTTGCGGCGGCGCAGGACGCGGCGTATATGAAGCGGGTGCTGACGGCGCCGGGGGCGCAGACGAGGGCGGTGATGAGATGACAACGTATAAGTATGAGGCTGTTTCCCTCAACGGCGCCGTGGTGACCGGCGTGGTACAGGCCCATGATAAAAACGACGCTATTTTGCAGATCAAGGAAAACTGCGCCGTGATTAACCGGCTCACGGAGGTTCGGGGCAGCGCGCTTGCAGAGCGCCTCAAGGTCCGCAAGGTCAATGAAAAGACCCTCTCTTTGATGTGCCGTCAGTTTTCCATCATTCTCACCGCCGGTATGCCCATCGTCAAATCGGTGGAGCTGGTGGGCCATCAGGTGGAGGATCGGATGCTGAAAAATCTCCTGCTGCAAGTGGCGGGGGATGTGGCGGCGGGCTACCGCCTGGCGGACAGCTTTGAGCTGCGGGGTCCCGGCCTGCCCCCCACGTTTGTGGAAACGGTGCGTGCCGGCGAGGAATCCGGCTCTTTGGAGCAGTCCTTCGCCACGCTGGCCGAGTTTTATAAAAAGAAGGCCATGCTGCATGGCAAGATGGTCACGGCGCTGACGTACCCGGCCTTTGTGCTGGCGGTAGCCGTGTCGGTGATTATCGTTATCATGACCTTTGCCGTGCCCACGTTCTCCTCTGCCTTTGGGCAGATGGGAACGAATCTGCCGGGGGTGACCCGGGCGCTGGTGGCTATTTCCCACTTCTTTAAAACGTACATTCTGTATATCCTGATCGCGCTGGTGGGTCTGGTGCTGGCCTGGCGGACTTACTGCTCTACGGAGCGGGGCAAGCTGACCCGGGGGCGCCTGCGCCTGAAACTGCCGGTGCTGGGCCGGGTCAACCGCATGAACGTGGCCAGTCAGTTTGCCAATACGCTCTCGGCTATGCTATCCTCCGGTCTTCCGGTGATGAAGGCGCTGTACATCACGGCCAAGACCGTGAACAATTATCTGGTGTCCTCTGCCATCATGAACGTGGTGGCAGGAGTGGAATCCGGCGGCACCATCGGCGAGGGGCTGCGGGCCACGGGCCTGCTGCCGGAGCTTTTGTGCGAGATGACCGCCATGGGCGAGCAGTCCGGCTCGCTGGAAGATACGCTTTTGGTCATCGGCGCGTATTACGACAACGAGGTGGAGCAATCCACCAACCGGGCCGTGTCGCTTTTGGAGCCCATTATCATCTGCGTGCTGGCCGTTTTTGTGGTGTTTGTGCTTCTGGCGGTATACCTGCCTATGTTCTCTTTGTATAACACCATCGGCTGACGCTTCTGTTCCCAGCGGTTTCACCGAAGAGACCAACCCATCTTCGTGAAAATAGACAACCCAAAAAGAAAAAGACAAAAGACATATGAGGTGAAAATGATGAAAGAAAAATGCACCGCTTTGGTCAAAGCCCGGGATAAGAAAGGCTTTACCCTGATGGAAATGCTGATCGTGGTGGCCATCATCGCTGTTCTGATCGCTATTGCCATCCCCACCTTTTCCAGCCAGCTGAAAAAGGCAAATATTGCCGCCGACCAGGCCAACGTCCGTTCGGCCTACGCCGTGATGCAGACTTGCAGGCTACTGAACGTGGATCCCACCAGCGATGCCGCAGTGCCCACCGCGGATACAACTTGGTATATGCAGAAAGACGGTTCTTTTATGGCAGGAGATGCCGGGAAAACGAATGCCTATGCACTCAAGGCTGACGGCTACACTGTCGATACCGTTACTGGATTTACGCCTACAAAGGGAAATGGCATTGCCATCACGTACACGGCCACCAGCGGTAGTTTTGCACTGAGTAATTTGGCCCTTAGTTAATTTCCTAACCGTACATAAGCCCTTCCTATGCTAGCGGGAAGAGCTGCCGACAGCTTCTGCCGGGGCGCCGATGGGTTGCGGTGCTCCGACGGGAGCCGGATCTGAACGATCCTCAAAGAGGAGAAACCACATGGAATTTCCAAGTACCTTTACCGCGGTCTACGCCGCTTTGGTGGCGGCGATGCTGGGCCTTGCCATGGGCAGCTTTTTAAACTGTGCGGCCTGGCGCATGACCCACGGCGACTCGGTGGCCCGGGGCCGCTCCTACTGCGCCGCCTGCGGACACACACTCTCCACCACGGATCTGGTGCCGGTGGTGAGCTGGCTGGCGCTGCGGGGCCGCTGCCGCTACTGCGGGGAGAAGATTTCCTTTGTCCACCCGCTGGGGGAGTTGATCTGCGGCGCCTGCTACGCGGCGGTGACGCTGCATTTCGCCCTGTCCTGGGAGACAGTGGCATATCTGATCCTGGTGTCTTTGCTGTTTTGTATCTCCTGCGCGGATCTCTATGAGTACATTATTCCCAACCGGCTCATCGCGGCGGGCATCGTGTGCCGCGGCGTATTTATCCTGCTGGGCGGAGACGTTCCCATGACAGCGCTGCGGGCGCTGGTGGGCGGCGTATCCATCTCGCTTCCGGTGCTTTTGCTGGTGCTGGCGGCGGAAAAGATCATGAACAAGGAGGCCATGGGCGGCGGTGATATCAAGCTGCTGTTTATGACGGGTCTCTATTTTGACTGGAAAATAAATCTCGTCGGGCTGCTGTATGCCTGCCTTATTGGCATTGCGGCGGGCCTTGTGTGGCAGCGTGCCCATCCCCGGGCGGATCGCCACATTCCCTTTGGCCCGGCCATTGCGCTGGGCTGCGTGGCGGCCATGCTGACAGGCGAGAGTCTGATACATTGGTACCTGGGCCTCTTTTTCTGAAAGAGGGAAAAGAGACGTAAAAATATCCGGAAGAGTCCGGCTTTTGCAAGAAAGGGTTGTGTCTATGGAAAAGACGACGAAGGAGAATCTGCTCAGAGGGTCTTCGCTCATCGGTGTGGACATTGGCGGCGCGGAGCTGAAACTGGCGCTGGTGAAAAACGGGACCTATCAGCTGGCTTGTGAGCGCCTGCCGGAAAATCTGGTGAAAGGCGGTCACATTCAGGCACCGGAGCAGCTGGCGCGGCTGATCCGCTCGGTGCGCGGCAAGTACCGCCTGGGAGCCGGGCGCTGCGCCGTGATCCTGCCGGACTTCACCACCTACTTCCGGCGCATCACGCTGCCGCCCATGACGGTGGACCAGCTGAAGATCAACCTGCCTTACGAGTTCCGCGACTATATCGGCGGCGACACGGACAGATACTTTTTCGACTATGCCATGGAGCGTACGCTCACCGCCGAAAACGGCTCTGTCACAGGGCTGGAGATGGCGGCGGCCGCGGTGCAGAAGACCAGCATTGAAGAGTATATGCAGCTTTTCCGCCGGGCCGGTATGCACCTTTCGCTGGCGCTGCCCTACGAAATGGTATATACCAATATTATGAAAAGCCACCTGCGGCAGTATCCGGAGGACGGCTTGAAGGAGTTCTGCTTGGTGGAACTGGGGTACGACAGCTCCCGGGTGGTAATCATGCAGGGGGCGGCGGTGCTGGCCTCCAAGGTCATTGAGATCGGCTGCCATCAGGTGGACGAGGCCATCGCGGACACTTTCCACATCGACGCCTATGTGGCGGCGGAGTATCGCCGCACCAACCATGTCGATGCTCTTTCGGTTCCCCAGTGCGTGAATGTGTATGACCAGCTGGCCGTGGAGGTGATGAAGGTCATCAACTTCCATGCCTACAACAACCGGGACAGCCAGTTGGCCGATGTGTATTTCTGCGGCACAGGCGCCGCCATCGACCTGATGAAAGAGACGGTGACAGGCGCCGTGCAGTTTACTCAGCACTCCATAACGGAGCTGCTGCCCCAGGCCAATGGCGCGGACGAGGCGCTGATGACCACCTGCGCCATGGCCATTGGCGTCGTGCTGGAAACGGAGGGTTGATATGAAACTATCGGATCGTGTCCCTTTTGGCAAAAAGCAAAAGATGAAATACCCCACCAAGACCACCATGAACCTGGCCGTCAGGGAGACCAACGACAACAGCCCGTCCCGGGTGGTGCCGGTGTTTGCGGTGCTGGTGCTGGCGGTGGCGCTGTTCGTCAAGTTTGGCGTCATGGATCGCTACGCGGCGCTGAACAAAGCGCAGGCGTCCCTTGCCGCGTCAGAGTCCCGGCTCACGGAGATGAACCAGCTGGTGACAGGCTATGACCGCGTGGCGTCAGAGTATCATCGGTATAGCGGCGACTATCTCACCGATGCTCAGAAGCAGCTGGTGGACCGTCTGGATCTGCTGGATCTGCTGCAAACGCGGATGGCGGGCGTGGCCACGCTGAAAAGCGTTTCCATTGTGGACAACGATATGGTGGTGGAGATTTCCGCCTCCAGTTTGAAGCAGGTGAGCGACCTGCGCCTGGCGCTGTTACAGGAAGCAAAGGTGCAAAGCGTCACCGTTTATACCGCCACCACGGGCCAGACTACCTCTGACGGTACGGTCAGCGCGTCCCTGGTCATCCATGTGGCCCAGGAAGGCACAGCAGGGGAGGCGTCGAAATGATGAAACGGACGATTTCTATACGGGAACTCATTTTGCTGGGCGTGCTGGTGATCGCGGTGGTCTATTACTTCGCGCTGCATAAGCCCCTCACCGCCCAGATGGCGGAGGTGCAGGCCCAGCAGACCCAGGTGAACACCCAGCTGAACACGGTGATGGACAAAGCCACCGAGATGAAGACCATGCAAAAAAAGCTGGATGATCTCAGAGCCGCCTCCGGCGGCAGCCTCAAAGGGCTTCCGGCGTATAACAATCTCAACGCGGTGCTGCTGGAGCTCAACACCATCTTGTCTGCCGCGGGGAACTATACCATCCATTTTGACGACGAGGTGTTTTTGGGCGATGGCTATACGGTCAGCCGCAGCTTCACCCTCAATTTCCAGGCGGCCAGCTACGATGCCGCCAAAAACGTGCTGGAACAGATCAAAAACAGCAGCTATTGCTATTTGCTCCGGGACATGAACGTGACCAATCAAAGCGGCACCTCCGGCCAGGGCTGCTCGGTGAATGTGAACCTGACTTGCTTTGAGTATCGGAAGTGACTGCCCGCCTGCCTTGTGGGATGTAACGATTTTTCTCTTCCGGCAAAAAGTTTCTTATCCGCTTCCACGGTTGACTTTCGGGGGCGGACTTCACCGCGGGAAGATGATTTCCTGCTGTTAAGGCGCGGCAGACCCGTTCTCCATTAAAAAGTGGTATCCGGAGTGTTTTATCTCCGGATACCACTTTTTGGCATATAAATTGTCATAAAAGCGGGAAAGGCAAGATTTTATCTTTGCGTTTCCCGCTTTTTTCATCGGCAGCTTTCAAACAGATCCACGGCGTCGGCCGCGTCGGTGTGGCGCAAAAAGACATAGTTGAACTCCCTGGCGATGTCCCAGGCGTCCACATGGAAGCGGGCAAGCTGGGGGTGGCTTTGGGCGATGGCCTCGTAGGCAAAGGAGATGCCAGCCCCCTGCGCCGCCAGACTGCACAAAAGACCAAAGCTGCTGACCGTCACCACCCTGGCAAATTCGGTGAGGGATCGGTTGGCCTGGGTCAGTACCTGCTCCAGTACGTCACGGGTGCCGGAGCCGGACTCCCTCAGCAGCAGCGTCTCACCAAACAACTCCTCCGCCGTCACGGTGCGCCCGGCAAAGGGGTGACTGCGGCCGCACAGGCCGCCGAAAGGCTCCTTCCGGTACAGGCGGCAGTCATACTGCGCCCGGTCGAAGTTCCCCTCCACCAGCGCGAAGTCGATCTGCCCCCGGTCCAGCAGGTGCAGCATTTCCCGTGTGTTGCCCACCAGCACGTCCAGATGATTTCGGGGGTTTTTCAGATAGCGGGCCACCTGCCCGGCAATGACAAATTCCCCGATGGTCTTGGTGGCGCCGATGGTCAGGTGATTTTCCGGCAGGGGGTGCAGCGCCTGCATCAGCTTCTCCTCCTGATAGACCATACCCCGGGCATAGCGCTCCAGCGTGGCCGCGCCCTGGGTCTTTTGCAGGCGGTGCCCGTCGTAAAGGAACAGCCGGCAGCCGTAGTACTGCTCCAAGGCGTGGATGTGCTGCGTCACAGCGGGCTGGGTGATATGCAGGTGCTCCGCGGCCAACCGGTAGTTCATGGTGTCGCAGAGTGTCAGAAACGTGTGGATTTTATCATCTCTCATGACGGCCTCATAAAAAATTATTATTGATATATTTGATAAGATAATTGGATTTTATCACTCTGACGCTTTATAATCAAGAAAGAAATTGACAAATGAAGGAGCAAGAGATGAAATTCATTGAAAAAAATGGAAAAGGGCTGGCGCTGTGCCTGGCCATTGCCATTCCCAGCTGGCTGCTGGGGCGGATATTTCCGGTGATCGGCGGCGCGGTGATTGCCATCCTGGCGGGCATGGGCGTGACGCTGCTGCTGAAAGATAAAACCGCCGTGGAAAGCGGCGTCAAGTTTACCTCCAAGAAGATCTTGCAGTGGGCGGTGATCCTGCTGGGCTTTGGGCTGAATCTCAACGTGGTGTGGCAGACGGGGAAGGAATCCCTGCCCATCATCGCCTGCACCATCACCACCTCCCTTGTGATCGCCTATGTACTGCATCGGGTGATGCACATTCCCGGCCGCATCTCCACGCTGGTGGGCGTGGGTTCTTCCATCTGCGGCGGCTCCGCCATCGCGGCCACCGCCCCTGTCATCGGCGCGGACGATGAAGAGGTGGCCCAGGCCATCTCCGTCATCTTCTTTTTCAATGTGCTGGCGGCGATCCTGTTTCCCACCTTCGGTTATCTGCTGGGCTTCGACACTACCTCTGGCGGTGCTTTCGGCGTTTTCGCGGGCACGGCCATCAACGATACATCCTCGGTGACGGCGGCGGCTTCCACCTGGGACAGCATGTGGAGCCTTGGCAGCGCCACGCTGGACAAGGCGGTGACGGTGAAGCTCACCCGTACCATTGCCATCATTCCCATCACGCTGGTGCTGGCTTTCGTGCGGGCGAAGCGGGAGCGCAGCAAGGAAGGCCCTCAGGTGAGCTTCCGGCAAATCTTCCCGTTTTTCATCCTGTATTTTCTGGCGGCTTCGCTGATCACCACCGTGGCGGTGCGCTGCGGCGTCAGCGCAGCGGTCTTCGATCCCCTCAAGGGGCTGAGCAAATTCCTCATTGTCATGGCCATGGCGGCCATCGGCCTGAACACCAACATTGTCAAGCTGGTGAAAAGCGGCGGCAAGCCTATTTTGATGGGCCTTTGCTGCTGGATCGGCATTACAGGCGTCAGTTTGCTGATGCAGCACGTGATGCACATCTGGTAAGGGACTTTAACCAAAAGCGGCGAAGGATTTTTCCTTCGCCGCTTTTGGTTATGCTTTTGCGCTGTATTTTTGGTCATGCTTTTGTGAAATCAAACAGGTTCAGCCCGGTCTCCTCGTCGAACCGACGGCCCACCGTGCCTGGCAGGGCGGTGACCACGATCTCGGCCGTGGCACTGATGATTGCCCGATTCAGATGCCCGCCGGTGAAAAGCTGCTGCTGGGGATTGCCGATGGTGATGTGCAGGTGCAGGTAGGGGATTCCCTCCTGCCGGGTGATGGTGCCCAGAAGGCTGGTGATCTCAAAATCACCGGTGTAGGTGAGCTTGTGATACTCCTTCGCGGCGGTTTCAAAGATGCCCACCGTCACCTCGTCGGCGGCTCCGATGCCCCGGACGTCGGCAAAGGAGATGTCCTCCTGCTGTGCCAGCTTTTCCAGCGATGCCACCACTTCTTCGCCCTTGGCAAGGCGCACCACATAGGTGTTATCCCATTTCCGATACTCCATTTTGTCTGCCTCCTTTTATTTATGCTCAGCGTGTCGTGAGGTCGATGGTCTCCAGATCCTCCGGCACAAAAATGCTTCCGTGGTACCAGGCTGCCGCCTCTTCCGTATAACGCGCCTTCCGCGTAGAGAGGGTTTCGTCCTCCGTGTGGTACAGCACCAGATGCCGGACCTCCAGTTCCTCCGCCATCTGCGCGGCGTCCCGCACGGTGCTGTGGTGCTTTTCGTAGGGCTTGAAGATATCCCTGTCGGCGTAAAGGCAAAAGGCCTCCGTCAAAAGCCAGTCGCAGCCGAGCACATAGTCACGGCTGACGGGGGCGTAGGACTCGTCCCCCAGACAGGTGAGGAGCTGCCCGTCCCTCAGCCGTGCCTGAAAGCCGAACTGCCTGGCCTTTGTGGAGCAGATGTCGAACACCGTCCACTCCGACTCCGGCAGGGTAAGGCGGTCGCAGGGGCGTATTTCTCGCAGCAAAATGCCCTTGCCCAGATGGCGCAGCAGCTTGGGCGGAAAGAGGGCCTGGCAGAACTGTTCCAGCAGTGCCCGCAGCTCCTCGTGGCAGTAGATGGTGAGGGCGCCGACGTAGGCTCCCTTGTTCAGCAGCGTAGCCACGGCGCGGATGACCCAGATGACGCCCAGCACATGGTCGGTGTGGGCGTGGGTGACGAACAGGTGGTGCAGGTCTTTAAAATCCAGTCTGGTCTTATCCACCTGGGCGAGAATGCCGTTGCCGCCGCCCGCGTCCACCAGCGTCCATTCGCCGCTGTCCGCCTCCAGGGCAAAGCAGGTGTTGTAGCATTTTTTCACCATGGCGTTACCGGTGCCCAGTAAGATCAGTTTCATGATAGATGGCTCCTTATTCCTCGCCGCTGTCCCGCACCGTTTTGTTTGCGGCGATGCCGAAGGCAATGGCGTTTTTTCCGAATTTATCCCGGATGGCGTCCATGGCGCCCTCCAGCTTTTCCTGTTTTTCTTTCCTCTGCGGCGCGGGGCCGCTCAAAAGGTCCAGCTGCTCAAAAGCCTCGTCCTCCGGCGCCAGATGGATGGCGGTGACGGTGAGCATCCGGATGGGCGTGGGCGCTTTCCACGCCTTTTGAATAAGGGCCAGCGCCGCCTGATAGATGTCTCGCGTGAGGTGGGTGGGAGCAGGCAGCTGCGTCTGGCGGGAGATGTTTTGAAAGTTGGCGTCCCGGATGACCACCTGCACGCCTCGGCAGGTAAGGCCGCCGCGCCGCAGGCGCAGGGCCACGCTGTCGGACAGCAGGGCGACGCCGGTCTTCACCTCGTCCCACCGGGTCAGATTGCGGCTGAAGGTGGTGCCGTTGCCCACGGACTTCACGGCTTCCTGTTCATGCTGGGGCCGCACGGGACTGCGCTCCAGCCCGCAGGCGTACTCGTGAAGCTGCAAGCCCATTTTACCAAGCAGCGACTCCAGCATAGACACCTGACATCCGGCCAGCTGGCCGATAGTGGTGATGCCGTATTGCCCCAGTACGTTTTGGGCGGTCTTTCCCACAAACAGCAGCGCGCCCACCGGCAGAGGAAAGACCAGCTCCTGCCAGTTGTCGGGGCTGATGACGGTGGTGGCGTCGGGTTTTTGATAGTCGCTGCCCAGCTTGGCAAAGATCTTGTTGAAGGAGACGCCCACCGACAGGGTCAGCCCCAGCTCCCGCTTCACCCGCGCCCGGATCTCATCGGCGATGGCCTTGCCGTCGCCGCCGAAGAGGTGCATACTGCCGGTGATGTCCAGCCAGCTCTCGTCGATGCCGAAGGGCTCCACCAGATCGGTATACTGCCCGTAGATCTCATTGACAAGGTGGGAGTAGTGGCGGTATAGCTGGTGGTGGGGCGGCAGCAGCACCAGCCCCGGCGCCTTTTTCCGGGCCTGCCAGATGGTCTCCGCTGTTACCACGCCCAGGCGCTTGGCCGGCTCGTTCTTGGCCAGAATGATGCCGTGGCGCTCCTCCGGATCGCCGCACACCGCCATGGGAACGTCCCGCAGATCGGGGTGGGACAGCAGCTCCACAGACGCGAAAAAGCAGTTCAGATCGCAGTGCAGAATGACCCGTTCCATATAGCCGCCACCTCCTCAATCATTTGTTCTATTATACCACACCTGTTTTCATCTGAAAAGAGGAAAAAGCCGCCGGTACAAATTTGCGCTTTCCGGCTGTAAGACAGGTTTAGTTCCGAAACCACGATTTGTGGGCATCAGTCATGGCGGTGCTGGAAAATGATGGGGAGCTGTGAGACCGTCATGCTTCGTACAGCTTCTGGTTTTGAGCAAAAGCACACAGTAAGCGGTGAGGTGTCCGTCGTGGCTTTTTTATAAAAGTGAAATCGCCTCTCCCATATCCGGACGGATCAAAGCGGATGGCTCCGCGATCCTTTCCGGTACCGATATGTGCTGCGCGCTGATGCGCAAAAGCCGTGTGCCGGAATTTGCCGCGGTGATCTGCCGGAAGGGAATCTTCATAATGCCGGGGGGTGCGTTTATTGCGCGCCGTTTGGTTTTCTCCGCCTCCGCCGCCTGCCGTTTGAACGCTGCCGTATATTGCTTTCCCGGTATCCTCTTTGGCATAGAAAAACACCCCATTCATTAGCTCAAGCATATTGCTCGTCTAACAAATGGGGCGGTGTATATGTGCCTGCGTGCAGAGATCTCTGCGCAACGGAAAGCGGGGGAAAAATTGCGGAAAACAACCGCTTTTCTGCGTATCTGATGGAAATGGGCCAATTCGCGGCAATCCTGAGATCCGCTTACGCCGCGTCCGCATATCCGGCTTGAATCGTACCGTTCAAAGCCTGTTCGTGCGTAAATCCGTCCGCTTCCAACTGATTGATCAACTGGTCCTGGCTCCAGGTCATCACCACAAGCTGCATATATGCACGCGCAGCTTCCGCTGCTTCCGCGGTCCAGTCGGCGCCGCAGTTGTCCGCGCCGTACCGGGCTTCTTCCGGGGTGAAATCACCTGACCACTGCAGGTCTTTCAGCAGTTTGGCGTAGGAACAGGCATTCTTGCTGACACAATTTTTCGCCCAAAGGCGGGCCTGCTCGTCCCAGTCGGCGCCGCAGTGATCCGCGCCAAAGGCGGCGTCCTCCTCGGAAAACTGACTGATCCTCAATGATGTCATCACCGCCCTGCGCGACATGGGCTGGACCAAAAGAAGCCTTCTCGCGCCGTAGACCGCCTTGAACTGACTGTCTGTCATTTGGGATGTATCACCCACGGGGGAGGTGCCCTCCGGCCCCGGTATTTCTCCTGGCCCGGGCAAGCCGTCATCAGGTGCGGGGGCATTGTCAGGCGCGGGGGTGTTGTCGGGTGCGGGGGCATTGTCAGGCGCGGGCGTGTTGCCGGGCGGGGGGGTGTTGTCAGGCGCGGGTGTCGTGTCGGATGCGGGCGTATCCTTGTTGGTATCCTGCACCGATGTTTCGGCGGCAGTCTGTCCGGCGGCAGCCCCAGCGCTGTCTCTGACAGGGGATGCGGTGTCGGCGGTGACTGCATTTTCTGTTTTTGCGCAGGCGCATAACGTGAGCAGTACGGCGATGAAAAGGATGCAGGCAATCAGTTTTCTCATAGTTTCCTCCTGTATGCGGTCATAAATGTCATTTCGCAAAAAGGCCCAGGGGAAAGAATCCGGTTTTCCTGGTTTGGCATGTGCTGGATGCTGCCTTTCCCTTATTTGGCCGACGGGCGAATGATCTCTGCGGAAAAAGACGCTCCGCTGCTGAAGGGAAAAAAACAGACTGAATATAAAATTATTGTACCGTTCAGCACGGCGAGAATCAAGAGGCAAATGAAGAAAAGGCGAACGGCGGTCTCCCGAAAGCCGGTCAAATAAATGGTCGGTGCGGATTTGCCTTCCGCCCGGTATTGTTGATGGAGGGGGAAAAGAGAGGCTGGATGGGCACCGCCTTCTGGCGCTGCCTCCGCGGCGTTCTGCCGTCAGTCTTTAACGGGGGCACCGGGATCTGCCTGCTGCGGATAAAAAGACATCCTCTGCCATTACGACAGAGGATGCTTTTGTTTTGTCGCGGTCAAAGGCAGGCCCGGTTGTCCCGGTGCCTCAAAAAAGCATCCGGCATTTTCTCAGGCGGCTTGCGTGTCCTGTACCCATTTTTGACTTATTTGTGCAGCAGAGGAGACAGGGGCTTGTAGATGAGGAAGCACAGCACCACGTCCAGCAGACCCTTCACCAGCGTAAAGGGGGCGTTGAAGAAGGTCAGGCATTCCAGCAGGCCGTTGACGCTGGGACGGATCTTCTGGTACATCCCTACGATGGCGTCGATGGGCATGAAGTTGACGTAAATGGGGTATGTAATGAAGTAGTTCACGGGAATGCTCAAAAGAGCCATCAGCACCGCACCGGTGAAAGCGCCGGTGAGGGCGTTTTTGCGGCTTTTTTTCCGCCGGTACAGCAGTCCCGCCGGGACGACAAAGCACACGCCCAGCAAAAAGTTGCACAGCTCTCCAACGCCGCCGGTGGTGGTACGCAGGCAGTTGATGAGGTTTTTGATAAGGCATACGGCCACGCCGCTCACCGGGCCCAGAGAAAAGGACGCCAGGAGGGCTGGCAGTTCGGAGAAGTCCAGCTTGATAAACGGCGGGATAAGGAAGGGAATGGGGAAGTCCAGGAACATCAGGACGGTGGCCACCGCCGCCAGCATGGCGGTAACGGCCAGTTTGTGGGTTTTCAGTTTTTGTGCCATAGAAAAAATACGCTCCTTTTGTAAAAATAACAAAACACCCTGAAAGACATGTCTTCCAAGGTGCACGCACAAAAAGAGCATATTGACATATGCCGTACACGCCTTCTCCCATCCAGACTGTACTGTCGGTACCGGAATCACACCGGTTCCTGCGGCTTGTGGCCGCTCGCGGACTTTTACCGCCGGTGGGGAATTTCACCCCGCCCCGAAGACAAATAATTCACTTGTTTTGCGTAACTATGATACAACATTCTGACAAAAAATGCAACCCCTTTTGTGGCATGCCCTTTTTCATATTGAAAATCAAAAATAATTTATTGAGAATCGATAAAAAACAATTGACATTCAATATAGACTGTGGTACAGTAGCGGCAATAGAAGAAAAACGGAGGAATGAAATATGCTGGAACACAGAACGGAGTGGCTGCGGGGCATCGTTGTGGGAGCGGCGGTTTGCGGTGTGATGGTATTTTTTGTAATCGTACCCTGTCTGGGGCGGGACATGGCGGCGGCGTACCCGGAGTTTGCGGGATACTTCTGGCCATGGCTGCTTTTGATATGGGCGTGTTCGCTGCCATGCTTCGGGGCGCTGGTGCCTGGGTGGCGTCTTTTCGGGCGCATGGGGCGCTCCAGTGCCTTCTGCCGGGAAAACGCGGCGTGCCTGCGGTGGATCGCCCGCTTGATCGGATGGGACAGCGCCTTTTTCCTGGTGATGAATTTTGTGTATTATCTGCTGGGCATGAACCATCCGGGGATTTTGCTCCTGGCACTGCTGCTGAGCTTTGGGGGCATGGCCATCGCAGTGGCGGCCCGTGTGCTGTCGGGTCTGGTGACAGACGCGACGGCGCTGCGGGAAGACAACGACCTGACGATTTGAGGCGGCGACATGATCGTATTTAGTATAGATATGATGCTCCTCAAGCGGAAGATGAGCCTGACGGAGCTGTCGGAGAAGGTGGGTATCACGTTGGCCAACCTCTCCATTTTGAAAACGGGCAAGGCCAAGGCGGTGCGGGTGGAGACGCTGAACAAGCTCTGCGCGGCCCTTGCCTGTCAGCCCGGCGATCTGCTGGAGTACCGGGCGGACGACCCGGAAAATGAGGAATAGGAGTCAATTCAATGGAATCGATGGATGCGAATAAAGGCGTTCCCCAGCCCCAAAGCGGCACGGCGCCGACGTCGGCGGCCTGGGTGAGCAGGATCCCCTTCGCGGCCACGCCCACGGAGAAAACGTCGCTGCTGGTTTCCTATCTGATGGCCTACCTGTATGTGAGCGCTTTTTTCACCGTTGACGCGACCCCTGCGCTGAAGGTGGCGGAGGTGGTTTTCTCCGTGCTGTTCTGTGCGGCGGTGGAGTGGGTCTACCGGGGGGAGAAGGCGGGCTGGGAGAGCTGGGTGTGGCTCGGCTGCGCGGCGGTGATCCTGGTGAGCATTTTGGCCGGGCGGTGCCGGGCGGTCCCCACCTTTTCCATGCTGTTCTACCATACCTATGTGGTGTATTGGCTCCTGGCCCGATCGGGCCGTCTGATGGAAGGGAAAAGCGGCCGTTTTTTGCCGCTGGATGTGTGCCATGGCTTTTTTGTTTTCCCCCTGTCGCATTTCTTCCTGCGGGTGCAGGTGCTGTTTTACCGGGAGGAAAAGAGCGGGGGAAAAAAGAAAGCGGTTTGGCCCGCCGTGGGAGCGGTGGTGCTGGCGGCAGTGCTGTTTTACGGAGCCGCAACGCTCCTGGGCGAGGCGGACGGCCAGTTCCGCACGCTGACAAAAGACCTGCTGGATTGGGTCAAGCTGCCAGAGCTGCCGGAGTACGGTGCGCGGCTGGTGCTGAGCCTGCCGGTGGGCGCGTATCTCTTTGGGCTGGTGCTGGGTACGGCGCGGGAAAAGCCCCAGAAGCTGCGAGAGAAAGCCGGGCGCATGGCGGCGGAGGCGGAAAAACTGCGGCGGGTGCCGGATTCTGTGTGGAATATGCTGCTGGGTGCGTTCTGTCTGTTGTATCTGCTGTTTTTCGTGATCCAGGGCAGCTATCTCTTCGGGGCCTTCACCCGCACACTGCCCGAGAGCTTTACGGTTTCGTCTTACGCAAGGCGGGGCTTTTTCGAGTTGTGCTGGGTCATGGCGCTGAACTTCCTGCTCCTGGCGGCGGTGACCGTCAGCTCCCGGACGCCCGCCGGACAGAGCAAAAGCACAAAGGGCATGTGTACGGCCTTGCTGGGCGAGAGTTTTTTGCTGGCGGTGACGGCTTTTTCAAAGCTGGCGCTGTATATCAGCTGCTTCGGCTTTACGCCCCTGCGGCTTGAGAGCAGCTGGCTGGTGTGCGTACTGGCGGCGGGCTGCGCCGCAGCCATGGTGTGGCTGTGGAACGGGAAAAAGACGGCCCGGCCGTGGATCTTGTTTACCGGCGTCACGCTGGCGCTGTTGCACCTCTATTAAAAAAGGCCCGACAGGCAAAAGGAGGAAAGGAGAATGGAACATGATCGGACATTGTCGGCAGTCTTTCCGATCATCCTCCGGCAAAACGGCGGGACGGAACAGATCCTGCTGTACCGGCGGATCAACACCGGCTACATGGACGGCAAGTGGGATATCGCGGCCGGCGGTCATGTGGACAGGGGCGAGACCGCCACGGAGACGCTGGCCCGGGAGTGCGGGGAAGAGATCGGTATTACGGTGCGCCCGGAGGACGCCGCGTTCGCTCATCTCTGCCACAGCGTGGAAAGAAGCGGCAGGCAGACGTATTACAACCTTTATTTACGGGTGAGAACCTATACGGAAACGCCCACCATCATGGAACCGGAAAAATGCGCGGCGCTGGAGTGGTTTGACCTATCCCGCCTGCCGGAGGACATGATCCCCGCCCGAAAAAGGGATCTGCTGCTGGCTCTGGCGGGCCGGATGTACAGGGAGTCTCTGCGGGAGGAATGACCGGAGAAACACAAAGACGGCGAAAAGCCGGAAAAGGTGCCATGTCCAAAGGACAATGGCACCTTTTCCGGCGCATATGTGTTACACGGAGAGAAATGCCCGCCGTCAGATGCGGCGCTTGCCCCGCAGCCACAGGTATTCCTCCCGGATGGTTTTTTCCATGGGGCGGCAGGTGTAGCCCAATTCCCGGTCGGCCTTTTCATGGGAGAAGCGGGAGTTGGAGGTAAGGGTGTAGAGGGAGTAGGGGGTGTACAGCGGCGGCTGACGCAGGAGCTTGTAGTAGACCTCCGAGAGGGGCGCCGTGACCTTGGCAAACCACAGCGGCAGGTAGGAGCGGATGGACCTGATCCCGGTGATCTGGTGGAACAGTTCCAGCAGCTGCCGCACCGGATAGTACTGGTTGGAGAGGATGTAGGTCTCGCCCAGACGGCCCTTGTGACAGGCGGCAATGATGCCTTGTGCCACGTCCCGCACGTCCACGAAATCGTAGCCACCCCCGTCCACGCCGGCGGCGAGATGTCCCTTGCAGTAGTCGATGAGCAGCTGGGTCAGATTGCCCCGGCCGTAGTCATAAGGCCCACAGATGCCAGAAGGGTGTACCACCACCACCGGAAGACCCTGGTCGGCCGCCGCCATCACGTTGCGGGTGGTTTCCGCCTTGGCCTTGGCGTAGCAGCCGGTGACAAGAGCGGGGTCGAAGGTCTTGGTTTCCCGGATCAGATGCCCCTTGGGCGGCTCGGCAATGGCGTGGACGGAGCTGACGTAGATCAGCCGTGTCACGAGATACGTCCGGCACATCTCCAGAATGTGATCGGTGGCGGTGACGTTGAGATCATAGACCCGCTGATCGAACTGGGTGGCAATGGACACCATGCCGGCGCAGTGGATGACATAGAGCGGCTCGTCGACCTGGTGCTGAAAACAGGGCGCGATGGATTCCGGGCACAGAATATCGCCGGTAAAGATCTCCGCCTGGGGAGGCAGCTCCGCCTTTGTCTCGTCTCCCGGCAAAACAAGACACCGCACGCGCTTGCCCTGCGATACCAGCATTTTGACCAGTGTGTTGCCCAGATAACCGGCGGCTCCGGTGACAAGATACAGCTCTTGTTTGTCAGTGACACTTTCCATGGAAAATCGCCTCCTTTTTGTTTGATTGTAACCCATGAAAAGGGAAAAGTGGTGACAAAACCGTGAATGAATCAGTAAAATTTATGGAGATCGGCAAAACAGGCCTCTTCTCCGCCGACTTCTGATAACGAAAAGCTCCCGCCTTCCAAAAGGCGGGAGCTTTCATATGTCAGCCCATGTTGTACTGGGAGGGGTCAATGCGTCCGGCTGTGATGCCATAGGAGGAGCAAAGACCCTTGAATTCCTGGGAGCCGCAGAAGCCGTCAAACACTTGGGCGCGGGTACTGATGCCGGAGATGATATCACTGGCCCAGCTTTTAACTTCAGCGTCACTGGGCTGGCGGTTAAGAAGCACATTATAGAGCAGCCCGACATAGTTCTCATTGGAAAGATTCTTGTTGAGCAATTCTGTACTGGAGAAAAAGCCGGCAGCGGCCTGGGCACCCGTGATCGCCTGGGCCTGCAGGTTGTTGACCCAGTTCCTCAAACCGGCGGCGTCAGGATCACGGCTCAGACAGGTCTTGTAAAGCCGTATCACAAAGGAGTAAATTTCACCCATATCGTACTGGGCGGGATCGATGCGCCCTGCGGTAATGCCATAGGCGGCACAGAGTCCCTTAAATTCCTGAGAGCCGCAGAAGCTGTCAAACACCTGCGCGCGGGTGTAGGTCCGGTTGTAGATGGTGTCGCTCCAGTTCTTGACCTCGGAGGCACTGGGCTGGCGACTGAGCAGCGTGTTGTAAAGTGTGGTGACAAATTGCTCCACAGTGCTGTCCCCTGACAGATATTCATAGCTGGAAAAGAACCCGGCGGCAGCTTCGGCGCCGGTGACGGCACCTGCTTTCAGATTTTTGGTCCAGTTGGTCAGACCGTCCGCGTCTGGTTCACGGTTCAGACAGGTCTTGTAAAGCCGGGTGACAAAAGACTGGACGGAGGTCAGGTCTTCTCCCATGTCATATTGACTGGGATCAATGAGACCGGCGGTGATGCCGTAGGCAGCGCAAAGATTGATGAATTCCTGGGAGTCGCAGAAATCGTTAAAGACTTGAGAGCGGCTGCTGCCGCCGGAAGCAATATAAGCACACCAGTTGTTCACCTCGGAAGAACTGGGCTGTCGACCCAGCAGAGCGTTATACAGGCTGGTGACGAACTCCAGATTGGAGTGCTTCCCATTCTGATATTCTGTGCTGGTGAAGAACGAGGCGGCAGCCTGAGCACCGTTCAAGGCGCCTGCTTTGAGATTCTTGCTCCAGTTGGTCAGACCGCCCGCGTCTGGTTCACGACCCAGACAGATCTGGTAAAGGCGTCTGACAAAGACCCGCACGGAGGTGGGATCCTCACCCATGTTGTAGGAAGAAGGATCGATGCTGCCGGGGGCTATCCCGTAAGAGCCGTAAAGGTTGATAAATTCCTGAAGCCCGCAGATAGCAGCAAAGACCTCGGAGCGGTTCTGGGTACAGGCGGAGAGCTGATAGACCCAGCTGCTCAGCTCACTGTCGGAGGGAGAGCGGCCCAGCATGGCGCTGTAAACCGTGTTCACAAATTCGGCATCGGTGTGGGTCCTGCTTTGATATTCGCGGCAGGAGAAGAAGTAGGCACCGGCGCTGGCGGCTGTATGGGAACCGGATCTGATACAGCCGATCCAGTTGGATAGTTCACTGCCGGAGGCAGACCGACCCAAAACAGACTGGTAGAGCCGGGTCACAAAATTGGAAATACTGGCGTCCGGACTATAGGTATAATGGGCATAGATCATCTGGTTGAATGCGGACGAGGTCGCGGTGGAAGCCGTCACAGCCGTGCCGCCCACGGGGGAGGTAAACCAGCCGTTGAAAATATAGCTGGGCATGGTGGGCGTCGGCAAAGAGCCGCAGGCGCTTCCGGAGGTGACCTGGCGGTAAACGGTGTCGCAGGAGCCGCCCATGGCGTTGAAGATCAGGTTGCAGGTTTTGCTGTCATAGCCGTCGGGGATCACACGGAACGTGGTGCTGAAGGTGTAGGCGGCGTCGGAGGTGCCGCCGGTATTGACGGCGGTGATTCGGTAGGTATACTGCCCCGCGCTCAAAGCGCTGAAGCGCAGGGAACTATCCAGGCTGGCCAGGTTGTAGCTTCTGGCGTTGGGAGTCCCGGTGGCGGTCAGCGCTGTTTGACCGGTGCCGTTGTTGATGACGGAGATGGTGACACTCTTAATGGGAAATGTGCTGCTGAGTGTGCCGCGGATGGGGAAACCATAGCCGTAGAGCCAGTAAGTGGACGCGGTGGGGTAGGAGGCGCCGGTCAGCCGCCAGTCGGAAGCCGACGGTGTCAGTGCCCAGACGGCGGCGTTGGCCCCCAGTGTAAGAGAACTGCCGGAGAGGTTCAGATAGGTGCCGGTGGCCTTGTTTTGCAGCGTATAGCCGCTGCCGCTGGCGGCGAGACGCCAGCACTGGGAATCAGAGGCGGAGGCAGCGGCGGAAACGGCGCTGCTGCCGGAGGCGGTAAGCCGCTGACAGCTGCCGTCTTTGGCAGTCAGGGTGTAGTAACCGCTGGCAAAATAATTCAATTGGTAAGAGTGAGAGCTGCCGCCCAGGGTGAGATAATAGACGCCCTGTGCCACAGGAGCGCCGGTAAAGCCGTTGTTGGCCAGCATCTGCTGGGCGTCAGCCACCTCGTTGATCCGCAGCCGCTGATAGACGCCCACCTGCACGCCGGAGGAGTTGCCGGAGTAGTAATCCAAAGAGGCGCCGGCGATGCCGAATCGCACAGCGGTGTCGCCGCTCATCACGTTGGTGCGGGGGGCGCCCACAGCGCCGCTTTCGGCATAGATGGCGTCGATGAGCGTGGCCTCGTCCTGGTTGGCAAAGCCGCCCAAAGAGGCAAGCGCACTGGTGATCATGCCCTTGGCGCCGCCGGAGCCGTGCTGCACGGAGCGGGACCAGAACACATTGCGCAAAGCGATGCCGTAATTGGTCATGGAGAAGCCGGAAACGCTGCTTTCAATGGCGGAAACGATGGGGTCATAGTAGCGCAGCCGGATAAAGTCGCGCTGCGCCTGCCAGAAAATACCGCGGGTTCCGCCGTAAGAATTGTCGCTGGAGGCCAGAGCTGTCCATACGCTGTCAAAATGAGCGCCGTATGTATTGCCGTCGGCGGTATAGGCGGTTTGCAGCTGCGTGCCGATGTCCACATAGGAAGATTTGGAAGCCTGCTGCATACACCAGGTAAAAAAGTTCTTGGGGATATCATACTGGCTGGCCAGCTGGTAGGCGCCGTAGGACTTTCCGCCCAGATCACCGGAACCGGAAGAAATGGCGCCGGGATTTCCGTTGGACTCATATCCTTCACTGAGCGTGCCCAGCAGCGAGGCCTCCTGATCATCGGCGGCGGAAGCAAACGCTTTCGTCCAGAAAATACCGGGAAAGGCTGTCACCATCAGGCTGATGCAAATAAAAAAAGCACCAACCCTCTTCCATTGTTTTTTGCTTTTTTCCATAATGCTCCTCAACTCCACATAATGCCAAAAAACTCTGTAATTTTATCCAAATTATAACACAGGCGCAGAGCAAAAGTCTACCTTTAAAAAAAAGAAATAATTTCCAAGAAAGAAAGAATTTCTGCTTTTTGCAAGAGATCCGGCTGTGTGCCGCTCGCATACCGGGACGTGGAAGGCGGCGGACGCGGTGCCCGCCCGGCATGGCGATCCGGGCGGGCCGCAGCGGCGCCGCTGGCAGGCTCCGAGGCTGTTTTTTGATCCCAAAGCCCCGTTCGATGGTGTATTTCCCTTCTATACCTCTCTAAGAAACATCGTGAAAAATGCAACAAATTTCTTTTTTCACTTTAAACGGAAAAAGTGCTTGACAGGGGCGTCGGAGAGGGAAAAAACCCGCTGATTTCCAAAAATTTTATGTGTATTTTCACAACAGAATAGGTGGATTCATGGTGGAAATAACTGAACTTTTTGACCGAGGCCGTTTTTCGTTGACGGACGGATTTCAGAACTTTATAATAAAAACGAAACCGGGCGGGCGGAAGGCGCCGTTCGCCCAGGAAAGAGGAGACGCACATGAAAGTATTGATCATCAATCCGGGTGCGACGTCCACCAAGGTGGCCGTTTTTGATGAAGAAACACAGCTTTTTAAAGAAGGGATCGACCATTCTGCGGAAGAGCTGGATCAGTTTGAGCATGTGATCGACCAAGCGGACTATCGCAAGCAGACAATTTTAAAGGCCATTGAAAAAGCCGGCTTTCAGCTGACGGATTTTGACGCCGTCTGCGGCAGAGGCGGCTTGTATCATGCCATTCCCTCGGGTACCTATCGCGTCAACGACAAGGTGATGCATGACGTGGAGACGGCGCCCTACGGGGAGCATCCATCCAATCTGGGCGCTTACCTGGCCAAGCAGATTGGCGACATGGCGGGCATTCCCTCCTTCTTTGTGGACCCCGTCTGTGTGGATGAGATGACGGAAGTGGCGCATTACACCGGCTTCGCGGATTTCCGGCGCCTTTGCATGTTCCACGCCCTCAACCAGAAGAGCATCGCCCGCAAGGCGTCCAAGCAACTGGGCAAGGCATATGAGCAGGCAAATCTCATCGTCTGCCATCTGGGCGGCGGTGTATCCGTGGCGGCGCACGAGCATGGCCGCGTGGTGGATGTATTCAATGTAAAAGATGAAGGCTCCATGGGCATGGACCGGGGCGGCAGCCTGCCGGTCAACCAGCTCGTCGACTACTGCTATTCGGGCCTTGCAAAGGCAGAGGTCAAGAAGATCCTGGGCCGCCGGGCGGGTATCTTCTCTTATCTTGGCACCACGGATTTCCGCGTGGTTTGCGCCAAGGTGGTGGAGGGCGATCCCAAGGCCACGGAAGCGTACCGGGCGCTGGTGTACCAGCTGGCCAAGGACGTGGGCGCCATGGCGGCAGTGCTGAAGTTCGACGTGGACGCCATCGTCTACACCGGCGGCATGGCCTATGAGCAGTTTTTCTGCGACGACATTTCGGCCTATGTGGGCAAGATCGCGCCGGTGCTGCGTATGCCGGGCGAAGAGGAAATGCGTTCTCTGGCAGAGGGCGCGCTGCGGGTGCTCCACGGGGAGCCTGCCCGCGAATATAATTGATTTCAACGAGGAATTGAAATAAAAATTTGGAAAGGTGGAGTTTTTTATGAAACATTTGATGTCCGGCAATGAAGCCACCGCGCGCGGCATCTATGAAGCCGGGATCAAGGTCTGTTCCGCATATCCCGGAACTCCCAGCACGGAGATTCTGGAGAATGTGCCGCAGTACAAGGAGGATGTCTACTGCGAGTGGGCGCCCAATGAGAAGGTCGCCACCGAAGTGGCCTACGGCGCGTCGCTGGCCGGTTCCAGAGCGTTTTGCACCATGAAGATGGTGGGTATGAATGTGGCGGCTGACCCGCTGTTTACCGCCGGTTATCTGGGCGTGAACGGCGCTTTCGTCATGGTCACCGCCGACGACCCCAGCTGCCACTCATCTCAGAACGAGCAGGATAATCGTCACTTCGCCCGTGCCGCCAAGGTGGCCATGGTGGAGCCGTCCGACGCGCAGGAGAGCAAGGACTTCGTGAAGATCGCCTGCGACATTTCCGAGAGGTTCGATACCCCCGTGATCTTCCGTACCACCACCCGTGTGTGCCACTCCAAGAGCATGGTGGAGTTCGGCGAGCGTGTGGAGCATGTGGCTCCCGCTTACGCCCGCAACACCCGCAAGTTCGTGGCGGCGCCGGCTCACGCATACCTCAACCACCCCATCGTGGAAGAGCGCCTGAAGAAGCTGGAAGCCTTCGGCAACACCGAAGCTGTGGAGATGGGTCTCAACAAGGTGGAGATAAACGGTTCCAAGGTGGGCGTCATCACCGCTTCCATTTCCTACCAGTACGCCAAGGAAGTATTTCCCGAGGATACCTCTTTCCTGAAGCTGGGCCTTACATATCCCCTGCCCATGGATCTGATCCGCGACTTTGCCGCCAAGGTGGAAAAACTGTACGTCATCGAAGAGCTGGATCCTTTCATGGAAGACCAGATCAAGGCCGTCGGCATCCAGTGCATCGGCAAGGAGCTCACCGGCCTTTGCTATGAGCTCAACACCGAACTGCTGCGCGAGCGCATTTTGGGCGTCAAGACCATCAGCAAGGCCTCCGATGTGGCGCCGGCCAAGCGTCCTCCGGCGCTGTGCCCCGGCTGCCCTCACAGAGGCTTCTTCTACACCCTGTCCCAGAACAAGAACTATGTGGTCACCGGTGATATTGGCTGCTATACACTGGGCTTCGCGCCTCCGCTGAACTGCATGGACGTGTGTCTGTGCATGGGCGGCGGCTTCACCGCCGGTATGGGCGTGTCCAAGTCCTTTGAACGTGAAGGCGTCACCGACAAGGTGATCTTCGGCGTCATGGGCGACTCCACGTTCTTCCACAGCGGCATGACCGGCGCGGCGGAGATCGTTTACAACAAGGGTAAGATGATTCCCTGCGTGCTGGATAACCGCATCACCGGCATGACTGGTCACCAGGATAACCCCGGTTCCGGCTACACCCTGATGGGCGAGCCCACCGTGATGATCTCCGTGGAGAAGGTGCTGGAAGCCTATGGTTTTGCCCCCATCTTCACAGTGGACCCCCAGGATCTCACCGCCATGAAGAAGGCCGTGGACGATGCCGTGGCCGCGCTGAAGGAGGGCAAACAGCCCGCCATCGTAACGCGCCGTCCCTGCCTGCTCATCAAGAGAATGAAGCACGACATTGCCATGTGCACCGTCAACACCGACAAGTGCCGCAGCTGTAAGAAGTGCCTGAAGGTGGGCTGCCCCGCCATCTCCATTGAGAACGGCAAGGCGTTTATCGACCGGACACAGTGCGTGGGCTGCACCGTCTGCGCGCAGGTCTGCCCCTTTGGCGCCATTGAAAAGGAGGCTAAGTAACATGAGTAACGTAAAGAGTGCATTGTTGGTTGGCGTCGGCGGTCAGGGCGCCATTCTGATCTCCAAGATCATGACCAACGGCTTTATGAAGGCCGGCTTTGACGTCAAGCAGAGCGAAGTCCACGGCATGGCCCAGCGCGGCGGCAGCGTGTCCACCCAGGTCCGCTGGGGAGACCGTGTGTATGGCCCCGTATTTGGCAAGGGCGAAGCGGATATCATGGTGGCACTGGAAAAGATGGAAGCCGTTCGCTATGCGGACTTTTTGAAGCCCGACGGCGTGGCCATCATCAACGACTATGCCATCAAGTCCACCACCATCGCCTCCGGCGCTGAGGAGTATCCCCAGGGCTGCGTGGAGGATATGCAGAAGAAGTTCAAGACCATCGTCCTTAAGGCCGGTGAGATCGCCATCGAGCTTGGCAACGCCAAGTGCATGAACGTGGTGCTCTTTGGCGCCATGTGTGACTCCCTGGGCGTGGACATCGACTGGGAAGAAGTGGTGGCCGAGACGGTCCCTGCCAAGGTCAAGGAACTGAACCTGAAGGCGTTCCGCGCCGGCCGCGAGGCTGCCAAAGCCGCGAAGTAACACAGGCTCGTTTATATGATTTGAAAAACCCGGCGTCTGTTTTTTGACAGACGCCGGGTTTTTGTCAAGGCGGAACACATTGACAGATTTCTTCTGAAACAGTATAATAAAATGTCAGCTTTCTCAATCCCTCAGTCAGGGTGCAGGCTGGCAAGCAAGTGGGTTTAAAGGAGAAGTCCTATGGATATTTTTGAAAAATGCGAAAAACCTTCTCTGGCAAAAAAATTGAAGGATGAGGGGATCTACCCCTATTTTCACGCGTTGGAATCCCGCCAGGATGTGGAAGTCATGATGGAAGGCAAGCGCCGGATCATGCTGGGTTCCAACAATTATCTGGGCCTGACCACGAACCCTGAGGTGGTGGAGGCGGGCATCAAGGCGCTGGAAAAATATGGAACCGGCTGTTCCGGCTCCCGTTTCCTCAACGGCACGCTTGAGATGCATCTGGAGCTGGAGGCCGAACTGGCCCGGTTTTTGCGAAAAGACGGCATCATCACCTGGTCCACCGGGTTTCAGTCCAATCTGGGCATCATCAGCGCATTGGTGGGGATGCACGATTATGTGATCTGCGACCGGGAGAACCACGCCAGCATTTATGACGGCTGCCGTCTGAGCTATGGCAAGATGCTGCGCTATCGCCACAGCGATATGGCGTCTTTGGAGAAGGTGCTGCAAAAGGTGCCGGAGACGGCAGGCGCTCTCATTGTGACGGACGGCGTTTTCTCTATGGGCGGCGATATCGCCAACCTCCCGGAGATCTGCGCGCTGGCCAGAAAGTACGGCGCCCGTGTGATGGTGGACGATGCCCACGGCTTGGGTGTTCTGGGCGAGGGCGGCCGCGGCACGGCCAGCTATTTCGACCTGGAGGATCAGGTGGACATTTACATGGGAACTTTTTCCAAGTCTCTGGCGTCGCTGGGCGGCTATATGGCGGCCCGGGCGGACGTGGCGGATTATGTGCGCCACTGCTCCCGTCCCTTCATCTTCTCGGCGTCCATTCCGCCGTCCAACTGCGCGGTGGCGCTGGCAGCGCTGCGGTATCTGGAAGCTCATCCCGAACTGCCGGAGCGTTTGCAGGCCATTTCCCAGTACGCCCGCAAAGGGCTCACCGGCCGGGGACTGAAGATCCGGGAATCGGCCGCCAACGTGCCCACGCCCATTATTCCCATCTATACATATGAAACATACCATACCCTGGAGACATCCAAGGCACTTTACGACCGGGGCGTTTATGTGAACCCCACGCTGCCGCCTGCCACGCCGGAGGGAGAGGCACTGCTACGCACCAGCTATATGGCCACCCATACGGAGGCGCTGCTGGACGAGGCAATGGACATCATCGCCGATGTCATGGTGAAGCAGCATGAGTAAGGTAGCGATCATTACCGGCGGCACCTCCGGTATCGGAAAAGAAACGGCTCTTTGCCTGGTGCAGGCGGGCTATACGGTTTATGAGATCAGCCGCCGTGAGCAGGGCGTGGAGGGGATGCACCACATCTCTGCCGACGTGACGAAGGACGAGCAGGTGAACGCCGCCGTGGCTCAGGTGATGGAGAGAGAGGGCCGCATTGACCTTCTCGTCAACGACGCGGGCTTTGGCATCTCCGGCGCCATTGAGTTTACGGAGACGGAGGCGGCCAAACGGCTGTTCGACGTGAACTTTTTCGGCATGGTGCGGATGAACCGGGCGGTGATCGCCCATATGCGGGAGGCGGGCCGCGGCCGCATCGTGAACCTCAGCTCGGTGGCGGCGCCGGTGCCCATTCCGTTCCAGGCGTATTATTCCGCCACCAAGGCGGCAGTGAACGACTATACCATGGCGCTGGCCAATGAGCTGCGCCCCTTCGGCATCACGGTTTGCGCGGTGCAGCCGGGGGATATCCGCACCGGTTTTACAGCGGCGCGGGAAAAGACCCAGGCCGGGGACGAGATCTACGGTGGGCGCATCAGCCGCTCTGTGAAACGGATGGAGCACGATGAGCAGACCGGCATGGACCCGGCGGCGGCGGGGCGGTTTATCTGCCGCGTGGCACAAAGCCAGAGCCACCATCCCCTCTACACCATCGGCGCTTCTTACAAGTTTTTTGTGTTTCTTACCAAGATCCTTCCGGCGCAGCTGCTGAACTGGATGATTGGATTGTTGTACGCCAAGTGACAGAACAGGCCGCTGCAAAGGGAGCCAAGCGCTCTTTTTGCGGCGGCTTTGCCGTATGGACGAAAGAAAGGAAATGGATATGCAGACATTTTTTGAACAGATCAGCGCATGGCTGGAAGCGGGAGAAAATGTGGTGCTGTGCAGCGTGCTGACAGCCTCCGGCTCCACGCCCCGGGGGGCGGGCGCCCGCATGGCCGTGCTGGCCGACGGCAGAGTCATCGGCACCATCGGCGGCGGCATGGTGGAAAAGCTGGCCACGGACCAGGCCCGGGAGATGCACACTACAAGAGAGTCCGTCAGCAAGCGCTTTTGTCTGGGGCCCAACCAGAAAGCGGATATCGGCATGATCTGCGGCGGGGAGGTCATGGTGTGTTTCCAGTACCTCGCGGCGTCGGATGAAAAGATGCGGACGCTGTACCGTACGCTGGTGGAGCAGCTGCACATGGGCGGCAACGTTTGGCTGGTGCTGGAGATGGAAGGCGGCGCGGTGGTTCGGACGGCGCTGTGCGATGAGCGGGGCGGCCTTCGGTTCGGCGGGACGCTGACGGAAGAAGCCATTTTGCCGCATCTGAAAAACTACCCGGTGTGGACGGCGGGCGAACCGTCTTACTATGTGGAGCCTTTGTCCCGGCGGGGCACAGTGTATGTGTTCGGCGGCGGCCATGTGAGCCAGGCGCTGGTGCCGGTGCTCAAGAGCGTGGGTTTCCGGGTGACGGTGTACGATCACCGGCCGGAGCTGGTCAACCGGGAGAAGTTTCCCCAGGCCGATGCGCTCTACCTGGGCGCTTTCACGGCCATCGGCGAAAAGGTCGCCATTCGCCCGGAGGACTATGTGGTCATCATGACCCCCGGTCACGAGGCGGACCGGGAGGTGCTTTTGCAGGCGCTCAATACGGAGGCCACCTACATCGGCTGCATCGGCAGCCGCCACAAGATCCTGCTCACCAACAACTACCTGCTCACCCACGGCGTCACTCAAGAGCAGCTCCAGCGGGTGCACGCCCCCATCGGGCTGCCTATTCTGGCAGAGACCCCGGCGGAGATCGCCATCAGCGTGGCGGCGGAACTGATCCAGCACCGCGCCCGCCTCAATGGCGTGAAGAAATAAGGAGACAACATCAAAAAAGAGGACTTCTTTTGAAGTCCTCTTTTTTTACGTCCTTTGGAGAGAGCGATCAGCCCTTTTTCAGCTCCAGCGTTTTTTCGTAGGCGGCGATGACGGCGCCCATGGTGCCAGCGCGGAAACCGCCCTCTTCCAGCGCCCGAACGCCGGCGATGGTGGTGCCGCCGGGGGAGCACACCGCGTCTTTCAGCGCGCCGGGATGTTCCCCGCTCTCCAGCAGCAGTTTGGCCGAGCCCAGAAGCATCTGCGCGGCGTACATCTGGGCCTTGACCCGGGGCAGACCGCAGGCAACGCCCCCGTCGGCCAGCGCCTCCATAAAGAGATCGGCAAAGGCGGGGCCGCAGCCGGAGACGGCGCTGCCTGCGTCCATCAGGTGCTCCGGCAGGGGGTCAAGGCGCCCGCTTTTGGCCATCACACGCAGAAATTCAGACAGCTGCTCTTCCGTCACGGCGCTGCTGCAAGCGTAGAGGATCAACCCCTCGCCCACAGAAACAGGCGTGTTGGGCATGATGCGGATGACGGGATAGTCCCCGCCGGCCATCTGCGCGATGCGCTCCGCCGTCAGTCCCGCCGCCATGGAGACAAGCACAAAGGGCGTCTGTCGTCCGGCCAGCACGGGAGCGATCTCCCGGAGCATCGCCTCCATCATCTGGGGCTTCACCCCCAGAAAAACATAGCCGCATTCGGCGGCGATGGCCGCGTTGGAGGCTGTCTGCGCCCCCAGCTGACGGGCCAGCGCTTCTGCCTTTTCCGCCGAGCGGTTGGCCAGCCACAGATCCCGGGGCGGCACCACGGCCGCTGCCGCCTGAGCCAGCGCGCCGCCCATGTGTCCTGCACCGATAAATCCCCATTTCATGTCCCGTACCTCCTGCCATTAATTGCCTCTATCATATGACAGCCTTCCGCCAAAAGCAAGAAAAAATGCCCGCCGCGGCGAAAAGAAGAAAAGACCCGGCCATCAGAAGAGATGACCGGGCCTTTCCTTCAAAAGAAAAAGACAAATGAAAACGACCGTGTCAGGACAGGAGTCTGAACTTGCTGACCTGCTCTTTGAGCACCTGCGCCTGGGCGGACATTTCTTCACTGGCGGCGGCGCTTTCTTCTGCGGTGGCGGAGTTGCTCTGAATCACAGAGGAGATCTGGTTGGTGCCCTCCGTGACCTGAGAGATGGCGGAAGCCTGCTCTTCCGAAGCCTCGGCGATCTGCGTCACAAGAGAGGATACGTTCTGAGAGGAGACGACAATTCGGCTCATGGACGTGGTGGTCTCCGCGGCGATGGCCGTGCCTTCGGAGATGGAGGAGACCGTGCGGCCCAGCAGGGCGGCGGTATCCCGGGAGGCTTCCTGGCTCTTGTTGGCCAGGCTGCGAACCTCGTCAGCCACCACGGCAAAGCCCTTTCCGGCGCTGCCGGCACGGGCGGCTTCCACGGCGGCGTTCAGCGCCAGAATATTGGTCTGGAAGGCGATATCCTCAATGGTGTGGATGACCTTGCCGATCTCGGCGGAAACGCTGCCAATCTGCGTCATGGAGGCGGAAAGCTGCTGCATCTGCTCGGTGCCGCGCCTGAGCTCGGTCTCCATTTCGGCGGTGCGCTGGCGTGCCTCGTGGGCATTGTTGGCGTTTTGATGGATGCGCTCGGACACCTCGCTGATCATGGCCACCAGCTCTTCGATGGAAGAAGCCTGCTCCGTGGCGCCCTGGCTCAGCGCCTGGGCGGCGCAAGCCACCTGATGGGAGCCGGAAGCCACCTGTTCGGAGGAGACGGCAATGTGGCCAATGACCTCGTTGAGGGCGGTGCTCAGATGCTCGATGTCCTGCTGCACGGGGCCGAACTCGCCTTTGAACGTCTCGGCGGAATGCTCAATGTTGAAATCCCCCCGGGAGATCAGACGCAGTGCCCCGGAAATATAACTGACATAGTAGGAAAGCTGCCGTGTCATGGTACGCATACTGTCGGCCAGATGGCCCAGCTCGTCAGTACCCTGATAGGTGAGCTCTTTGCTGAAATCGCCCTCCTTCATGGCGTTGGCCACCAACTCCAGCTCGTCCACCGGGTCTGTGACGCTCTTGGTGATGCGGCTGCTGAGAATCATGGAGATGCACACGGCTCCGATAATGAGAAAGCCCATGATCCCCACAGAGATATAGGACTGGGTGGAGAGCTGCCGCGCCGCGTCGTTGCCCAGAGCCACCTTTTTCTCCAGCATCGTATTGATGGCCGTGGCGATCTCGGCGGCTTTGAGAGCCGCCTGGGTGCGGAACATATCCAGAGCCTCCTGCGGTGACTGATCGGAGAGGCTCACAACCTACTCACGTACCTGTTCATAGACCTTCATCCGGTCGCACAGCTCCTGATAGGCGGCTTTTTCATCGGCATTGGTCATCACATCGGCGATGGCGGAGAGATCCGCGTTGATGGTGTCCACCTGCTTGGCGAGATTGCCCTTTTGTTGCGCCCGGGACGAGGGATCGGGCAGGGTGATGATATACAGTACGGTGGCCCGGTGAGCCTGAAAATCCTGTCCCAGCATACCGATCATGCCCTGGGAAAAACCGTCTTCTTTCAACACGGAACGAAACTCCCTGTTGACCTTGCTCAAAAGCAAGACGCCCAGCACACTGGATACACAACAACAGACCAGCACCAGCACAAAGGCTGTTTTGAGCCGTCGGCCCAACTTCATTCGTTTCAACATACGAGCACACCTCATTTGCATTGATAGTTGGGCAAAGGAGAGCTTTACCACCCATTTCGTCCATCGTCCCAAAGGGAAAAAACATAAGACTTTGCAGAAAATTATGCGGAACAGAGCCGAAAAAACGGAAAGACGCCGACCAGCGGCTCTTTTTCACAAAGAACCGCGCGGCCGGCGAAACAGATGGAAAAGAAAGGACCCTTACGTCCTCTGCTGGGCCAGATCGTTGCGCTGGATCTGCAAAATGGCGGCGCAAAGGCGGTTTTCATCCCGCAGCGACAGTGACTCGAAGGAACAGCCGCAGCGTGCCAGACCGTCCTCCAAAGGCGATACCCACCGCACGGTGGCCTTGAAGGAAAACGGCTCTCCTCCGTCGGAGAGGGTCATGCTCAGGATCATGATGCGGTCCCCGGAGCGGAACATCTGGGCGGATTCTATCTGCAAGCCGCCCAAACTCACGTCAATAATGCGGCAGGGCTTGGAGGCGGCCAGCTTGGGCTTGTCAAAATGGGGGATATAGCCGTCGCTGATGTCCAGCACATGGGCCGACCGGTTCAAGGGTTGGCGGAAGGTATCCCGCTGCTCCTCCTGATGGAAGCAGTAGACCTGGTCGAACATCCAGATCTGACGGCTGCTGCCGCAGATCTGCCCGTGCCAGGAGGCGGCCTGCGTACCCGGAATGTGCAGTACCAGCTTGTATTCCGTGTTGTAGATCACAGGACGCAGTTCGCGGCCGCTGGCGGAGACGATGGTGAGGATCTCACCGTCATAGATGCGAATACGGCCCAGCAGCACCATGGTATTTGTCTCCACCGAGCGCACTTCGCAAAGACACCCCACGCTGCGGCGCAGCACTTCGGCGTCTCGGGTCAAAATGCGGTCCGACCTCTGAGAAGAAAAATTTTGATACATTGCTGACTTGTCTCCTTGTCACACCGGCCAGGCCGGAGGCAGTATAAAAGGTTGCGTGTCTTACGCCGGAGCCTCAGCGTGTTTCGCAGAAAAGTTCTTTTTCACGGAGGCTCTGCCGCCCGGCGGAATGGTTGCGGAGCTGCTGGCAGAACACGGCTTCCCGGATCATGATCTCCTCGTCGTGGATGATGTCCATAAACTTGGCGGCCACCAGCGGAATGGGGAAGGGGGAAGGACGGAACCGCAGCACCTGCACCTTGGCGATAATGGGCTGGGTCGTCACCGGGATCACCAGCTCGGCCGTCTCGCCGATGGACAGCTTCTGGTGGCAGAAAAAGGCGATGCCGCCGCAGCTCATGTCCTGGGAAACAATAGGGACACGGCCGCTCCACCGGGGCGAGAGGCTGTAAAGAAAGCTGTCGAACCGGACGGGGATCCGCAGCTCCAGGCGAATACTGGCGTCCAGCTGCGCCGAGGGAGATACCGTGAGAAGATCCGGCTCCGGCTGGCTGAGGATCTCCGCGTTGACGTTGGGGACCCGGTCATTCAGGCTGATGACGCGGATGATGCCATAGGAGATGATCCGCTGGATATCCGCTTCCGGCACCCGAATGCGCCAGACGGTGTCCTGAGGCCGGCTTTCCAGCACGGCGCTGGCCAAGGGCTGGTTCTGGCTGTCGGAAATAATGCACTCATACTCTGTCATCGGGGCGATTCCTCCTTGTTTTCGTGGGCAGAAGCTGTGTCCGCCCCGGGATTCCGCCCGGGCCGCTTGTCCGGCGCGGCGGGATCAAAATCGAGAAAATACAAATAGATATCCACAATGGCTTGGTAGAGCGCCGGCGGAATCTCCTGCCCCAGTTGAAGCTGGGAGAGCATGGTGGCCAGCGAGTTTTCCTCGTAGATGGGAATGCCGCTTTCCGCGGCCACTTCCACGATTTTTTCGGCCAGATACCCCATGCCGGAGGCCACCACCACAGGGGCGCCGTCGTTGGCGCCGTAATGCAGGGCGACGGCACGGCGCCCGTTTCTGGGATCAGACTGTGACATTGACGCTGTCCATCCTTTCAAAGATCTGGGGGAACACATCGGAAATGGCCAACGGCCGCTGACGGGGTGCCACCGCCACAGAGACCGCCTGCAGGCCGTTGTCCTGCAAAATGCCGGTGAGCGCGCCCTGGATGGACTGGGTATAGGGCGCCACCGCGGTGGGGCAGAACACCTGAACGCTGACGGCCTTGTCCCGGCAGGACAGCACCACGTCCAGCAGGCCCAGGGACTGCACGTCCATTTTTAGCAGCAGCCGGGCGGCCTCGCCCTCTTCTTCGCCGGAGCCACTCTGCCCCTTGGCGTTGGGGTCTACCCACAGCTCGGAGAACATCATGCGTCCGTTCCATTCAAGGGGCAGTATGTAGTGATTCAGCGGCATATACACGCTATTGTTCACCAGAAGGGAGGAGACCAGCTGGGTGAACGCCTCCTGCGCCTCTGTGCCCAGCCGGCCGTGGAGGGCTTTTCCCGCTGCGTCGGCCAGCCCGTCGGCGAACCAGTCGCTTCGCGCGGCGTGCTGGAAAGGCGTCTCTTTGAGCAATTTCAGCAGCGCCGCGTCGTCCATGTCCGCGAAAGAAGAGCGCAGCGACGGCGTGTTTTGCAGGCGGTGGAAGGCATAAAGCAGGTTTTCCTGGGAAGCGCCTTCATACCGGGCGATAAAAAGCGTCAGCTGGCTCAGTGTTTTCCGCATCAGTCCCATGTCGTGGGAGGCCGAGACGTAGTTGGAGAGGTAGGGCAGCAGTTTTCCCTGCAGCAGGGCAAGGCCACCCGCGCGGTCCCCCGCGGCGAAGAGATTTTGCAGCACCGACGTCATATCCGTCACCCGCCCGGCCCAGCTTTTGGGCATGGCGGCGGCGATCTGATTCAGCTGGGACAAAATGGCCCGCTGGATGTGGGCGGTAGAGGACCAGTCGCTGTACAGCTTCACGAATTGCAGGATGTCCCCCCGGACGCCCTGGGAATCCGCCTGCTGATAAGCGCCCCGCAGCAGGGAGAACAGCGGCCCGTTGAAGCGGCTGCCCGCCGTGATCTGATTGGCCAGAAAGGCGGAAAAATCCTGCTCGGACATTTGCAGCATCTGCATGACGGCGGCGAGATCTTCCGCCGTGCCGGCCCGCAGCCCGGAGGAGACCACCGTGCGCAGCGCCTCCGACAGCAGCTGCGTCATGTCGGCGGAGGTGATGTTGGCCTCCGACAGCCGCTGGAAGAAGGTGTAAAAATTGGAGTCGTAGTGAACGCCTCTGGAGGTGGAGGCGGGATTTTGTTCCGAGGCGTTCTGCTGCTCCCCCGTGTTGGCGTCGGGGCGGGTGACACGGGAGGGAACGGGGATGTTCTGGATATTGGGATCGTTGGCCAGTCCCGGAATGGCGCGTGTACCCGCCGCGTTCTGGTATCCGGGAACGGGATTGGTCACATTCATAATTTCTGGCATAGGAACGCAGCTCCGTTTCGTAATGTGAGATAGGAGAAAGGACAAATTTTGGAGAAAGACCTTAATTTTTTTCGGATACAGTCGATAACGTTAGTAGATATCCATTCCAACCGGGGGGCGGCTTGTCTGCCGCTGTGCCGCCGGGCGAGAAAGTGAGGAAAAAGGCTTTTATGGATAACGACGGAAATGAAAGTATCCTCGATACATATCTTTATGAGACAAACACCCTGCTGGAGCAGCTGGACAACATCGTGCTGGAGGCGGAACAGGCGGATACCTTTTCAGAGGGGAATGTCAACGAGATCTTCCGCATCATGCATACCATCAAGGGCGCTTCGGCCATGATGGAATATGAATCCCTTGCCACGGTGGCTCACCGGATCGAAGATCTGTTCTTCATTATCCGGGAAAAGGGGATGGATGCGGTACCTGAGGAGGCGCATCCGGATCTGTTCGAGATGATGTTCCAGTCCATCGACTTCTTCCGCGGTGAAGTGGAGAAAATAGAAAGCGGACAACCTCTTTCTAATGATATCGACAGCTTTCTGCAAAAAATTAATAGTGTGATCGATAAAATTAATGGAACCGCTCCGGCGGCTTCGGCCACGGCGGCTCCTGTCGCGGCCGAAACGGGGAACAGCCCCATCGGCGGCGGTTTTCCCTACCGGGTGAAAGTGTTTTTCGACGAGGGCGCGGGGATGGAAAATCTGCGGGCCTTCATGCTGGTGACGGAGATCCGCGCCATGTGTCCGGAGAGGGATTTTACGTTCTTCCCCTCGGACGTGGAGACCAACAGCACCACAACGGACACCATCCTCTCCGAAGGTTTCCTGCTGGCATTCCGCCGCGGCGAGGATCGGGAGAAGGCCGCCAAATTGGCCGCCGCTTCCGGCTCCGTGGGAAGTTATCAGACCATGGATCAGCAGGAACGGGAAGAAAAAAAGCCGCAGCGGAATGACAGCGCGCCGGAAGAGAAAAAGCGCGAGAGCGAGGAAAACGTGCCCGTCAAGGCCGCTGCTGCCGCTGCCGGACAGGCGGCGCCGCAGCACACCAAGGAAAGCCTCATCAGCGTCAGCCTCTCCAAGCTCAACCAGCTCATGGATGTGGTAGGCGAGATCGTCATTACCGAGTCGATGGTCACCTCCTCTCCGGATCTGAAGGGCCTGAAGCTGGATCGGTTCACCAAATCCGCCCGGCAGCTGCGCAAACTCACCGACGAATTGCAGGATGTGTCCATGTCGCTGCGGATGGTGCCGGTGCTTTCCACGTTCCAGAAAATGCAGCGCATCGTGCGTGATATGGGCAAAAAGCTGGGCAAGAGCGCCAAGCTGACTCTGGTGGGCGCGGAGACCGAGATGGACAAATCCATCGTGGACAGCATCGGGGATCCGCTGATGCACATTATCCGCAACTCCATGGATCACGGCATCGAGGATACAGAGGCGGAGCGTGTCGCCGCCGGAAAAGATTCGGTGGGCGAGATCATTCTCTCCGCCATGCACACCGGCGAGGATGTCATCATCCAGGTCAAGGACGATGGGCAGGGCATTGATTATGACAGAGTGCTGCAAAAGGCCATCAAGGTGGGCCTTGCCAATCCCGAGGTGGAGTACAGCCGCAAGGAGATCCTGAACTTCCTCCTGATGCCTGGCTTTTCCACCAACTCCGAGGTGACGGAGTATTCCGGCCGCGGCGTTGGCATGGACGTGGTGAAAAAGGCGGTGGAGGAAGTGGGCGGCACCGTGACGCTGAGCAGCGAACCGGGCCGCGGTATGACCACCACGCTGAAGATTCCGCTGACCATGGCCATCATGGACGGCATGGAGGTACAGGTGGGCGGGTGCATTTTCACCATTCCCATCATCAACATCCGCCAGTCCTTTAAGATGAGCGACACTGACGTGATCCACGATACCTCCGGCGGCGAGATGGTGAAGATCATGGACGTTTTTTACCCCGTGGTGCGGGTCAAGCAGCTTTACAGCATCCCGGAGGGAGCTGAAAAGATCGAAGACGGCATCGTGATGTGGGTGGAGTCCGGCGAATGCTCCTACGCGCTGTTTGTGGATGAGCTCATCGGCGAGCAGCAGGTGGTGGTGAAGCCCCTGCCCAACTACATCAACGCCTTCAACATGAAGCAGCACGGCATCACCGGCTGCACCATTCTGGGCGACGGCAGCATCAGCGCCATTCTGGACGTGTTCAATCTCTACTCGGCGGCACTTTGAGCCATCGGCGGCAGAAACGAGAGGACGACTATGGAACTTACAAATGAAAACAATTCCGGCGTGGAAGAGACCAGACAGTATCTGATCTTCCGCTCCGGCGATCTGAAATTCGGCATGGACGTGCAGTATGTGGTGGAGACCATCATCAACCACCCCGTCACCCGGCTGCCCATGCTCCCCGAATATGTGCGGGGTGTTTTGAACCTGCGCGGCGAGGTGATTCCGGCGGTGGATATCCGCCTTCGGCTGGGGCAGCCTGCTGAGGACGACTCCACCATCATCGTGCTGCATATGGACGGCGTGCAGCTGGGCATCCTGGTGGACGGCGTGGAGCGCATCGTCAAGCTGACGCCCAAAGACATTCAGCCCATGTCCCAGCGCAACACGCAGAAGCTGTTTTGCGGGATGTGCGCCCTGCCGGAAGAGGAGACGATCATGATGATTGACGTCCGCGCCCTGCTGGAGAACACGCCGTGAACGAGCATACAGGGGATAACAGAGAGTCGTCTTTTGCCCCGCTGAGCATCAGCGACGCCGACTTTTTGCGGCTGACGCGCTTTGTGCAGTCCCAGTACGGCATTGATCTAAGCAAGAAGCGCCATCTCATCACGGCGCGGATGTCCGCCAGCCTTCAGCGGGCGGGATACAGCTCCTTCACATCGTTTATCGACCACCTGCTACGGGAGAAAGACCCGGCGGAGGTGCAGATGCTGCTGGACAAGCTGACCACTAACTATACCTTTTTCATGCGCGAGACAGAGCATTTCGACTTCTTCAACAAGGTGATCCTGCCGGACCTGGTGGGAAAGCGCCGTCAGCAGAAAATGCTGTCCATCTGGAGCGCAGGTTGCGCCTCGGGGGAAGAGCCATACAATCTGTCTATGTACATCAAGGACTATCTGGGCCCAGAGGCCAACAAGTGGGACACCCGCATCTTGGCCACAGATATTTCCAATGACGCCCTGGGAAAAGCGAAAGCGGGCCGTTACCTGCTGCCGGACACCGTGCCGGAGACATGGAAACGCCGTTATTTTACCAAGGCCGGGGAAAATGACGAGTATCAGGTCACTCCGACCATCCGCAACAACGTGATCTTTCGGCAGTTCAATCTGATGGACCCTATCCAGTTCCGCTTGAAATTCGACGTGATTTTTTGCCGGAATGTGATGATCTATTTTGATCAGGAAACGAAAAACGCCTTGGTGAACCGCTTTTGCGGGGCCACCGATCCGGGCGGTTACCTGCTCATCGGCCACTCCGAAGCCCTGGGACAGAATCCCGGCTATCGCTATCTGGCCCCAGCTATTTTTCAGAAAACGGCGCCCACCCGCATCTGAAGTCTGAAGTGTTGGCAAAGAAGAGGAAAGAAACGGGAGGCAATATGTTACCTGAGGGAAAGAAAATACGGGTTTTTGTGGTGGATGATTCCGCCGTGGCACGGGCATTTATGATCAGCGGCCTTGCCCAGAAACCCAATATCGAGATCATCGGCTATGCCGTCAACGCCACGCAAGCGCTGCGGGAGATCCCCCGCCTGCGGCCGGATGTGATTACATCCGACGTGGAAATGCCCGATATGAGCGGCATTGAAATGCTCAAAAAGCTGCTGCCTACCTGTCCGGTGCCGGCCATTCTGGTGTCGTCGTTGAACCTGCGGGTCTTCGAGGCGCTGGCGGCGGGGGCGGTGGACTTTGTGAGAAAGCCAGACGGCTCTCAGAAGCGGGATGAGTTTATCGCCACGCTGGCGGATAAGATCGTCATCGCCAACTACGCCCATGTCCGCATGGCGCCGCGGCAGACGGCTCCGGAAAATGTGGAGAAAGCACCCGTGGTCCTGCTGGGCCGTGAACCCGCCATCGAGCGGATAGTCATTGGGCTTGGCGCCTCCACCGGCGGCACCGAGGCGACGCTGGACGTACTCAAGCGCCTGCCGGCGGATATTCCGCCCATGGTGGTGGTGCAGCATATGCCCCCCGGATTCACCCAGATGTATGCCGAGCGGCTCAACCGCCTGTGCGCCATGGAGGTGCGGGAGGCGGCCGACGGCGATGCGCTTCGGCGGGGGCTGGTGCTGGTGGCCCCGGCGGATCTGCAGTGCTGTGTGGTGAAAAGAGGCGATCAGTACCGTGTTTCCTGCCGTCCCGGCGAAAAGGTCAGCGGCCACCGCCCGTCAGTGGACGTGCTGTTTTCCTCCATGGCGGAAAATGTCACCGGCAAAATGGCGGGGATTATTCTCACCGGCATGGGACACGACGGTTCCGAAGGCCTGCTGGCCATGCGGAAAAAGGGCGCTTATACCATCGGACAGGACAAGGAATCCTCGGTGGTGTACGGAATGCCCATGGTGGCCTACGATATCGGCGCCGTGCAGGTGCAGGCTTCCTGCGAAAAGATCGCGGACGTTCTGCTCAAACATCTCTCGTCGCTGACCAACAAACCTTGATAAGGATTTTAAAAACTCCCGGTTGCACAACTGGGAGTTTTTTACATATATTTTCAGGAAAAAATAAAAAAATCCCTTATATTCCTGAAAATCATGCCGACATATGAGTGTAGGAAATATGATCTCAGGGAATGTCCGGCCCAGCCGTCATCACGGCCGGGAGCCGGAGAGAAAGGATGAACACAGTATGAGAATTGAATCCAGCGAGGCCGCCAAGGCCCAATTTTATATAAATGCCTCCGCCCACCGCAGCGAAAAAGCCGCGGCGGAGGAACCGTCTGCCGCCAAGCAGCAGTATGACCGTGTGGATATCAGTCACAGCGCCTCCCAGGAGACGGATTTCAGCCATACGCTGGCTTCCCGCCTGGTCCAGGAGGTGCGTGCCGCCAACAGCACAGGCAACATCCAGAAGCTGAAAGACCAGGTGCAAAGCGGCACCTATACCGTCGACGCGGAGCGTCTGGCGGCGGCCATGATGGGGAGAATCTCCTATGAATGAGACGGCTTTTTCCGCCTATCTCCAGCTTTTGCAGCAGCTGACACACGTGCTGGAGGAGCTGATGGCTATCGAAGAGGAAAAGACCCGTGCCGTGTGCCAGGATGATCTGGCCGGGCTTGCGGAGTGTATGAAGCAGGAGCAGGCCCAGACACTGGCGCTGCGGGGTCTGGACCGCAAGCGGGAGGCGGCGCTTTCCGAAATGGGCGCGGCGAGCGCGCCGCTGTCGGCCATCGGCATCTGGGCGCCGGCCCACCTCCGTCTGGAGGGCAAACGGGTCGCCGAGGATCTGCGCCGGCAGTACGAGCTGTTCCGGGGCGCCGCGGATGTGGCGCGGGACACGCTGGAGATCAATCTCCACCAGGTGGAAAAAATGCTGGAAAAGCTGAATGCGGAAGCAGCGGACGGATTTGAGCCGGAGCTGCCGTCTCGCATGAGGACGGATTTCAAGGCGTAACACGGCATCGGCAAGGAGGAAAACCATGAGAGGTGTGACAACATTCGGCGCGTTTACCACGGCTCGGCTGGGCATTTATGCCGCCCAGAAGGGACTGGATGTGGCCGGCCATAATATTGCCAATATCAATACAGAGGGATACACACGCCAGTCCTTGCAGCAGGTCAGTCTGCGGACGGGCAACAAGGATATGTATACCTCCATCTATGACGCCGGAACAGGTTCTGGCTCTTTGGTGACGGGCATCTCCCAGCTGCGGGACCCGTTTTTGGACATTCGGTTCCGCACGGAGCAGGCCAGTGTGGGCAGCCTAAACGTGCGTCTGTCCGGTCTGAACGAGCTCTCTGGGATTCTGGACGAGGTGGGCGCCAATAACGGCGACGGCATTTTGGAGGCCCAGTTCAACGATCTGGTAAAGCAGCTGCAAAACCTCAATACGGAGCACGCCACGGAAAATGAGTATGACTCTCTGGTGCGCTCTTCCGCCGATTCTTTGACACGGCTGTTCAACAACTATGCCGAGCGTCTTGAAAAGGTGGCACAGAACGAAAGCGAGAGTTTCAAACAGGACATCAGCAATGTCAATGACATTTTGAAAAATTTGCAGTCCCTCAACGACAATATTATGAGCAGCGAGATCCACGGTGATTCCGCCCTGGAGATGAAGGACCAGCGAAACCTGCTGCTGGACCAGCTCTCTTCTTATATGAAGATCAATGTCACCTATCAGCCGGTGAGCATCGGTGCGGGCGCCAAGGTGGACAAGCTGGTGATCAAAACGGCGAGCAATACGCCCCGGCTGCTGGTGGATGGCGGCTATGCCACACAGATGAGCCTGCGGGAGAACACGCCCCAGCTGAACCCGGATTACACCGGCGCACCCGGCAGCCAGAAATACCTGGATGCGGCGGGCCATCCCACCGACGATGTGACAAGTGCCGCCATGATGGCGGACACCAATTACGATCTGGATCTGACGGCGCTGCAAAACAGCGCCGGCAAAACGCTGACAGGGTCTGAAGCTGTGGCGCTGTCTGACACGGAGCTTTACGGCGGCCTGCAGTCCAGCCGGGAGATGCTCACCGAAAAAGGCGAGTTTACCACGGCGGGGGAACTGATGAGCGATGCCAACGCCGCCAGTAAGCGGGGCATCCCGTACTACCAGAACGCGATGGACGCGCTGGCCCGGAAATTCGCCACCGTGCTCAACGAGGCCAATACAGGCTACCTGAAGGACAGCGGCGGCTTCTATCTGTACAAGAACGGAGCAGGGGAGTTGACACGGCTGACCAAGGTCGACGGGAGCGCTCTGGCGCTGGAGGATATGAGCGAGGCGCAAAAGGCCACCTTGCTCCACACCGGGAAAAGCGGCGTTTTGTTCAGCAACGGCCGGGACAATCTGTACCAGTCCGGTGACGCGGACTACAACGCCAAGATCACGCAAGGAATCACCGCCGCCAATCTGACCGTTTCCAAGCTGTGGAACACGGGTGCGGTGCGGATCCAGAACTCCTATGTGCAGGGTGCGGAGAAGGGCGAGGCGGTGAACTCCTCCGACAACTCCAATATTCTGCACATCATTGCCCTGATGGACAGCAAACAGGCCTACAAACCCAGCGATACCATCACCGGCAAGGTGTCGGAGGACGATCCTTTCTTTGAAGGCAGCTTCCAGCAGATGCTCAACGGCATGCAGGCCACGCTGGCCCAGGATGTGAAGAGCACCAAAACCCTGCTGAACAACTTTACCGCGTCCGCTTCCGAACTGAATACCAGCCGCGATTCGGTGTCCGGCGTGGATCTCAATGACGAGGCCATGAGCATGATGACCTATCAGAAATCCTACGCCGCGGCCTGTCGGCTGATGACCACGCTGGATGAGGCGCTCAACACCCTCATCAACAACACCGGCATCGTGGGACGTTAAGGAGGATAGAGCTATGATTCGCATTACTACCAACGGGACCCTGCGGGGCTATCAGACAAATCTCAACAGGTCGTCCGTCAATCTGAGCCAGACCCGTGACAAGGTGCTGACCCAGCGCAATTTCAACAGCTATGCCGAGGACCCGGCAGCAGCCACCCAGGCTTTTAAGCTCCGGCGTTCTTTTTCCAGGACCAGCGATCAGCTGAGCAACACGCAGTCGGTGACAAAGAAGTTTGAATCGGCCTGGGATGCCATCAACACGGTGAAATCCAATCTGACGGAAAAAACCGCCAAGGTGTCGGCGCTGAGCGGCATCAACGGCTCCACCGGCACCGGCCGCCAGCCGCTGGGCAAGGTGCTCGCTGCCGCCGCCGACTCGGTGGTGCAGACCATGAACTCCCAGTATGGAACGTCCTTTATCTTTGCGGGCAACGACGCGCTGAGCGGCGCGCCCTTTGCCTGGAACACTGACGGCGATCTGACCTATCGGGGCATCGCGGTGGACTCCGCTTCTGCCGCCGACCAGCAGAAGCTCCAGACCATGAGCGCCGAGACCTCCTATGTGGATATCGGATCCGGCCTTAGCGAACAGAATGGAGAGGTCCTCAACGCCAGCGCCTTCAACGCGGCCATTTCGGGCCTGCAATACCTGGGATACGGCACGGATGCGGACGGAGATCCCAAAAACGCGGCGTCTTTGATGAAGGAGCTGTCGGATATCTTCACCCGCTGTGACGCGGATACCGGGGCATATGCCAACGCCACGGATGAAAAAGACGCCAATCGCCTGTGCAAAAAATTGCAGGGCACGCTGGACAATATGACCAACGAGTGGTCTACCCTCAGCGGGAAGGCCTCTTACCTGACAGGGACAGAGGATCGTCTGACCAACATGGTGGATGATCTCAACAATCAGATCCTGCAGGTGGAGCAGGTGGATCTGGCCAGTGCCATCACCGACTTTTCCTGGGCGCAGTATTGCTATAACGCGGCGCTGAAGGTGGGCAACAGCATTTTGTCCCAGTCCTTGATCGACTATATGAACTGACACGGCCGATGCCATACAGGCCGAAGCCGTTGAGCGAAAGATAACGGCGAAGGGGGTGAAAATGTTGACCTATCCATTGATCGAGATCCAGTCCGTACCAATCGAGCTTGAAATGAAGATTACGGATGCCCATCTGGAATATCAGCGGGGCATCGTTGATATGCAAGTGACACGCGATAAAGGCGGTCTGAGCATCAAGAGCAGCCCCATCCGGCTGCAAATGGATACCTATGAGGCACGCAATTCCGTTGTGCCCACCATATCCAGTCAGATGCGGCAATCGGCAGCAAAGGGAAAACAGGCGGCCTATGAGGCCACCGCCACATATGCCCGGCAGGGGCAGCTGCTGCTGCAGGCCAAGATCGGACAGGAGCTGGAAACACAGTTTGCTGAGGAAGCCACGACGAAGGACCTGAAAACCAATGTGGGCATTTCGTTTATTCCCACCACGGGACCGAATATCTCCTGGGATAAGGGAGAAATCAATATCCGCTATGACATGGACAAGCTCAATTTTGATTGGCGCAAGCAAAACGGGAACTTTGAATTTATACCCGGTGACATTGAGATTTCGGTGAAACAGCAGCCGGATGTGATCATTCGCTATGTGGGCGGCCCTTTGTATGTGCCGCCGTCCGCCGCCCCCGACTATCAGCCAATCGACGTGCAAGCCTGAAGGAGACTGACTTTTTATGCAAGTTGACACCAAATATTTCGGAAGCGTGACCTATGAAGCGGGGGATGTTCTTTCATTCCCCAACGGCCTGTTCGGATTTGCAGAGGAAAGGTCCTTTTTGCTGCTGCCCTTTGCCGGCAGCGAGGGGACGCTTCTGTGCTTCCAGAGCACGCAGACGCCAAGACTGGCTTTTGTGGCCATGAACCCCTTCGCGCTCAAGGGCGACTATGCGCCGTTGCTCACGCCGGAGGAACTTACTTCTTTGGGCGTGACGCGCAGTGAAGAACTGTGCTATTATGTGCTTTGTGTGGTGAAAAGTCCCATTGACCGCAGCACGGTGAATCTGAAGTGCCCTGTGGTGGTGAACGAGGATACCGGCGTGGCCATGCAGGTGATCCTGGAGACTTCGGCATACGGCATGCGGCATATCCTGTCTGAGTTTCCCATAAAGGAGGCCGGGCCATGCTGATCTTGCAGCGAAAGCCGGGGGAGTCTCTTTTGATTGGAGACAACGTGGAGGTGACCGTGGTTTCGGTGGAGCCGGGCGGCCGGGTGAGACTTGCCATCCAGGCGCCGCGTGAGCTGGCGATCCTGCGCAGCGAGCTCAAGGGAGCCATTGACACCAACCGGGAGGCGGCGGAAGAAGCTGGTTCTCCGGCGGAACTGATGGAGCTGCTTTACAAAGGAAAGGGCGGCAGACAAGCGTGAAAACGACGCCCGCCAAACAAAAAAACAAAGCGGCTGTTCCCGGGCAGAAGCCTGAGGACAACCGCTTTGTTCTGTCTGTAAGAGGAAAACGGGAGTGTTAATGCCGGGGGTGCTCCTGCACCGTGCGGCAGGCGGTGATCAGCTGCGTGGTGATCTCGGTATCCATCTTCTCCTCGTAAAAAGAGAGCATGGGAACCAGATCCGACTTGGACATCACAATATACCGGGGCGGCAGCTTGGTCAATGCCAGCGCCTTTACGTCCGCCACACACCGGGGGCAGGTGCATATATCGAACATGCGGATGTATTTCAGGGCCTTTTCATCCACCAACTTTTCCGTCACGTTGCAGTATTCCATCTCCGGCGCGCTTTGAGCGGCGGCCCGGGCTGTTTCGGCGTTGGGAAAAGTGCCGTCCTCGTCCGGGACGGGCACGGCGGGCACTGATTCCGAAATGGGCGGAGCGGTCTGTACCGGCGACGCAGGTTCTTCTGCGGCCGCGGCAGGCGCTTTCACAGCAGCGGGCTTTTCCGCGGCGGCGGGCGGTGCCGGCGGATCGGCCTCGGCTGCCTCGTCTGCTTGCAGCCCGGCGAGAATGGCGTCGGAAATGGCGTCGTCATTTTCACGGGCCACCTCCAGAATGGGGGGGACAATGCCGTGATTTTCCTGTGTTGCCGGCGTATCTGCTTCCATAGGCTCGGAAGACGCTTCGTCCCCGGCAAGCAGGTTCAGAACGTGCGCCGTTTTACTGGTTTTGCTATCCTTGTTCTTCGATGCCATATCATCACTCCTTGTTCATTCTTAAACGGAAAAGGGGCTGCGGCCCCTGGTTATGTTCTGGAAAACGAGGCAATCACTTCTTCTGTGAGATGGGTGAAGTCCGCCGACGGCTTTGAGCGGGGCGCGTAGGTGATAACGCTCTCCCCGTGGGCAGGGGCTTCGGCCACGGAAACGCCGGAGCGAATGGTGGCTTCAAACACCTTGGTGTGCAGCTGCCGGGCGATCTGCTCGCTCATCTCCCGCACCTCCTGGTTCAGTGTGAAGCGGGGGTTGAATTTGTTGAGCAGGATGCCCAGGATCTTCAAGTGACCGTTGTAGCATTTCTGCACGGTCTGAATGGTATCTTTCAGCTGGGAGACGCCCAGCAGGCTCAAAATTTCAGGCGCCATGGGAATGATCAGGGCGTCGGACGCGATATACGCGTTGACGGTGAGGATATTCAGCGCGGGGGGCGTGTCGATGACAATATAGTCATAGCGGTCGGCCACCAGCGCCAGATGCTTTTTCAACAAAAATTCCCGGTTGGGCAGCTCCAGTTCCAGCTCCAGCGCGGAGAGCAGAATGTTGGCCGGGATCATATCGCAGCTTTCGGTGGGGCAGATGACCTCTTCCACGGGCGAATTTCCTTTGAACAGGTCATAGATGGTCTTGACCTTGTCGATGTTCAGCCCCAGGCTGAAGCTGAGGCTGCCCTGGGGATCCAGGTCCACACCCAGCACCCGGAAACCCCGCTTGTGAAGAGAACTGAGCAGAGCCGCCGCTGTGGTGGTTTTCCCGACACCACCCTTTTGGTTCGTTATGGCAATGACCTTGGCCACAATATTTCCCTCCGTCCTACAAAATTCCACATAAAATCTTATTTTTACTATACAATAGGCCGATAAAAAAGTACAGATAAAAATTGTCGGAGGCCGCAAGTTATTGGCGGCACACAGAAGATACACCGTCCCCGGGCGGGATCAAACCGAGAAAGGGGCTATTCATATGGCAACAGTAAGCGGAGTCAGCGGCAGCAACGCCAGCAGTATTTACGGAAACCGGAATGTGCTCTCGGGCCTTGCGACGGGCCTTGATACCGAGAGTATGGTGGAAAACGCTGTCAAGGGATACAAGACCAAGATCAATACCCTCAAACAAAAGGAAACGCAAATCACCTGGAAACAGACCGCCTTCCGGAATCTGACAGATCCGATGGTGCAGTTTACCAGAAAATACACCTCCTATACGTCCTCCACCAACCTGTTCAGCGCCTCCTATTTTGACAACGCCACGGTCACCGCCTCCAATGGCGTCAATGCCTCAAAAGTGTCGGCCACCGGAAAGAGCAATAGCACGGTGAAGATCCTGGATGTGACGCAGCTGGCTTCGGCCGCTGCCTACCGTGTCAGCGGGGACCGTGTGACCGGCAGCACCGCCACTGTGCCCACCGTTACGGCGGTCAACGCGCTGGATCTCAACTCCACCGTGGATCTGAGCGCGGTGTCCGGATCGCTGACCCTGCAATACGGCGGCCGCAACATTGACCTGAGTTTTGAAGAGCTGGATCTGTATCAGGCCTCGTCGGACGGGACCGCCTCCGCGGTGGACGCCTTTGTCAGCGGGATCCAGAAAAAACTCTCCGCCGCGCAGGTGTCAAACGGCAGCGGCGAACTGGTCTCCGCCGCCACGCTGGTGAGCGTTTCCAAGGATGCTTCGGGCAATATCGTTTTTGGCGACGCGCAAAGTGCGGGCAATACGGTAAGCATCTCCGCCGCCTCCGGCAAGCTGGCCGCCACACTGGACATAACGGCCGACGGAACGGAGACGATGCTGAAAACGGCGGGACTGACATCGCTGACAGTATCGGGTCTGAAAGGAGAGTTGCTCTCCGGCAAGTCGCTGAACATGGTGGTCAACGGCAAGACCCAGACCATTACCCTGCCCGCCTACCAGACCGGCAACGCCGATCCCGACGCCGCGTTCGTCACGGCGCTGCAGCAAAGCGTTCAAAGCAAATTCGGCACCGACTATTCTGTCAGCCTCACCGCCGGCGGTCAGCTTCAGATCGTGGGCCCCAAGGGTTCCACCATCCAGCTTTCCTCGTCTGACAGCACAGTGGTCAAGGGACTGGGCTTTCCCGATTCCACGGCCACCAGCTATCTCAATACAAGTGCGGAACTGGGCGCGCTGCTGTCCACCGTCAGCGGCACCGGGACGGAGACACTGGGCAATGCCTCGGCCGGCACCATGCAGGGCACGGCCCTTACTGGCGTGGGGACCATCACCAAAAAAGACGACGGCACCTATTATGATTCGCTGGGGCAGCTGACAGACGCTTCCGGCAATCGCCTGGGAACTGATGGCAAGCAGCTCTATGGCTACGACATGGTCATCAACGGCGTGAAAATCGGAACCTATACCCGCGACACGGCCCTTGGAACGGTGCTCCGTGACATCAACAGCTCCTCTGCCGGCGTCACGGTGAGCTATTCCAGGATCACCAACAGCTTTCAGATGCAGGCCAAGGAGACAGGCGCCGCCGCCGATGTGTCCGTCACGGGCGGATCCTCCAATCTGGCCACGCTGCTCTTCGGCACGGTGGACGGCGGCAAGGACGCTTTCGGCAATGCGGCGGCAGGCTATACGGCCGGCCGGGATGCCGTTTTCTCCATGGAGGTCAACGGTCAGCAGTTCACCAACATGACCCGCAGCGATAACAACTTTGACGTGGACGGCCTGACGCTGTCACTGAAGGGGACCTTTGCCTCGGGCACCGACACGGCGGTGACGTTCACCAGCACATCGGACACGAATAAGATCACGGAGAATATCAAGAGCATGGTGGAGGATTTCAACAAGATCATGACCTCCCTCCACAGTGCCTATTCCACGCAGCCCCTGACCAAGAGCGATAATAAGAGCCGCTATGAGCCTTTGACGGATGACGATAAAGAGGGAATGAGCGAATCGGCCATCACAAGCTACGAAGAAAAGGCGAAGACAGGCCTGCTGTTCGGTGATAGAGACTTGAGCAATCTTTACAGCAGCCTGGTGGACGTGGTGCAACCCTATGGCGCCGCTGCCAAGACCTTGAACGATATGGGCATTTCCGCCACATATTCCGGTGGCGTGACCACGTTGATACTGGATGAGACGGCGTTGAAAGACGCCCTGCAAAACAATCCCGACGAGGTGCGTGACGCCTTCACCAAGAGCTCCGGGGGTCTCATGACGGGCCTTAAGACGGTGCTGGACGCCTATGCGTCAGTATCCAGCGCCACCAAGGGGATCCTGGTGGAAAAGGCCGGGTCCACATATTCCTCTTTGTCCTTGCTGAACAACACGCTGCAAGATCAGCTGGGTGATCTGGACGGTGAGATCGATAAGTGGCAGACCCGGATGTCGGATAAAATTGATTACTATTCAGAACAGTTTTCCAAGCTGGAGCAGCTGACGTCGGAGATGAATTCCCAAAGCTCCATGCTCAGCGGCCTGCTGGGCGGCAAATAAGCGCAAGCACAGGAGGAACAGATCATGATGAACGCACAGGGCTATCAGCAGTACAAGACAGACGCAGTGGGCACCATGACCCAGGGCGAGCTGCTGGTTCTGCTGTATGACGAACTGGTGAAAAGAGCGGCAAGAGCCGGCTTGTTTTTACAAAAAGAAGACTACGAGTCCTTTGAAGCGTGTATCGACCGCTGCTTGGACATCGTCCGGTATCTGGACGACACGCTGGACACCCAGTATCCCATCAGCCGGGAGCTGCACAGAATGTACGACTTTTTCGGCTATGATCTCAACCGGATCAAGGCCGGGCGCAACGGCGCGGAACTCAAGCGCCTGTGTCCCATGCTGACGGAACTGCGGGACAGCTTTAAAACGGCGGAAATGAGTACGTCCGAGAGGTGAATGAATTGCGAGAAAAACAGATGCAGGACATTCGTGCCATTCAAAAAAGCATTTGCGAAAAGCTGTTGGAAGTGACTTCGCTGACGCAGGAACTGGACGAGGCGGTGAACCGCCAGGATCAGGTATCGGTACGCCTGCTGCTGCTGGCCCGGCGGAAGCCGCTTTGCGAGCTGTGCGCGGCCTGGGCGGAGATGGATCTCCAGCGCTGCGAATTATCGCCCCGGGAAGCCGGCGAGATTGAGGAGATCTTCTCCGGCATCGGGACGGAGGGCGGTGAAACCGGCGCCATGGCGGCGCTGCAGCAATCCAACCAGCGTCTGCTCCAGCGGCTCAAGGCGATGGATCAGGCGGTTAGCCGCAAGATCTGCCGGGAAAGATCGTATTACAAAGACACGGATAAAAGGGCGTAAGGCCTGTTAACTTTTTTATAAAACAGCGGTACTTGTCTATTTTAATCTTCCCAAACGATCCAAAATGTATTATAACAAATGAGTAGAAAACGGGGAGCCGCGGGGCGGCCGTCCATGGATGAAGCGGGATCGGGAGGATGACTATGCCGACAATACGACTGGAAGAGGCGACCAAATTTTATATGGAAGGGCGCCGAAAAATCGATGCCGTGCGAGGGATCGACCTGACCATCAAGCAAGGAGAATTTGTTTTTATCACCGGCAGCAGCGGCGCGGGAAAAAGCACGCTGCTCAAGCTCCTCTGCGGCATCGCGAAGCCGGATTGCGGGATGGTGTATTTCAACGAATCCAACATGGCAAGGGCCATGCTTTTGTCCGGCGATCGCATTCGGCAGCAATTCGGCTATGTGCCCCAGACGCCCATGCTGATGCACCGACGCACCATTGAGGATAACCTCACAGCGGTGGCCCGCAGCAAGGGCCTGCTGCGCCGCCGGGATGTGCACAGCCGGGTGAAAAAGGTGCTGGGCATCGTGGGGCTTTCGGGCATTGAAAAGGTGTATCCGGCGGAGCTCTCAGGCGGAGAGCGCAGGCGGGTGGAGCTGGCCCGGGCGCTGATCAACAGCCCGCCAATACTGGCGCTGGATGAAGTGACGGCGAATCTGGACGAGGACAACATATGGGATATTTTCCATCTGTTGACGGAACTGAACCGGCAGGGAACCACCGTTATTATGGCCACCCATGCCAGTCTGTTTGTGAACCTGATGCGCCAGCGTGTCATTACGCTGGTGGACGGTAAGGTGGCGGGCGATGTCTGCGGCGGTAAGTACGGGGATATTCCCAAAAAGGATGATACGGCGCCAGACCCGCCGTTTTAAGCGTATGTGAGTGGAGCAGGAGGAACAACGGTTGGACAGAGAATGGACACAGCAGGAACAGGATCTGATCTTTGCGCTGGATATTGGCACGCGCAGTGTCATCGGCGTGGCGGGCCGCCCGGAGGACGGTTTATTCCATGTGCTGGCAACAGAGCGTGAAGAGCACAGCAAGCGTGCCATGCTGGACGGTCAGATCGAGGATATCGCGCAGGTGGCGCTGGTGGCCGGCCGGGTGAAAGAGCGGCTGGAGCAGCGCCTGGAGCGCAGACTGAAAAGAGTGTGCATTGCCGCGGCGGGCCGTGCCCTACAAACGGAGCAGGGCCGCTATGCCATCACGCTGCCGGAAACGCAGCGGGTGAACGATGAAATGATCGCCCGTCTGGAAGCCGGCGCCGTGTCGGAAGCCGAGGCGGCGGTGGACAGCGCCGATAGACTGTTTTTGGTGGGCTATACGGTTTCCCGATATCTTCTGGATGACTATCCCCTCTCTACTCTTAAAGGGCACAACGGCCAAAAGCTGGAGGCGGAGGTGGTAGCCACCTTTTTGCCCGCCGGCGTGGTGGAGAGTTTGTATGCCGTGATGGAGCGGTGCGGTCTGGAGGTCAGCAGTCTGACGCTGGAGCCCATTGCCGCCATCAACGCGGCCATTCCGATGGACCTGCGGCTTTTGAATCTGGCCATGATCGACATTGGCGCCGGCACCTCCGATATCGCGCTTTGCCGGGACGGTAGTGTGGTGGGCTATACCATGGCCACCGTGGCGGGCGACGAGATCACAGAGGCGATCATGCGCGCCTATCTGGTGGACTTCCAGACAGCGGAGCATGTCAAGGCGCATCTCACCGGCAGCGTCACCTTTACGGACATCCTGGGTCTGGAGCAGACGCTGGATGCCCGGAGTATCTGTGAGAACATCCGCCCGGCGGTGACCGCGCTTGCCAAGGAACTGGCGGAGCGTATTTGCTGTATCAACGGCGGCAGCGCGCCATCGGCGGTGTTTCTGGCCGGCGGCGGCAGCAAGCTGGCGGGACTGCCGGAAGAGACCGCGGCGGCACTGGGTATCGAGGGACGCCGTGTGGCCATTGCGGGCGGTTATTTTAAAAATGTGATCCGGGCGGAGGACGAATCCATCTTTGACCCGGTGTATGCCACGCCTTTGGGCATTGCGGCGTCTGCCGGCCTGGGGCTGATTTCCGATAGCTATCGCTTGCAGCTCAACGGCAAACGGGCCCGCCTTTTTCGCAGCGGGCTGATGTCAGCGCTGGACGTGCTGATGATGAACGGCTATACTTACGCCGACCTTATCGGCCGCACAGGCAGATCCCTGATGGTCTATGCCGACGGGGTAAGAAAAGTGTTTTACGGGGAACCGGCGGTTCCCTCCGTGCTGAAGATCAACGGCGCTGACGCGTCGCCCTCCACGGTGATCCAGTCCGGCGACAGCGTCGAGTTCACCCCCGCCGTATCGGGCGCCGACGCGTCGCTGACACTGGGGCAGCTGCTCCGGGCGCTTGACCTGGCTGCGCCTGCCGCCGTCAACGGGGAAAGAGCGGAAGAGGATACGCCGCTCCAGTCCGGCGATCGGATCACCTCCGGCCTGGCTCTTTTGGCGGAAGAGCCCAAAGAAGAATCGGAGGAGGAACCCGCGGAGGCGTGGGAAACCGAGACACGCTTTGCCCCCCGGATGGACGAAACGCCGGAGGCGGACAAAGAGGAAGCGCCCATAAACTGGCATTTCATGCTCAACGACAGACCCTTGATGCTGCCCGGCAAAAGAAGCGGCGAGCCGTATTATCTGATGGATCTGCTGGAACATACCGATATTGATTTTGACCATCTGCAAAGCCCGGTGATGATACAGGTCAACGGCGCCAACGGGCAGTTTTCCCAGACGCTGGCGGAGGGCGACCGTGTGCGGATCTATCTGGCAGCCAGGCAGATTTTTGAAGATTTTTCCTGATGAGATGCGGCAGGAACCTGGGATGCCTGCCGGCGGAGAGTACATTACCATAACGAGGAGACCGAGATGAAAAGCTATATTGCGCGCCAGCCGATTCTGGACAGTACGGGCACCGTCAGCGCTTATGAACTGTTGTACCGCGGCGGTGAGATAAGCACCTCCGGCCTCACCACAGATGACGAGGCGCAGGACGCTGCCACGCGGACGGTGATATCCAACGCGTTTACCGTGTTCGGGCTGAAGAATCTGACCAATGGAAAGCGTGCTTATATCAATTTCCCGGAGCACCTGCTGTTGGATGACACGGCGCTGCTGCTCAATGCCAATGAGGTGATGATCGAGATCCTGGAGCAGGTCACGGTGACGGATGAACTGGTCAGCCAGGTAAAAAAGCTTAAAGCGCGGGGATACGTCTTTGCGCTGGATGACTACACCGGCGATCCATCCTTTGAACCGCTGCTGCCTTTGGTGAACGTGGTGAAAGTGGATTTTCTCCTGGCGAATGCCAACACGCAGAAGCTGATCGCGGCGCGTCTGGCCCGGCGCGGCCCTGTGCTGCTGGCCGAAAAGGTGGAGGATGAAGAAACCTTTCTCCGTGCCAAAAAGCAGGGCTATCGTTTTTTCCAGGGCTATTTCTTTGAAAAGCCGTTGACCATTGTCAGGGAAATGCCCAAGGTCAATAAGATCTCCATGATCCAGCTGCTCAGAGAGCTCAACCGCGCGGATGCGAATCTGAACAAGTGCGCCACCATCATCCGGAAGGATGCCTATCTTACCTATCAGCTGCTCAGAAGCGTGGGAAAGATGCAGTATTACCGGGGCAATTCCATCAACACCATTGAATACGCGGTGGCCTTTCTGGGGATCAACGAACTGCTTCGCTGGACACTGCTGATCTTCGGCCGGGGCATGAATCATACCTATTCCGACGAGACGGTGCGCCAGGCGTATCTGCGCGGTGTTTTCACCGAGCGGATCATGGGTGCCTCCTGTCATTATCAGGAGCACAAGGTGGAAGGCTTCCTGCTGGGAATGTTCAGCATGATGGAAGCCATCATGGACACCCACATGGAGAAACTGCTCCATGAGATCTCCCTGCCCGACCGGGTGGAGAAGTGCCTTCTGGGCGAGGAGGAGAGTTTTTATTTGCGGCTGCTGTCGTTTGTGATCGACTATGAAAGGGATCCCGGAAAAGCCCAGTTCTCCTTTGAAGAGGAGATCCCCAGCGACCAGGTGACCGAACTGTATATGCAAAGTGTGGCAGAAACGGACGAGGCGTTTAAAACGCTGGAACCGGAGCACTGAAAGGGAGGCCGTATGAAAAAAAGAAAGCGGCTGCTTTTCCTCTGCCTCGCGGCGCTGCTGCTGATGACGTCCTGCGGCAAGAGCAAAACCGTACTGCCTGAGACGTATGAAGTAAGCGACACCAGTCTTTCGTCCCTGACGGCTGTGCTGGGCGACACGGCGAGCAAAGCGGAGCTGACCGCGTCCCAGACGCCCACCGAAACGGACGCCACCGCATCCTATTCGTATGATAAGCTGACATCCGGCGCCGCCGCGGCCAAGGCGTACGCGGACTATCTCACCGGCAGCGACGTGAGTTTTAAGGCCGACAGCCAGAGCGGCACGGTGGATGAAACGTCGGAAACAGGAGAGACCACGCTGACAAAGACAGGCGATACCGCGGGCGTGAAAGCCCAGATCGCCTGGACAGCGTCGGGCTGTCAGATCACGCTGACGGTGGTTTCCGTGGAAGAGACAGACACCGACCCCATGACAAATGAGGACGCGGTGACCTATCTCAAAAGTCTCAGCCCTGCTGCTTTGGGACTCCCTGGCAGCAGTATGAGTGGTTACGCCATCTATCCCATGGACAGTATCGCGGAGGTAGATGACGTTCCCTGCTTGAAATTGCAGGTATATGAAGAACACCGGCCGGAAAACTCCAACCATCTGGTGGGGATCTACCTGTTGACGGCGGATCAGAAACACCTTTACAAGTTGGAGGGAAGAGGCTCCGTCAGTGAGCTGACGGTGTCATAAACGGACGATCAAGTGAACACAAGCCGATAGAGAGAAAAAGCCAAAGATGGGAGAGAACGACATGAACACTATGCAAATATCGTCAGGTGCCGCTGCCGGCCTCAGAGAAAAGGAGCAGAAGTATCTGACATTCTGGACAGCGGGACAGCTGTTCGGCATTCCTATTGTCCACGTGGAGCAGATCATTGGCCTGCAGGAGATCGTGGAAGTGCCCCATCTGCCCGCTTATGCCAAAGGAATTATCCATCTGCGGGGACAGATCATTCCGGTGATCGATATGCGCCTGCGGATGGGCAGGCCAGAGCAGGCGTACACCAGCCGTACCTCCATCGTGGTGACGGATGTGGAAGAGCAGCTGATTGGATTTGTGGTGGATTCGGTGGACGGTGTCATCGACATTGGTGAAGACCGCATCTCTCCGCCGCCCCGGATTCAGCAGCAGGAGGACGGGACCTATATGGCGGGTGTGGCCTGCCTGCCCGGAGAGCGGGGTACGCAGATCGTTCTACTGCTGGATCTGCCCCGGATCTTGTCCGGCCCTGAACGGGAAAATCTTCGGCAGCTTGGATAAGGCTGCGGTTTGAAGATACAAAATAGAAATAGGTGGGGGAGCGGAACATGAAACATATCAAGATAAAAACCAGACTGTGGAGCCTTTGGGGGATCGTGCTGGCCGCCGTGACGGGCATGGGTGTATTTTCCGTTTTGTCATTGCGGAACAATGCCGGCGCTGCCGGCGGCGTTACGACCGTTTTGATCGTGGCGGCGGCTGTGCTGGTGGCGGCGGGGGCGTTGACCTTCTGGCTCATCGCAAGCATCGCGTCTCCCTTGTCGGAGATGGAGAGAAGCCTGGCTGCCTCCGGCATGGGAGAAAAAGACCGCTCTTTTTCCGATGACGGCGCCAACGAGCTGGAAGCTCTGGCAGAGCGCTTCAATGAAATGACGGCGCTTGTCAAGGACTATGATCGACAGACACAGGATCTTGCCGACGCTCTGCGCCAGGTGGCGGACGGAAAACTGGATCAGACGCTGCCCCACAGCGACGGCGGCGCCTATCAAAAGGTATGCGCGGCGCTGGAGGAGCTTTGCGAAAAGTTCAGCCGGAGCATCGGCGGGATCAATCAGGCGGCGGATCAGGTGTCTGCGGGCGCGGCGCAGGTGGCCTCGGGCGCGCAGGTGCTGTCACAGGGCACGACGGAGCAGGCGTCCTCCACGGAGGAATTGGCTGCCACGGTAAACGACATTGCCGATCGCGTCAGCGAAAATGCCAAGCGGGCGCAGGAAGCTGCCAACCAGGCCGAAGAGACCGCCAAAGAACTGGAAGTGGGCAAGCAGCAGATGCAGGAGATGATGGGTTCCGTCAATCGCATCAATGAGGTTTCCGAGCAGATCGGGAAAATCATTAAGAGCATTGAGAATATTGCGTTTCAGACCAACATTCTGGCGCTGAACGCCGCGGTGGAAGCCGCGCGGGCAGGCGCGGCGGGCAAGGGCTTTGCCGTGGTGGCCGACGAGGTGCGGAATCTGGCCGGGAAAGCGGCGGAAGCATCGACCAACACCGCCTCGCTGATCAAAGCCACCATGGACGCCGTTGCTGACGGTATGAAGATCACCACGGCCACGGCCCAGTCGCTGGAACGTATCGTGACCTCCTCTGAAAAGACGGCGGTGCTGGTGAAGGAGATCGCGGAAGCCTCTCAGAAGCAGGCGGAGTCCGTTGACCAGGCCACCCAGGGCCTGGATCTGATCTCCGGCGTGGTGCAGACCAATTCGGCCACCGCCGAGCAGAGCGCCGCCGCCAGTGAAGAGCTTTCCAGCCAGGCACTGATGCTCAAGCAGCTGGTGAACCAGTTCCGGGTCAAGAAAACGGAAGAGAGCAAGTGGGATATCGGCGGAGAGGACGTCCCGGACACCTCTTTTGACGCGCCGACCTTTGACGCCCCAGTTCAGGAACCGGCGGAGGAACCCGAGGAAACGCTGGATATGCTTTTAAGCCGCACCGCCTCGCCTGTGAGAACGCCGGCGCCGGAGAAGAGCGATTCTCAGTCCTTCTGGGAGACAAAGCAGTCTGCCTATGAGCCCGCCCCCAAAGCCCCGGCTCCGGCTCCCGCGGCGGTTAGGCCCGCCCCCAAAGCCCCGGCTCCGGCTTCCCCGGCGGTTAGGCCCGCCCCCAAAGCCCCGGCCCCGGCGTATACACCCAAGCACTTTGCGGGCGCTGCCGGTAACTTCGGCGGGCACGACGACGAAAAATACTAAGTCCATGCATAGAAATAAAAGGTCATAGATTGTAAGAAGCAGGAAGCACTATCTGGTGCTTCCTGCTTTTGCCGTTCGCTCTTTTGCTGTCGGCCCTTTTTGTTGTCGGTGAGAGGTAATATATGTGGCTTTGTGGTCGGTGTCTCCCTGTACCGCTGGAAAATGGCGGTCAGCAGATCCTGCTGCCGCGGCCCGCGGAATTGCGGCTGACCCAGAGAGGAAGAGACCACCGGGAGACGCCATTTGCCCCCTGGCAGAGAGAAGCGTTATGCTTTCCTCAGAGCCGCATAAGGCCCCAAGGCAAAGACTGCTGCTATTTTGGAAAAGGTGCTGGTGCCGCGCTTGGTGGTTTGCTCCCATAGGAATATACTGCGGGGTATATAAAAGAGTCGGTTTTTTGAAAGAGACAGTTTCTGATGAAAGGTACATCTTCTCTCCGGCAAACGATACCGACCAATGTGCCAATCGACGCACCCGCGACGCACAAAGCGGCACACCCGCAGCGCACCCACCGGCACACTGACCGGCGAACGACTTCAACGCACCAATCAATATAATAAAAAGAGACCGGGCTTTCGCCCGGTCTCTGCTTGTGGTTTCCTGAGAGACGTTGCTTACTGCAGCAGCTGCAGCACGCCCTGAGGAGCCTGGTTGGCCTGAGCCAGCATGGCCTGAGCGGACTGAACCAGAATGTTGTTCTTGGTGTAAGCCATCATCTCTTCGGCGACATCGGTGTCGCGGATGGTGGACTCAGCATCCTGAACGTTCTCGGTCATGACGGACAGGTTGTTGATGGTGTGATCCAGACGGTTCTGGGTAGCACCCAGATCGCCACGAGTGGAAGAAACGGTGTTGATAGCAGTCTTGATCTTGCTGACAGCGTCAGAAGCACCGGACTGCGTCTTGATGTCGATGCCGCCGATACCCAGGGAATTGGTGTGCATATCACCGATGCTCACATTCAGCTTGTTGAAAGCGTCAGCGGTATCACCGATCTGCAGGGTCAAGCCACCCTTGCCGGTAGCGTCATCCACCAGAGCCAGAGCACCGGTCGTAATAGCGTCTGCGCCGGCGGTCAGAGAAATATTGTTGGACTGCATAGTGAAACCGGAGAGATTGCTGGCAATCGTGGCATTGGCACCGCCTGCCTTGGCAGCGGTGGCCGCAGCGGAACGAACAGCCTGTGTGATCTGATCAGCACTGTAAGTAGCAGCGGCCTTGCTGCCCAGAGTGACCGTCACAGCGCCGGCGGCGTCGTCGGAAATAGAAACTTTGATGCCCTCATCGGCATCCTTATCAACGGTCAACGCCACGGTGTGAGCACTACCGAGGCTGGCAGTCTTGGAAGAGGCACTGAAAGTCACTGCGGTAGAACCGAACGTTCCGGAAATCTTGGAAGCGGCGGACAGAGAACCGTCCAGCAGCTTGATGCCATTGAAGTTGGAGGAGTCAGCGATACGATCGATTTCGGAAGACAGCTGAGAAACTTCCTTCTGCAGGTTGGTACGGTCGGTAGAGTCATCGTAGGTGCCGTTGGCGGACTGGTCAGCCAGCTTGACCATACGGTTGAGCATATCGTGGACTTCGGTCAGAGAACCTTCAGCGGTCTGCACCAGGTTGATGCCGCTCTTGGCGTTGGACTGAGCGGTCTGCAGGCCGGTGATCTGAGCACGCATCTTCTCGCTGATGGCCAAGCCGGCGGCGTCGTCACCGGCGCGGTTGATCTTGTAGCCGGAAGACAGCTTCTCAAGGTTCTTGGACAGGGCGTTGGTGTTGCTGGAGTAGTTACGATAGGCGTTCATCGCCATGATGTTGTGTTGTACACGCATGATATGTTACCTCCATGTATTTTTTGAAGCGAGATTCCTTTCTCGCTTTTTTTGGTTGCCCCCGCCGTACCGCCAGAGGCCTCAGGTGGTGGGTGGAGGGGGCTGCTTTCTGCGGGAATTTCTTCCTTGCATCCACTATATCGGCAACGAATTTGGGAGAGATAAGGGCTTTTTGAAAGAAAAAAATATTTTTTAAAAAAAGGAGGGCAACGGACAACTGTTAAAAAGGCGAAAAAAGTGCCGCTCATGGGTCAAAAAAGTACCTGTCGGCGCTGTAAAGACAGGTGTAAAAGGACGAAAGACAGCCTCGAAATGAACTAAAAAATAAATAATTATGCAGTACAATATGAACGTTACCGGTATACACCAATGGAAACAAAGGAAAAAAATGCATAATAGAATATGGACAAAGATAAAAATTCTATATAATAGAATAAATATTCAAAACTGCAAAAAGTGTCAAATTTTCCTTGCATTTCGACATATTTCGAGTAAAATATACATATGAGTAGATGCACGATTCGCGGAAAGCGGGCAAAAAACATCTATGCGTGAGCGAAACGCCGTTTAGGAAGCGCAAAAGATGACCGCGTTTGAAAAATATTTTCGGAAAAATCCGGAAAAGCATACAACTATTATACGTTTTAAGCAGACGCAGGCGCCGTCGGATTCAGATTGCGGCATGGCGCGGCGCGGAAATAAGACCGGGAGGGAAGCCAAATGAGTTTGCTGACAAGCAATGTACAGCTGATGATGGAGCAGTCGTCCAGATTCCTCTGGAACAAGCAGACAGCGATCCTGGATAATATTTCTAATGTAGAGACGCCGGGTTACAAGACCCGATATGTGACCTTTGAAGAAGCCTTGAAAAAGAGCCTTCAGTCCGCAGCCGGCAGCGGCACACCTGAGGCATCCATCAAAAACGCGCTGACCCGGGCGGCCAGCACCACTCATGAGGACGCGAACGAGAGCACCCGGATGGACGGCAACAGCGTCAATCTGACAGAGCAGGGCGTGGAGCTGACCCGCAACAGCTTTCAGCTTCAATATGCCATGAACGCCATCAACGGTGATCTGGGGATCCTGCGTACAGCCATTAAGGGCCAGTAAGTAAGGCAAGAAACGGAAAGGGGAAACGACGATGGCATTTCTCAGCTCCATCAATGTGGTCGGCTCCGGCCTGACGGCGCAGCAGCTGCGCCTGGACGTGATCTCTGAAAACATTACCAATATCAACACCACCCGGACGGAAGGCGGCGGCGCTTACCGCCGCAAGATCACCGTGTTTGAGACCAATGGCAGCCGGCAGTCCTTCCGCCAGCAGCTGGCGGCCAGTTCTCTGGCGGCCAACGGCAGCGCCAATACGGCCGGCGGTGTCCGTGTCAAGGAAGTGACCGAAGATCCGTCCGGTCTGAAGACCGTCTATGACCCCACCAACCCGGACGCCAATGAGGCGGGCTATGTGGAGTATCCCAATGTGACGCTTGTCAAAGAGGTGACGGACGCCATGGCGGCGACGCAGGCATATTCGGCTAATGTGACAGCGCTGAACTCGCTCAAGACGGTGCTGAACCGGGCGCTGGAGATCGGTAAGTAACGGGGCGTTTCGAAAGGAACGCGAGAGAACATAAAATAAACAGGAAAGAGTCGGAGGGAGCTTGAACATGAAAACAGAACTGTTTCGAAATATTCAGCCTTTGTGGAGCACTTTTCCCACCGGTGAGACTTCCTCCAAGGAAAAAACAACAGAAACCGGCGGAATGTTTGGAGAGATTCTCCAAAACGCCGTTGAAAATGTAAAGACCACCGATGCGGAAAAGAACAAAGCGGAGTATCTGCTGGCCACCGGTCAGCTGGATAATCCGGCGGAACTGACCATTGCCACCACAAAAGCACAGCTTTCGGTGGATCTGCTTGTGCAGTTGCGGAACAAAGCGCTGGATGCGTACAGTGAACTAAACCGCCTCAGCCTGTGATCGTGTGATCCAATTTAAAACTGGCCGGAGGTAAAGGGTCGTGCAGGAGAAACTCAAAAATATGGTAAAAAAGGTAAAAGGTTTTTTTACCAATATGAATAAGAAAACGCGCACTATTGCAGGTGCGGTTTTAGGCGGCGTTGTAGTTGCCGTTGTCGTGATTGCTTTTGTCATCGGCAATAGGCCCTACAACGTCCTTTTTACGGGCCTGAGCGCGGATGAGCTCTCCTCCATCGTGACATACCTGAACGACAAGGGTGTGACCGATTACAAAGTACAGGGCACCGACACCATTTTGGTGGCGAAAAACCAGGAGGCGCAGCTAAAAGCGAACCTTCTGATGGAAGGGTATCCCAAGTCTGGCTTTGCCTATGCCACCTACAAGGCGGGCGTTGGCAGCATGTCCACAGAGACGGACCGGCAGATCGCCTACTTGCAGGATTTGCAGGATCGGATGGCGGGCGTCATTCGGTGCATGGACGGCGTGAAAAGCGCGGTGGTGACCATTGCCCAGGGCGATGACCAGCGGTATGTGCTTGACAGCAGCAATACGGTGGCGGCGTCCGCGTCGGTGATGGTGACCATGAACAATGGCGCCATGTTGACCAGCCAGCAGGCGGCGGCGGTGAGGAATCTGATCTCCCACGCGGTAAAAGGGCTGGATGTCAGCAATGTCAGCATTTCCGACTCTCAGGGCAACACCTACTCCGCCGGGTCCACCGGTTCCACAGACGCCTCGCAGCTCAAGCTTACCCTGGAAGAACAGGTGAACAACAAGGTGCGCGCGGAAATTCTGGCGGTGCTGACGCCGCTGTACGGCGAGGACAATGTGCGTGTGGCGGTGAACAGCACCGTCAACATCGACCATACAGTGGGGGAGACCACCACCTATACAGAGCCCACATGGGCGAAGGACGGCAGCACCGGCGGTGAGGGCATCATCGGCTCCAAGGTCTATGACAAAGAGGTGGTCCGGGGCAAGGATGCCACCGTGGGCGGCACCGTCGGCAACCAGAGCAATTCGGATATCGACACCTATGTGGACAACAACACCACCGCGACGGTCACCGATGACCAGACCTATATCCGCAACCAGGGCACCAATACATATAATGTCAATACAGATAAAGAGCAGGTGGAGCGTATCGCCGGCCGGGTCAGCGACGTGATGGTGTCGGTGACCATCAACCGCTCGGGCACGTCCCAGACCACCGCGGGCTCCGCGGAGCTGCTCAGCCATATTGCAAGAGCCGCCGGTATCGGCGCGGATGTGCAGGCGTCCAAGATCTCTATTTTGATGGAGCCGTTTTACAGCAAGACCGCGGACAGCCCGACTCTTTCCCTGCTGGAGACACTGGGCCTTCCCAGCTGGACGCTGTACGCGGCCGGCGGCGCGCTGCTTGTACTGTTGTTGCTCATCATTTTCATTGCCTCCGGTAAAAAGAATAAAAAAAGACGCCAGCGGGCGGAAGTAGAGGATCTCATCGGCAGTATGCCGAAGCAGCGGCAGGTGGTCATTCCGGAAGATGGCGCCGATATCATGAATATTCGCACAGAGAAGAGCATTCTGCTGCGCCAGCAGATCCGCAAAATAGCGGAGGAAAATCCCGAGATGGCGGCACAGATGCTCAAAAGCTGGATGAGGGGGCAGGAAAATGGCTAAAGAAAAGACCCGTCCCTCCAAAAAAGAAAGAGAATACGCTGAGGAGGTCAATTCCAATCGCGGCAAGATGATGGAAGATGAGATGTCTCAGGAGAGCAGCCGTCTTGCCGCCATGAGCGGTACCCAGCGGGCTGCCGCCGTGGTCGTTTCTTTGGGTGTGGAAAAGGCATCCCAGATTTATAAATACATGGAGCCGGAAGAGGTGGAGTCGCTGACGCTGGAGGTGGCGCGCCTTGGCTATCTGGATTCTCAGGTGACGGAGGAGCTGCTCAGCGAGTTTTATCAGGAGTGCCTGACCAACAAGGCTGTGACCGAAGGCGGCCTGGAATATGCCCGCACGGTGCTGGAAAAGGCGTTTGGAGAACAGACGGCCAACAACCTGCTGGAAAAGATCGAAAAATCTCTCAAAAACAAACAGTTTGCCTTTTTGGATCGAGCGGACGCCAAATCGCTGTATTCCGCGCTGCAATATGAGCGGCCTCAGGCCATTTCACTGGTGCTGTCCTTTGTCAGTCCTGACAAGGCGGCCAATGTGATCGAGCAGCTGGATGCCGCCCTGCAGGTCAAGGTGGTGGAAAATATGGCCCGGATGGAAGGCGCATCTCCCGTTGCCATGAAGATCCTGGAAGAGGAGATGAGCCACAAGTTCTCCACCATTATCAACGACAAGAACGAAAAGGTGGGCGGCGTGGACTATGTGGCCAGTGTGATGAACAATCTGGACCGCAGCAACGAAAAGAGCATTTTCGACGGTTTGTCGGTATACAACAACGAGCTGGCCGACGAGATCAGAAAGCGTATGTTTGTGTTTGAAGACATTGCCACACTGGACGACCGCTCCGTACAGCGCTTTTTGCGGGACTGCGACGTGCGGGACATCGTGCTCTCGCTCAAATCCACCACGCGGGAGGTATCGCACAAGCTGCTTTCCAATATGTCCACTCGTATGGCGGAAAATATCCGCGACGATCTGGAGGTCACGACCAATGTGCGTATGCGCGATGTGGAACACGCGCAGCAGCGTATTGTGGATATCATCCGCCGGCTGGAAGAGCAGGATGAGATCATCATTCTGAAGGGTGGAAAAGATGACGTCATTGCATAACGGTATTTTAAGAAAAATGGCGGGCGCAAAGGCAGAGCCCTATCGCTTTCTCGATAAAGACGATCTGGTCGATCCGCAGGAAAGCGCGGCGCCCGCTGCCGAGAAAGCGGAAGATCCCGCGCCCGAGGAGACGAGGGCTGGCGGCCGCACCTATGAAGATGTGTTCGACTATGCGTCGGTGCAGACGGAAGCCATTTTGGACGACGCCCGCCGGCAGGCCGAGCAGATCAAGACCAACGCCTATGCGGCCGTACAGCCGGAACTGGACACGCTGCGTGCGGCGGCCAGGAACGAGGGCTACCGTGACGGCTACGCCGCCGGTATGGCGCAGGCGATGGAAACCTACCGTCAGGAGCGGGAGCAGCAGGCGGCGGCGCTGGAGAGGGAAGTAAAAACCTTTTTGGAGAAAGCGTCCCAGGAACAGCTGACCGTGATCGAGCAGACCAAAAATGATATGCGGGACCTGTCCCTTGCGGTGGCGGAAAAAGTGATCCAGGTGAGCCTTCGCAGTTCCAGCGCGGTTATCTCAAAGATGATCCAGCGCGCCACCGAACGGCTCAAGCGCCGGGAGTGGGTGCATGTCTATATCGCCGGGTGCAATTCCCGGGAGATCGCCCAGATGACGCCCCAGCTGGCGGCGGCGCTGTCGCCGCTGTCGGATCACATCCGGGTGGTTCCGGTGAATGAAGAGGAGCGGGGCACCTGTATCATCGAGATGCCGGATACGATCATTGACACCAGTGTTTCCACGCAAATGGAAAACATCCGCGCTCTGGTACAGGAGATTCCCAACGAGGATCAGGAAGGGCCCATGAGCTTTAGCCGCCGGATCAGCGACATTGAGTGATAACCAAAGGAGGCGGCCTTCGTGTTCAAACAGATGATACAACAACTGAAGAATGCGGAGACCTTCAGCCAGACCGGCAAGATCGAAAACATCGTGGGCATGTCCATTGAGGCCTCAGGAGGCCGGGGCGCCATCGGTGATCTGTGCCGGATCTATAACGGCGAATCGGGCCGTCAGTTCACGGCGGAAGTGGTGGGCTTCAAAAATGACCATATGCTTCTGATGCCGTATTCCGACATGGGCGGCATTGCTGCCGGCAATCTGGTACGCAACACGGGCAAACCGCTGACCATGCGGGTGGGTTCCTTTTTGCAGGGCCGCATCATCAACGCCCTGGGGCAGCCCATTGACGGCAAAGGTCCCTTTTCCGGCGGCGACCTGTACTGCATTGAAGGGAGTTATATCAATCCGCTCTCCCGTCCGCCCATCCAGCAGCGGATGGAGTTCGGCGTCAAGGCCATCGACGGCATGCTGACAGTGGGCAAGGGCCAGCGTATCGGAATCTTCGCCGGTTCCGGCGTGGGCAAAAGTACGCTTCTGGGCATGATCGCCAAGAACGTAAAAGCGGATGTGAATGTGATTGCTCTGGTGGGGGAGCGCGGCAGAGAAGTGCTGGACTTCGTGCAGAAGGATCTGGGGCCGGAAGGCATGGCGCGGACCATCCTGGTGGTGGCCACCTCCGATCAGCCGGCCATGCTGCGAAAGAAATGCCCCTCGGTGGCCACCGGTATTGCCGAGTATTTCCGGGATCAGGGGTACGATGTGCTTTTGATGATGGATTCCCTGACCCGGTTTGCCATGGCACAGCGGGAGATCGGGCTGGCGGTGGGAGAACCCCCTGTGGCCCGTGGCTATACCCCCTCCATTTACGCAGAGCTGCCCAAGCTGCTGGAGCGGTCGGGCAATTTTGAAAGAGGTTCCATCACCGGCGTCTATACGGTGCTGGTGGAAGGCGATGATACCAACGAGCCCATTGCCGATACGGTGCGCGGTATTCTGGACGGCCATATCGTTCTGACCCGTGATCTTGCCGCCGCCAACCACTTCCCGGCCATTTCGGTCAGCGCCAGTATTTCCCGGCTGATGACCGATATCGTTCCTGAGGAGCAGTATCGCATGGCCGGACGCATCCGGGATATTCTCAGCACCTATGAAAAGAGCGCCGATCTGGTGTCTATCGGCGCCTATAAGCAGGGGACCAACCCCAAGCTGGATTTCGCTCTGACGAAAATGGACGCCGTCAACATCTTTTTGAAGCAGGGAATCAACGAAGTGTTTACCTACGATGAAACCGTGGCACTGATGCGGCGGATCTTGCAATAAAGCCGGAAGGAAGAAAGAAACGTGAAACAGTTTCGCTTTTCACTGGAAAAAGTGCTGGAATACAAGCAGGAATTGGTGGATGGCCTGCGGGTGGAGTACGGTGTCTGCATGGAAAACGTACGCCGGCAGGAGGCGGTGGTGCGGGAGCGCAAGCTGCGCCGCGCCCAAATCAATGAGGAGTGCCGGGAAAAAGAGAAAAGCGGCATACCCATCACCGAGGCCCGGATGTACGCCATGCAGTTGGAGGCGCTGGAGCGGGAGATCGCGGCGGAGCAGAGGCGGATGACACAGCTCCGGATAGTGGCCGAGCAAAAACGGGAAGAGATGGTGGCCATGCGGCAGGAGGCCTCCGCCATTGATAAGCTGCGGGAGAAAAAACTGACACAGTACCGGTCCGAGGTACAAAAAAGCAAGGAAAAAGCCATCGACGATCTGGTATGCGCTCGCCTCTACTGCCGCTGAGCGGAGCGGAGGACCAACAACGGAGAACACGGCGAGAGCCGTTTCTCATATAAGAGATATCACGGAAAGGAGGTGAAAGAACATGAATGTAAATGGAGCCACCATGATGTCCGGCTCGGCCGGGACAAGCAGCGCACCTTCCGCGCAGCAGACCGGCTCTTCGGATGGGAAAGACTCTTTTGAGACCATTTTGACCCGGCGCGGACAAAAACAGCGGAAGTGCGACACCGCTGCCGGCGGGCAGACGGGCGAGGAAACGCCCCAGGGCCTTTCGGAACTCTGCGCGGCCATGGCAGCCGTCATCTGGCCCACCCCCGCGGTTTCTCTTACCCCGGAAACAGCGCAGCCGTCTTTGGAACAGGGTGCGGAGCTGCTGTCGATCCCCAGCGCGGCGCAGACGCTCCCGTTTGCCACTCTCCGCACCGCGCAGACCGTGCAGACACTCTTCACTACCGCATCGGCCACGCAGAGCCTCACGGCTGTCCCGATGGAAACCGGTGCCCCAGCCTTGGGAGAAGCCCACGCAGCGCCGCTGACACAGGAAAGCGTCGCCGATGTGAGGGCATCTGACCAGACGCAGACCGTGCAGACAGCTGTTGCTGTCAGTCCCAGGAACCGCGGCGCGGACCAGACACAGCAAAATGCGGGAGATGACGGCGCGAAGGCGTCTTACACGGCGTCCCGGACGGAGACCCCTGTTTTCCCGGACGTGAAAGCTGTCCCCGTGAAAGTGGGCGACGCCCCGGTGATTGACACTCAGTCCGCCGACTTTGAGCAGGCCCTTACCAAGCAGGTGACCACAGCGCTGGAAAACGGCAGCCAGCGGGTGAAGATCTCTTTGACCCCGGCCAGTCTCGGCAAAATTGAAATCGAGCTGACACGCTCGGCGCAGGGCGTGCTGCAAGTCACGGTGCATACCGCCACGGAAAAAGCGGCCGCATTGCTGGCGGAGCATTCTCAGTCTCTGGGTCAGCTTTTGCAGGATTACAGCCAGAGTAGTGTACAGATTCGTGTACAGCACCAGGGCGAGCCGGACGCCCAAAACGCGTTCCGTCAAAACGGTGGCCAGGGCGGTCAGCAGCAACAACAGCAACAGCAGTCCCGCCGTCAGACCGCGGGTGACGACTTCCTCCAGCAGCTGCGGCTGGGACTTGTTCCGCTGGAACAGCAGGCCGTCTGATAAAAGAAAGGAGAATCAAAGACATGAGCGACTATTTTTCTGACTTATCCACACTGCGGAGCGTGACAGGCGCGGCCTCCACTCCCTCGTCCGGCGTGAAGAAGACCGGCACCACCAATCTGGATATGACGGACTTCCTCTCCTTGATGGTGGCGCAGTTTCAGAACCAGGACCCCGAAAACGCGGCGTCCACCACGGATATGCTCAACCAGATGGTGCAGATGTCCATGATCCAGGCCATCAGCAATATTACGGACGCGTCCACCATGATGTACTCGTCTTCCCTGGTGGGAAAACAGGTCACCATCGGCAAGCTGGACAGCAGTGGCAATATCGCAGAGGTGGTGGGAACCGTCACCGGCGCAGGTACATACAACAGCAAACCTGTGGTGTTTGTCAACGGTGAACGGTACGAGCTCAGCAGCATCATGGCGGTGGGAACATTGCCCGCCACCAACAGCAGTACATAACACAAGGAAGAAGCAAGCCGGTCAAAGAGGGCCGGAGGCAGGGTGAAAGATATGATCGATAAACTTTCTTCCGCGCAAAATAACGCCTCACAGATATCCCGGCAGAACCAGACGGCGCGGCAGGGACAAGGCAGCTTTGGGGAAATTCTCCGCAGCCGGCAGGAACAAAAGCCGCAGGTGGAATTTTCCAAGCACGCCATCGAACGGGCGGAGGAGCGCGGCATCCAGGTGGATGACACACTTATCAGCCAGCTTTCCGATTCTGTGGAAAAGGCGCAGAACAAGGGTGTCACCAATATCCTGGCATTTGACTCCACACGGGCGTTTGTCATCAACGTGCCAAACTGCCGCGTGATCACTGCCATCTCACAAGATGAGATGCAAGAAAATATTTTTACACACATAGATGGCGCCGTGATCCTGTAAACAGACAGAGAGCAGGACCGGAAGGATGCTCTGGAAGACGTCCGATTGACGATCTTCCGGCGGCGCCTATCGGAAGGAGAAATTGAATTATGACAGGTGCAATGTATGCCGCGGTAGCAGGACTGCGGACCCAAATGCAGAAAATGAACGTCATTGGCAACAACATCTCCAACATCGGCACATACGGCTACAAGGCCGGCCGTGCCACCTTCAAGGAATCCCTGTACACCACCCTTTCCTCCGGCTCCAACGGCTCGGTGGTCACCGGCGGTGTGAACCCCACGCAGCTTGGCTTCGGGTGCAGCATCGGTTCCGTCGATCTGGATATGAGTACCAAGAGCTATACGCCCACCGGCTATAATCTGGACTGCATGATCGACGGCGACGGTTTTTTCCTGGTAGGCGACAAGGCGGAGCTCTCCGCCGACCAAAGCTATGCCTCCACCAAGGCCAAGGATCTGCTGCTCACCCGTGTGGGCGATCTGCGGTTTGACCCCCAGGGCTTTTTGACGGATGGCCAGGGCAAGGTGGTCTACGGCTTTGTGACCCGCAGCGAGACCGCGGCGGCGGGCAAGTGCAACACCGAAAATCCCAAGACCAGCGGGCAGCTGGTTCCCATCCGTCTGCCGGTGGCGGCCAAAAACGGCGCGGCCGGCTTTGCGGCGGGCGAGGCCATTTATCCCGGCGTCAACGCCGCCGGCGCCAACGTGTATGCCGCCACCACCGGTGCCGGCGCTTTGACAGAGGGCGACACCATCGCCGTCAACTCCGTCAGCATCGACAAGGATACCGGCAAGATCACGGCGGTGAACAAGGCGGACAACAGCATTGTGGTGGTGGGTTATATCCCGCTGGCCAGCGTCACCAATCCCTCCGGCGTGACCCATGTGGAAGGCCCCTATTACCGGGCGGATGAAGGTGCCGGAGAGTGTGTGGCCGCTTCCATCGGCAACGCCCTGAAGGGTACATATCTGGACAACGGCACCACCAAGCTCATCGGCAGCGCCGGCACCACCAAGCTGGTCACCGGCGGTCTTGAGTCCTCCGGCACGGACCTGGCCAACGAGATCAGCGAAATGATCAGCACCCAGCGCGGCTATCAGGCCAACACCCGTGTGGTGACGGTAACGGACGCCATGCTGGAAGAACTGGTAAACATGAAGCGCTGATAGCGGGTAAAGAGAAAAAACCATACAGCAGGTATTTCGTATTTCGGCCCCGGAGTACGTTCCGGGGCCGGAATCACTCTGCTGACAGGAAGAAAGGGGAGAAACACATGATCGTTCTGACAAAAATGAACAACGACCGGTTTCTGGTCAATTTTTCCCAGATTGAATGTATTGAACTGATTCCTGAGACCAAGGTAGTCATGATGAACCACAGCTATTATCTGGTGCGTGAAACGGCGGAGGAGATCATTCAGAAGATCGCGGAGTATACGGCGAAGGTGGAAGACATTCACCGCATTATCTCCATCAGAGACAGCCGCTGACGATCCCTTTTCCGCGGGCCCGGCGGGGCCATTATTGAAGCAGCAGGAGGAAGAGGCGAATGAATTTTACCTACATTATTGGAACCGTGTTGGCCACGGTTTTTATGGTCATCGGTATGGTTCTGAAAAAGCTGGCGGACGGTTCCATGGGTATGGATGCCGCCCAGATCATGAACTTCTATGATCCGTCCAGTATTATGATCGTGGTGGGCTGTACCATGGCGGTGGTGGTGTCCAGCTTTCCGGCAAAGATGGTCAAGTCCATGCCGAAGCATTTCAAGATCTTGCTGAACACCAAAAAGTTCAACCCCATGTATTATATTGACCAGCTGGTGGATCTGGCGCAGGTGGCCCGCAAGAACGGTCTTCTGGCGCTGGAAGAAAAAGCCAACCAACAGGACGATCCCTTTTTCCGTCAGGCCATCATGCTCATCGTGGATGCCAATGACGCTGACAAGGTGCGGGCGATCCTGACCAACGACATCGAGTGCATGAGCGGGCGCCATGACGACGTGGCAAGTATGTACGAAAAGGCTTCCTCCGTGGCTCCGGCTTTCGGTATGGTAGGTACGCTGGTAGGCCTAATCAATATGCTTAAAAACATGAATTTGGACGGCGGGGGCGGCTCCAGCAGCATAGGCTCGGACATGGGCACTGCGCTGATTACCACACTCTACGGCTGTATTCTGGCGCACATGATCTTCAACCCTATCGCCTCCAACCTGCGGACGCGGGATGAAGAGGAGGTTTTGTGCAAGCTGATCATCGTGGAGGGCATCATGTCCATCCAGTCCGGTGAAAATCCGAAGTCGCTGCGTGAAAAGCTGCTGACCTTTGTGGATCAGAAGCGGCGCGAGTCTGAGGAAGAAGGCGGCGGAAAGCGGAGCAAGGGCAAGAGCAAGAGCAAGAAGTAAGGACAGCGTGTTTCCGCGGACATGACTTGGAAAAAAAGGGGGCAGCGACATGAAAAAAAGGAATAAGGGCAGCGGCGGCGCCAGCTGGATGGATACCTACGGCGATATGGTGACACTGCTGTTGTGTTTCTTTGTGCTTTTGTACTCCATGTCCTCCATCGACCAACAGAAATGGGTGCAGCTGGTGCAGAGCTTCAACCCCGACGCTGTGACGGACAGTACGCAGACGGAGGGCTATGAAGGGCAGCTGGCGGATCCCGCCGGCGGCACGGGTTCTGCGGAAGAGACAGCCCAGACCCAGCAGACCATTGATACCACGATGGAGAAGCTGTATATTGACTTGAAAAACTATGTGAAGCAGCAAGGGAAGGAATCGGCCATATCCGTGACCAAGGGCAACGGATATGTGTTCATCTCGTTTAATGAAACAGTATTTTTTGACGGCGACAGCTATGCCATCCGGCAGGACGGCAAGGTGGTGCTGGACGATACCGCTGCCATTTTGCAGCGAGCCAGCAGTGCCATTGATGAATTGCGCATTCTGGGTCACACGGCCCAGGCCAGTGAAAATCAGACCAACAACGTGACCGACGACCGCTTTTTGGCGTCCAACCGCGCCACGGAAGTGCTGGTATATCTGCAATTAAAGAACATTCTGGATCCGGCCCGCATGGTGAGCATGGGCTATGGCCAGTGGCGTCCGGTATCGGACAACGACAATGATGCCAGCCGCTCCAAAAACCGCCGGGTGGAGATGATCGTCACCGGAAAGAATTTGTCCAACGTCCTGGGCGATCAGATCGAGCAGTATTATACGGAGCGCGGCGGCGACGCAGCCATTACGGCCACCGACGAATAGGCAATGTGAAAGGCGCCAGGAAGAAAATGAGAGAGGAAAGAGGGAGTGCTGATGCCTGAAATATTGTCACAAAACCAAATCGACGCATTGCTCAGCGCGGCCCGAAGCGGTGAGGAGATCAAGGCGGCGGAGGAACCTGAGAACAGTAAATTCCGGCAATACGACTTTAAAAGTCCCCGGAAATTTACCAAAGACCGGATCAAGATGCTCAACGGCATATTTGAAAACTATGCCCGCAACATCAATTCCCGGCTCAACGGCCTGCTGCGAACCAACTGCGAGATCGAGCTGGAGTCCGCGGAAGAGCAGCGTTACTATGAATTTTCCAATGCTCTGTCAGAAGGGGATGTGCTGACCCTTGCGTATATCGAGTATGAAAATCATGCGGAATCCATGCCGGTGCTGCTGTATATTAGTACGCCGCTGACGCTGAGCATGATCGACCGGATGCTGGGGGGTTACGGAGACATTGACGATGATCTGGACCCGGATTACAGTATGACGGGGCTGGAGCTGCGGGTCTATGAGACCATTATGCATACGCTCATCGCCAACATGGGAGAGAGCTGGAAAAACTACATCCATCTGAGTTTCAACTATGGGCGTGTGGAACCGAATCCCACGCTGGTACAGCCGCTGAGTCTGGATGAGACGGTGGTTCTGATGAGTATGCAGATCAAGTTTCCCAACTGCGATGGAAATTTGACGGTGTGTCTGCCTGGCATGATCCTGTCGAATCTGTTCCGCGAGGTGGACCGGCTGAACCGAGCCCCCACCAATGAAAATGACGAGACGCGCCAAAACATTCTGGAATCCATTCAGGACACGGAGATCGAGTTGGTGGGGGAGATGTGCCAGACCCAGCTTACCTTTGGCGACGTGTATCACCTGCACGTGGGGGACGTGATCGACCTGAACCGCCCCAAAGACGCGCCCGTTTATATCAACATCGGCCGAAAACGCTGGTTTGAAGGAAAAATGGGAGTTTATAACACAAACATTGCGATCAAGATAGGCAAAACCTATAAGGATCCGCAGGAAAGGGATGAAAAGCAGGATGACAGATAAGAGTTTGACGCCAATGGAGCTCGATGCGCTGGGCGAGGTCATGAACATCAGCCTCGGCTCGTCAGCGACAGCCGTATCCAACATATTGGGGCATCGTGTGGAGATTACGACTCCTGCTGTCACGGTAGTCACCAACAGCGAGTTCCCCATGGACGATTTGCTCCATGTGATCGGAGTGGAGGTTCATTATGTGTCGGGGCTCGCGGGTAACAACCTGCTGATCCTGAAGCGGAAAGATGCCCAGATGATTGTGGACACACTGATGGGCAACGAGTTCAGCAATGGGGAGTTTGAAAAGGACGAGCTGTCGGTGAGCGCCTTGTGCGAGGTCATGAACCAGATGATGGGTTCGGCGGCCACGGCACTGTCGAATTTCCTGGGCTTTTCCGTCAACATCTCCACGCCGGAGTATTTTGAGCTGGATGATCTGGTGAAGCTGAAGGAGAAGTGCTACCAGCCCAATGAAGATGTCTGTGTGGTGGTGCGTTTCACCATGAAGATCGAAGGGATCGTGGAGAGCCAGTTTATCAACGCCATGTCCATGGAGCTGGCGCAAAAGCTGCTCTCGGGTCTTGGCATTTCGGATGACGGCCAGGAGGAGAGCGGACCTGCGGCGGAAGAACCGGCATTGTCGGATGAAGGGCAGGGAGGCGGTGTTTTGAGCCAGGAGGAGATCGAGCGGCTCATCAACGGCGGCAGTGCGAAAGAACCGGAGATTCCCGCCGTTCCCAAGTCTGACAGGCCCTTGAGCCAGGAGGAGATCGAAAAACTGCTCCATCCGGAGCCGGAGCCCGCTCCCGCGGCGCCCGCGCCGCAGCCGCAAGCACAGCCCACGGCTTCGCCCATGCCGCCCATGCCGCAGATGCCGGGCGGACCTTACGGCTATCCCGGCGGCGCCATGCCGGGTGGCTATCAGATGCCGCCATACGGCGCGTATATGCCGGGCTATTATCCGCCGAGTGGCTACTATCCGGCGCCCAACCCCAAGGTGGTAGATGCCAGGGAAGCGGAGATGGCGCATCTGCACGGGGGAGAGGCTCCCATGACCCGACAGGAGGAGAACCTGCAGCTGCTGATGTCGGTACCCATGGAGGTATCGGTGGAGATCGGCCGCACGCAGAAAAAGGTGAAGGATGTGCTGACCTTCTCAAAGGGGACGCTGGTGGTGCTGGACCGGCTGGCAGGCGATCAGGTGGATCTGTTTGTCAACGGCAAATGCATTGCCAAGGGCGATGTGGTCGTGATCGACGACAACTTCGGCATCCGCATCACAGAGGTATTGAGTCTGCCCACAGTGGAAGAACTGCGGCAGAACAATAGGAAATAAATGATGACCAGTAAGAAGGGATGGTAGTATATGGCCAAAATTATGGTGGTTGACGACGCAGCGTTTATGCGTAAAGTCATCAAGGACATTCTTGCAAAGAGCGGTTATTCAGACGTACATGAAGCGGTAGACGGTGCGGATGCGGTGGAAAAGTTTAAGGAACTGCACCCGGATCTGATCCTGATGGATATCACCATGCCCAATATGGACGGGCTGGAGGCGCTCAAGACGATCCGCGCGATGGACGGCGGCGCCAATATTGTGATGTGCTCGGCCATGGGGCAGGAGAGCATCGTGATCGACGCGGTGAAATCCGGCGCAAAGGACTTTATTGTCAAGCCTTTTAAGGCAGACCGCGTATTGAAAACGGTGTCTGCCATTGTGGGCAATCCCTGAAAGTGATGACCGGACGGGAGATCGCGTCGCTGTTGGGGATGCTTTTGGCGTTGGCGGGCATTTTGGTGCTGGCCTACTATTTCACAAAGCTGATGGCCAAAGGCAGTTTGGGCGGCAACGCCTTTCTGCGCCGTCACATGGGAACGTCCCAGCACCTGGAGGTGCTGGAACGGGTGCCCCTGGGGCGGGAGCAGTATCTGGTGGTGGTGCGTTTGGACGAGCACTGCTTTCTTCTCAGCGTGGCGGGCACGTCCGTGTCCATGCTCTATGAGCTGACGGCTGAGGAGACCGAAAAGTGGATCAAGGAGCGGCGGGAGGCCCAAAACGTGCCGCCCACACCGTTTTATGAAACGCTGAAGGACGCCATCAGCCACATCAAAAAGTAGGGGAGGGAGTTACGTGACGGACGCGATCATCAATGTCAACGGCGGCAATGTGCAGGCGTTGCAAATTCTGTTTTTGACCACTGCCATTGCGCTTTTGCCCTCGCTTTTGATCATGATGACCTCCTTTACCAGGTACATCATCACGTTTTCCTTTCTCCGCTCGGCCATGGGCACGCAGCAGACGCCGCCCAACATTGTGCTCATCGGCATCGCGCTGTTTCTGACGTTTTTCACCATGAGTTCGGTGCTGGGGACCATCAAGACCGAGGCGTATGATCCCTTTGTCAAAGAGGAGATCACCCAGGAGGAATTTTTGCAAAAGGCGCAGGTGCCCTTGAAGGACTTTATGCTCCGCCAGACGGAGACAAAGACCGTCAATATGTTCTGTGACCTGGGGAAAGTGGATCATCCGGCGGACGGTGACGCCGCCATGGATCTGCCGCTGCATATCATTGTGCCGGCGTTTATGACAAGTGAGCTGACACGGGCCTTTGAGATCGGCTTTTTGCTTTACCTGCCGTTTATGCTCATCGACATTGTGGTGTCGTCGGCGCTGATGTCCATGGGTATGATCATGCTGCCGCCGGCCATGATCTCCACGCCGCTGAAGCTGCTGCTGTTCATTGTGCTCAACGGCTGGGATCTGCTGTTTTCCACGTTGGTGCAAGGCTTTCGATAGGGGAAAAGAGAGATATGAGTTTTGACGCAAGCGCTGTATTGCGCGAAGGGATACTGGTAGCCATCAAGCTGTGCGCGCCCATTTTGCTTTTGACAATGGTGGTGGGCATTCTGGTGGCCATTTTCCAGGCGGTGACGCAGATCCACGACCAGACGCTGTCCTTTGTGCTCAAGCTGGCGGTGGCGGTGGTGATCTGCCTTGTGGGCGGACGCTGGATGCTGACCACGCTGGAGCAATACGCACAGTATCTGTTCACGCTGATGACGTAAAGAGGACGGGAAGGCATGATCGATTGGGGAAGGCTCACGCTGCTGTTTTATATTCTCATGCGGATGTCGGGCTTTGTCCTGTTCAATCCGCTCTTTGGCCGCAGCACCATCCCGGGTCTGGTGAAGTCGGGCATGATCCTGACGCTGACCTGGGCGGTGGCGGGCTTTACGGAGGGAACGGCTCCGGTGCCCACGAATATCCTCCAGTTTTCAGTGCTGTTGCTGCTGGAGCTGGCGCTGGGGTATCTGCTGGGACTGGCGATGCAGTTTTTCTTTGCGCTGATCCCTCAGCAGGCCGGCGAAATACTGGACAACCAGATGGCGCTTACCATGTCCAAGGAGTACGATCCTGCCTCCCAGGCGTCGCTGTCGGTGACCAGCACGCTCTTTACGGTGCTGATGGGCCTGCTGTTTTTCGCCAACAACGGGCAGGTGACGCTGCTGCGGATCCTGCTCTCCTCCGGCTCGCTGGTGCCTTATGGGCAGGTGAGCATCGGAAGCGATGCCATCAACACCCTGGTGCAGCTTTTTATCGAGTGCGCGGTGCTGGGCCTGAAGCTGGCGCTGCCTGTGCTGGCGGCGGAGTTTTTGGGGCAGATCGGCATGGGTGTTTTGATGAAGGTGATCCCGCAGATCAATGTGTTTTCCATCAACATCGAGTTGAAAATCCTCATTGGACTTGCTTTGCTTTTGCTGTTCATCACGCCCATGAGCCAGTTCCTGCTCCGGGCGGAAAATCAGATGCTCAGCGCGGTGGAACAGCTTCTCAAATTGGCGTAGCGTGGTTTTTCAAAGGGGGGATCTTTGGTGGCGGAAGGCAATAAAACCGAAAAAGCATCCCCCAAAAAGCGACGGGACCAACGAAAAAAGGGCAACGTCTTTCTCAGCAACGACGCGGTGGCGGTGGCCACGCTGGTGGGCGCTTATCTGTCGCTGCGGGTGCTTTTGCCGGGCATGAAGACGCGCCTGGAAACCTTTTTGAAGTATTGTTTCCGTGATGCCGCCGATCTGTCGGTGGGAGGCCTCGCGGCCGCCGCGCCGGAGATCTTCAAGCAGGGGGTCTATACGCTGGTGATGACGGTGGGGCCGCTGCTGCTGATCGTGGCGGCCACGGCGATCGCCGCCACCTTTGCCCAGACCCGTATGCTGTTTTCCGGCGAAGCCATGCGGCCAAAGTTCAGCCGCATCAGTCCCCTTGAGGGGTTCAAGCGCCTTTTTTCCATCCGATCTGTGGTGGAGGCGCTGAAAAATACCATTAAGATCGCTATTTTGCTTTTCATCATCTACCGCTTTTTCAAAGGGCAGTTGACGGTATTTTCCAACTATCTGGAAACCACGCCGGACGGTTTTTGCCTGGGCCTTTTCAGCCAGTTCAACACCATGCTCCTCCAGATCATCGGAGCGTTCGTGGTGGTGGCGGGTTTCGACTTTTTCTACCAGTGGTGGGACTACGAGCGGCAGATGAAGATGACCGTCCAGGAAGTCAAAGAGGAATTTAAGCAGACCGAAGGAAATCCTCAGATCAAAAGCCGGATCCGGGAGATCCAGCGAAAAATGGCCCAGTCCCGCATGATGCAGCAGGTGCCAAAAGCCGATGTGGTCATCCGAAATCCCACCCATGTGGCGGTGGCGCTGCGGTATCAGCCGGAGCGTGACAATGCGCCGGTGGTACTGGCCAAGGGTCTGGATCAGCTGGCGCTGCGTATCGTCCGCACGGCGGAGGAGGCGGGGATTCCCGCCATTGAAAATGTGCCGCTGGCCCACTCGCTGTATAGCGACTGCGATCTCAACCGCGAGATTCCCCAGGAGCTGTACGGCGCGGTGGCCGACGTACTGGCCTATATTTACCGTCTGAATAAAGAACAGGCGGGAAAAAAGCGGTAAACAGTGCCGCATTTTAAAAAGACGATTCAGGGCGAACGCCCTTGTCCGATATCTCAAACTGACACAGGAGGAGAGACATGAAGCGCATTTATAACAACGTCATATCTCTTTTCGTGGTCATCGTCGTTCTCTTTCTGATTTTGCCGCTGCCCGCTTTCATGCTGGACATACTGCTCATCATAAACATTTCTTTGTCCATCGTGATTTTGCTCATCACCATGAATATCAGCGATGCGCTGGAATTTTCCATATTTCCGTCGCTGCTGCTGGTGACCACGCTGTTCCGGCTGGGGCTGAACGTATCTTCCACCCGCTTGATTTTGTCCAAGGGCGGCAACGCCGGCCAGGTCATCAAGGCCTTCGGCCAGCTGATCACACAGGGCAATATTGTCATCGGTATCATCATCTTCCTCATCATCGTGCTGATGCAGTTTATCGTCATCACCAAGGGCGCCGAGCGCGTGGCGGAGGTGGCGGCCCGGTTTACGCTGGACGCCATGCCCGGCAAGCAGATGGCCATTGACGCCGATCTGAACTCCGGCCTCATTGATGAACAGCAGGCCCGGGCGCGCCGGGAAAAGGTGCAGCGCCAGGCCGACTTCTACGGCGCCATGGACGGCGCCACCAAGATCGTCAAGGGCGACGCGGTGATGAGCCTTATTATCACCGCCATCAACTTCGTCGCCGGCATGATCATCGGTGCGACCAGCGGTCTTGCCACGCAGGACGTGCTGCAGGTCTATTCCATTGCCACCATCGGCGACGGCCTGGTGTCCCAGCTGCCGGCGCTGATGATCTCCACCGCCACGGGCATGATTGTCACTCGCTCGGTGTCGGAGAGCAGCTTGAACAGCGACGTGCTCAGGCAGTTCAAGATGCAGCCCCGTGCCATCATGGTGGCGGGCCTTGTGCTGTTGTTTCTGGCCGTGATGCCCAATACCCCCCATGTGGCGCTGCTGCTGGTGGGCACGGCGCTGTCGTTTTTCGGCCGGACAGGCATACAGAAGATGGAACACGAGACCCAGCAGCAGGCCCAGCAGGAGACGCAGGAAGAAGCGCCGCCGGTGCCGCGCAGTGAAAACGAATATTATCGGGACATCGGCAATGTCTATACGCTGCTGGGTGTGGAACCCATTGAAATGGAGTTTGGTTACAGCCTCATCCCCCTGGTGGACGAAGCCCGGGGCGGGCGGCTCATCAGCCGCATCGTCATTTTCCGGCGCCAGTTTGCCCAGGACATGGGCTATGTGATCCCGTCGGTGCGTTTGCACGACTCGGCGGTGCTGGGGACTAACCAATATATCATCCGTGTCAAGGGCGAGGAAGTGGCCCGGGGCGAGCTGCTGGTGGACTATTATCTGGCGCTGGATCCCCCCAGCCCCGGCGGCGAGATCGACGGCATTGAAACGGTGGAGCCGGCCTATGGCATACCCTCTCGCTGGATCCTGCCGGAGAACAAGGAGATGGCGGAGATCTATGGATATACCGTCATTGACCCTCTGTCCGTTATGCTGACGCACCTGTCGGAGACCATTAAAAAACATGTGTATGAGCTGCTGGACCGTGAGGAGACCATCCGTCTGGCGGAGAATCTGAAAAAGAATATGCCCCAGCTGGTGGAGGAGACCATTCCCAACACAGTGAGCTATGCGATGCTGGAGAAGATCTTGCGAAATCTCCTGCGGGAGGGCGTTCCCATCCGGGATCTGGCCACCATTGTGGAGGCTGCGGCGGATTCATTGAGTTCCACCCGTGATATGGACATGGTGACGGAGAATGTGCGGGCGGCGCTGGCAAGGACCATTACCCGCAGGTTTTGCGAGCAGGGTCAGCTCAAGGTCATCACGCTGGACGCCGAGGTGGAGAAAAAGATCGTCTCCTCACTGACGAAAAATGAGCAGGGTGTGTTTTTGGCGCTGAGCGCCGACCTCATGCAGCACATAATCTCCCAGCTGGGAGAGATGATGAAGAAGTTTACGGACTTCTCCCAAAAGCCGGTGCTGCTGACAAGCCCCGTGATCCGTGTGTATCTGAGCAAGATGCTCTCCCAGTTCTACCCCGACCTCTATGTGCTGGGCTTCAATGAGATCACCGGCAGCATGCAGATACAGGCGATCGACAATATCAAAGACAAAGAAGCGATCTGACAAGGAAAGGTGGTGCGGCAAATGATGGATACGGCGGACAGGGTGAGCGAGACGCGGGAGCAAACGCTGACAGAGCGGGAAATTGAAAAACTGGCGACTCCGGATTTGCTGCTGCTGTATAAGACCACCGGAAACCAGGCATATAAATGGCCGCTGGCCATGCGGTATACGGGCCTTATCAAGAGCATCGCCATTCAGATCTGCGGGATGCGCAGCGGCGTCATGCAGATCGACGATATCGTGAACGAGGGTATTATTACGCTTTTGGGCTCCGTCGACAAGTTCGACATGGAAAAGGGCATCAAGTTTGAAACCTATGTATCCAAGCGCGTGCGCGGCATGATCATTGATATGGCGCGCAAGCAGGACTGGATCCCACGCAATGTGCGCCGCCGCTCCCGGGAGATTGACCAGGCGGTGAACGAGCTCACCGGGCGCTATGGCCGTTTTCCCACCGACCAGGAGCTAGCCGATTATATGGGGGTGGGGGTGGAGAAATTCCGCTCGGACCTTGCCAGCACGTCTTATTGCAACCTGGTCTCCTTGGAGGCGCTGTTTGAGCGCCGGGGCGAAGGGGACGTGGGTCTTTCCCTGCCAGGAGGGGACGACGCGGACCAGCCGGAAAATATGCTCATGAACCAGGAAGAAAAGTGGGAACTGAGCGAGGGGATTAAAACGCTGCGGAAAAATGAACAGCTGGTGCTGTCGCTGTACTATGAAAAAGAATTGAATATGCGGAGTATTGCGCAAATCCTGGAGGTCAGCGAGCCCCGCGTTTCCCAGATACATAGCCGCGCGCTGCAAAAACTGCGAGTCTATTTGGAAACAGGAAAAACAGAGACTGGAGGGAGAAAAAAATGATCAAAGGCTTTTATAACCTGACGTCCGGGATGCTGTCACAGGGGAACCGGTTGGACGTGATCGCCAACAACATGACCAATGTGGCCACGGCCGGCTACAAGAGCGACAGCTACACGGACACCACCTTCAAGGAGTATATGCTCAACCGCGTGGGGAACAAGGACAAGAGCAATCCCTCTCAGCTGGGCACGGCTAGCTATATTCTGGCCCCCGACAAGATCTATACCGATTTCACCCAGGGGATCATGGAGCAAACGGGCCTTCCCCTGGATTTCGGCATTTCCGGCGACGGCTTTTTTGCCGTGCAGACGCCGGAGGGCACCGCCTATACCCGCGCCGGCAGCTTCGCGCTGGATAACGAGGGGTACTTGTGCCTGACCCGTGCCGGCCGTGTGCTGGACCAAAACGGCAATGCCATCTATCTGGGAACGGACAAGATCCAGGCGGACACCACCGGGATCATCACCGGGGACAACGGCACGGTGCTGGGCAAGCTGGGGGTTTTCACGCTGGGCGATACCCAGCAGCTCCAGCGCAGCGCCCATGGCCTTTTCACCGGCGGAACGCCCCAGGCGTCCAACGCCACGGTGATGTGGAAATATGTGGAGCGTGCCAATGTGGATCTGATGAAGCAGATGACCGGCATGATTTCGGCCCAGCGGGCGTTCCAAAGCGCCGCGGAGGTCAGCAAGATGTACGACGAGCTGATGACGAAGGCTGCCACCAATCTTGGCAACGTCTGACGGCGTGAAGGAGGTCAAAGATGAATCTGTCTTTTTACTCGGCTGCTGTGGGGGCTGAACAGCAGCAGCAGCGGCTGAATGTGCAGTCCAACAACATTGCCAATATCAGCACCTCTGGCTTCAAAGCCCAGAAGCCCAGCTTTTCCACGCTGATGTACGGTACCATCCAGGGCGTGAACAACGAGACGCTGACCCGGGGCACCGGTGCCGCCGTCACCATGGCGGACACGGACTTTGAGCAGGGGATCATCGTCCCCACCCAGCGGGCGCTGGATTACGCCATTGACGGCGACGGCTTTTTCGCGCTGTACGATCCCCGCACCCAGCAGGTCTCCTACACCCGGGACGGGTCGTTTATCGCCTCTGTGGTGGAGCGCCAGAACGCGGCGGGGGAGACGGAAACGGTGAAGATGCTCTCCGATGGCGACGGCCGCTTTGTTCTCAGCAACAGGGGCAAAACCATCGAGCTGACCAATGAAACGGAAAAGCCGGCCATCGGCGTGTATACCTTTGCCAGCAAGGACGGGATGCAGCGTCTGGACGCCAACCGGTATGTGCCGGTGGCGAAAAACGGCCCGGCGCTGTTCGGCACCGGGACGGTGGTCAGCGGCTCGCTGGAGCAGTCCAACGCGGATCTGGGCGAGCAGCTGGTAAAAGTGATCGAGGCGCAGCGGTCGTATAGCTACGCGCTGAAAATGGTGCAGACCTCCGATGAGATCGAAAGCACTGTGAACGCGCTGCGGACGTAAGAAACGGGGGGAGAGAAAATGGAGATCAAGAATTACGTCGATCTCAGCAGCATGGAGATCGACGCCCTGCGGGAGATCGGGAACATCGGCACCGGCAACGCGGGCACGGTTCTTTCGCAGATGATCGGAGAAGAGGTCAGCATCACGCTGCCGGAGGTCCACATTATGGGCTATAACGAGGCCATCGAGTGGATCGGCGGACCGGAGGCGGTGACAGCGGGCGTTTTGGCGCAGCTCAAGGGCGATATCAACGGCATCATTCTCACGGTGCAGAAGCTGGACTTCGTGAATCTGGCGCTGCGCGCCATTTTGGGGACAGAGATTTCGTCGTTCAGTGAACTCAACGAGCTTCAGATCTCGGCGCTGACGGAGGTGGGCAATATTATGGGTGCCTCCTTTATCAACGCCATGAGCAACTTGGCGGATATGACGGTGAATCTGACGGCGCCTGCCTTTGCCGTGGATATGCAAGGCGCCATTCTGGCGGTACCGATGGCGGTATATGGGGGCCAGTCGGACTATATCATGACCATCGGGGGAAATTTCCAGTGTAAGGAGCAGAAAGCGCCCTGCCGAATCCTGCTCTCGCCGGATATTCAATCGTTGAATCATCTGTTGCGGAAGCTGGGCGTCATTGATGAGTGAGAGAGATAAATTATTGGTAGTGGGCATTGCGGACATGAAGCTGGCGCAAAAGGGGGAGAAACTGATCACCTATGCGCTGGGCTCGTGCATCGGCATTTGTCTGTATGACGGATTGCTCCACAACGCGGCCATGGTGCATATCATGCTGCCGCTGAACAAGGAGGCTTCGGCCCGGGAGCAAGTTTTCAAATATGCGGACACCGGGATCCGGGAAGCGCTGCGCCAGCTGGCGATGCGAGGTTCCGACTGTAGGCGGGTGACAGCGAAGATTGCCGGGGGTGCCAAGATGTTCGACATTCCCAACGGCAGCATCGGCAACATTGGCCAGCGGAATATCGAAAGCGTGCATCAGATCCTGCGGCAGGAGCGCATTGCGCTGCTGAAAGAGGATGTGGGCGGCAACATTGCCCGCACGCTGGAATTTGACAGCACCAACGGAGAGGGCGTCATCCGGACGTACAGTGGTCGGCCGGAGCTCCGTTTTTAAAAAAGCAAGCGCATCCTGTGGGCCGTAAGGCCTGGCAGGATGCGCTTTTTTGATAGGTGCGGGGCGGCGGGCGCTCTTTTGCTCAGCGGTGGGGCCGGGGCAGGTGGGCGGTGAAATCCTTGACCCGGTCGCTCTTGAGCTTTTGCAGCTCCAGCAGCACAGCGGTGCGCTGCTCATCGGTGTAGCTGTCGTAAATAGAGGCGGCCTGGCTGTTCTCTCGCAGCAACCTTCCAAAGGCGATGGCATTGTCGTAATTTCTTTCCATGTGCAACACTCCTGTCTGACGGTTTTGCCGGTATCACGCGGCCTTGTCCTTACTATAAGACAGGGGCGGGGCGGAAAGCTGTCGATTGCCGCTGGCGAAGCGGTATTTTTGCGGAAACCCTGCGTATTTGCCCACAGAGAGAAAAAGAAAATTGCAAGCACCTGCCGAATCTGCTATGATAGGCAAAACAGGAGGGATGACTTTGGGTATTTTGGAAGAGATCGCGGCCTATCAGCCGTTTAACGAGCAGGAAGAGCGTGACAAGGCGGTGATGCTGCGTCTGCTGTCGGAGAAAAAGAATGCCTTTTCCCGCTCCAGTGCACTGGCGCACATGACGGCCTCCGCCTGGGTGGTGGACGCGTCTGGCACACGGGTGCTGATGCTCTATCATAATATTTATCATTCCTGGTCCTGGGCCGGCGGCCATGCCGACGGGGACGAGGATCTTCTGGCGGTGGCCATCCGTGAGGTGCGGGAGGAAACGGGCCTGCGGCATCTCACCTGCCTTTGCCCCGGCATCTTTTCTCTGGAGAATCTGACGGTGGACGGCCATGAGAAGCGGGGCGTCTATGTCCCCTCTCATATCCACTGCAATGTGACGTATCTGCTCCAGGCGGCGGAAGAGCCGCTGCGTGAAAAACCGGATGAAAACAGCGGCGTCAGGTGGTTCACGCCGGAGGAGGCGCTGCGCGCATCCACGGAGCCCTGGATGGTGGAGCGGATCTACCGCAAGCTGACGGAAAAAAGCCGCCGCTATATGAAGATGGCGGAGACGAAAGCGCTGTAAGGGGAGAAAAGGGGCGGACATATGCAGAATCTGGTACAATTCAGAGAAGAGTGGAAGCGGGCGTATATGGATGATGCTTTTCGCCGGCAACTGCACCAGCGGGGCACGGCGGCGGAGTGGGCCCGCGGTGATTTTTACACCCGCTTTTTCCCCATGCGGCAGCGTCTGGACTGCCGGGAGGCGGTGGAGCGGGCCGGTGAGCAGCTGATGGCGGTGACAGTGCCGGAAGAGGGCTGGCCGTCTTTTGTGCTGCAATTCGGCATCGCGCGTCTGTATGAAAACCATGCCCGTCCCTGCACGCCCGCCCAGGAGGATTTCGCCCTATGCGCGCTGCGGGCGCTGTCGCTGCTGTTGACGGCGGAGCGGGAGAACCTGCCCTTTGACCCGGCCTTTGACTTTGCTTTTTGCACCCCTGCCGAGCGGGAGGGTTACGCGGCGGTCTACAACCGCTTTCTCACAGCCTGGCAGGAGGGGTATCTGTATGAGGTGATGCGCCTTTCCGGGGAGCTGACGCCTTTTTCCACCCTGCCCCATATCGCGGGGGTGCATCATGTGGCCATGACGGTGGCCCGGGAGCTCAAAGTGTCGGGGGAGGCGCTGGATCTGGCGCTGGTGTCGGCGGCCGCGGCGGGTCACGATGTGGGCAAGTTCGGCTGTATGCCCGGCGAGCGGGTGCCCTATCTGCACTATTATTATACCGACCGCTGGTTCGAGCGCATTGGCTTGCCGGAGATCGGCCAGATCGCGGCCAATCATTCCACCTGGGATCTGGAGCTGGAGAATCTCACCACAGAGTCCATGCTGCTCATCTATGCGGACTTTCGCATGAAGCAGCAACGGCTGCCGGACGGCCGGGAGGAGTCTGCCTGCTATACGCTGGACGACGCCTTTGACGTAATCCTGAACAAGCTGGACAACGTGGACGCGGCCAAGCGCCGCCGGTACGAGTATGTGTACCGCAAGCTCCACGATTTTGAAGAATATCTCCGCAGCCGGGGGGTGGACACCACGCTTTCCGGTCATCCGCGGACGCCGGAAAAACCCCGTGATATTGCCCTCATGAAGCCGGAGGATTATTACCGGATGTTTCGTCTCATGGCGGTGGAGCACAATCTCAATATGATGCACCGCTTCAGCCGGGAGCAGCTCTTTGCCAACGTACTGGAACAGGCCCGCAGCGAAAAAGACTGGACGCGGCTGCGGACGTATCTGTGCATTCTGGAGGTGTATTTCACCTACCTCTCCGGCAATCAGAAGATGCAGGCGCTGCGCTTTTTGTATGAGCTGCTGCTGCACAAGGAGGGGGACATCCGCCGTCAGGCGGCGGGACTCATGGGGCAGATGATCGCCCGATTCAGCCTGCGCTATAAGAAGGAACTGCCCTCCGCAGCGGGGGTGGAGGAAATTGACCGCACCCAGTTCGCGCTGTGGGCGCAGTATCTCAACCTGCTGATCTATCCCGAGCGGAAGCTAACCCCCCAGCAGCGCAGCCACATCCATTTCACCGCCAAGCTGGTGGTGTCGGCGGTACTGGAAAACAGCGGCACGGCAGATTCTCTTGCCTTTATGGAGGGCCTCATGCCCTATTACGCCCAGGAGACAGAGGACGAGGAGGCGGCGCTGGCGCTGACAGATACGCTGAGCTATCTGCCCATCGCGGCGCTGACGCCGGAGCAGCTGGATACGGTCATCGACTTTGCCGGGGTTCAGAGCCGCCGGGGCAACCTGTCGCTGACGGCGGCGGCGCTGCGGTTTTTCTGCCGGGCGGCGGAGGAACTGCCCGTGGGCCATGCGGTGACGGCGCATTTGCGGGCGGTGGTGGAAGCCAGCGGCGAGCACAGCGTGCCAGCCCTGCGGTATCTCAGCGCCTATTTCCGGGAGAGCCTGGGCCTTTCTCAGGGATTTGCACTGGGGCGTGAGGAAGTGGCGGACATTTTCGTGGACAATCTCAAAACCGCCACGCCCTGGCTTGTGAAGCTGGTGAACATTGAACTGCTGACCCGCCAGGCGGCCTATGACCGGGACGGGAACATCATGCACATCGCGGCGCATTTTTCCAATCTCATTAAGGTCAGCGAGGCCATCGTGGTGCGAAAGAGCGCGGGCGATGCGCTGCTGGCCACCGTACCGCACCTGACCTTCGATCAGCGCAACGAGGTGGCGGTGGAGCTGGCCAAGGGACTGGAAGTGGGTCAGCACGAGTTTTCCAAATATATTCCGCAATATCTGGGGGAGCTGCTGCTGTACCTGCGTCCCACGGAGCTGGATGAAACGCTGGACTATTTGCAGGAGCTTCTCAGCCATGCCAACGCCAGCGTGGCGGCGTCGTCTCTTGACACGGTGGGGCAGGTGCTGGAGCATTACCGCGACTATGCCGACCGCTATCCGGAGACGCCGGAGACGTGGCGGGCCCGTCGCCGGCTGATGTACGGGATGCTGCTCAAGGGCATGGCGTCTTACCGGCAGACGGTGCAGCAGGAGGCACTGTTCGTCATCAGCAACCTCTTCTCGTCCGAGGACTTTTCCACGGAGGAAAAGGCGTGGTTCTTCACGCTCTGCGCCCACAAGATGCTGTTTTTGCTCTGCGAACAGCCGGAGCGGGGGCTGAACTATCTCTACTGCTCCGCCGCGCTCTATCATATCTATCGCTTTTTGATCCACTATGAGGTGGATTACGGCGGCTTTACGTTCCATGACCGGAAAAAGGTGGCGTTTTTCCCCGGCACCTTCGACCCCTTCACCCTGTCCCACAAGGGCATCGTCCGGGCCATCCGGGACATGGGCTTCGAGGTGTATCTGGCCATCGACGAGTTCTCCTGGTCCAAGAAAGCCCAGCCGGGCCTGCTGCGGCGCCAGATGGCGTCCATGTCGGTGGCGGATGAGTTCCATGTGTACCTGTTCCCCCATGACGTACCGGTGAACCTCGCCAGCCCCGCGGATCTTGACCGTCTGCGGTCTCTTTTCCCCGAAAGGGAACTGTATCTCACGGTGGGTTCAGATGTCATCAGCGGGGCTTCTTCCTATCGCCAGGCTCCGGTGCCCGGCTCGGTGCACAGCATGAACCATATCGTCTTTTTGCGCGTCTCCGATCAGCACGGGGAGAGCGGGGCGGCAGCGCCTGACTTTTCCGACATCACCGGGGATGTCATCACCTTGCAGCTGCCGCCGGAGCTGGAGGACATCAGCTCCACCCGCATCCGGGAAAACATCGACCTCAACCGTGATATTTCCCATCTCATTGACCCGGTGGTGCAGGAGTTTATTTATCAGCGAGGCCTTTACCTGCGTGAGCCGCAGTATAAACCGCTGATGGAAGCGGGTACGCTGCATTTTGTGCGGGAGGAGCATCCTTCACGGGAGCTGCTGCGGGAGGCCTTCGCGGATCAGCCGGATAAACGGACGGCGGCCGCGGTGCTGGAGCGGGGCGACAGCGTGCTGCTGCTGCGGGCCCGGAACGAGGGTAACCGTGTGCTGGGCCTTGCGGCCTGGCGGTATGTGCGCTTGCCGGAGCTGTATCATCTGCTGCAAAATGTGGAGCAGGTGAACCGTGTGCGAGACGTGGCTTCGGGGAAAATCCTGTGCCTGACGGGTCTGTACGCCACCACGGAGGAAGTGATGCAGCTTCTTTTGACGGAGCTGTTCACCCAGGCCATGGCGGACGACTGCGTTTACGCGTTGCATATCCGTCACGATACCCAGGCCCTTGTGACGGATACCCTGCGCTGTCAGGGCTTTTGCCCGGTGGACCCGGCAGGCGGGGACGAATCGCTGATGCTGGTGGATATGAATTCGCCGGTGGTCTTTTTGCAGAATGTGGAAACGGCGGTGAAGGCGCCTTTTTCCAACGATCCCACGGTGATTGCCACCATCCGTGCCTGCCGGCGGAAGCTGAAAATGGCGCTGGTGGGGATGTATCCGGGAAAGCTGATTTTGACGGTGTCGGCCCAAATGATCCATCACCGGCTGGTGGAAAAGATCACGGAGCTCAATCATGTGCCCATGGCGCCCACCTATCCCCGGACGCTGGGGCCGTATATGTGTGTGCCTTTCGGCAAGCTGCTGCGGGGCAACGCGGTGCCCAATACCGTCACCAAGACCATTCACACCGACAAGGTGTTCGCGCCGGATCTTCTTAGCCAGTGGATCGAGGCGTTTCCCTACTACGCGCCTCTGGCCGACCAGATGAGGACGGTGAAATCCTTCGACCGTCCCGTGATCCTAGTGGACGACCAGCTGCATACCGGCCGCCGGATCCGTGTGCTGGACCCACTGGCCCGGGCGCAGGGCGTGGAGATCCGGGAGGTGCTGGTGGGCATCCTCTCCGGTCAGGGCCGGGATCTGATGGAGCAGTGGGGCCGGACGGTGGACTGTGTGTACTTTGTGCCCAATCTCCGGGCCTGGTATGTGGAATCCACCATGTATCCCTTCATCGGCGGCGACACGGTGCGCCGGGAGCGACGTCCCCAGCAGGGGCTGCAGCCCTCCGTCAACATGATCCTGCCCTACACCTATCCCGAGCATCTCAAGCGCTGCGGCGCGGCGGCGGCCTATGGGCTCTCCCGCGCGTGCCTAGAAAATACCTTTCATATCATGACCGTGCTGGAGGCGGCCTACCGCCGGACGTATGCCCGGAATCTGACGCTGAGGCGTCTGGGAGAGGTCATCGTGCTGCCGCTTTGCCCCGACAAGGGGAATCTGCTCTACGATCTGGGGCAGGCGGTGTCGGCGTACCTGCAAAACGATCTGGCGTCGCTGGAGCGAATGCGAAATCTGTTTGAGGGATAAGGAGAAGAAATGTATTTTTACAAGGAACAAAACCGGCGATACGCGTCCTTTGAAAAGCTGCCGCTGCCCAAGAGCGAGCCGTCTGACAGTGGCCCGCTGACGTGGCTTTATACCCGTCCCATGGCCGAAAGCCGCGCGTCCTTCGCCCCCACGGTACCGCAGCAGCTTCTCTCGGCCACGGAGGATGTCCGCTGGCTGGACCCCCGCCGCATGGAGCATTGCCGGATGCATCTGCCGGAAAATGTCCAGCGGCGGCTTCTGGGCGGCACGCTGCGGGCGGTAAACGCGGCGCATCCCCGCTGGCGGGAGATTGCGGCTTCCCCTGTGACACGGGGGAAAAAACGGGTGCATATTCTGGCGTTGGGAGATGTGGGCAGTACCATTTTGATGGCGTTCAAGCTCCAGGGCGGCGATGCCATCAGCGCCATCGGCATCTGCGATGTGAATGAAAAAGCGCTGGAGCGCTGGGAATTTGAGATGAACCAGGTGACTTATCCCTGGGAGTATGACCGTCTGCCGCCGGTGGAGATCGTGCCAAGGGAGGCCATTTTCCGCTGCGACGTGTTCTGCTTTGTGGCTTCCCGGGGTATCCCGCCGGTAGGATCGGCGGTGGAGGACGTGCGCATGGCACAGTTCGCCGCCAACCGGGAACTGGTGGAGGACTTTGCCCGCCAGGCCCGGCAGGACGGCTTTCGGGGCTTGTTCGCGGTGATCTCCGACCCCGTGGACCCGCTGGCCAAGGCGGCGCTGCTGGCCTCCAACTGTGACGAAAACGGTCAGTATGACGGCCTGGGCCTTCTGCCCGAGCAGATACAGGGCTTCGGCCTTGGCGTCATGAACGCCCGCGCGGCGTACTACGCCCGGCAGGAGGAGCGCTTTACCTCCTTTTTGCAGGAGGGCCGTGCCTTCGGCCCCCACGGCAAGGGGTTGGTCATCGCCAACTCCATTGAGCATTATGACGACGCGCTCTCGCGGGAGCTGACGGCTCTGGCGCTGGGCGCCAATCTGAAAATGCGGGAGCTGGGCTTCAAGCCTTATGCGGCCCCGGCCCTGTCGTCGGCGGCGCTTTCACTGCTGCTGACCATGGAGGGCGCATGGCATTACAGTTCCGTCTTTTTGGGCGGCGTGTATCTGGGTGTCAAAAACCGTTTCACGCCTTATGGTGTGGAGACGGAGACGCTGCCGCTGCCGGATACTCTTTTTCAGCGGTTGCAGGAGACGGAGCGGGAACTTCACTCCATTATATAAGAAGCTAAGAAGCTAAGGAGGCGGATGAAAAAGTGGAACCGCTGGTGGTGATCTGTCCCCGGGACGGGGAAAGCCCCCGGCTGGACGGCGTCTTGCGGACGCTGCTCCGGGGCCGCCGCTGCACGCGAATAGAGCGGGCGGAGGAGCTGCGCCCCCTGCGCGGCGCCCGGATCCTTTTTGCCGTGTCCCTGTGGGACGAGGGCGTCAACCTGACCTACTACGCCATGTTGGGCAGGATCCGCTCCCAGCCGGACTTTCTTGAAGGCTGTACCGGCGCCCTTCTGGTAGACGGCAGCTGTGAGCTGTATACCAAGGCGCTGGCCCGGGAGCTGGTGTTCGCGGCCAACCGGGCGGGCTGCGCCTTTATCGGAAAGCCTTTGGTGGAGGCCACCGGCTCCCTGCAGAATTTTGCGGTGCGCGCGTGCCTGTTGGGAACGGACTGCTCCGGCGCTTACGCGGCCTGCGTGGAAGAACTGCTGGAGCGGCTTCTGGCCTTTACGCCGCCCCGCCCGGCGCATCCCAGGCTGCTGGTGCTGCACGCCTCCAACCGGCGCACGTCCAATACGCTGGCACTGTGGGAGGTGGTGCGTCAGCGTCTGGGGAACCGGGTGGAAACGGAGGAGATCAGCCTTCGCAACGGCGCGCTTCTGGACTGCAACGGCTGCGAGTACCACGCCTGTCTGCACTTCGGTGAAAAGGGCAGCTGTTTTTATGGCGGAGTCATCGTGGACCAGGTGTATCCGGCGCTGCAGGCGGCGGACGGCGTGCTGTGGCTGTGCCCCAACTACAACGACGCTCTGGCGGCTAACCTCACCGCCTGCATCAACCGCCTCACGGCCCTTTTCCGCGCAACGCCCTTTTTTGACAAGGCACTCTACGGCATCGTGGTTTCCGGTTACTCCGGCGGCGACATTGTGGCCCAGCAGCTCATCTCGTCGCTTTGCATGAACAAGGCGTTCTGGCTGCCGCCCCGGTTCAGCCTGCTGGAAACAGCCAACGACGCCGGCACGGCCATCCGCCTGCCGGGCATCGAAGAACGCCTCGCCGCCTTTGCCGAACATCTTCTGCTATGAAAAAATTCCGCCGTTAAAAAAAACGACGGAATTTTTTCATGCGGTTTTCCCGTTTATTGCTTCTGATGTGCCAGTGCCGCTTCCACGAAGCCCCGAAACAGGGGGTGGGGCCGGTCGGGGCGGCTCTTGAACTCCGGGTGGAACTGCACGCCCACGAACCACGGGTGTTCGGGCTCTTCCACGATCTCCACCAGATGTCCGTCGGGGGAGAGGCCGGCGGCCCGCAGGCCCTTTTCAGCCAGAGCGTCGCGGAAGTCGTTGTTGAACTCGTAGCGATGGCGGTGCCGTTCGGAGATCTCCTCCGCGCCGTAGAGGGCTGCGGCGCGGCTGCCGGGCCGCAGCACGCAGGGATAGCGTCCCAGACGCATGGTGCCGCCCTTGGCGGTGACACCGACCTGATCGGGCATCAGAGCGATCACCGGATGGGGGGAGGCGGGGGCAAACTCCGCCGACGAGGCGTCGTCCCAGCCCAGTTGGTGCCGGGCAAACTCGATGACAGCGATCTGCATTCCAAGACAGATGCCGAAATAGGGGATGGCGTTTTCCCGGGCATAGCGGGCGGAGAGGATCATGCCCTCGATGCCTCGGTCACCGAAACCGCCGGGCACCAGAATGCCGTGACAGCCATCCAGCGTCCCGGCGATATTTTCCTCTGTCAGCTCTTCCGAATCCACCCAGTGGATGTCCACCACAGCACCGTTCACGGTGCCGGCGTGGGCCAGAGACTCCACCACGCTGAGATAGGCGTCATGGAGCTGGGTGTATTTGCCCACAAGCGCGATGGTGACGCGGCCGTCGGCGTTTTTGATGCGCTGCACCATGGCGCTCCACTCGGTGAGGTCAGGGCCCTTGGCGGGGAGATGCAGCTTGCGGCACACCACCTCGGCCAGCCCCTCTTTTTCCAGCATCAGCGGCACTTCATAGAGGGTAGAGGCCGTCAGATTGGGGATCACGCAGTCCGGCTCCACGTTACAGAAAAGAGCGATCTTCCGGCGGATATCCTCCGGCAGCGGGGCGTCGCTGCGGCACACCAGCACGTCGGGTTGGATGCCCTCGGAGAGCAGCTCTTTGACGGAGTGCTGGGTGGGCTTGCTTTTCAGTTCACCGGAGCCGGGGATCTGCACCACCAGCGGCACATGGATGAAAAGAACGTTGCTGCGTCCTTTTTCACAGGCCACCTGCCGCGCGGCCTCCAGATAGGGCTGGCTTTCGATATCGCCCACGGTGCCGCCGATCTCACAGATGACCACGTCCAAAGACGCCTGCTCCATGGCGTAGATGCGCCGCTTGATCTCGTCGGTGATGTGGGGGATAATCTGCACGGTGCCGCCCAGATAGCCGCCCTCCCGCTCCCGGTTCAGAACGCTCCAGAAGATCTTGCCGGAGGAAACGGAGGAATCCCCGGTGAGGTTTTCGTCCACGAAGCGCTCATAGTGTCCCAGATCCAGATCGGTTTCAGCGCCGTCGTCGGTGACGAAGACCTCGCCGTGCTGATAGGGGCTCATGGTGCCGGGGTCCACGTTGAGATAGGGGTCAAATTTCTGGTTCCGCACGGAAAGGCCCCGCTGCTTGAGAAGCCGTCCCAGCGACGCGGCGCAGATGCCCTTGCCCAGACCCGATACCACGCCTCCTGTGATAAAGATGTATTTCATATCCATTCCTCCGTCCAGCCCATCAGGGCAAATTTTACATAAAAAAAGCACCTTGGATGCTGATTTTGCGGGCATTCGTCCCACTTCCGGGACAAAAGGCCGCAAAAGATCCGTGGTGTCTGATAGCCGGGTCATAATGCCGCGCGATGAAAAAAGCAGGAAAAGCGTCCCGGTTTCCGTTTCAAAAAATATGTTCAAATTTTAGACGTTTTGCCTGCCGCCGTCAAGGAGTGAATTGCACGGAAATAAAGGATGTGTCTTTGGGGTGCTTTATCGGTTTAGACAAAAATGCGGCAAAGGGCAAAAGAGTGTTTGCCTTTGCGCCGTAGGCGTATTATAATAAAAGTGATCCACTCTGTTCAGATGAAGAATAGAGTGATGGAGAAAACAGGCCGCGCAGAGGCAGGGGAAGAGGGATCATATGCGCGTTGTGGTAAAAGTGGGCACCTCCACGCTGGCTCACCGGACGGGTTTGCTGAATATCCGCCGGGTGGAGCAGCTGTGCCGTGTGCTGAGTGATTTGAAAAATGCCGGGCATGAGATGGTACTGGTCTCCTCCGGCGCTATCGGCATGGGGGTAGGCAAGCTGTCGCTGGGTGCGCGCCCGTCGGATATGCCCACCAAGCAGGCGGCGGCCGCGGTGGGTCAGTGCGAGCTGATGTATACCTATGACAAGCTGTTCACGGAGTATCGGCATACGGTGGCTCAGATCCTGCTCACGGCCAGCGATGTGGAGCAGCCGGAGCGCCGCCGGAACTTTCATAACACGCTGACCCGGCTTTTGGAGCTGGGTGCGCTGCCCATTATCAATGAAAACGACACCGTTGCCACCGAGGAGATCAACATCGGCGACAACGATACGCTCTCGGCCATCGTGGCCGCGAATATTCAGGCGGATCTGCTGGTGCTGCTCTCGGATATCGACGGGTTGTACGACGCGGACCCCCACACCCACCCTGCGGCGCGGATCATTCCCACGGTACACGGCGTCACGTCGGAGGTACTGGCGCTGGCCGGCGGCAGCGGCTCGGAGCTGGGCATTGGCGGCATGGTGACAAAGCTCCACGCCGCGCAGATCGCGGGGCAAGCCGGCACCGACATGGTGATCGCCAACGGCGACCGTCCGGAGGTGCTGTATCAGATCCTGGCCGGTGAACCGGTGGGAACCAAATTTGTGGCGAAGGGATGATGACATGACCACAGCATCCATGCTGGCGGCGGTGAAAAAAGCCGCCCCTGCTCTGGCCGGCGCGACCACGGAGCGGAAGAACCGCGTGCTTTCCTTCATGGCCGAACAACTGCTGGCTCATGAAGAGACGATTTTGTCGGCCAACGCCAAAGACGTGGCGGACGCCCAGGGACAGATCTCCCCTGTGATGATCGACCGCCTGACGCTGACGCCGGAGCGCCTTTCCGGCATGGCGGAGGGCTTGCGTCAGGTGGCGGCGCTGCCGGACCCGGTGGGAAAGGTACTGCGCCGTGTGGAGCGCCCTAACGGCCTTGTGATCGAAAAGACGGCGGTGCCCCTGGGTGTGGTGGCCATTATCTATGAAAGCCGCCCCAACGTCACGTCGGACGCGGCGGCGCTGGCCTTGAAATCCGGCAACGCCTGTGTGCTGCGTTGCGGCAAAGAGGCCCACCGCAGCGCCAAAGCCGTGGTGAACGCGCTGCAGGCGGGGCTGACGCAGGCCGGTTTTGCGCCGGAGCTGATCGGCCTTGTGGCCGATACCAGCCGGGACAGCGCCAGAGAGCTGATGCAGGCGGTGGGGTACATCGACCTGCTGATCCCCCGTGGCGGCGCGGGCTTGATCCGCTCCTGCGTGGAAAACGCCAAGGTGCCCTGCATCCAGACCGGCACCGGCATCTGCCATATTTTTGTGGACGAGTCGGCGGATCTGGCCATGGCCTGCCGGATCATTGAAAATGCCAAGGCCAGCCGTCCCTCGGTGTGCAACGCCGAAGAGGTGTGCCTGGTGCATGAAGCAATCGCTCCTGTGTTTTTGCCCATGCTGCGTCGGACGCTGGTGACGAACCGGGCATCACTCCATCCGGTGGAGCTGCGTCTGGATCAAGCGGCTCAGACCGTGATCCCCGGCACACCGGCCGGCGCAGAGGATTTCGATACCGAATTTTTGGATTACATTCTGGCGGTGAAGGTGGTACCGGATGTGGAGGAAGCCATTGCCCATATCGCCCGCCATTCCACTGGGCATAGCGAGGCCATCATCACCCGCAGCGAAGAAAACGCGGCCAGATTCACCCGCCTGGTGGACAGCGCGGCGGTGTACGTCAACGCCTCTACCCGCTTCACCGACGGCGGCGAGTTCGGCCTGGGCTGTGAGATGGGCATTTCCACCCAGAAATTTCACGCCCGCGGTCCCATGGGCCTGGAAGAACTGACCACCTATAAATACATCGTCAGAGGCGATGGCCAAATTCGATAGAGACAGACAAAAGCGGCTGCATCCTTTGCGATGCAGCCGCTTTTTTAAGTGGCGTGTTATCCCAGCGCGGCGTAGGTCCTTCCCGCGTTTTTCCGCAGCCAGCGATAGAGGAGCAGGCACCCGGCGGCGCACAGGGCGGTGTCGATGCCCAGTCCCAGCGAGGCGAAGCCCCGCATACCCAGAAAGATGCCTATGGCGCCCAGCCCCAGCACCACGCCGAAGCCCGAGAGCATGAGAAGCAGCATACTGGCGCCCTGCTTCACCACCTGCGTCTCGCTCATCCAGGTGAAGTTGGCGTGCTTGAGGTTGATGGTGACGCCCAGCTGGGCGTAAAAGACGGCAAAAAGAGCGGGGAAAAGGACGGCGAAAAGCGCGTCCGTCGAACCCGGCCGCAGGGTGAAAATGACGCTGGCCGAGGCGAAAAGGGAGATCGGCAGATTCAGCAGCAGCTGCATGACCACCTTGGCCCAGATGACACGGAAGCCGTCCACCGGCAGGGACTGGCCGATCCACAGGCTCTGCCCCTCCAAAGAGACGGAGGCGGCGGTGAAGGTCACGGTGGAGTTCATCAAAACGATGGCCAGCACCATCACGGGGACGGCCAGGGCGGCGTCGTCTCCGATCAGCGGCAGCAAGGAGAGCACCTTGTCCCGCTCCACCAGCAGTGCTCCGCCCAGCAGCAGGAGGAAGACAAGCCCAAGCCCTGCGTTGAGCATATAGACGGAGGAGCCACCCAGCCGCCGCAGTTCTTTTTGCACCAGCGCCTTTGAAGCGGAGGAGACCTGCAAGGTCTTTTCCTCGTAGCGCACCCGTGCCGCGGCCTGCTTTTCCGTGGCGGTACGCACGAAGGTGCGCGAGAGCAGCCACCAGGCCAAAAGGAAGGGGATCACCAGCAGGACCACCGCGAAAAGAAGATACAGCAGCCTGCCTTCCGCCATGCACGTCCCCAGCCAGTAGAGGATGGCCACGGCGGAGAGCCGGTCGGCGATGAGCTGTCCGCTCATCAGAAGATTCGCCAGCCCCTTGGCAAAAAAGGCGTAGTAGACGTACAGATACGCCCCGATGAACACCACGGACAAAAGGGTGGACACGGCGGCCTTGTTGCGGACGTGGACGGCGATCTTGGCAATGAGCCACCCAAAGAAAGACGAGAGGGCGGCGGAGAAGAGGGGCAGCACCAGACACAGCACCACAAAGGAAAAGACGCCCCAGGGGCTGGCGAAATGCCCGGAGATACCGGCGGGGACGGCCACGATCAGCTCAAAGAGATAGTTGATGCCAAGGAGCATCACAAGGCGGCTGGTGAGGATCTGCCGGGGCGGAATGGGCATGGAGAGCAGCAGTTCGTTGTCCTTTGCCTCAAAAAGCTGGGATTTGGCGGTAAAGACGCTGAAAATAAACATCAGCGCCAGGTCTGCCACGGCGAAAAGGGCAAAATAGAGCCAATCCAGCCCCAGCGTGTGGTAGGCGTCGCCCAAAGAGCCGAAGGTCAGGAAGAAAAGGGCACCAAAGACGCCAAAGACGTAAAGAAATAAAAGACCGTAGCCGATGGCCTTGGCGGTGGAGGCTTTCTTTTTGGCCCGGGAGGTGCCCATGATCCAGCCGGCCAGAGAGGCGAAGCGGATCCGCAGCAGCGATTTAAGCATGTTCGCCCTCCAGTTCCAGGAACACATCCTCCAAAGAGGTGTTGCCCTTGACCTCTTCCATGGTGCCCGAGACGACAAGCCGCCCGTTTTTGATGATGGCCACCTTGTCGCAAAGTTTTTCGGCCACCTCCAGCACATGGGTGGAGAAGAAGATGGAGCCGCCCTGATCGCAGTGCTGACGCATCAGTTCTTTCAGCGCGTGAGAGGCCTTTGGGTCAAGACCCACGAAAGGCTCATCCATGATGATGAGCTTTGGCGCGTGGATCAGGGCGCTGATGAGGGCCAGCTTCTGCTTCATGCCGTGGGAATAGCTGGAGATAGGCTGTGCCAGATCCTGCGTCAGCTCAAAAAGCTGGGCATAGCGGCGGATACGCTCTTCCCGGTCGGCCTGGGAGACGCCAAAGACGTCGGCAATGAAGTTCAGGTATTTGATGCCCGAGAGAAAATCATACAGGTCGGGATTGTCGGGGATGTAGGCCAACACCTGCTTGCAGGCAATGGGGTCTTTGCCAAGAGACTTCCCGCTCACGGTGATTTCCCCGGAATCGAAGGGCAAGATGCCGCAGCAAGCCTTGATGGTGGTGGTTTTACCGGCACCGTTGTGTCCGATAAAGCCGTAAATTTCGCCGGGGAGAATGTGGAGTGACAGATCGTCCACGGCCTTCTTTTCCCCGTAGGTTTTGGTCAGATGCTCAATTTTCAGCATAGCAGTTTCCTCCTAAAAGATGTGACTGTGGTGAGTGTATACCTTCCACCAGCGGGAAGGTCAATGCTTTTTTGAAAAAAAGAGGCGTGGGATTGAAAAAAGAACCGGTTCAGAAAAACCGGGCGTCTTGGTGCATCATGTATGGGCTGCCGCGAAAGACTGATACTGGCCGTCGATCCACTGCTTCAGCGCGTCCACGCCGTCGTCATCCCAGGAAAAAATCTCCGTCTGGACATCGGTGGCCACCTCGAAGCAGTACACGGTGTAAGCGGAGGCACTGATCTCGTTTTTGTCCCTGTCGGTGGCAAAGCGATAGCGAAAATCGCCGATGCTGCCGGTGTAGACAAAGGCGCGCTTGAACCAGCGGGGCGTGAGAAGAGAAAACTGGGGATGCATATGGGTCACCTTACCTGTCGTTAAAGATACCTCAGTATAGCATGAACGGTAAAAAACTGCAAGAAAGGACATTTGCGTGTTTTCACAGGAAAAAGACTGTGTTATAATGTCAAAAAGCGGTCATTTACCGCCTGATTTTGCCAAAAAAGGGACAGGAGAGAGCGTATGTATGTGCTGTTGTTCGCGGCGCTGCTGCCGGCGGTGGTGCTGCTGGTAAAGGTGTACCGCATGGATAAGGTGGAAAAAGAACCGCCGCGCCTTTTGTGGGAACTGGTTTTGTTCGGTGCGCTGTCGGGTATTGTGGCGGGCGCGGCGGAAGTGGTGCTGGGCCGTGTGCTGAGAGACTTTCTGCCGTCCTACACGTTGCTGTATCAGGTTTTGGAAAACTTCTTGGTGGTGGCGCTGGTGGAAGAACTGTGCAAGTTTGCACCTGTGCGTCTTTTTGCCTGGCATCACCCGGCGTTCAATTACCGGTTCGACGCGGTGGTGTACGCCATGTTTTCGACGCTGGGCTTCGCGGCGCTGGAGAACGTGCTCTACGTCATGGACGGCGGCCTTGTCACGGCGGTGTCCCGGGCGCTGCTGTCGGTGCCGGGCCATGCGTTCTTTGCGCTTTACATGGGCATCTATCTGGGGGACGCCAAGCTGGCGGAGGTGCGGGGCGACGCATATATGCGGGGGCATTTCTTGCGCCTTGCCATCGTGGTGCCGGTGCTGCTCCATGGCTTCTGGGATTTCAGCCTCAGCGTGGGCAGCAGATATATGGCGGGTGGGTTTTTGATCTTCGTGGTGATCTTCTTCGTCTGCGCCTTCCGGCGTCTGCGCCGGGCCTCGCAAACAGATGAGCCGCTGGATACTTAAAAAACTTGTGTTTTTGTTTGAATTGTGATACAACAATAGGGGAGAAAAATGGGCTGAACGTTCCAAACGTTCCATTTAAATTTTAAAACGAGGTGTACCTGTATGGAAAACGCAGTAAAGAGAATTGGCGTGCTGACCAGCGGCGGTGACGCGCCCGGCATGAATGCCGCCATTCGTTCCGTTGTCCGCTCCGCCTTGAAACGCGAGATCGAGTGCGTGGGGATCCGCCGGGGCTGGAACGGCCTGATCACCGGCGATATTTTTCCCATGACCTCGTCCTCTGTCAGCGGTATCATCAACCGCGGTGGCACGGTGCTGTATACGGCCCGCAGCGACGAGTTCCGCACGGAAGCGGGTCTGGAGAAGGCAGCCAACACCTGCAAGCTGCTGGGGTTGGACGGCATTGTGGCCATCGGCGGCGACGGCACGTTCAGGGGCGCCCAGGAACTGTCCAAGTTCGGCATTTCCGTGGTGGGCATTCCCGGCACCATCGACAATGATATCGTCTGCACGGATTATACCATCGGCTTTGATACCGCCTCCAACACAGCGGTGGGCTGCATCGACCGCATCCGTGACACCATGCAGTCCCACGAGCGCTGCTCTGTGGTGGAGGTCATGGGCCGCCACGCGGGGTATCTGGCGCTGTATGTAGGGCTGTCCGTGGGCGCCACGGCGGTGCTGGTGCCGGAAGAAACGTATGATTTCAACGCCCATGTGGCGGAAAAGATCCGCCGTGCCCGGCTCAATGGCAAGACCAACTTCATGATCGTGGTGGCGGAAGGCGCCGCCAGCGCGTTGGATGTGGGCCATCAGATCCAGGGGCAGTTGGGTCTCGATCCCCGCGTGACCATTCTGGGTCATATCCAGCGCGGCGGCGCGCCCACGGCCAAGGATCGGGTGATGGCCACCCGCATGGGCTATGAGGCGGTGCGCCTGCTGGCGGACGGCAAGACCAACCGTGTCATCTGCTCCAAGGATAACCGCATCGTGGACTTTGACATTGATGAGGGCCTTGCCATGAAAAAGACGCTCAACGCCGAGGAATACGAAGTCATGGAGGCCATGAGCGGCGTATAAGACACGGCGCGGAAAACCATTCGATTCAGCAAAACCTTGGGAGATCTTCACAGATTTCCCAAGGTTTCTTGTCGTTTTAAGGCAAACACTATAGCTGCGGTGTCAAAAAACTGTTTTGGGATGTGATGTTGAGAAACACAGGGGAGGGAAAAGATGATGGCACTCAATGCCGCGGCGCTGGCGGCGTTTTTATGGCTCCGGTGATGTCCATCCGCCTGTGCCGGAGCGGGAAAGCATGTCGCCGCAAGGTGCTGCGCCTGCTGTGCTTTTTGCTCTTGCTGCCCAATACGCTGCGCTATACGCTGACGCCTCTGCTGGGCGGCCCTCTGAAATTCCCAGTGGAATTTTCGGCTTTCGCCTATTTTGCGGTGTCCGCCATTATTTTGCTGGATCGGCCGACATGGCCGACATGGCCAGCCGCCCGAACCCGGCAGACCGCCCAGATCCGGCAGACCGTCCAGGCTTGGGCCGCTTACTTGGCGCTGATGGTCGGCTTTTTCTATTATGCGGCCATGATCCTGTTGAGCGGCAGGCCGTACGGCTCCTGGCCGGTGCGGGATGTTGTCTTTGCCATGTACAGCCACGGTACGCTGTATGTGTACGGGCAGGTCATTATCGGCACCCGCCCGTTCCGCGCCCGGGACGGCGGAAAGCTGCTGGGCGGCGTGGCGTATGTAAGCCTGCGGGTGGTATTGCTGCGGTCGCTGGTGAAAGGGGCGGAGGAGCTGCTGATCTATGTGCTGCTGGACGGCGCACTGGTCCGGCGCTTTTTGCCGGAATCCCTGTGGGGAGCGGCACTGCCGGCCTATTATATCCTGCTGGTGAGCGGCATTGTCCTGCCGGTCCGCTTTTTCTTTCGTCACAGCCGCTTGATTTACAGCAAATTTTCCGCCTGCCCCGGATAAAGATAAAAAAGGTGAAAATTTACAAATATGATGTAAAACAAAAAGAAAACCTATTTTTTTTAATAAATAACATGGAATAGTGCTGAAAAATAAAAAAAATACCGGTGGCTTTTTGCCTGTGTCGTAAAAAAAATTACGGAAGGCTATCATTTTTTTTGTTATTTTGCCGATATTTGTAGTGAAACGTTTGATACGTGGACGTTTCGCACTGTGGTGCAATATGAGTTAGGAGATGTCCTTCATGAAGAGTATCACCGGGAAAATATTTTTGCGGATCGGCGGCTTTGCGCTTTTGGCCATGATCGTGGTATGTATTGTTACATCGGTCACTGCCACAAAGAATATGACCGCCATCGAAGACAGGCTGGTGCAGATGGCCAATGCCAAGAGCCTGACGGACGTGACGGATTATATGGATCGTTATGTGGCGTCGGCACAACAGATGGCCCGTGACCGGAACGTGGTGAATCTGCTGACCGCTGATACCACCATGGCTACGTTGGATGCCAGTCCTTATTACAGCAGTACCTACGCAATGCTGAAGGATGTGACCCTCAGCGATTCGGCCAATATCCTCTCGGCCTATATTGCCAGCGGCAGATCAGACGTGGCCTTTGATGGGGAAACGTGGCGTGCTGCCGATTTTGATGTAAAGACCCGTGACTACTGGTTTGCCGATCAGGCGGACATTGCCAAAGGGTATATTATTACAAACCCCTATAAGGACATGGACACCGGCAATATGGTGACCACCATCTCCGCCCCTGTTTACAGCGAAAACGGCCATCAGCTGATCGGTGTGGCGGCCATTGATATCAAGATCACCACGATCTGTGATGTGATCCTCAACAGTGATACGTCGTTTTCCACGGGTACGCAGACGCTGATTTCTTCCGATGGCTCTATTCTGGCCAGCAAGAACGAGAATCTGCTGCTGAAAAAGTATACCGAAGCCGGCTATTCCGAATCCATGACCAAGGAGATCACCCAGACCACCGGCAATGTGGTGGCTTACACCGATGCCGGCGGCGAGTCCTACGCGGTGGTGGGGACTGAGCCTGTCACCGGGTTCCAGATCATCACCTCTGTTCCCCACAAGGAATATCATGCGGACAACGATGCGCTGCTGCGTGTGAATATCATTACATACGGCTTGGCCATTATTGCCATCTCGGTGCTGATTCTCTTCCTGGCCAAGAACATTTCCAAGCCACTGGGCCGCTTGACCGAACTGACGGATCAACTGGCGGCAGGCAATCTGGACGTGGATATTGACGTGGAGTCCAAGGATGAAGTGGGCCGTCTGGCCAACTCCATGAAGGCGCTGGTAGCACGTCTGAAAGAATACATTGTCTACATCAAGGAAAGCTCCGATCTGATGCGGCAGGTCGGCCACGGTATTTTGGACCTGGAGTTCACCAGCAGCTATGACGGGGAGTTCAGGGAGATCAAAGAAGCGCTGATCTATACCGCCGACACGCTCAGCCGCATTCTCCACGAGTTCAATAAGGTGTCCAACACGGTGGCGGCCAGTGCCGCGCAGGTGTCCGACGGCGCGCAGGCGCTGGCCCAGGGTGCTACGGAGCAGGCCTCTTCTGTGGAAGAACTTTCCGCCATGATCGCCACAGTGTCCAGCGGCATTTCTGAAAACGCCCGCAACGCCAACCAGGCCAACTCCCTAGCGCAGGAAGCGGAGAAGAGCATTCTTGAGAGCAACAAGCACATGGAAAAGCTGACAGCGTCTATGGCGCACATCAGTGAAACCTCCGCTGAGATCCAGAAGATCAACGCGGTCATCGATAACATTGCCTTCCAGACCAACATCCTGGCCTTGAACGCGGCAGTGGAAGCGGCGCGGGCCGGCGAAGCCGGCAAGGGGTTCGCGGTGGTGGCTGACGAGGTGCGCAACCTGGCGCAGAAGAGTGCCGATGCCGCCAAGAGCACGGCGGGCCTCATTGACACATCGGTGGAAGCGGTGCGCTCCGGCGTGGATATCACCAAGGATACGGCGGCGGCGATGAAGAACGCCGAGCAGCTGTCTCAAAGCGTGATGGAGATGATCCAGGCCATTTCCAAGCAGACCGAAGATCAGACTTCTGCGGTGAATCAGATCCGGGTGGGTATCGACCAGATCTCCACGGTGGTGCAGTCGTCTGCCGGTATGGCGGAAGAAAGCGCCGCCTCCAGCCAGGAGCTCTCCTTGCAGTCTGCCCGGCAGAAAAAACTTATCAACCAGTTCAAGCTTTCCACGTATGTGACATATGATGACAGCAATAACGGCAGCATTAGCGTCAAGGATCAAAAATGATCATGATTTGAAAGCCGCCCTTTTCTCTTCGGAGAAAAGGGCGGCTTTTTTGCGTGGGACGGGCGCAAATCTTTGGGACTGAATAGAAATTGACAGCGCTGCCGGCGCTGTTATATAATAAATCACGTTATACCGGCAAAAGACAGACACATGAGAGGAGACCTACGGCAATGGGATATCGGATACTGGTCATCAATCCCGGCTCCACCTCCACCAAAGTGGCGGTGTTTGACGGCGCCGAAAGGATTTTGCAGGAAACACTGCGTTACGCGCCCGAGCAGATGCAAGACTTTGAATGGATCATGGCGCAGGCGGCGTTTCGCCGTGTCTCTGTGGAAGCTATTTTGGAAAAAGAGGGCATTGCCCTCTCCACGCTCAGCGCCATCTGCGCCCGGGGCGGTATGATGCCGCCCTGTTCTTCTGGCGCGTATTTGGTGGATAAGCAAATGGTGGATCATATGTATGGTATCGTGCAAGGTGCCCACGCGTCCAACCTGGGCTGTGTGATCGCCTATGAGATGGCACAGCCGCTGGCCATTCCCGCTTATGTGTATGACCCTGTTTCAGTGGATGAAATGCCTGCGGAAGCCCATATCACGGGCTTGCCGGAGCTGCCCCGCCGGATGCTGGGGCACGCGCTCAATACCCGTGCCATGGCGCTTCGCTGTGCCCGAGAGATCCTGCACCGTCCGCTGGAGGACTGCCGTTTCATTGTGCTGCATCTGGGCGGCGGCGCGTCGGTGCGCCTGTTTGTGGGCGGACGGATGGTGGACAATGTGCGGGATGACGAGCTTCTCTTCGCGCCGGAGCGCTGCGGCGGGCTGGATGCCGAGGGCTTGGTGCATCTGTGCTATTCCGGCAAATATACGGAAAAAGAGCTGATGAAGCTGGTGCGGGGCAAAGGCGGGCTGATGGCGCACCTTGGCACCAATGACGCCATGGAGGTGGAGCGGCGAATCGCGGCGGGTGATGAGAAAGCCAAACAGGTGTATGACGCCATGCTGTATACTGCCTGCAAGAGCATCGGCGCTTTGGCGGCTGCGGCGGGCGGCGGTATCGACCGCGTCATTCTCACCGGCGGTATCGCGCATTCCGGGTATGTGGATGGATATATAACAAAAAAAGTGCAGTTTATTGCGCCAGTTGAGGTGATGGCCGGTGAATTTGAGATGGAAGCGCTGGCGGCGGGGGCCTGCCGCGTGCTGGCCGGGGAAGAAGCGGCGCAGTCCTTTGCTTCCCTGCTGCGGTAAGCGGGGGAGGAGAGAAAATGTTTAAGTCCTTTTTTGACCCGGAGGGGCCGTTTGCCACCGCGGTGAACCGCATCGTCACATTGATTCTTCTCAATGTGCTGTGGCTGCTGTGTTCAGTGCCGGTTTTCACGTTGGGCGCGTCCACCACGGCGCTGTATACGGTGCTGCTGCATATTCTCGCGGGGGAGGAGAGCCATGTGACCCGCCAGTTTTTTAAAGCCTTCGGAGAAAATTTTCAGCGAGCCACCGGTATTTGGATGATCCTGCTGGCGGCGATGGGGATTTTCTTCTTTGACCTCTATTATGCTGGCTGTACGGGTAGCTTCTGGTGGCGCCTGCTGGCGCTATTCGGACTGCAGATTGTGGCGATGGAGCTGACCTTCGTGTTTCCCCTGCTGGCCCGCTATGAGAACAACTGGCGGGCTCATATGCGCAACGCGGCGGTGCTGGCCGTGACCCACCTGCCCAAGATGCTGCTGATCTGGCTGATCTGGGCGGTGCCTGTTGCAGGCTGTATCTGGATCGAGGAGGTGTTCTACGCGCTGCTGGGCGTGTGGCTGCTTATCGGCTTTGCGGGGTTGTTTTATGTGACGGCGCTGCTCATTAAACCAATTTTTGACCAGATGGAAAACAGCAAAAAGAAGTAATAAAAGAATAAAAAGCAGGGCGCGTGCATTATGCA